>Ga0180218_1001259_pt1 | contig 15957 bp, 15 predicted proteins | sample eDN3rd37CKraftBY_FD_151334 | JGI IMG/M metagenome (GOLD analysis project Ga0180218, IMG submission 151334) | Enriched backyard soil microbial communities from Emeryville, California, USA - eDNA 3rd pass 37_C Kraft BY (version 2) (version 2) | ecosystem: Environmental > Terrestrial > Soil >...
CATCTCGCCCCCTCTCAGATTCGATATCCTCTAAGATGCTGCCTGGCGCATTTGCCGCTGGTAGACCACAACACCGAGCCCCTCATGAAAAAAACCGATCTCGAGAAGCAGAAAGCCTTGAAACTTGTGGGCAAGCTCAATGCTGCCGGCGCGCCGCGCCGCTATGCCGGCGCCGCGCCCGCCGTGGATCGCCGCGAACAGCGTCGCCTGGACCAGGCCGCGGGCCTGGTGTCCTTTCCCCTCAAACTGCAACAGCCATTGATTTCGGCCTTGAACGCCAAGGCACAGGCGGAGGGCATCAGCGTCAACGAGCTGGTAAATACGCTGCTGGCCGAGGCGCTGAAAGGCTAGCCCATGAATATATGGGTCGATGCCGACGCCTGTCCCGCCGTCATCAAAGAGATCCTGTATCGGGCTGCGCAACGCGTGCAGCAGCCGCTCACCCTGGTGGCCAATCAAATGCTGCGCACGCCGCCATCGCCATTGATCCGGGCCGTTCAGGTGCCACGAGGATTCGATGTGGCGGACGAATATATTGTTGAACGCGTCGCTACCGGTGATCTGGTCATCACCGCAGACATTCCTCTGGCAAGCGAAGTTCTGGGTAAGGGCGCATGGGTCCTCAGTCCGCGCGGCGAGCATTACACCGCCGATAGCATAAGCGAGCGCCTGACGATGCGAGACATGATGGAGGAGTTACGCAGCGCTGGCGTCGATACCGGCGGACCGGCGGCGTTCAGCCAGACGGACAGGCGAGCATTTGCCAACGCACTGGACCGACTGCTGCAGAAAGCGCTACGGGAAAACACCGTCGGGCGCTTCTGATAGACAGGCTGAAATTCTTGGCGCAAGCTAAATTTTCCTCTCCCAGTGACGTCAACCTCAATATCGGGTCGTCGGTGTCAGTTCGGCGCCACCGTTTTGCAAGCTGTCGCAAATCGCGTTGGTCGCCCCAAAAACCGGTCTTCCCATCCCTAAATTAAGACCCGTAGGCTCCGTAATCCAGGATGTACAGGAAATACCGGGCCTGCCCAACACCCAGGTGAAGGGCCAGGATTCCACCCGGAAACGGGCTTTCCTGGTCAACCGGCGGTAGATGCCGCCTTTTCCCTACAGGAGTAATCCATGTCTGTTATTAATACCAACTACCTGGCTCTGGTTTCGCAGAACAACCTGACCAAATCCCAAGGCGCACTGGGCACCGCCATCGAGCGCCTGTCGTCGGGTCTGCGCATCAACAGCGCCAAAGACGATGCGGCTGGCCAAGCCATTGCTAACCGTTTCACCGCGAACATTAAGGGTCTGACACAGGCCGGTCGTAACGCTAATGATGGTATTTCTGTTGCGCAAACAACTGAAGGTGCGCTGAACGAAATCAACAATAACCTGCAGCGTATCCGCGAACTGACAGTTCAAGCTGCGAATGGATCCAATTCGCAATCCGATCTGGATTCGATCCAGGCGGAAATTACTCAGCGGTTGCAGGAAATCAACCGGGTCTCGGAACAAACCCAATTCAATGGGGTTGAAGTTCTTGCCTCAGACCAAACGCTGAAAATCCAAGTCGGCGCAAACGACAACCAGACGATTGAAATCGATTTGAAGAAAATTGATGCCACCGAGTTGGAACTTAATCAACTGAATGTCACCGGCTTGCGTGCATCGCAGATCGGGGCTACGGACGTGGCAAGCCCCGTCGTTTCCGTCAATGTAACGGTCGCCGCTAATGGTGAAACTACTGGTACGCCGCCCTCAGCAGCAGGCTTGTACGCTCGGACTGACGTAGAAAACTCGTATGTCGTTAAAGGGACGAACGGCACATACTACGAAGCTCAGTTCGATGACACGACGAACGAATTCACGTGGAATAGCACAACGTCGGCCAGCGTTAACGTTTCAGACGTAGCTACTGCCGCTGCGGTTACTACCGCAAACGTTGAAGTGACTGCGGATCTTGCTGCCGTAACAGCAACTTACGCGAACGCGGAGCTCCGTGAAGTGACCGGAAGTGCTACTCACAAATACGTAATTGTCGACACCGATACTGATAAAGTTTACGCGGCTACTGTCGCAAATGACGGTGAAGTGACTCTCGGAGATGAGATCGGTACGCCCACAGAGGACCCTCTGAAGAAAATCGATGCAGCCCTTCAACAAGTCGATTCGCTTCGCTCGGACCTAGGTGCGATTCAAAACCGTTTTCAGTCCACCATCGCCAACCTGAACAACACCGTCAACAACCTGTCCGCAGCTCGCTCGCGCATTGAAGACGCCGACTACGCCGTCGAAGTCTCCAACATGACCCGCGCGCAGATCCTGCAGCAGGCCGGCACCTCGGTTCTGGCCCAAGCCAACCAGGTTCCGCAGACCGTGCTGTCGCTGCTGCGTTAATTCGCAGCTTCATGACGGTGGCGTCCACTTCGGTGGACGCACAAGATAGCCCCTTGGTCGTTACGGCGGCCAAGGGGCTTAGTCGTTTTCCAGCATTACCTTATATTATGTCTTGATATCAAAATACACCCCCCCGGAATTCGGAATTGGTGCAATGAACCGGAGTGATGTCGTATCCAGCGATGGAAAATTGCTGAAGGGCTAGCGGAGTTTGGATGCTACAGCAGAAAAGGTCGTCGAGAAACTGCTGGATTTGTTGAAGCGGCAGGGAGTGTTGGTTTAGGGGGGCTTCGGGAGGCCGGTTTCGACCTATTGTGTTGAAAAACTCGGTTTGAACGCTGCGAAATAGGTCTTCTCAAGTTGCTTTAGGCCGATTGGTCTTTCGGCGCGACGCGATTGCATTAGGAATTCTGCCCCTTCGTAACCCTCAGACGGGAATTTCTTGTGTCTTTTGAACGCTTGGCATGAGCCACTTGGCCATTCGTCGTAAATTCTGCGCAGTCGCCGCCAGCAAGAACTCATCTTGTGCCCCGGAGAGTCCCCGTAGCCGCAAACGATCCAGCTTCAAGATGCGTTTGAGGTGAGCAAATAGCATCTCAACCTTCTTTCGGTCGCAACGTGATTGCTGGTACTCAGGCGTTGCGGCGATGGCCCGCGCCACATTCCGCTCAGCTTCATGGATGCTGCGAGCGATTTTACGCGTTGGCGTGTTTGGACAGCATCGGCCTTTCTGCGAGCAAGTGATGCAATCGGATTGGCTAGATCGGTAGATAATCGTGTCCGCCTTGGTGATGCGTGTGCGTGGGTTTTTGAATGCACGCCTGTCGCTGCGTAATGCATCTCCTAATTCTCCCAAAGCTACAACAACCGCAGAGTTACACGATAAGCATTCGCATCGCGTCGCCGGTCGCGATTCAGCGGAAGATGAACGATAACCTCTTGGGGATGCCGAAGATCTTTCGTTTGATGGGCGGTCCGCGAACGGCTGTCGTCAGCGTCAAATATGTTGACTACGCCGTTGCTAGAACACTGTTGCATACGATTGACGAGTGGTTCGAGGCCTTGCCGCAATCGAAGAGCGGGGCCATCTGGAAGTTCATTCGTAAGCACACCGGCTGGATCCCGCTGATTACTCGCTACGTGGCCGGAGCTGGCGTTACCGCTCTCATGGTAGGCCTTGCCCCACACTACCTGCAGCAGGATTCGTCCGTGCTAGACCTAGCGCAGTTTCTCTTGGTTGCTGGAGTCTGCATTGTTGCTGCCTACAAGCTTGCATTTCACATCGGCAGAGCTGCTGAGGTTTCAATCGACGAATGGACCGACTTGGCTTATGTGTGCATCACCGACGGAGACAAGAAAGAAGTGGCGCTTGCAAAGTCCCGGAATCGCGGTGCGATCTGCTGGGGCACGCTGAAGCTGATAGGTGGTCTGCTGGTGTCAGTCGCTGCCAAGGTAATTGCTATGCGACTTACCGGACTTCCATAGAACAGCTTGAATTGCTAGGACTGCCACTAGCGCGGAACGGCAGCTTTCGGGCATGGGCACCAAACGTCCAGTTTTGGCCGAAAGCAGAAGTAGTAGGCTGTCCAAGTTGAGTGGTGAGCTGTCCAGATGAAATCAGCACACTGTCCGAAACGTTGGAATCAATGACCAGTCAGAACTGGAATCTGCACGAAGACGCTGCGAGCCAACCAGATGGCTGGTTCCGTTACGGGTAGTTTTGCCCGGTATCCGACACACCTTATAAAGCATGACTAACACCATTGAGCCAGCAATAACAAGCTATGTCCAGCTAAGGGGCTGCCCAAGTCCCAACAATTTCTTTGACGAAATCATTCCTGATAACGGCCTCAATGTTGGTGACTGGCGCCTGACCATTCGCAAAATGTCTATGCCTGTTGGCGACCCCGTTGAAAAGCACACTTTTGTCGATATCGCATGGCTTTACGCGGAGAGCGACTATGACGAGACACAACTAGCACGCTTCCGACGAGACAAACTGCCGTCGTTCATGCAGATTATCCAAGCCTTGGGCGGCTTACGACGCATGCACCTATCCGGCGGAGTTGAGTTCAGCATGTTCTTCGAGGAATTCGTTAAGGGCGGCGTATCTCGGAATATCGAACCCTATCAGCTCAATGTCGGTGTCGACATCCGTCAGGTGCGAATCACAGATGCTACTGGAGCCGTTATTTTCGACGCTGAAGCAGATGCGGCAGAGCGGGCTCGACGTGCACTTCAAGATGCGAAGAGTGAATTACTAGTGACTGCCAAGGCCGTCATTAAGCATTTAGGTGACGATTTTTTTCGCCGCGCCTGGGAGAGCTTCAACCTCGCCTTTGGCAAGGACGAACATGCGATCAACCATTTGTTTGACGTACGTGACGCGGTACTCGGAAAATTTGAAAAGGAGGAGATTGCCCGAAAAGCGCTCGGAATCCATAAAAAAGAGTGGGGTGACTTCGGGAAAATCTTCAATGACGGGGCTGTGATTGGCGGCCGACACAATGGTAAGCATCCTGCTCCATTAGAACCAATGACGCACGACCAGCGTGCCCAGTCTATACGGTTCGCCAAGAACCTGTTACTTGCGTATGGCCGTCACTTGGAAAATCAAATAGCGCCTGCATCGGAATAGTCTGGGCAGTGTCGGTGCACCCAGCTGAACGTATTCTCCGTTGGCGCATAGATTCCTCCCGCTCGTCAATAATAGCCAGCGGCTATGTCCGTTTTATCGGGAGAGGCCCTCCCATCCGTTGGAGTCTGCTACCAACGCTACGGAAAATCCATATCCTTGTTCTGCAATTTCAGTCTGCAGCGGATGCTGGCGTCGAAAGTTACTGTCACTGCACAGGCTTCGGCAATAACAAGTATCGGCTAGAAATTTGCGATCGCGGTCATGGGCCGGCGCATCGCCATTCGGTAGGCGGCAACGTGGATGTGATCATTGAACTGGCCACATTGGCAAGTAACGGTCAGTGGCCGAAGGGCTTACGAGCCGAGGTGCTGGCTTGGGTCGAGGCCAATCTGGATGAATTGTGAACGGAGTGGAAGAAATGGCATCGATGAAGCGTCCGCGTCTTGCGCAAGTGGAGCCCTTGGCGCGTTTTTGACTGCGGCTGGTTTTTGTAAACGGCAGCGAAGTGGTGGTTGACTTCAAGCCGTTTTTTGATGAGTCTCTCGGCCTGGCACCTCTGCGCAGTGTGGAGGCCTTTGCAAAGGCCTCCCTTATCGAGGGTGAGGGTTGGGGCGGTGGTGTTGCCGACGCTGGATATTCAGATCGGGGCCGATACTTTATGGCTTGATGCGCAGGCGCAAAGTGCGGCTGATGAGAACAGCCGTGTGTTTGCGCAGTGGCGCGCTATGTGGCATTGGCGTGCAAGGGCTGGGAGGCCGAGCAGCGGCAAGGGGGCGGGAAACCAGGCGTCTGACGGGTTTATCCGCCTTGTCCTGTAATAAGACCCCTTTTCATGAATGCGACCGCAGCCATTCCCGCATGGCGTCATTGACTCGCGTCTGCCATCCCCGGCCCGTAGCTTTTAGGCCTTCGAGCACATCTTGGTCAAATCGAATGCTGGTCTGTATCTTGACCGGCGATTTCTGGGGCCCCCGCATACGTTTGACGCTGCGTTGAAACGAGGCTGGCATATCCTTCAGGCGCTTGGCTTGCTCGAAATCAGCCTTGGTCCACTCCGGGGTGTGCTCGTCAATCCGTTCGGGATCTGGTTTCCTGCGCATAAAAACATACCTCTCTGATATTGGCCTTGCGAAGGCTGATGACGCATCTATCCTTGACGGGTCGAACCCGCCTATTGTCATTCTAATTGTAGATACGATTTGTGGTTTTGTCGCTCGAGACAACAAGGCTTTAACCCGGGAGCACAGCAATATACACACGTGAGACAAAGAAAAGTACAGCTTTGGATGATTTTTGTGTCACGGACTTGCCGCGTGTTTTTCCACTGGGAGAAAAAGTTCCTTCTATCGTTGTCCGAGCGATAGGCCCGCCTATAGTAGGTCTCCATTGACATCTCCTTGACGGGGTAGTTCAGTGAACTACAATGGGCCTATAGAATTTGAATGGAACGAACTCAAAAGCGACCTCTGTTTCCGAGAGCGAGGGTTTGACTTTGCTTATTCGGCAAGGGCGTTTTTTGATCCTCGGCGTATTGTTCGACGCGATACTCGCCATGATTATGGCGAAGACCGTTTTCAGATGATGGGCAAAATTGAGGGCCGTGTATTCGTCATTGTTTACACGCCCAGGCTTTACGCAATACGCATTCTCTCAGCCCGAAAAGCCAATCAGCGTGAGATCCGATGCTATGAAAACCATACGAATGAAGATTGATCCTTCCATACCAGCCGCATTGCGGCCAGGAAGGATTGATCGGCTGCGGGTCGACACCACGACGGAGCGGGAAATCGCCAGGCAGCAGTTGGCGGATGATAAAGATGCTTTGCAGGACGCGGCCAGGTTTGCGCTACGCGTGCGCCAACGGCTGGGGCTGAGCCAGTCGCAGTTTTCCAGGCATATCAATGTGCCTATCGAGACGATACGCAATTGGGAGCAGGGCAAGCGTTATCCGACGGGCGCGGCGAAAGCCTTGCTTAGGGTGCTGGATCGCGAGCCCGAGGCTGCGCTTCGGGCTTTGGGTGAGCGCTGACAGCTGGCTACGCTTGCTCCAAAGGCCGTATCTTTGCCAGCACGTCGGCAAGTGCCTCTCTCGCTACTTCTGTGTCGTACGCCGCCTGGGCGCGCAGCCAGTATCCGTCTGAAAGTCCGAAGAACCGGCAGAGCCTCAAGTCGGTGTCAGCGGTGACGGAGCGCTGTCCCTTGACGATTTCATTGATGCGTCGCGCAGAGACGCCAACTTCTTTGGCGAGCCGGTACTGGCTGATACCTAGCGGGGCAAGGAATTCTTCTTGCAGTAATTCACCCGGTGTAATGGGGGAAATGTCACGAGCCATGGGGTGTTCCTTTCAGTGATAGTCCACGATTTCCACATGATGCGCGCTTCCGTTTCGCCACACGAAGCAAACCCGCCATTGATCGTTGATGCGAATGCTGTGCTGTCCCTTTCGATCGCCTTTCAGGGCTTCCAAGCGGTTTTGAGGCGGAATGCGTAGGTCTTCCAGTCTCGTTGCAATATCAAGCAGGCGCAGCTTGCGTGCAGCCACTCGTTCAAAGTTTACGAAACGTGTGACTCGATCACCTTGATGCAATGCTTTTGTGTCGCTGCATTTGAATGATTCGATCATAAGAATATTAACGTATGGCGTTATTAACGTAAAGCGTTATTAGGGTGGTTTCTTTGAAGAGGATTCTTTTGATATTGATCCCAGCTTGCCAAGAGGCTCCATAACTTTCCAGGGATTTGGCTATTTGTATCCAGTTGCCCTCTAGAGGTCTTCCCACTCAATATTGAAGGCTGCTGCCTGTTCAAGCGAGTCGTCTTGAGCCAGCGACGTATGTACCCTGGCCGACTTGGCGCGGGCGTTGGAAACCAGTTGGCCGCAGGCCAAAAGGCTGGAAGATCCGCATCACTGGCCCAGCCTGAAAACGCTCGACCGCGCCGTGCGCGTCCTGGGCAAGCGGCTGGTGCTCAGCATCGAGTAAGGCCGCCCAAAGCAACAGGAGTAAAATACCGCTGTAAGCCAAACCCCACGCTGGTGCGCCGCGCGAACAATTGCACGGCCGGCATTGGTGTGCCTGTCAAAACCACGAAAAAGGAACTCCCGTGCTGCCTCAACGACTCGCCGCAGGTTATCAAAGCTTTCTAGAGGGGCGTTTCAAGACGGAAAGCCAGCGATATCAGGAATTGGGCGAGTCGGGGCAAAACCCCGAGATCATGCTGATCGGCTGTGTCGATTCGCGGGTGTCGCCCGAGGTGATCTTCGATGCGGGGCCGGGCGAGATGCTGGTGGTACGCAATGTGGCCAACCTGGTTCCCAAGTACGAGACCGACCCGAAGGCTTCGCATCACGGCACCAGCGCGGCGATCGAGTTCGGTGTAAATGGTTTGAAGGTGAAGCACATCGTCGTGCTGGGCCATGCTTCTTGCGGTGGCGTGCGCGCTTTCCACGACCACGCCGAGCCGCTTAGCCAGGGCGACTTCATCAGCAAGTGGATGGCGCAGATCGAGCCGGCCGCCGAGCGCATTGGGCCCATGACGGGCGACCTGAAGACCGATCTGAAGCGGCTTGAACTGGCCGTGGTGGAAGAAAGCCTGAACAACCTGATGACCTTTCCTTTTGTGCGCCGCGCGGTGGAAGAGGGCAGGCTGCAATTGCACGGCGCTTATTTCGGCGTGGCCACGGGGCTGCTGTTCTCGCGCAACCCGGAAACCGGCGAATTCAAGGCCTGCCTGGGCGAGGACTGATCGCGCCGGTCTGTGCGGCTTGAGGCCTTGAAGGCCGTTTGGTATTTCCTGACTGGGCATGCCAAGTGTTCGTCTGTTGTCTTGCGACTGTGTCTGGTGTCCGGCCGATGTTTTAGCCAAGCGATTTATTGCCGGCGGCCTCGTCTGCTGCTGGCGGGCGCCGGCAACTGTTGCCCTTCATAAGGCTTGTTTATCGCCTCGTGCTTTAAAATGGCTTCGTTCCTAATACACAAAAGCAGGAGAAGCGGTTTTGACCACGAAGATCAGGATAGGCATTGCAGGCTACGGCAATCTGGGGCGGGGCGTTGAATCTGCGCTGGCCCAGAATAGTGATATGGAACTTGTGGGCGTGTTCACGCGCCGCGATCCCGGCCAGTTGAAGCTGCTGGGCAATGCGCCGGTGCTGCACATCGACGACATCGGCCAGTACCAGGGCAAGATCGACGTGCTGATCCTATGCGGCGGTTCAAAGAACGACTTGCCTGAGCAGGGGCCGGCGCTGGCCGCGCTGTTCAATACGGTCGACAGCTTCGACACCCATGCCAAGGTGCCCGAGTACTTCGAGGCGGTGAACCAGTCGGCCGAGCCGGCGGGCAATACGGCCATTATTTCTGTGGGCTGGGATCCAGGCCTGTTCTCATTGAACCGCTTGTTCGGCGAGGCGGTGCTGCCCGAGGGCGCTACCTACACCTTCTGGGGCAAGGGCCTGAGCCAGGGGCATTCCGACGCGGTGCGGCGGGTGCCGGGGGTGAAGGGCGGGGTGCAGTACACGCTGCCCGTGTCCGAGGCGGTAGAGCGCGTGCGCAATGGCGAGCTGCCCCAGCTTTCCACGCGTGAGAAGCACAAGCGCGAATGTTTTGTGGTGCTGCAAGAGGGCGCCGACGCCGCCGCGGTGGAGCAGGCCATCGTGACCATGCCCGATTATTTCGCCGACTACGACACCACGGTGAACTTCATCGATGAAGAAACCCTGCGCCGCGACCATGCGGCCATGCCGCACGGCGGCTTTGTGATCCGCAGCGGCACCACGGGCCAGGGCAACACCCAGGTGGTGGAATATTCGCTGAAGCTACAAAGCAACCCCGAGTTCACCGCCAGTGTGCTGGTGGCCTATGCGCGCGCGGCTCATCGCCTTAACCAGATGGGCCAGGCCGGCGCGAAGTCGGTGCTCGACGTGCCTCCGGGCCTGCTGTCGCCCAAGAGCGCGGCCCAGCTTCGAAAAGAGCTCTTGTAATCCAAGGCCAAGGGATGTCGGTGCGGCAAGGCCGGCGCAGCCGCCTTGCGGGCCGACAGCCCCGGCTACACCCGGAGGGTTTATGGACGGTGCGCGCATTTTCCTGATTCGGCCGGCCTCGTCGGTGCAGGAACTGAAAGAAGTGCCCGAGGCGACGCCTTCGGACGGTTTCCTGTGGCTGGCGCTGGAGCGCGATTCGCTGCCTCAGCGCCTGGATGTATTGCAGCAACATCTGCACCGGCTGACAGGGCTTACCCTGCTGGACCTGCACGTTTCCGATTTGCTGAACGTGAACCTGCCTTCGCATTTCGACTACACGTCCAATTACGACATGCTGGTGTTCCGGCGCCTGGGCGACGACGAGGCAAGGGCGCCCGGCGTCGTGCCGGCTCCGGCCGTCTCGCCGGCCGCCGGCAACGAAGACCGGCACAAAACGGCTTTGGCGGCCGCACGCAGATTGCGAACCGTGCCGGTGGGTTTCGTGGTGTTCGACAAGCTTCTGGTCAGCATCCACCCTGGGCGGTGCAGTGTGCTTCACGCCTACATCGCGCGCTTGAACATGCTGAAGTCGCGCGAGCCCGAGGGTGGGGCCACGGGCATGCTGGTCGGCACCGCCCGCCTGCCCGATTCACCAGCCGAGTTGATGCTGCGGGTGGTCAGCCTCATCGTCGACGGCTATCTCGACTTGCGCAAGGTCATGACACGCCAACTGGACCGTTGGCAGCAGAGGCTCATGCGCACGAATGCGCGGTTCGATGACTGGAGCGGCCTGCTGCAGTCGCGCCAGGCGCTGCATCATCTATACGATATCTGCGAAGACCAGCGGGGCGCCATGACGCGCTGGATGGACGTGCTTGAAGACTGGCCCAAGCCCGCCGACGGCGAGGCCCAGCATCAGCATGACCAGTTGCTGGTGCGCAGCCGCGACGTCATCGAGCATATCGAACGCGTCTCGCACCATGTCCGCTTGCTGGAGCAAAGCGCCGAGACAGCCATACAGATCCACTTCAATATCCAGAACAACCGCACGAACGACGTGATGCGAACCCTGACGGCCATCACGGCCGTCTTCTTGCCGCTGAACCTGATCGCGGGCGTGTTCGGCATGAATTTCGAATTCATCCCCTGGCTGCATACCAGGAACGGGTTCTGGTGGTCGCTGGCGGTGATGGCTTTCATTGCGGTGGTGCTTCTGGGGTACTTCGTGCGCAAGCGCTATCTGTCGTCCGACGACGCATAAGGCAGGGTCGCGCTGGCATGGCCATGCCGGCGCGGGGCAGGACAAAAGCGACAAAGCCCCTTCGGAGAATGCCGAAGCTCCGATATTCTTGAGAAGTGTACGGTAGTTTGCTTGCCAGATCGTTGCAAGGCTTGCGCGACCCGGTGTTCTCGCTTAGAATAACGTTTATCGGTAAACGATATGCCTATACTTTCGTTTTGTTGTAGAGAAACACAGGCATTATTCGAAGGTAGGCGCGTTCAGCGTTTTGCCAACATTCACGGCGTGGCTGAGCGCACGTTGCAGCAATTGGATTCGGCCGAAACGCTGGCATTCTTAAGAGCCCCACCGGGGAACAGTCTGGAAAGACTCATTGGCGACCGAGCGGGGCAATACAGCATACGCATCAACGCCCAGTGGCGGATCTGCTTCGTGTGGACGGGCGATGGGCCGGCGCAGGTCGAGATTACGGATTATCACTGAACGGTGAAAGCGCAATGAAGCCGATCAATGGCATGCGGCCTGTACATCCGGGCGAGGTGCTGCGTGAAGACTATCTGATGCCGCTGGGCATGACACCCCACGCGCTGTCGAAGGCACTGAGGGTGCCGCCGGCACGCGTCAACGATATCGTGTTGGGGCGCCGGGGTATCACTCCTGATACGGCACTGCGGCTTGCGCGGTATTTCGGGGGCGACGCGCAATCGTGGCTAAATCTACAGCAGGCCTACGACCTGAAAACCGCCGAACTAGCCGCGCTGCCCCGCATACTTGAAGAAGTAAAGCCTTTGTCTACTCAATAGGCTCGTACGGCAAGCCCACGTAGTTCTCGGCGATGTTGGCCAGGCCCGCTTCCGAGCCCGTGTAGTACTCGAGCTCGGCCAGCTGTATGCGTTTGCCGAAGCCGTCGTCCGAGAACTTGTGCAGCATGGATGTCATCCACCACGAGAAGCGCTCGGCCTTCCAGATGCGGCGCAGGGCGATCTCGGAGTATTTGTCGAGCAGGTCGACGCGGTTTTCTTTGTAGACCTTGACCAGGATGCGGTACAGGGTGGAAACGTCGCTGGCGGCCAGGTTCAGGCCCTTGGCGCCGGTGGGGGGCACGATGTGCGCGGCGTCGCCCACCAGGAACAGCTTGCCGTACTTCATGGGTTCGGTCACGAAGCTGCGCAGCGGCGCGATGCTTTTTTCAATCGAAGGGCCGGTAACCAGGCGGTCGGCGGCTTCTTTGGGGATGCGGGTTTTGAGCTCTTCCCAGAAGCGCTCGTCGGACCATTCGTCGATATGGTCGTCGAGCGACACCTGCACGTAGTAGCGGCTGAGCACGTCGGAGCGCTGGCTGCACAGGGCGAAGCCACGCTCGTGGTTGGCGTAGATGAGCTCATGGTCCACAGGTGGGGTTTCTGAAAGTATGCCCAGCCAGCCAAAGGGGTACACGCGCTCGAAGGTCTGGATCTCGTCCTTGGGGGCCGACTGGCGCGACACGCCATGAAAGCCGTCACAGCCGGCGATGTAGTCGCATTCGAGCTCAATGGTTTCGCCGTCTTTGACGAACGTGACGCGCGGCTTGTCGGTGTAGAAGTCGTGCAGCTGCACGTCTTCGGCCTCGTAGATGCTGATGCCGCCTTCGCGCTTGCGGGCGTCCATCAGGTCTTGGGTGACTTCGGTCTGGCCATAGACCATGACTGTTTGGCCCTTGGCGTACTTCTTGAAGTCGATGCGGTGCATCTTGCCGTTGAAGGCCAGCGACACGCCTTCGTGCACGTGGCCTTCGCGGTCCATGCGCTCGTTGGCCTTGGCTTCGCGCAGCAGGTCGACCATGCCTTGTTCGAGCACGCCGGCGCGAATGCGGCCAAGCACGTACTCGGGCGAGCGGCGCTCGAGGATGACGGTGTCGATGCCTTGGTGATGCAGAAGCTGGCCCAGCAGCAGGCCCGAAGGGCCGGCGCCGATGATGGCGACTTGGGTTTTCATGAGCGTCTCCGATGACGGCGGGCCTGGGCCCGCGGGCTTGTCACAATGAAATTCGTAAACGACTGTAAAGGAAGCTCTGAACAACTCGTCGCGCCGCATGCATCCCTGGATTCGGGCGGTCTGCTGCGTTGCAAATGCTCGCGATAGCTACGGCTATCGCTGTGCTTTGCGCCTTGCGTCCCATCCCGATCCAGGGCGCCTGCTTGCCGCTCGAATTATTCAGAGCTTCCTAAGTCGATCAATTGCAATAATGGCCCGAAACGCGGCGGCAAGGAATGGATTTCTGCCTATAATAATTGTACTTTTCGAAAATCCAGGCGGCTTATGGCAACCCAGGCATCCGTACCGGTGTATCAACTTTACGGGGAACGCGAGCAATGGCCCACGCCCGACATGGTGCATTGCGAGCTTATCGCCGACCGCAGCAAATTGCACGATTGGCAGATCAAGCTGCACCAGCACCACGGCCTGATGCAGATGCTTTACCTGAAAGGGGGCGATGCGCGCGTGGGGCTCGACGGCCGGTATCAAGACATGCTGGCCGGGCAAGTGGTGGTGGTGCCGCAGATGTGCGTGCACGGCTTTCGCTTTGCGCCCAACGCAGTGGGCCACGTGGTCACGCTGGGCTATCCGCTGGCCAACCGCCTGGCCCGGGGCATCGACGACGCGGGGGTGCTGGCGCCCGTGCCACACATCTATACCGTGCGCCCCGAAGAAAGCGCGCAGATCGACATGGCGTTTTCCGTGCTGCAGGACGAATACCTGGCCAGCCGGCCCCATCGCAATGCGATGATCGAGGCCATGTTGACGACGCTGCTGGTGTGGGCCGGGCGCCAGATGAACCGCTCGTGGGCCGAACCCTCGCAGTTGGCCGACAGGGGGCGGCGCCACTTCAGCACCTTCAACACGCTTATTGAAGAGCACTACGCTGAGCAATGGCCGGTGGAGCGCTATGCCCGCGCCATCGGCATCACCCCGGCCCATCTCAACAACCTGTGCCGGCAGATCGTGGGGCATTCGGCGCTTGATCTCATCCACCAGCGCGTGGTGCTGGCGGCCAAGCGTAACCTGGTCTATACCTCGATGACGGTCAGCGTGGTGTCGCACACACTGGGCTTTTCCGACCCGGCGTATTTCACCCGCTTCTTCAAGCGCGAAGTGGGCGTGTCGCCCAAGGAATTCAGGCGGCAGGCGGCTACGCTTCTTGAATAGCCGCCCATCGCCTGGACGCTTTCCGCCGCTGTCCCCGCTGCGCTGCGGTCAATGGCTCTTGCCGATGATGCGGGGGCATGCCTGACGCGCCCCGCGCAGCGAAATGGCTGCGCGGGTCAGGACGGGCGGTTCACTCCTTGCCCGGGTCGCGATAATTCTTCAATGAATCATCAAACTCCACGTTCACCAGCTTGCCGTTCTGGCGCTCGACCTTGCGGATGTAGATGGTCTGATTGATGTCGCGCGTTTCGGGGTCTATGGTGATGGGACCGCGGGGGCTTACGAACGACACGCCGCGCACCGCCTGCATGAATTTCTCGGTCGAGGCGTCGCCGCCGGTCTTTTTCAGCGTCTCGTGTATGACGCGCATGCCGTCATAGCCGCCCACCGACATGAAGTTGGGCCTGTCGTCGGGGTAGGCTTTGTAGTAGGCCTGGGTGTAGGCCTTGTTTTCCGGCGAGTCGTGCACTTCGGAATAGTGGTGCGCGGTCACCAGCCCCAGCGCCGCATCGCCCATGGCGTCAATGCTGTCTTCATCCGTCAGGTCGCCGGTGGCGATCACGCGTATGCCCTCGTCGGCCAGGCCACGCTGCTGAAAGCCTTTCAGGAAGGCGATGGGCAGCTCGCCGGCCGGCAGGAACAGGAACACCACATCGGGCTTGACGTCCTTGATGCGCTGCAGAAAAGGCGCGAAGTCGGGGTTTTGCAGCGGCACGCGCACTTCGCCCACGATTTCGCCGCCGGCTGCGGTGTAGCTTTTCTGGAAGTAGCCTTCGGCGTCGTAGCCGGGGCCGAAGTCGGCCACCAGAGTAAAGGCCTTCTTCATGCCGTTCTGCACGGCCCAGGGCCCCAGCGGCACGGTGTATTGCGCCACGGTGGCCGAGGTGCGCACGATGTTGGGCGAACGCGTGGTCAGGCTCGAGGTGCCGGCGTTCATCACGATCATGGGCTTGTCGCCGCTGGTGGCCACGGCGGCGGCCGAGACGGCGCCGGGCGTCATGGCAAAGCCCGCCAGAATGTCGACCTTGTCGCGCACGATCAGCTCTTGCGCCAGGCGGCGGCTGATCTCGGGTGCGGCGCCGGTGTCGTCCTTGAGCACGATCTCGACCTTGCGGCCCTCGAAGCTGTCGCCGTTCTGCTGCAGATAAAGGCGCACGCCGTGCTCTATCTGCTTGCCGTAGCCCGAGAACACGCCCGACATGGGCAGCACGAGGCCGATGCGCAGCGGTTCGGCGGCATAGGCGGTGGTGCTTGCCATGGCGCCCAGGGCCAGGGCGGCCAGCAGGTGATGTAGTTTCATGAATCGTCTCCTTCTCGTTGGTGTGAGGCTATGCGAAGAGGCAAGCCCTTGCGATGATTGAATCAAGCCTGGGTCCCGCCCACCGCCAGCTTCAGCGCGGCGGCAAAGCGTTCGTCCAGGCGGTCGCCGCGCCAGGCGATGTGCTGGTCCGGACGAACCAGCACATAGTCGGCGCCATACAGCTCGCGGGCCTGGGCAGTATCCAGGGCCAGGTCGTGCAGCGGCATGGGGGCGCTTGGGGGCG
>Ga0180218_1001260_pt1 | contig 15952 bp, 14 predicted proteins | sample eDN3rd37CKraftBY_FD_151334 | JGI IMG/M metagenome (GOLD analysis project Ga0180218, IMG submission 151334) | Enriched backyard soil microbial communities from Emeryville, California, USA - eDNA 3rd pass 37_C Kraft BY (version 2) (version 2) | ecosystem: Environmental > Terrestrial > Soil >...
GGTTATCACCGCCAGCCGGAGCTGACCGCCGCTTCCGAATGGCGCGATGCGGAGGGCTGCCGCTTCATTCGCACCGGCGACATCGGCCGCTTCGACGAAGACGGCTTTCTCACGCTGATCGATCGCAAGAAGGACATGATCATTTCCGGCGGCTTCAATATTTATCCAAGTGATCTTGAAGCGGCGCTCGCGCAGCACGGCGCCGTCGCTGAAGCGGCGGTCGTCGGTGCGCCGTCCGAACGCTGGGGCGAAACGCCGGTTGCTTTCGTTGTGCTGAAAGCTGAAAGCGTTGCAACGGGCGAGGAATTGCGCGCTTGGGCGAACGAGAAACTCGGCAGGATGCAGCGGCTCGCGGAGGTGCGGATCAAGGACGCATTGCCGCGCAGCCCGATCGGCAAAGTGCTGAAGCGTGAATTGCGCGAGGAGTTATTGCGATCAAGTGCCGGTCACAGCCGAACGCCTGCCGCATAATTGCCGCCCATCAACTCTATATTTCTCGGGGTTTTCACCTGCGGCCCCGTCCTTGGCGACAATGGTAGCGATCAAGCTGATCGCCGCGCCCGGACGCGAACTCAGCCTGCGGCTGCGCGCGGCGAACCGCACGATCCATCAGCTCGAGAGCTAAAAGTTTTGGAGAAAATCACGCGCCGGGAGAGGCGGGTGGGGCCATGCCTCACTGATACGGCCCCGGAGCCGCTCCCGGCGAGACGTTCGTGGAGCGCCGCTGCGCGAGAAGCCCGAACGGATGCTTCAGGCGGTCAACGCGGCAAGCTGAGCCGGTGGTGTCATCCAAACCTCCGATCGCTTGATCGCTTCTGCATCGTTGCCGATGCGCTTATAGGCTCTCGCTGAAAGGCGCCGAAGTCAAGGCGCCTTCGCGTAATAGAATTGCGAATTTAAAAATCAGGTTCCAACCTTGAGTTCGGAAACCAGCCCGCGCAATTGCGCGACGACGCTGAGCGCGACGACGCGGCCGGTGCGCGGATTTTCCGACGGCACATTTTCGATCGTCATCGAAAAGCGCACGGTATCGGCATCGACATCGATGCGGTGCGTGTTGCGCGACACCGTGGGGTCTGCCCAGATTTGCAGCGTCGTTTTGTCCGGCCCGATGCCGGCGAGCGAAAGCGCGGCGGCGACATTGACGTTCGCCGGAAAGCCGCGCGCGCCCTCGCGCGCGCTGCCGTCGAAGACCTTCAGCGGCTCTTTCAGATTCTCGACCGAGATGTTGCGCTCGACGAGATAGGCCGCGCCTGCGAGGCCCTCCGGCGGCTTGCGCGTCACCATCGTCACCGAATGGATCGTGCCTTCGGCGGCCGCACGCACGGCGTCGAGGCCGAGAAGCGCGCCGGTCGGCACCAGAATGCGCGCGCCGCGCTCGCGGGCACGCTCGACGAGATCCCAGTTTTCAAGGAGCTTGCCGACGCTGAGCGGAACGAAAATTCGCCCGCGGTCGATCGCGGGTTCGGCGAAATTGCGGAATTCGGCGGGCGGCAGGCCTTCGACGATTACGTCACAGGTTTCGGCCAGCCCCTTGGCATCGAGAATTTTCACGGCCTCGTCAGGAACGATGCGCCGCGCCTTCTCGTGATCGCGCGCGCTGATCGCCGCGAGCTGCAGGCCGGGGATGCCGGCGGCGAGCCGCTTTGCCACTTCACGTCCAACCGCGCCGAGACCGGCGACGCCAACTTTCAAGGGAGCTTTCAAGGAAACACCTGTCTTTCGTTCTTTCAATTCTAATGCGCGGCTGCCGCCTGCAAGGCGAGCGTCTTTTCCGTGAGCTTGTCCTCGAGCCGGCCGATGTTCTGCAAAAGCCGTTCGCTGGTGAGCTTCAGAAAATAGAAGCCGAATTGCGGGTTCTGGAAATAAAGCTCGCGCAACTTCTCGTAACTCAAGGTTAGCACTTCGCCATCCGTCAGGCACTCCAGAGTTGCCGTGCGCCGGTTTTCCGGCGCGAGCAACCCCATCTCGCCGACGAGTTGGCCGGGTGCGACTTCGATGCCCAATTCGGTGAGCAGGAATTTGCCGCTCACGGTGTAATACATTTCGTCGGCGACGTCGCCCTTCTGGAATAGAAGATCACCGCGAAAATACTGCCGCCGGGTCATGAACGGCTTGAGCCAGGCCATCGAGAGGTCGCCGCTCGCCGAGATTTTCACTTTCTTTACCAGCGTCAGCATCTGCCACAACCGGAAAACGTTGAGCGGCAGCAAAAAGAGATACATGAACAAGGTCGGGTAGGCGCGGGCGTAATAGCCGTAGAGGATGAAGAAGATCGTCGCGACGATGCCCGCGATCCGCAGCGGCACCATGGTCTGCATCGCGTAGGTGGCCACGTAGAATATGGCGCCGATGACGGCAAAGAGCTCGCCCCAGCCGATATGCACGCTGCCGATCTGCATTCTCGTCCTCCCTCTAAGCGCGATCCGATGTATAACCTCTCCGGTTCGTTTAGGCGAAGGCCGAGCAGCGGGCACGATGAAGCAGCCGGGGCGGGGGAGTTACATTCTTCTGGTGTGCGGGGTGATCGCGGCGGCGGTCGCGATCCGCGCGCTCGATCCGTTTTTCGTCAAGGCGCTGCGCCTCATTCCCTTCGACGTCTATCAGCGCGTCGCTCCCCAGCATTTCGACCGATCGCTGCCGGTCCGGATTGTCGATATCGATGAAGCTTCGATCGCCCGGCTCGGCCAATGGCCCTGGCCGCGTACGGTGATGGCCGACCTCGTTACCAGGCTTGCCGGTCAAGGCGCTTCGGCGATTGCCTTCGACGTTATGTTCCCGGAGACAGACCGCACCTCGCTCGAGGAGGTCGCGAAGCGCCTGCCACCCGAACAGGCCGCGCGCTTGCGCGATAGCGCGAGCGGGTTGCCGTCCAATGACGAAATTTTTGCTGCGGCCCTCGCCAAAACGCCGAGCGTGATCGGCCTTACGCTCACCTCCGGCAATAATGCCGCGGATTATAAGCCGAAGGCGGGCTTCGCCGTCGCCGGCGACGACCCGCGGCCGTTCATCGCCGGGTTCAGCGGCGCGACCGGCAACCTGCCGATCCTCACGGAAGCCGCCAAGGGCCTCGGCGCGCTGAACTGGACACCGGATCGCGATCAGATTTTGCGGCGCGTTTCCCTGATCTATCGGCTTGGCGACAAATATGTGCCCTCGCTTGCCGCCGAAGCGCTTCGCATTGCGCAGGGCGCGTCGACCTACGTGCTGAAGTCGTCGAATGCGAGCGGCGAGACGGCCTTCGGCAAGACCACCGGGCTCAACCATGTCCGGATCGGCGACATTCATGTGCCGACCGACGCGCAGGGCGCCATCTGGATGAAATTCCGCGCCAGCGACCCGGAGAGCTTCATCCCGGTCTGGAAAGTGCTTGCCGGCGAAGTGCCCGACGACGAAATTTCCGGCCGCATCATCCTTATCGGCACCAGCGCGCCGGGCCTCCTGGATTTGCGGGCAACGCCGGTGGATCCGGTACTGCCGGGCGTCGAAGTCATCTCGATGATGATCGAGCATATCGTCAGCGGCCAGAGCCTGACGCGGCCTGACTATGCGCCTGCCGCCGAGCAGCTTGTGATCGTGCTTCTGGGTGCGATGCTCGCCTTTGTTTTCTCAAAGGTTTCGGCGCGCAGCGCAGGTCTGATCGGTCTCGTTATCATCATGGGTCTGCTATTCTCGGGCTGGCTCGCCTATCGCTACGCCGACATTCTGCTCGATCCGCTTTATCCGGCGCTCGCACTGATGGTGTTGATGGGCGCCGCCACCTTCCACATTTATCGCCGCGTCGAATTGCAACGAAGCGAAATTCGCGGCGCCTTCGGCCGTTATGTCGCGCCTTCCGTCGTCGAGCGATTGATCGCCAATCCAGAGCGGCTGGAACTTGGCGGCGAAGTGCGCGAGATCTCGCTGATGTTCTGCGATGTGCGCAACTTCACGTCGATCTCGGAGACGATGAGTGCGAGTGAGCTCACCACCTTCATCAACGAACTGCTGACGCCGCTGTCGGAAACCATCCTCGATTACCGGGGCACGATCGATAAATATATCGGCGATTCGATCATGGCGTTCTGGAACGCGCCGCTTGACGAGCCGGAGCATGCAAGGCTCGCAGTCGAGGCCGCGCTCGGCATGGCGGCGCGCATTCCCGAACTCAATCGCTACTGGCAGGAGAGCGCCGAGGCGGCAGGCCAGACTTTCGCTCCGGTCAAAATCGGCATCGGCATCAATACCGGCAATTGCTGCGTCGGCAATCTGGGCTCGACGCAGCGCTTCGACTATTCGGCGATCGGCGACGAGGTCAATCTTGCGGCGCGGCTCGAAGGTCTCTCCAAGCTCTACGGCGTCACCGTGATCATGAGCGAGCGCACCGTCGAGCGGCTGAAGGACATCCGTGTGCTCGAGCTCGATGTCGTGCGCGTCAAAGGCCGCGCGATGCCGACCCGGATTTACACGCCGCTTGCGCTCGCAGGCGGAGATAGAGCCGAGGAACTGGCCGCCTTGCAGGCCGAGTTTCTGGCCGCTTATCGCGCGCAGAACTGGGATTCTGCGAAAAGTGTGATGGAACGCACACGTGCCTTCCTGGCCGCGCTTGGCACCACGGAGCTCGATTCGTACTATGCGCTGTTCGCCTCTCGGATCGCGGCCTACCGGGCCGATCCGCCGCCCGCCGATTGGGATGGCGCTTACACCGCGCTGGAAAAGTAAAAGTAGAAGCTGGAGCGAAGTCTTGAGCGATGCCTTGCACGATCAGACCCAAATCGCGCTTATCGTCGTTCTGATTTTGCTGTTCAAGCATCTGGTCTGCGATTTCTTCCTGCAGACCGCGTATCAGTACCGCAACAAGGGCATTTACGGGCACCCCGGCGGCTTATTGCATGCGGGCCTGCACGTGCTCGGCACCGCCTGCCTGTTTTTCTACGTCAATCCGGGCATGAAAATCGCGGCGCTCATTCTCGCCGGCGAATTCATCGTCCATTATCACATCGATTGGGCGAAGGAGCAGGTCGTCAAGCGCATGGGGCTTTCCATGCAGGAGCCGGGGTTCTGGTGGGCGCTCGGCGTCGACCAGTTCCTGCACGGCGCGACCTATATCGCAATCGCCTGGTTCGTGCTCGGCGCGCGCGCCGCCATGGGTTCTTGAGTTGCGCGTTTTCTTAACGCGAACCGGCGCCCGCTTCGCTTGAAACCTAGTAGCGGTTGAAGAACGTAATCATCCCGATGTGATTGGTGTAATCGCCGAGCGGGACATTCGAATTGTCGCGCTCATAGCGATAATCGAGCCGGATGCTGCTCTGGTGTGTCGCATAGGGGTTGCGGATAATGAGCGAGACCCCCGGTGCATAGATGAAGTCGCGGCGATCGATGATGACGCTCGGGAAAACGGAATCGTCGACAGTGCGCGCGTAATAGCGCTTGAGCGCCGAGAAATTGACGCCGAGAACGACGCCGTCTGTGACCGGCTTGAAGTATTCGGCGCGCGCGCCGATTTCGTTGTAGCGGCCGGTGCGGAAGTCGTCGGGCGAGGCGAGAAAGTTGATATTGTCGACCGCGCCGATACCGCTCCAGCGCCACCAAGGCGAGAACACGAAAAGATCGTCCTTGGCGAGCACGGCGGGGAACAGCAATTTCGCGGTGACGTCGGCAAAGCCGCCATGCGTCGAGGGGAAGTAATCGTTGTAGTCGCGATAGCCCAAGCGATAGCGGACGATATAGTTCATCGGGCCTTCGTTGCCCTCGAACAGCGCCGTCGCGAACACTTCGCTGTAGAAATAGTGGTGATCGAAATAGGCGCCGCCGACGCCGATCGAGGGGTGGAACGTCATCGCCGGCGTCACCGCATAAACCGGGCCGAATGCCGTGCCGGCATAGCCGTAATTGAGGTCGCCATCCCTCGCATAAAGATTGCCGGCAAACAGCGCCGTCGTGCGCCAGCGCGTATCGCCGAGCGTGCGCTCGTCCTTCAGCAGCACGCGACCGAACAATTCACCCTGGCCACGGCCGCCATTGGTGAAATTTTGCGGGTTGGATTCGTAGCCTGCGCCGGCCTCGGTGAAAATCTGGAGCGTATTGGGCAGCATGCGTGCGCCGACCCGATCGGCGCCCTTGCGCGCTTCGGCATTGCCGGGCTCATAGCTCAGCACGCGCTCATAAGCCGCAAGCGCCTTGCCGAGATCGCCCTCCGCCTCGGCGGCGCGCGCGTAGCGCAGATTGAGCTCGACATTGCGCGGGTCGTTGATGATCTGCGCGTTCAGCCGGGCAAGCTCGTTCGGCGCGGCGTGTCCGGACACGCTCACCGCAAACAGCGCTGCAATGACGAGCAGTGTTCTTTTCATCCCGGCGCCGGCGTTCCCTGTACGCGACCTGCGAAGCGGGTTGATTTCCCTCGAAAAATCCCGCCCAGCCCATTCGCGGAACAATGCCAGCGGGCTTGCTGCCTCACAAGGGAAAGGCAGGGCAATGAATCGGCAGAACCTCGGGTCAGTGTGACGATCATCACGGAATCCGGCTCATTGGACGCTAGTCTGTGTGGCTTTCCGGCCACAGGTGCGAAAATCTCGCGCCCGGCTGGGCTGGAGGAGAGCCGCTGCTTCGCGTAGTGTCGCGGCACCCACGGGAGAGGGACGTCATGCTGGCTGGCAGGGGACAACAGGCGGGGCTACAGGCGCTGAAGCTCGCCGCGTTTGCCGCCGCGTCGTTATGGTGTGCCGATGCTGCCTTCGCGCAAAGCAAGATCGGCGTCGCCGCGACCGTGAAGAACCAGGTTTTCGGCGGCAGCCAGCCGCTCGCCGCCGGCGGCAATGTCCACGCCAACGAAGTCATCCGCACGGGCGATGCAAGCTCGGCGCAGCTTTTGTTCGTCGATCAGACGACGCTGCTTGTCGGCGCAAAATCGGAAGTGAAGCTCGATCGCTTCGTTTACGATCCGAACCGCGGCAACGGCAATGTCGTGATGAATGCCGGCAAGGGCGTGTTTCGTTTCGTGTCCGGCGCGCAGCAATCGAAAAGCTATCAGATCAACACGCCGGTCGCGACGATCGGCGTGCGCGGCACGGTATTCACTTTCGCCTATTCCGGCACGCAGCTTTACCTCACGACGTCGAACGGTTCGGTGATCGTCCGCATCCTGCCGAACGGCCCGACGGTCGATGTGCCGGCGGGTTATTCGATCGTCGTCTATCCGAACGGCACCTACCAGAAGTTCCAGTCGTCCGACACGACGAATTTCCTGCGCAATGCCGGACTCGATCAGCGGCTCCTTGAGGAATATTCCAACATCATCGGCGAGCACAATAATACGCTCGGCGGCCTCAAGCCGTCATGCCGCTCTTATTATTCCTGCAGCAACTAGCCCGAATGTCCGGCGTTACGCCGGATCTTTCGTCAGGAAGTCGAAATCGCAGCCCGCATCGGCCTGTGAGACATGCTCGGCATAGAGCCGCTCATAACCGCGCTTGGGTGTTTTCGGCGGCGTCCATTGGGCGCGGCGCTTTGCGAGTTCGGCATCCTCGACCAGAAGATCGAGCTTGCGCGCTTTGGCGTCGAGACGAATGCGATCGCCGTCCCTGACGAGCGCGAGCGGCCCGCCCGCCGCCGCTTCCGGCGAAACGTGCAACACCACGGTGCCGAATGCCGTGCCGCTCATGCGCGCGTCGGAAATCCGCACCATATCCTTGACGCCCTTCGAGCCGAGCTTCTTCGGGATCGGCAATGCGCCTGCCTCCGGCATGCCCGGTGCGCCGATCGGTCCGGCGTTTTGCAGCACGAGCACGCTGTCGGGCGTAACGGGAAGATCAGGATCGTCGATGCGCTGCGAAAGATCGTCGAGCGAACGGAACACGACCGCCGGGCCTTCATGCGAAGTGAGGGAGGGCGTTGCCGCCGAAAGCTTGATGACCGCGCCTTGCGGCGCAAGGTTTCCGTAGAGCGAAGCAATCGCGGCGCCTTCGACAACCGGGCGGTTGAGCGGGCGGATGACTTCGTCATCGGTATATTCCGGCCAGCGCTTCACGACATCGCCGAGTGTTTCGCCCGAGACGGACTTGGCCGAGAAATCGAGTTTGTCGCGCAAGCGGCGCCACAGTGCCGGCACCGCGCCGCCGGCATGAAAATCCTCGGCAAATTGCGAACCGGCGGGCTTGAGGTTCACGAGTACGGGCACTTCGCGGCCGACGGCATCGAGTTCCTGCAGGTTGAAGGTGAGCCCGGCGCGGCCTGCTATCGCCGCAAGATGCACGATGGCGTTGGTCGAGCCGGAAATCGCCTGCAGTACGACGGATGCATTGCGCAGCGATGTTCTGGTGATGAGTTCGGAGGGCTTCGGCCCGCCGGTCTGGGCCATTTCGGCGGCCCGCCGCCCGGTCGCCGTCGCGATCCGCATGCGCTCGGCGGAGACCGCGGGCGCCACGGCTGCGCCCGGCAACGTGAAGCCGAGCGTTTCGGCGATCGTCGCCATCGTGCTCGCAGTGCCCATCACCATGCAGGTGCCGGCGGTCGGCATCAATTGGTCATGAGCGCGGTTGAGATCGTGTTCCGAGATCGAGCCTGCGCGGAAAGAAGACCACAGACGGCGGCAGTCGGTGCAGGCGCCGAGTTGCGTGCCCTCGAAGCGGCCGGCGAGCATCGGCCCGACCGGCAATACGATCGCGGGCAGATCGGCGCTGATTGCGCCCATCAGTTCGGCGGGGATCGTCTTGTCGCAGCCGCCGATCAGCACGACGGCATCCATCGGCAAGGACGCGCACATCGCCTCGACATCCATCGCCATCAAATTCCGCCATAGCATCGACGACGGAAAGGCGAAGGATTCCTGCAGCGAGATCGTCGGGAATACGAAGGGCAGCGCGCCGGCGGCGAGCACGCCCTCTTTCACGGCTTCCGCGAGCTGCGGCGCCGTGCGGTGACAGGGATTGAAGTCGGAAGCGGTCGAAAGAATGCCGACGATGGGCTTGCTGAGCGCCTCGTCGTCATAGCCTGCGCCCTTCAGGAAGCCGCGCCGCAGGAACAGCGAGAATTCGTCGTCGCCGTATTTCGCAAGGCGCGAGCGCAGCCCCTTTTTGCTCATACAAGCGCTCCGGCTTCGACCTTCTTCAATTCGCCGAGCAACTCCTTGGCCTGTGCGTCGGTGAGCGGAACAAGCGGCGGCCGCGTAATCGACCAGTTCGGCGCCTTATAACGGTCGGCGAGCACGGCCTTGACGCCTGCGACGGCGTTGAACTTCTGCATGACGAGACGCACGGCGGTGACGGACTCGTTCAGTCCCTTCACATCGGCGCTCTGCCAGGTGTTGTAGAGCTTGCTGATCGGCCCGGCATTGACGTTGGCCGAAGCCGAAACGCAGCCAGCGGCCCCCTTCTTGAGCGCGGCGAGGAGCAGCGCTTCGCTCGCCGGAAACACGGCAAAGCCGGGGAAGCGCTCGAGCAGCGTATTCTGATAGGCGACATCGCCAGAGGAATCCTTGAGGCCGACGATGACTTCGGGAAATTCCTTCAGCAGCCGGCCGATCAGATCCGGCGACCAGGCGATCGCACTCATCTGCGGGAAGTTATAGAGATAAAGCGAAAGACGCGGATCGTTCACGCGCTTGATGACTTGCGTGACGAAAGCGAACAACCCGTCGTCGGAGACGCCCTTGTAATAGTAAGGCGGCAGCAACAGCACGCCGCGGCAACCGAGCTCGACCGCGTGCTTGGTGAGCTTCACCGCGTCGCCGATTGCCGGTGCGCCGGTGCCGGGCAGGAGCTTGTCGGCGGGAATACCGGCGGCGACGAGCTTCTCCAGCGCGTTCCTGCGCTCGTCGAAGTCGAGCGAATTGGCTTCGCTCGTGGTGCCGAGCGCCGCGAGGCCGTGGGCGCCTTCTTCGAGGAGCTTGCGGCAATGGGCGATGTAAAGCTCGAAATCGATTGAAAGATCGGGGCGGAAGGGCGTCGAGGCCGCAGGCCACACGCCGCGGGCGGGTGCATGTTTTGTCATGCGGCGTATGTACCGAAATCTTCCGCCCGATTCCACTCACGGCTGCATCGAAAGCACCGGAAAACGTGCCGTTTCCGGCCGTTTTCATAAGCCTTTCGGCGAGCAGGGCAGCCATGCTCCCGCAATGCGAGCCGATGGAACAGGACGTCGCAGAGAGGCCGAAAAGTTACTATCCGGGGCGTTGGCGCTCACGCCGGAAGGGCAAAAATGGGGCTGCATCTTGCGGCCGGTTTTCCGGCCGCAAGCATTTCTTCACCAAGGAAATGGCGCCGTTCGGCGATCGGTCGTTTTCGAGCAATGCGTTTAGGTCGCCTTTTATCGAGTGCTTTCAACACTCTTTTAACATGAATCAAATCCTTGCCTGATTGCGAATAATTGGAGCGATCCAAACAACGCTTATTAGATACGCCGCCCGCGATAGTCGCCCGATCGGATAGGGGTGTCAGCGGTGCGTGTCAGTTCGATTGTAATGGTTGTACTCGCGGGCGTGTTTGGCCTTGCGGCAGTGTTCGTTGCGCAGATGTGGCTTTCGCGCCAGGATGCGCTGCGCTCAAAAGCAATGAAGGCGGATACCAGGCCCGCGGCGACGCGCAAGGTCGTCGTCGCGAAGTCGCCGCTTCGTTTCGGCAACCCGTTGCAGCCCGGCGTTCTCGCCGAAGTGGACTGGCCGGAAAACGCCGTGCCGCCCGGCGCCTTTGCCTCCATCAATGAAATGCTCGCGCCGGGCAAGCGTATCGTGCTTGCGCCGATCGAGCCGAATGAGCCGGTGCTCGCGGCAAAGCTCACCGGGCCCGGTCAGCGCGCGACGCTCTCGGCGCTCATTCAACCCGGCATGAAAGCGATCACCGTCCGCGTCAACGATGTCGAGGGCGTCGCCGGCTTCATTCTGCCGGGAGATCGCGTCGACGTGATGCTCACCCGCCGCAACGACAACGGCGGAAACAAGGGCGGCACCACCGACATCGTGCTGCAGAACGCGCCGGTGCTTGCCATCGACCAGCTCGCCGACGAGCGCAGCGACAAGCCGATGATCGTCAAGGCCGTGACGCTCGAAGTCGATACCGTCGCCGCGCAAAAGCTGACGCTTTCGGCGCAGCTTGGCGTTCTGTCGCTGGCGCTCCGCAAGGCGGGTGAAGCGACGGTCAGCGAAAGCCGCCGGATTTCCGCGACGGACATCGGCCGCAGCACGGCGCCGGTCGAGGGCAAGAAGAGCTTTTCGACCATCACCATTACCCGCGCTTCCGAGCGCAAGGATTACAGCGTGCCGAGCGAAGGCGGCGGCGAATGGAACGGCGCCGGCCTCAGCGAAACGGCCGTGACACAATAACAGGGCAGCGGCATGAAAACCTCTCAGGCAAAAACTGTCGCGGCGTCCGATCGCTCTGCTTCGCTGATCGGCTTTCTGCTCGCGCTCACCGTCTTCGCGGCGGCTTTCGCGATGTTCCCCGCGCTTTCGCAAGCGGCGGAAGCGAAGATGATCTCGATTACGTCGGCGCGAAAAATCACCGGCAATGTCGTCGTCGCCGTCGGCAAATCCGAGGATATCCGCACCGATGCGCCGTTCATGGAAGTTGTCGTCGGCGATCCCCTGGTCGCCGACGTCAACCCGCTGACCGACCGCGCCATCTCGATCCTCGGCAAGAAGATCGGCACGACCCGCGTTTCGATTTATGCCGAAGGCAAGCGCCTTGTCGGCATTTTCGACGTCGAGGTTTCCTATGATATCGGCCGCTTGCAGGCCGAAATCGCCCGTCAGTTTCCGCAGGCCAAAATCCGCGTTTCGTCGGTCAACGGCCGCATCATGCTCTCGGGCAAGTCGCCCGATGCCGTAACGCTCGATCGCGTCGTGACGATGGCCAAGCAATTCGGACCCGAAGTCATCAATTCTGTCGGCGTCACCCAACCGCAGCAGGTGCTGCTCGAAGTGCGCTTCATCGAAGTGCAGCGCAACGCCTCGCGCGAGCTCGGCGTCAACTGGCAGATGTTCGGCAATACGACGAACGCGGTGATCGGCACCGGCACGTTGCTTTCGAATTCGACGCCGTTCGGCTCGGTTCTGACGACGCTGCTCGGCAAGGGCTTCGAGGTCGACAATCTCATTCGCGCGCTCGAGGATCGCGGCGTCGCACGGCGTCTGGCCGAACCGAATCTCGTCGCGCTTTCCGGCGATACCGCGAGCTTCCTGGCGGGCGGCGAATTTCCGTTCCCGGTCGCCGGCGCGCTCAACACCGTCACCATCGAGTTCAAGAAGTTCGGTGTCGGTCTTGCCTTCACGCCGACCGTGCTCGCCAACGGCCTGATCAATCTCAAGATCGAGCCGGAAGTCAGCCAGATCGATCCGACGAACACCATGAGCATCGGCGGCATCCAGATTCCAAGCCTGATCGTCCGCCGCGCCAATACGACGGTCGAGCTGCGTGACGGCCAGAGCTTCGCGGTCGCGGGCCTTCTGCAGGCGACCAGCACGACCGCCGCCAAGCAATTGCCGTGGCTCGGTGACATTCCGGTGCTCGGCGCGCTGATGAAGAGTTCGCAGTTTCAGAAGAACGAGACCGAGCTCACGATCATCGTGACGCCGCGTCTCGTGCAGCCGGCCCGTCCGATCGACATGGTCAAAACGCCGCTCGACAAGACGCTGCCGCCGAACGACGCCGATTTCTTCCTGCTCGGCAAGCATGAAGTCCGCCGCCCGGCGGTGGCCAAGCCCAATCCGGCGAATCCCGAACGCAACCCGGCGGTCCCGGTCGAGCCCGATCAGGGCTTCATCCTCGATCTGCCGAAAGGAAACGATCATGTCGCGGCCCGCTAACCTTCGCTGTCTTGCGCTTCTGGGCCTTGCAGGCTTCGGCCTGCTCGCCGCCGGTTGCTCGGATATCTATTACGACCGCCGCGACACGGTTTCGCTTGCCGCGGGCGATGCGGTCGCAACCAACATCGCGACCCATACCATCGATGTCTGGCCGATCGAGGCCGGCGAGCAGCGGATCGTCACCAGCGGCCAGAAGGCGCAAGGCGCCGTCGAGCGTTATCGCACCAACAAGGTGACGCCGCCGCACGGCACGGGCACCAGCTCGGTCGGCTACCAGGCGCCATCATCGTCCTCCCAACCCGCACCCTCGGTTTCGCAATAACAGCCACTCCCATGCTTGCTCCCTCCGGCACGCCTTCCAGCAAGACCCGCGTCGCGGTACTCACCGCCGACAACGCGTTCGAACAGCTCGTGCGCACGACCTTCGGGGCCAATCCCCAGATCGAACTGCAGCTCGTCAAAGGCAAGTTGAGCGTCGAAAGCGGCCGGTTGAATGCCGCCGATGCCGCCGTGGTGATCGTCGATCTCGACGCGACACAGCCCGAGGAGTTCGCGGCGCTTTCGCGTTTTGCCGCGCAGCTTGCGGGCAATCCGCCGCTGATCGCCATCACCCAGTCGCTCGATGCGGCTGTCGCCCGCAAGATGGTGCAGGTGCGCGTTGCCGATTTTCTGGTCAAGCCCATCGAGCCGATCGAGCTCGTGCGGTCCTGCGCGCGCGCGGCAAATGCGCAAAGCGGCGGCGGCGAATCGGTCGAAGCGCAGATCTATACGTTTTTGCCGTCGGCCGGCGGTGTCGGCGTCACGACGCTTGCGATCCAGACCGCGCTTCTCCTGCAGGGCAGCAAGAACAGCCAGGCTTCCGTTTGTCTCGTCGATCTCGATTTCCAGCACGGCGCCGTCGCAGATTATCTCGACATTGAAGCGCGCCTCGACCTCAACGAAATCGAGCCGCGCCCCGAACGGCTCGACCGCCAGCTTCTCGAAGTAATGCTGTCGCGCCATTCGTCCGGCTTGCAGGTGATCGCAGCCCCAAGCCGCCCGGCCGAGATGCGCTCGTTCGATCCCTTGGTCGTGACGCGGCTGCTCGATCTTGTGTCGGCCAATTTCGAATATGTCGTGATCGATATGCCGCGCACCTGGTTCTCCTGGACCGACGACGTGCTGCTCGGCTCCAATCAGCTGCATATCGTCAGCGAAATGACGGTGCCGTGCCTGAAGCTCGCCAAGAACCTGCTCTCCTCGATTCGCGAGCGGCTCGGCGAGGGCTGCCATCCGAAAGTCATCGTCAATCGTTTCGAGCAGCGCATGTTCGCGCCGGGCCTGCGCCTCGCGGACATCGAAAAAGCGCTCGGCGGCGCGTTCGGCGGTTTTATCCCGAACAATTATCGTGTCGTGCGCGAAGCGATCGATCGCGGTGTGCCGCTCGAAGAGGTGAAAGCCGGCAATAATGTCACGGCGCATTTGCGCAGGATCGTCATGCCGCATGCAGCCAAAGCCAAGCGGTCGCAGGCAGCCGGCGCCCGCCCGCGTCTTCTGGCCTGGGCGCGGAGGTAACGATGTTTGGCCGTTTCACCAGCCGCCAGGCGGCCGTCGCCGTCGCCGAGCCGGAAGCCGCGCCAGCCGTCGAATCGCCGGCTTTCGTGCCGCCGGTTCCGGAAATCGTCACCGAGGCCCCGCAGGAGAGCAATCCGCAGCTGAAATCCAAGCTGCTCGACGCCAAGGTGCGCCTGCACCGGCGGCTGATCGAGGAGATCAATCTTTCGGCGCTTGAAAAGCTTCCACCCGAGGAAATGAAGAAGCAGATCGGCGGCCTCGTCTCGCAATATGTGATGAACGAGCGCCTGCCGCTCAATACGCGCGAACTCTCGGATTTTGTCGATGAAATCCTCGACGAGATGACGGGCCTCGGCCCGCTCGAGCCGCTTCTGAAAGACCCCACGGTGAACGACATCCTGATCAACGGTCACGAGCAGGTCTATGTCGAGCGCCTCGGCGTTCTCGAGCCCACCGTCGTCCGCTTCAAGGACGAGGCGCATCTCCTGCGCATCATCAATAAAATCGTTTCGGCGGTCGGCCGCCGCGTCGACGAATCCTATCCGCTTTGCGACGCGCGCCTTCTCGATGGCTCGCGCGTCAACGTCGCGATCCGCCCCATCGCCGTGGACGGCGCGCTCGTCTCGATCCGTAAATTTTCCAAGCGGCCGTTCAACCTCAACAAGCTCGTCGAGATCGGCGCGATCAAGCCGCAAATGGCGGCGCTCCTTGCCGCCGCCGTGCGTGCCCGTATCACCACGATCATCTCGGGCGGCACCGGCTCGGGCAAGACGACAATGCTGAATGCGCTCTCCTCGTTCATCTCGGACAAGGAGCGCCTCATCACCATCGAAGACGCCGCCGAATTGCAGCTTCAGCAGCCGCATGTCGCGCGCATGGAAACGCGGCCGCCGAACATCGAAGGCAAGGGCGAAATCCGCCAGCGCGATCTCGTCAAGAACGCGCTGCGTATGCGCCCCGAGCGCATCATCCTCGGCGAGTGCCGCGGCGAGGAAGCCTTCGACATGCTGCAAGCGATGAATACGGGTCACGAAGGCTCGATGGCGACGATCCACGCCAATAACCCGCGCGAAGCGATCTCGCGCCTCGAGCAGATGATCGGCATGGCCGGCCAGCCGATGACCATCGCGAGCGTCCGCGGCCAGATCGCGGCCGCGATCCGCGTCATCGTGCAGCTACAGCGCTTTTCCGACGGCAAGCGCCGCGTCACTTCCATTTCCGAGCTTACCGGCATGGAAGGCGATATCATCCAGATGCAGGAAATCTACAAATACGTCCGCACTGGCACTGACGATAACGGTGAGATCATCGGTCATTTCCAGGCAACCGGTGTGCGTCCGCGCTTTCTTTCGGATCTTGCGGCGATGGGCATCACGATCCCCGGCGCCTATTTCGATCCCTCCAAGCCTATGTGAGGGAGCGATGTTCGACATCAATCCGGTCACGCTGATCTACATCTTCGCGGCGATCTCGACGATTTTGTTCGTCGAGGCGGCTTACCTCATGTTCTTCAGCGCCGCGTCCTACAAGACGACGGTGAATCGCCGCATGCGGCTTTTGCAGACCGAGTCGAATCGCGAGAACATTTTGCTGCAGCTCCGCCGCGAGCGCTCGCTCACGAGC
>Ga0180218_1001264_pt1 | contig 15924 bp, 10 predicted proteins | sample eDN3rd37CKraftBY_FD_151334 | JGI IMG/M metagenome (GOLD analysis project Ga0180218, IMG submission 151334) | Enriched backyard soil microbial communities from Emeryville, California, USA - eDNA 3rd pass 37_C Kraft BY (version 2) (version 2) | ecosystem: Environmental > Terrestrial > Soil >...
CGCTGGCCGATGCCGGCCTCGATCACACGACCATGCTGCTGCAGGTCCACGACGAGCTGATTTTCGAGGCGCGCGAGAGCGAGGTCGAGACGGCTCTCCCGCTCGTACAGCGCATCATGGAGGGCGCCGCCGAGCCGGCCGTGAAGTTCTCGGTGCCGATCCACGTCGATGCCAAGGCGGCCGCAAACTGGGAAGCAGCGCACTAGCGCGTGGTTCGGCCGCGGGTTGCATTGCCCGCGTTTTCGGACCAATTAGTTCCGCTCCCCGAACATAGCTCCCGGCGCGGAGCGGGAGCCTTTCACCATGGCCCAAACGCTGACATCGTTCTAAGGAACATCCTGGAAACCTTGCCTGCCCGCGCTGCGCCAAAGAATATGGAAACGACCAGATGCTCGAACGCCTGAAGTGCGACATCCTCATCCTGGGCTCCGGCGGTGCCGGCCTCTTCGCCGCGCTCCACGCCTACCAGGCGAACCCCGACCTCGACATCGTCGTTGCCACGAAAGGCCTCGTCGGCAAGTCCGGCTGCACGCGCATGGTGCAGGGCGGCTACAACGTCTCGCTCATTCCGGGCGACTCCGTCGAGCGCCACTTCATGGACACCATCGAAGGCGGCAAGTGGCTCCCCAACCAGGAGCTGGCGTGGCGCCTTGTCGAGACGGCCGTCGAGCGCGTGCGTGAGTTGGAGAACGAGGTCGGCTGCTTCTTCGATCGCAATCCCGACGGCAGCCTGCACGGCAAGGCCTTCGCCGGCCAGACGTTCGACCGCACGGTGCACAAGGGCGATCTCACCGGCATCGAGATCATCAACCGGCTCATGGAGCAGGTCTGGAAGCGCCCAATCCGGCGGCTCGAGGAGCATCGCGCCGTAGCCCTCATCCCGACCAAGGACGGCTCGGCCCTCTCGGGCGCGCTCATGGTGGACGTGCGCACGGGCAACTTCCGCTTCATCGAGGCGAAGGCCGTGCTGCTCGGCACGGGCGGCGGGCCGACCATGTATCTCTATCACACGCCCTCCGGCGACAAGAGCATGGACGGCATTGCCATGGGCCTGCGCCTCGGCCTCGGCCTGCGCGACATGGAGATGGTGCAATTCCACCCGACCGGCGTGCTCGCGGGCAAGGAAACCCGCATGACCGGCACCATCATCGAGGAAGGCCTGCGCGGCGCCGGCGGCTACCTGCTCGACGGCAACGAGCAGCGCTTCATGTTCAACTACGACCCGCGCGGCGAGCGCGCGACGCGCGATCTCGTCTCGCAGTCCATGTACCGCGAGATGCAGGCGGGCCGCACAACGCCGAATGGCGGGTTGTACATCGCCATGGGCCATCTCGGCCGCGAGAAGGTGGCGAAGCAGTTCAAGGGCATGGTCGAGCGCTGCGCCGACTGCGGCTTCGATCTCGCGGGCGGCCTCGTCGAGGTCGTACCGACGGCGCACTACCTCATGGGCGGCATTCTCTGCGACGTCGACACAAAGTCGGAGCTGCCCGGCCTCTTCGTCGCGGGCGAGGACGCAGGCGGCATCCACGGCGCCAACCGCCTCGGTGGCAATGGTGTCGCCAACTCGACCGTGTTCGGCGGCATCGCGGGCGACGTCATGCCCGGCTGGATCGCCAAAAACCCCGGCCATCGCCCGCCGGATGAAGCCATGATCGAAGCCGAGATGGCGCGCGCGCTGCATCCCTTCTCGAAGGCCCGCGGCGACATCAACGAGATCCGCGAGAACCTGCTCAATCGCATGTGGGACAATGTCGGCATCATCCGCGATGCGGCCGGCTTGAAGAAGGGCCTTGCGCAGCTCGACGAGATGGAGGCCGAGCTTCTGTCCTCGGGCATTTCCGATCGCGGCCGCGCGTTCAATCTGACCTGGCACGACTGGCTGAACCTCAGGAGCCAGATCGAGGTCTCGAGGGTGATCGCGCTCGCTGCCCTCCAGCGCGAGAACAGCCGCGGCGCGCACTATCGCGACGACTTCAAGGATGCCGGCGACCTCGCGACGTCGGCCTATACGGTCGTGCGCCAGCAGGGCGGCAAGCTGCACGTGACGAACGAGCCCGTGAAGTTCACGCACGTGCGCCCCGGAGAGACGCTCCTCAAGGAGACGCAGGCGGCGGAGTAGTCAGGTCGCGCCGCGTCTCATCCACTATTTGAAGATCACGGTCTGGCCGTCCGGGCGGTTCTCCTCGATCTTCGAGACGGAGCTGTAGGCGGTGCACGTGCCCCCCTGGCCGGCGCCTTGACCTGGCGCCGCTGCCGGACTGAAGGAAGCAACTTCGCAGGCGCCCGTATTCATGCACATGAGCAGGCAGCCGAGCGGCTGGTCGGCCGGTCCCTTCTTGATCTCGTCGCCGACGACGAGCGCGTATGTCCGCGTCTTGTAGCCGAAGCGCAGGGAGGCAACGACCGACTTCACCGCTGCCGGCTTCGGTACCGACGACGCGCTCGCCGAGGCCGTGGGTGGCGGCAGAGCCGGTGTCGCCTTATCGTAGGCCACGGGCAGCGACAGAGCGAGCTGGCTTTGGATGCCTGATCGCCAGCGCGTATCGACCGTCCGCTTATTGACCGCGCTGAAGATCTGGCAGGCGCTCGTCAGTGGTGGCATCCCGCCGAACTGATAGCCGACGCAGCCGATCGTCTCGTCACAGGCATTGCGGCACGACTCGACATCGGCCGTCGGCAGGGTGGAGATGATATCGCCGTCGAGGCGGGTGTGGACGCGGAAGGCGTAGCTTCCCGGCGTTGTCCGGGCCGCCGGAGGCACAGGCGGTTTCAGCGCGGCCGTCGCTCGTGGCGCAGGCGCTGCCTGCGGCGGCAACGCCGGCTGTGGTGTCGGGCTCGGCTGTGGCGCGGCAAAAGCCGGCGGGTTCAGCGGCGGCGCGACGCGCGCTGTCGGGCCTGGTGCCAATGGCGACGGCTCTGGCCGCGACCGCGCTGGTCCGACACCATCGTTCCAGCCGAGCGAGACGATCTGGACACGCTGGTCGCGTGGCGGATGGGTGCTGCTCCCCTCCCCCGCACCGATGGCGCCGACGGCGGCAATGGCCTCGTCGTGGGTGGCGCCCATACGGCCGAGGATGAAGCCGGCGTAGCGATCGGCCTCGAGCTCGACGCGATGGTTCTGGCCGGCGAAATCCAGATGGCCGGCAATGTGATGGCCGACCTCGTGCGCGATCACGAAGACGAGCGCCCAGTATTTCTGCGTTTTCGCGCCGAGCTCGCGCATGAATGTCGAGTTGTAGAAGATATACCGCTGGCCATCCTCGCCGATCTGAGCCTCGGCATTGGCGGTCTCAGCGCTCGCCCGCACCTGTATGCGGTCGGCAACGCCGGGGATGCCGGTCGCGGCAAGGATCTCACGGAACGTGGCCGCCGCCTCGCGGTCGGATTCGAAGCTCCGCCTGATGCGCGGCGCGGTCGGACCATGCAGGCCCCTCAGCTTGTTGCCGCTCGTCTCGTGATCGATGATGAATTGCGCATCAGCCGGACCGGCCAAGGCAAAAAGTGCCAAACCGGCTGCCAGTGCGCTCCATAACCGCGCTTCCATGGCACCCCCCAACTGTCCCACGCTAAATCGTAGCTCGGGAATTTAGCCAATCCACGTGCGCCTGACTAGCCGTCCCAACGTGTCAGCCGGCCGCATGGAGAGCTATTGTCGTGCCAGCACACGCCCCTTAGGGTGCGACAACCGTTGAAAAAACAGGAAACGCCGATAGTGCGCCGGAAGTCGCGCACCAGGACTGCCGCGTCCGCGCCGATCGCGGGCGGGCCTAGCAAAATTCTGTGAGCAGAGAGGAAGACATGGCATTCGACGCGAATCGCGAGGACATGATCATCGGTGTCGTCGGCACGGGAACCATGGGCCGCGGCATCGTCCAAGTGTCCGCCCAAGGAGGCATGCGCGTCATCGCCTATGACGAGAAGCCGGGCGCAGCCGAGGCAGCCAAGGAATTCATCACCAAGCTCTTGAACTCGCAGGTCGAGAAGGGCCGCCTTCCCGCCGCCGACATGGAGGCGGCGCTCGCCCGCATTACGGTCACGAACGATCTCAAGGACATGGCGAAGGCGCACTGTGTCGTCGAAGCCATCTTCGAGCGGCTCGACATCAAGCAGGAAATGTTCGCCCGGCTCGACGAGATCTGCGGTCCCGAGACGATCATCGCGTCGAACACCTCGTCGCTGCCGGTGACGGCGATCGCCGCCAAGTCCAAGCACGCGGGCCGCATCGGCGGAATGCACTTCTTCAACCCCGTCCCCCTCATGAAGCTCGTGGAGATCATCCCAGGCCTCAAGACCGAGCGCTGGGTGACGGACGCGCTCATGACGATCGGTCGCCGCATGACACGCGAGCCCGTCCTCTGCGTCGACAGCCCCGGCTTCCTCGTCAATCACATCGGCCGCGGCATGGGGCCGGAGTGCCAGCGCGTTCTCATCGAGGACATTGCGACGTTCTACGAGATCGACCGCATCATGACGGGAGCACCCGGTTTCCGCATGGGGCCGTTCACGCTCTCCGACCTCGTCGGCATCGACATCGGCTCGGCGGCCATGGAGTCCATGTACGAGCAGTTCTATCAGGAGCCGGCATACGCGCCGTCCCCGTTGATGACACTGCGCGCGGCAGGCGGCCTCCTCGGGCAGAAGACGGGACAGGGCTGGTACAAGTACGAGGGCGGCAAGAAGGTCGAGCCCGAAGGCCGCCCGTCTCCGTCTGTGCTACCGAAGTCCGTGTGGCTGCGCACGAGCGAGCACAATCAGGATCTCCAGGCGCCCTTCATCGACTACCTCAAGAGCACGGGTGTGGAGATCGAAAGCGGCGCGACGCCGAGCAAGGATGCGCTGATCATCATCACGCCGGTCGGCTATGACCTGACGACGGCCGTCTCCGAGCTGAAGATGGATGGAGCGCGGACGGTCGCTGTCGACCTCCTGTTCGGCCTCAAGGGCCCGCGCACAGTCATGATCACGCCTGCGACCGATCCCAAGTATCGCGACCAGGCACATGCCCTCATGGCGCACGACGGGCAGGCCGCGATCGTGATCAACGACAGTCCGGGCTTCGTCGCCCAGCGCGCCGTCGCCGCGCTCGTCAATGTCGGCTGCAACATCGCCCAGCGCGCCATCGGCGTCCCGGCCGACATCGACAAAGGCGCCAAGCTCGGCCTCGGCTATCCGTTCGGCCCGATCGAATGGGGCGATCGCATCGGTCCGGGCCGCGTCTGCTTCATTCTCGAGCGCCTCTTCGAGTTCTATCGCGATCCGCGCTACAAGCCGTCGCCCTGGCTCAAGCGCCGCGTCATGCTTGGCCTGCCGCTTTCGGCACCGGAAGGTCTCGTGCGCAACTGAGACCGCCAGCACAAGAGTGACCACCAGGATCGCGGCCCCGGCCGCGGTCCTTTCAGCAAATGAAACCCGCATCCACTCAGGAATTTCCGTAGATGTCGTTCGAGCGTCTGTTCGATCCCAATGCCATTGCCATCATCGGCGCTTCCAGCGACCTCACGCGCATCAGCGGCCAGCCGATCACCGCCCTCAAGGGTGCGGGCTTCAAGAAACCCATTTATCTGGTCAATCCGAAGTACGGCGAGTTGCACGGCCTCAAGTGCTACCCGAGCGCGGCGGCAATCGGATCGCCCGTCGATCTCGCGTTGATTGCCGTCCCGGCAAAAGGCGTGCCTGATGCCATCCGCGATTGCGGCAAGGCGGGCATTCCCTTCGCCATCGTGCTGACGGCAGGTTTTCGCGAGGGCGGCGCGGAAGGCCGCAAGCTCGAGGACGAGCTTCTCCGCGCCGCGCGCGAGAGCAACGTGCGTGTCATCGGGCCAAACTGCCAGGGCGCGCTGTCGGTCCCCTCGCGCATGTGGTGCGTGTTCGGCAGCGTCAGCCAGGAAACGCAGCTTCGCGAAGGTCCGGTCTCGTGCGCCTTCCAGTCCGGCGGTTTCGGCTATGCCGTCGTGAACATGGCCGAGGCGCAAGGGCTCGGCTTCCGCCACGTCGTCTCGACGGGCAACGAGACCGACATCACCATGCCGGAGCTGCTCGGCGAATTCCTCGATGATCCCGGCACCAAGCTCGCTTTCGCCTACATGGAAGGCACGCCGAATGCGCGGAGCCTGCTCGACCTCGGCCGCAAGTCGCTGGAAACTGGCAAGCCCGTGTTCATCTGGAAGGGCGCGCAGACCGAGAGCGGCACCAAGGCCGCCGCCTCGCACACCGCCAACATGACGGGCAACTACGACCTCTACCGCGCGGCGTTCCGCCAGTCGGGGCTCATCGAGGTGCAGGACGTCGAGGAGATCGTCGACGTCGCAAAGCTCGCGTTGCAGGGGCGGCTGCCGAAAGGCCGCAACATCGGCGTGCTCTCGATCTCGGGCGGCTCGGGCATCGTGTTCGCCGACCGCGCCGTGAAGGACGGCTTGGCGCTGCCGAGTTTTTCTCAGCGTTCCGTCGAGGCCCTGAAGACGGTCATTCCGAGCTTCGGCGCGGCCGACAATCCCGCCGATACGACGGCCGGCGTGTTCAATGATCCCGGCCTCTTCACGAAGGCCCTCGACATCATTCTCGAGGATCCAGCGATCGACCAGCTCTCGATCCTGCTCGCCTCGGCCGGCGGCAAGGCCATCGCGCTCGCCGCGCAGGCGATCGTCGCCGCAGCGGCAAAGACCGACAAGCCTGTGCACGTCGCGTGGTCCGGTCGCCGCGAAAAGTCCGAGGAAGCCTGGCAGATGTTCCACGAGGCCGGCATCCCGCACATGGCCTCGCCGATCCGCCTCGCGCACGCCGCCGCCGTGCTCGCGCGCTATGCCGAGGATCGCCGGCGCCTGCTGCCGCGCGTCGCGCCGACGATCGAGGTGCCAGCGGGGCTCGAACTGCCGGCCGGCGCTGTCACGCTCTCCGAGATCGAGAGCAAGGCGATCCTGTCGCGCTTCGGCGTGCCGGTGACGCGCGAAGTGGTCGTGCCGCCGAACGGTGATTTCGCGCGCCTTACCGCAAACCTCACCGGCCCCTTCGCCGTGAAAATCGTCTCGCGCGACATCGCGCACAAGACGGAAGCCGGCGGCGTGAAGCTCAAGGTCGCGGCTGAAGATCTGCCACAGGTCGCGAACGAGATTATCGCCAGTGCGCAACGCTACAAGCCGGACGCGCTGATCGACGGCGTGCTCGTCAGCGAGATGGCATCGGGCGTCGAAGCGCTGATCGGCGTCGTCAACGACGAGAGCTTCGGCCCCACGGTCGCGCTCGGCCTCGGCGGCGTGCTCACGGAAGTGCTGAAGGACGTCACCTTCCGCATTGCGCCCTTCGACATCGAGACGGCGCGCGACATGATCGCGGAGCTGCGCGGTGCCAAGCTTTTCGACGGCTATCGCGGCAGCCCGCCCGCCGACAGGGAGGCGCTCGCGGCGATGCTGGTCGAGGTCTCGCGCATGGCGGCGGCGCTTGGCGACCGGCTCAAGGAAATGGATATCAATCCCGTATTCGTGCGGCCCAAGGGCCAGGGCTGCGTCGCGGCCGACGCACTGATCGTGCTCAAATAGAAACGGCAGGAGAAACGCCATGGATCTCGACCTTGCGGGCAAGACGGCGATCGTCACCGGCGCCAGCATGGGCATCGGCCGCGGCATCGCCAAGGCGCTCGCGGGCGAGGGCGTGCGGCTCGCGCTCGTGGCACGCCGTCTCAATCTGCTCGAGGAAGTTTCGAGCGAGATCACCACGGCGGGTGGTATCGCACCGCTCCTCATTCAGCAGGACTTCATGGCCGAGGAAGCGCCGGACCGGATCGCCACACGCGCGCTCGCCGAATTCGGCTCGGTGGACATTCTGGTCAACAACGCGGGTGGCAGCCGCCACTTCGGCAAGGACGCTGGGGAAGAGCAATGGACGGAAGCCATGACGCTCAACTTCACGCGTCAGCGCCAGCTCACGCATCGCCTGCTCGACCAGATGATCGCGCGCAAGTGGGGCCGCATCGTCAACATCACAGGGAAGTCCGAGCCCGACGGCGTGAACGGCGCGTTCGCCGCTAAGGCTGCCATGCACGCCTGGGCCAAGGGCCTTTCGCGCGAAGTCGGCAAGGCGGGTATCACGGTGAACTGCATTCCCCCCGGGCGCATCATGAGCGAGCAGATCCGCCGCAACTACACACCCGAGTATCGTCAGTGGCAGGCCGACAACGAGATCCCCGTCGGCCGCTATGGCGAGCCCGAGGATATCGCGAACCTCGTCACCTTCCTCGTCTCGCCGCGCGCTGCCTACATCACCGGCGCTGTCATTCCCGTCGATGGCGGCCTGCGACGTTATCAGTTCTGACAGCTAAGCTCACAACAAGCACCACTTCATTCCTCCCCCCGTGTTAGGAGGGGGGATTGCAGACCATTAGCGGCAGGGATTCCCCTAACCCCTCCCCACAAGGGGGAGGGGGATGTGTCGCGCCCGCGTTGAGCGGTCAACCGAGATCAAAACGGGTCCTTCGGATCGAACTTCGGGCGGCGCTTCTCCACGAGCGCAGTCATGCCTTCCTTGGCCTCGGGACCCGAGAAGCCCATGAACTCCATGGCGAGGGAGGCATCGAACGTCGGCCCCGCCATCCGCAGCCAGTTGTTGAGCGCGTGCTTCGTCCAGCGCACGGCGGCCGGCGGCATCGCGACGAGACGCTCGGCGACGCCAAGTGCCGTCTCGACGACCTTGTCGTCATCCGCGACGAGCGACACGAGACCGATGCGCTCGGCCTCCTCCCCGGTCAGCGGGTCATTGAGCATGAGGTAGTACTTCGCCTTGGCCATGCCGACGAGCAGCGGCCAGATGATCGCCGCGTGATCGCCCGCCGCCACACCGAGCCGCGCGTGCCCGTCGATGATGCGCGCCTTGCGTCCCGCGACCGTCACATCCGAGAGCATGGCCGCCGCGAGCCCGGCACCGACGCATGGCCCCTCGATGGCCGCGACCACAGGCTTCGAGCAGTTGATGACGTTGTAGACGAGGTCGCTCGCCTCGCGCCAGACGCGCGTGCGCACGTCCCAGCTCTCGGTCATCTCCTTGATCATCGAGAGATCGCCGCCGGCCGAGAACACGCCGCCCTCGCCGCGCAGCACGGCGACGGACGTCTCCGGATCGCGGTCGATGTCGCGCCAGACTTCTCCAATCTCCCGGTGGCCGTCCGCATCGAGGGCGTTGAGCTTGCCCGGGTTTGACATGATGACCTCCAGCACGCGCGGGCGCGGGCGGGCGAACTTCAGGGCCTTGTAGCGGGCATAGGGCTCGGTCATTGGCGTTTCCTCACGTGCTGGGCACTGGCCAAGGTGTAGGCGGCGCGTGCACGAGGCGCAACCACATGCCCCAAGCGCGAATCCGTTTGGCGGGGCCACGAGAAGGCCCCAAAATGCCCGTAGCGCGATCTTCCCGCCGACACGCACCGCCAACGGACCTCCGACATGAAGCCGCAGAAGCCGCAGCCGATCCTGCTCAAGAACTACACGCCGCCGCCGTACCTGATCGACGCAGTGGACCTCGACGTCGCGCTGCATCCGACGAAGACGCGCGTCGTGGCGACGCTGAGCCTCAGGCCCAATCCGGCAGCGCGCAAGGAAGGCGGCCCGCTCGTCCTCGATGGCGAAATGCTCGATCTCGCCTCGATCGCGCTCGACGGCAAGGCGCTCGAATCCTCATCCTACAAGCTGACGGACAAGACGCTCACGCTCCCGCGCGTGCCGGCGAAGCCTTTCAAGCTCCACATCGAGACGTTCTGCAATCCCGACGCGAATACGGCGCTGAGCGGTCTCTATCGCTCGCGAGAAATCTACTGCACGCAATGCGAAGCGGAGGGCTTCCGCCGCATTACCTACTATCTCGACCGGCCGGACGTGCTCGCGACCTACACGACGCGTATCGAAGCCGATCGCGAGGCGGCGCCAGTGCTGCTCTCGAACGGCAATCTCGTGAAGACCGGAAAGCTTGCGGCCGGGCGCCACTTCGCCATCTGGCATGATCCGCACCCGAAGCCGGCGTATCTGTTCGCGCTCGTCGGCGGCAAGCTTGCCGCGCACAAGGACACCTTCAAGACCCTGTCCGGCCGCAAGGTCGACCTCGCCATCTATGTCGAGCCGGGTAAGGAGGACCGCTGTGCCTGGGCCATGGATGCGCTCAAGCGCTCCATGACGTGGGACGAGGAGCGCTTCGGCCGCGAGTACGATCTCGATGTGTTCAACATCGTCGCCGTGTCGGACTTCAACATGGGCGCGATGGAGAACAAGGGCCTCAACATCTTCAACGACCGCCTCGTGCTCGCCAAACCCGAGACGACGACGGATGGCGCCTACGCCGACATCGAGCGCGTCATCGCGCACGAATACTTCCACAACTGGACGGGCAACCGCATCACGTGCCGCGACTGGTTCCAGCTCTGCCTCAAGGAGGGGCTCACCGTCTATCGCGACCAGGAGTTCTCGGCCGACACGCGCTCGCGCACCGTGCAGCGCATCCAGGACGTGCGTCAGCTCAAGGCGCGCCAGTTTCCCGAGGACGCTGGCCCGCTCGCGCATCCCGTGAGACCGTCCAGCTACATCGAGATCAACAACTTCTACACGGCGACGGTCTACGAGAAGGGCGCCGAGCTCGTGCGCATGATCGCGACCATGCTCGGGCGCGAGACCTTCCGCAAAGGCATGGATCTCTACTTCGAGCGCCACGACGGCGAGGCGGCAACCGTCGAGCAGTTCCTGCAATGCTTCGCGGACGTGAGCGGGCGCAATCTCGACCAGTTCATGAACTGGTACAATCAGCCCGGCACACCGGAGCTCGTCGCGAGCCTGAAGTACGACGCGCGCGCGAAGACTGCGACGCTCGAGGTCCAGCAGGTACAAGGCCCCTCGCCCGGCATGACGAAGAAAAAACCGGTGATGCTCCCGCTGAAGATCGGCCTGCTCGGCTCGAATGGCCAGGAGCTGCCGCTCACGCTCGCCAATGGGCACGACGTCCCCGATGGTGTGCTCGAAATGACAAAGCGCACCGAGCGCTGGACCTTCCGCGATATTCCCTCGAAGCCGGTTGCGTCGTTGCTCCGCGAGTTCTCCGCACCCGTCAATCTCACCGTCAGCCACAACGAGCGCCAGCTCGAATTCCTGATGACGCACGATAGCGACGGCTTCAATCGCTGGCAGGCGACGCAGGATTACGCCATGCGCCTGCTCGTCGGCGCCGTGAAAGACTTGCGCAAGGGTGAGCGGCCGACGCGGCCCAACGCCTATTGCGGTGCGCTCGCGGCGGTGCTTGCCGATGAGAGCCTCGAGCCTGCGTACATCGCGCAGGTGCTCGCGGTGCCGAGCGAAAGCGACATTGCCCGCGTGCTTGCGCGCGATGTCGATCCCGCACTCGTGCATCGCGCGCGACGCTGGCTGCGCAAGGCAATCGGCAACGAGCTCGGTGAGCAGCTTGTCGAGATCTACGAGTCGAACGACAGCGGCCGACGCTATTCGCCGGATGCCAAGAGCGCCGGCATACGCGCACTGCGGCTCGGCGCGCTCGGTCTCCTCGCTGCGCGCGGGCAGCCAGCGGACATCGCCCGTGTCACGCACGACTTCAACGAGGCGCGCAATGCCACCGACGAGATCGGTGCGCTCGCGATCCTTTCCACTCTCAATGTTCCCGAACGCGCCAAAGCCTTCGACCGCTTCTATGCGCGCTGGAAAGACGACCACCTCGTCATCGCGAGTTGGTTCGGCTTGCAGGCGACGTCACCTCTCGCCTCGACGCTGCGCACCGTGAAGCAGCTCACGGCGCATCCGCTCTTCTCCATGCGCACGCCGAACAAGGTCTACGCGCTCATCGGCGCATTCGCTGGCAGCAATCCGGTGCAATTCAATCGCCCGGACGGCCACGGTTATGCTTTCATTGCTGACCGCGTTACTGAGCTTGACAAGATCAACCCGCAGGTAGCGGCACGCATACTTGGCGCATTCCGAAGCTGGCGGTCACTGGAAAGCGGCAGGAAACGCTTGGCGATGCGGGCGCTGGAGAAGATTGCATCTACGCCCGGGCTCTCCAATGATGTACATGAGATCGTCTCGAAGATGCTCGACTAATACTGCATAAACACCTACATCCATCTGCGATCTGCAAGTATTACCAAAACATTAAACTCGACAGATCGCGAATCGCACCGCCATAATGTCCATGTGATTCGGGAGCTTGGGGGCCCCGGCTGAGTTGCTGATAGATACGACGGGGGCGGGAATGGTGCGGGCGATTTCACTGGTCCGGCGGGAAGTATTCGCTGGCACCAAAGACCAGATCACGGCTCTCGTCAGAGACTTCGCCGACCACACCCCCCACATTGACCTCCGCCGCATTGCCTTCGACCGCACGCTCCATGCCGCCCTTGCGCTGGCCCATCTCGCGCTCGCGGTGGCTTTCACGATCGCCGTCGGCGACGTGATCGGCCCCCTCGCCGGCGCCGGCATCTGCCTCAGCGCCGCCGCCGTCGCGCTCATGCTCATGCTCCGCGCAGCCGAAGACCCTGCCCCGCTCGCGCGGCGCGAGCCTGCCGCCAGATCCGGGTCGGTTCGCGAGACCGCCGGCCCTGCCGCATCGGGCGCCCTGACGCTCGAAGTCGCCCGCCGCGAAGTCTCGGGACTTCTCGCCATGATGAGCCACGAGTTGCGTACGCCCCTCAACGCCATCCTCGGCAATGCCGACGCCATCCGCCACGAGATCCTGGGACCCGTCGGAGCGCCCCGCTACCGCGACAGCGCCATCGACATCCTCGAGGGCGGCCAGAACCTGCTCCGGGCCAGCGAGGACATGCTGACGCTCACCGGGACGGTCGCCGCTGCCGCCTTCGCCCCCCATCAGCACGTCGACATCGAGAGCGCGGTGCGGGACGTGCTGCGCAAGGCGGCGCCCGAAGCGGCGGCGCGAAAGGTATCTCTGAGCTGGCAGACGGCCACAGACCGCGCGGTCCTTTCGGAAGCCTCCGCGCTCCACCATGCGATCGCGCGCATCATCGATGGGGCGCTCGCCTATGCCGACAGCGGCGCCGGCATCCACGTCGAGCTCACGCCATGCGGCAGCGCGATCGAGCTGATGGTCACCCTCTCGTTCGGAGAGGCTGAAGCCGGTGCGCGCACGGCCGGGCGCGTGGACTGCGGCGGCGATCGCAGCCCCGCCGCTCTCCAGATCGCCGTCGCCCGCACACTCGTCATGCTGCTCGGCACGCACCTGCATACAGCCTACGGCATCGACGGGCGCTGGCGCGCCATCGTCGAGCTGCCGGCGGCGCCTGCAGCCTGAGCAGCCCTGACAGCGGCGGGCAGGGGTTGGCACAGCCCCATCCCCGCGCTAACCTCGCACCTGTCCGGACGTGCGCACCGCCGTCCGGTCCGGGCTTTTCCCGCTTAGCTGCCGTCCGCCGAGGAGACCGGTACGCGCACCCTGCGCACCGAATTGAGAACTGCGCCCCGGAGCGTGTGCCCCGAGAGATCGATCAATCGCTCGACCAGGAGATCGACCGACCCATGCCTCAGATCACGCTTACGGTGAACGGGACGCGGCACAGCCTCGACGTTCCGGCCAACGCCCTCCTCGTCGACGTGCTCAGGGACACGCTCTCTCTCACCGGAACCCATATCGGATGTGACACGAGCCAGTGCGGCGCCTGCACGGTCCACATGGATGGCCGCTCCGCCAAGAGTTGCACCGTCCTCGCCGTTCAAGCTGACGGCACCAGCATCACAACCATAGAAGGTCTCCAGAAGGGCGCCGAGCTCCATCCCATGCAGGAGGCCTTCCGTAAGCACCATGGCCTCCAGTGCGGCTTCTGCACGCCCGGCATGATCATGGCTGCGGTGGCGCTCGTCGCCGACAAGCCGGACATCGAGGAGGCCGCCGTCCGCCACGGCCTCGAAGGCAATCTCTGTCGCTGCACCGGCTATCAGAACATCGTCGCAGCCGTGCTCGATGGCGCGCGCACCATGCACGCGGCCGGCACGACAGGAGGCTGATCCATGGGCATTCCGGCTTTCGACTATCTTCGCCCTTCTAGTCTCGCCGACGCGCGCAAAGCCTACGAGGCGAGCGGCGAGGCGCGCTACATCGCCGGTGGCCAGACCCTGCTACCCGTGATGAAGCAACGTCTTGCGCAGCCGGCCTCCCTCATCGATCTCGGCGGCATTGCCGGTCTTTCCGGCGTTCGCCTGGAGGGCCATACACTCACGATCGGCGCCATGACCCGCCATGCTGACGTCGCGGCCTCACCGGACGTCCGCCGCCTGATCCCCGCGCTCGCGCATCTCGCGAGCCTCATCGGCGATCCGCAGGTCCGCAATCGCGGGACCATGGGCGGCTCACTCGCGAACAACGATCCTTCGGCCGACTACCCGGCGGCCGTACTCGGCCTCGGCGCGACGATCCTCACGGACAGCCGCAGCATCTCCGCCGACGATTTCTTCGACGGTCTTTTCACGACCACGCTCGAGGAGGGCGAGATCATTCGCGCCATCTCTTTCCCGGTGCCCGAGCGGGCGGCCTATGAGAAGTTCGCGCATCCGGCGTCGCGGTTCGCCCTCGCCGGCGTGATGGTGAGCAAGAGCGCCGCAGGCGTGCGCGTGGCGGCCACCGGTGCCGGCCAGGCCGGCGTCTTCCGCGTCGTGGAGATGGAGTCGGCGCTCGGCAAGGATTTCAGCGCCAAGGCGATCGAGGGCATCAAGCTCGCGGCCGACGACATGATCGCCGATATCCACGCGCCTGCCGCCTACAGGGCGCAACTCGTCAGCGTTCTCGCACGCCGTGCGGTTGCGGCCATCGCCTGAGCACCAAGGCTCGCGCACGGCCGCGATCCGCGGTTCTCAGGCCCACTATTTCTTGTAGCGCCAGTAGGCGCCGTGCTCGCTCTCGATCAGCTCGAAAGAGTGACCGCGCGTGCTCGGTGGCCGCATACCGCTGCTGATGAGGCTGCGGATATCGCCGAGGAGCGCCTCGCGATCGGCGAACGTCGAGTGGTTGATCGAGAAGAAACTCGTATCGAGGCTCGAGATGTCGATCGTGTCGGCGGCGCCTGGCACGACGACCGGTCCGTCGCTCGAGACGTAGCCGGCCGGGCTCTCGCCGAGCCGAGTCCAGCGCGACGCCGCCAGCGCACGATCGGACGACGATGCGTAGAGCGTCATGCCGCGGCGCAGGCCCGTGATCTGGGCCGCGATCAGCTCGAAGCTCTCGCGCGTGACGTCGGGTGCCGCCAGAATGATCTCGCCGAAACGTGGCTTGCCGCTTTTCGCAATCTGCGGCTCGCTGCGCTGGATGTCGCGCAGCACCTCGAGCAGCGGATCGGCGCCCATGCTGTGGGCAATCAGATGGATCTCGGTCGCGCCGGTCTGTTTCGCGATGACGTCGATGAACTCGCGAAGCTGGTCGCGCGCATCTCGTGCTCGGCCGCGATCGAGCACGTAGCCCGTGAGGCCGGCCACTGACGGCCAACTGAAGACGAAGGGCACGCCGTCGAACTCGAGGTCGTGCGCGATCTGGGCAGCCCGGAACAGAGCATCGTCGAACGTGACGAAGTAACCGTGCACGAACACGAACGCCTGGCCGGGGAATCGGCGCGAACCTGCGAGCTTCTGGCGCGCCTCGCGCACGAAGTCCCGCTCCGACATGACATCGACGGCGAACACGGTGAAGTCGCGCGACAGATCTTCGTCGCGCAGCGCAAAGCGGGCGACGATGAGATCCCACTCGGGCCGCGGAATGGAGCCCTTCTCGCGACCTTCCTTTGGCACGGTCACGACGGCCTTGCCGAGCGTGAGCTGGTTCGAGCGTCCGGTGCCGAACGCTGCGACAGAGCGCCCGAACTTGCTGCGGTCCGCCTCACGCTTGCGGTCCGTTCCGAAGAAGACGTCCACCTCGGTGTAGGGTTTGCTGGGATCGGCCGAGGAAAACGAACGG
>Ga0180218_1001268_pt1 | contig 15902 bp, 21 predicted proteins | sample eDN3rd37CKraftBY_FD_151334 | JGI IMG/M metagenome (GOLD analysis project Ga0180218, IMG submission 151334) | Enriched backyard soil microbial communities from Emeryville, California, USA - eDNA 3rd pass 37_C Kraft BY (version 2) (version 2) | ecosystem: Environmental > Terrestrial > Soil >...
GCTGAACGAAACCGCGCCGAAGCTCGATGCGGCGGTCGCGGAGATCGCGGAGATCACCAAGGCGGTCGATCCGGCGAAGATCGGCCGTACGGTCGACAACGTGGACACCTTCACCCAGACCCTCAGCCGTCGCAGTCCGGATATCGACAAGGCCATCCAGGAAGCTCGCTCCATCACCGAGAAGCTCAATAATTCGGCCGACAAGATCGACAGCGTTCTCGCCGGTGCCGAGAAGTTCCTCGGCTCGGCTTCCGGCGAAGCCGGCAAGGGGGCTTTCGACGAGATCCGCTCGGCGGCCATTGCCGTGCGCGAGCTCGCCAACGACCTCAACACCCGAACCGCGGGCATTCAGGGCATCCTCGGCGGGGTCAACCGGTTCACGGAGTCGGGGCTGCGGGAATACGAGGCTCTGGCCGTGGAAGGGCGCAAAACGCTTGGGGACATCAGCCGGGCGGTCCGCAGCATTGAACGTAATCCACAGCAGTTTATTTTCGGTGGCAGCTCCAATCTCCCCCAATACAATGGACGCCGTTAAGTAACCTTCATGCGTGGATCCTCAGTGTCTCTCCCCCAGACTGAACGAGCCAGCCTGCTCCGGTGCCTTGCCCCGGTGCTGGTTCTGGCTGCCCTGACCGGCGCCTGCTCGTCGGGGCCGGCACCGGCGACCTTCGACCTCTCGGCTCCGACGTCCCGGATCCGTGGAGCGGCCGGCGTTCAGCTGCTGGTCAACGAACCGGCGGCCCTCCAGGCGCTCTCGACCCAGCAGATTTTGGTGAAGGACGCGAGCGGATCCGTATCGTTCATCGGGGGAGGGCAGTGGGCCGACAACCTGCCGCGCCTCATTCAGACGCGCCTGATCAACACCTTCGAGAATGCCTCCCAGCTCCGGGGCGTGTCCCGCCCGAGCAGCGGTGCCGTGGCCGATGCCCAGCTGATCTCCGAGCTGCGTCGGTTCGAGATCGCGACCCCGGATAACGAAGCCGTCGCCGAAATCTCCGTGAAGATCGTCGCCGACCAGAACGGTCGCATCGTCAACGGACGCATCTTCCGCGCCAGCGTCCCGGCCAGCGCCGTGGATGCCCCGAACGCCGCCCGCGCCCTCGACGAGGCCCTGTCGGTCGTCATGCTCGACATCGTGCGCTGGGTAAGCGGAAGCCATCTCCCACGGCGGGAGGAGCCGGGCGACGTCAGCAGCCAGTCGCAGGCGCTTAAGGATCAGGCGCCGACGTAACAAGGCTTCTGGCACGAGCCTGACCATCGTCTGAGCCATGCCTGCGAACTGCGGACGTCGCAGGCATGACAGCGGTCGCTTTGTCAAAACAGCGCTTCCGTTATCGTGATCAATCTTGCAGCGGCATCACCAACTTATCGCTGTATCCTGCGCAACCTAAGCGAAGCGGCCCGCACGCCTCAGCAGTCGCTCGGCACGAAGGAGGTGTGGGCGGTCGAGCATTTCGCCGTTGACACCGACGACACCGGCCCCCGGATGGGCTTTGAAAGCTTCTATGACGGAAGCGGCTCTTTCAATTGCTTCGGCAGAGGGCGTGAAGGCCTCGTTGATCACAGGCACCTGGGCCGGATGGATCGCCATCTTGGCGACGAAGCCGTCGCGCCGGGCGGCCAAGCACTCGGCTTCGAGGCCGACCGTGTCGCGGAAATTGGTGAAGACTGAGTCGATCGCATCGACTCCCGCAGCGGCAGCGCCGAGAAGAGTGAGGGAGCGGGCGAGGCGATACGGATCCGTATAGGCTCCGTCCTCTCGGCGATTGGTCTCGGCGCCGAGATCCGCCGACAGATCCTCGCCGCCCCAGGTCAGGCCCATGAGGCGATGGCTCGCGCCCGCGAAGGTGCCGAGCGCGAAGACGCCGGCGGCGTTCTCCGTCGCAATCGCGAGGATGCGGGTGGCACCATCCTCCAGGCCGAATTCCGCTTCCCTGACCGCCAGCTTGGCGCCGAGATGCGCCACGTCAGGGCCGCCGACCGTCTTGGGCAGCACGATCCCGTCGGGGGCAGACTGCATGACGCCGTCGAGATCCGCATCGATGAGGCCCGTCGTGAGGCCGTTGACGCGCACGAAGAGACGGGGACGTTGAGGCTCCTTGCCCTTATCGGCAAGAAAAGCCGCGGTGATGCGCCGGGCTTCCTCCTTGGCGTCGAGGGCGACCGAATCCTCCAGGTCGATCAGGAGGGCATCGGCGCCCGAACTCATGCCTTTCTCGAGCTTCTTCTGGCTGTCGCCCGGCACGAAAAGCATTGAGCGCATCACGCACTCCTCTTGCGCATGAAGGCCTGACGGCGGCATTCGGCCACGAGCGTGCCATCCTGCTTGTAGGCGCGGTGGATGAAGTCGACGATGCCCGCATCGGGGCGTGATTTCGACTCGCGCTTGGCGACGATCTCCGTTGTCGCGTTGATCGTGTCGCCTTCGAATAGCGGTGCGGGAAACTTCACGTCCGTCATGCCGAGATTGGCGATGGTCGTGCCCACCGTGGTGTCGTTGACGGAGATGCCGATGAGGAGGCCGAGAGTGAACAGGGAGTTCATGAGCGGTTTGCCCCATTCCGTCTCGGTGGCACAGAAATGCGCATCGATGTGGAGTGGCTGCGGGTTCAACGTCATGTTGGAGAACAGCATGTTGTCCATCTGCGTCACCGTTCTGGTCAGGCGGTGGCTGATGGTCGTGCCGACGACGAAATCCTCGAAATAAAGGCCTCCTCTCGGGTGCCTGCTTTCATCGTTCATGGCGTCACCTCATCGTATCGAATGGCATGTCGGAGCCCATGCCTTTGCTGCATCAATAGCCGAACTGTTCCCGCAGGATGCGTTCGTCCAGGCTGTGGCCGGGATCGTGCAGCATCACCAGATCGACGCTGCGATCCATGGAAACATGCACGTGGGAGACGTTGCGGAATTCCGTGTGGTCGGCCACCGCGCTGACAGGACGGTTTGCGGATTCCAGAACCTCGATCTGGATCTTGGCGTAGTCAGGCAGGAGCGCTCCGCGCCAGCGCCTTGGACGGAAGGCCGAAATCGGCGTCAGGGCCAGCAGGGGCGCGTTGAGCGGCAGGATCGTCCCGCCGACGGAGAGGTTGTAGGCAGTCGATCCGGCCGGCGTCGCAACCAGGATCCCGTCGGCGATGAGTTCGGCAATGCGGACATGGGAATCGACGCTGATGCGGAGCTTTGCGGCCTGATAGGTTTGCCGCAGCATGGAGACTTCGTTGATGGCCCGCGCGGTATGAGCCACCCCATGCACATCCCAGGCCACCATCAGCAGGGGGTGTACGACGCTGCGCTCGGCCTCTTCCAATCGCTCGAACAGGTCCTCTTCCCGATAATCATTCATCAGGAAGCCGACCGTGCCCTTGTTCATGCCGTAGATCGGCTTGGACGTGCCCATGAACCTGTGAAGGCTCTGCAGCATCAATCCGTCGCCGCCGAGGGCCACGATGACATCGGCCTCTTCGGGAAGGGCATTGGAATAGAGGCCCTGCAGGGTCTTCAGCGCGCTTTGAGCGTCGGGCGCGTCGCTGGCGACGAATGCGATAGTGTTGAAACGGCGGGCCATGCCCAGTTACCCTCGTGGCGTCCCATCGGATCGAAGGACAGGCATAGCATGGATCGCCCACTTCTCGTCTATACGACCTTTCCCGATGTGGACACGGCCCTCGCGACGGGGGAGGCCCTCGTTCGGGACCGGCTGATCGCCTGCATCAACGTGCTGCCGGGGATGCAATCCGTCTATGCCTGGAAGGGGGCCATCGAGCGGAGCCAAGAGGCGGTTGCCGTCCTGAAGACCGTCAAGAGCCTTCAGGATCAGGTGCATCGGGCGCTGAAGGAAAGACATCTCTATGAGACGCCGGTCATCCTCTTCATCGAGCCGACCGGCGCAGATGCGGCCACCCTGGAGTGGCTTATCGGGGAAACGACTGGAGCCGGGCCTTAAACGGCCGGGCTCCATTGCACCGGCACGAAGCGGAAGCCGTTGCCGTCCTTCGAAATATGGCCTGTAGCCGGGAAGGGGGCGTGATAGAAGGCGACCTGTGCCCGCTCGGACGCGGCGATGTCGAGCATCCTGCGGCGGGTAGTGCGTGCCTGGTCCGCATCCATGTCGAAAATGGCCGACCAATCCGGATTGCGGACGAAGAGAGCCGGGTGGTTCGCCGTGTCCGACAGGATCAGCAGCCGGCCAGTGCCTGAAGAGAGCATATAGGCCGTGTGGCCTGGGGTATGACCGGGAGCCGCGATGCTCGTCAGGCCGGGCACGACCTCCTTGTCCATCTCGTACCGCTTCACGTCCTTGGCAATGGGGCCGAAGACGCGGCGCGCGCCCTGGAAACCGCCTCGTGCTCCTTCCGGAGCCTGGTTCATGCGGGCATCGTCCATCCAAAAGGCCCACTCGGCCGCCGGTACCATGACCTCGGCATTCGGGAAGACCGCCGTGCCGTCCTTCAGGCGCAGGCCGTTGATATGGTCGCCGTGGAAATGGCTGATGACGACGGTGTTCACTTGAGCGGGGTCGAAGCCGGCGGCGCGGAAATTCGCCATCCAGCGACCGGTCGTCGGGGCACCCGAGTCGCCATTGCCGGTATCGATGACGGTCAGACGGCCAGCATTGTTGAGAACAAGGCCGTTGAAGGTGTTCTGGATGGTGTCCTCAGGCAGGAAGGCCTCACGGGCCGCCTGCTGAACGGCCGGGAGTTCCGCATTGCGGATGAAACCTTCGAGCGGGCGCGGCGCTGAGCCGTCATTGATGGCGGTCACCTCGATGTCGCCGACCTTGTAGCGATAGAACCCGGGGGCTTGGCGGGCGCCTGATCCCTGCGCAGCCATGGAGGCAGGCGAGGTGGATTGAGCCAGAGCGGGGCCTGCGAAGGGAGCAGCCGCCAAGGCGGTGCCGGCAAGAACGGTACGGCGTGTTATTGTCATGGACGTCTCCAGGCATGGGAGCAGAAGCCTAGAACGGCTACGTTTGGAGACAAGGGACGGGATCCTCACAAGTCAGAGAGGAGGGCGTGACGCCGCGCCCGCCAAGTGATGCAGGGCAATCCCGCTGGTGGTCGCCACATTCAGCGAATCGAACCCTCCACTCATGGGGATGGAAACAGTGCGAGTCCGGGCAAGAAGGTCGGGCGGCAGGCCGGGCCCCTCTGCCCCGAGGAGCAGGGCCGTCCGCCGTGAGGGCTGGACGTGAGAGAGGATTTCCTTGCCCGACGGGGAGAGTGCCATCACGTCGAAGGAGGCTGCCTGCAGCGCCTGCACCATGGCATCGGCGGACGATACCCGCGTGTAGGGAACCACCAGCGCTCCTCCGACCGAAACGCGGATGGCCTTGCGGTAAAGCGGATCGCAGGTCTCCCGGTCGAGCAGAACCGCGCCGGCGCCGAAGGCAGCGGCGTTGCGGAAAATACCCCCGACATTGTCATGGTTCGCCAAGCCGACCAGCCCGACCACCAGCGCCTTCTCGGGCATTTGCGAGAGCAGTTCCTCGATTGGCGGGAGCGGAGCCCTGTGAGCGATGGCCAGGATGCCTCTGTGAATGGGAAAGCCCACGATGGCATCCATCACGATCCGGTTTGCCGTATAGACCGGGACGTCCGGAGAAAGCAGGCCCAAGGCATCGCTCAGGGCCTCGAACCGGCCTTCAGCCAGCAGAACCGATTCGATCCTGAAGTGGGACTGCTTCAGGAGAACCCTTAGAACCACTTCTCCTTCTGCCACGAAGCGGTGCTCCCGCCCGGCGAGGTCGCGCTCCCGAACAGCGCGATAGGCCTCGATCCGTGGATCGTCAGGGTCTGAAACTGGAATCGGCATGGATCTCTATGGGCTGGAGCGTCTTACGTCGTGCCTGTCTAATCCTCGCTGGCGCCTTTGCCTATGCGCAAGCGTACCGGGAACAACGACTCGGCATTCCTGTTAGCCCCGTGAGAACGCTTGGACTGCCGTATGCAGTCCTCCGCAGGGAGACGACATATGGATTGGGATATCGCGGACGGTTGGGTATGGGCCCTGGTGATCATCGGCGGACCTTTGCTGATCGGCATCTTCATGGCCGTTTACAGCAGCCGGCGTCGTAGGTTGAGCCGAGTGGAGCAGGAAGTGTCCGATCGGGTTGCCCATGAGAACTGGGGCAAGGAGCAGATTCGCTGAGATTCCCGTCGCCGGGACATCAGGGCACGGGGCAGATCCAATGCTCGTCAGCGATGGAACTGACATTGCTTGGCCCGATCAGGGATACGATCTCCGACCTGCAAACCGGCAAGTTCCTTCGACAGCCGGTTCGCCATGACGGCAGCGACGGCCGCAGAGGCCACGGCCGCCGAGCCCATCACGTTCAGCAAGAGCACATCCATCTGCGCCTCCATCACGACATGATGCGTAGCCTAAGGCTCTTTCATGGACGCTCTGCCTGGGCAGGCGGACTAACTCCAGCGGACAAGCCACAAAGCGTTGATCGGGTTAGACCGCTCATCTGTCTGAAAGAGGCTCCGAACGAGGGACATGGAATGACGAAAGTAATGAGCGTGTCGATGCTTGCGGCCCTGCTGCTGGCTATGCCGCAGGGTGTCGCGCTGGCCCAAGGGGATCCGGCGACGCGGGCCTGCATGCAGGGCGAGCAGGAGATCCGCGGAATATGCCAGCCGCTGACCCGGTCGCCCGGCCGGTCGAGAAGCAACGCTCCGGACACCGGAAATTCGGACAGCACCGGCAGCGTGGGCGGCGGTTCGCAGGGCGGCCGGGATTCCGGCGGGCAAGATGGCAGCGGCTCGGGGAATGGCGGGAGTGGTGGAGGTCGGGGCGGTTAGCTCCCGGCGCCGGGAAGGTCCGCAGCTTGGCACTGAGCGGCTGACGCGCTATGCCGGGATATGCTCAAGCTTGAAGAAGGTCTATCCGGCCAAGCCCTCGGGACGAACGGCTCCGCACCCCATCTGCGGGACGAACTGGGACGACTCACGAAGGACATCAACGACCTCAAACGGCGGATCTCCGATCAGGTCACCCTTATCCAGGAGCTCGCCTGGGAAGCCCAGACGACAACAGGCGCCAAGGCGGAACTGCTGGGGATGCAGGAGACGCTGGCGGATTGGTGCGCCCACCGCGATCTGCTCGTGAAATTCCAAACAGCGGAGATTTAGTCCCAGCGCCGGGAATAAGCCGGGGCCGCCCATCGTTTACCGGGAAAGCTGTGATGGGGGCGCGTAATGGATGCCGACGACACGAAATCTCTTTGGCTCGCCTTGATGGCTGCCCTCGGATTGAGCTTCCTGGCCCTGCTTGTCGCGGTCTATCTGAGTTTCGCCCTGAACTGAGGCGCTTTGCCCGCTCCTGCAGCTGCCGGAAGTCGGGTCTGTAACGAGGCCGCACGAGGGCGCTATGGTAGCGAAAGAGTTTTCGCCGTTCGCGAGGTGGGAATGGTGCCGGTGGAGAGGATCGAACTCCCGACCTTCGGTTTACAAAACCGCTGCACTACCGCTGTGCTACACCGGCCGACCCACGGTGCTCAGGTAGCAGCCTGCGGAGCAGGACGCAAGTTCCACACAGACGTAAATATTTAGTGTTCCAGCGCACCGAAACTATGACCCGATTATGGAATTGTCAGGAAAACATGGTCATGGAGTTGATGGTATGAAGGGCTCAGGGGCTTCGGCTGGGAAAAAGAACTTGTCATTTGCGGCCGTCAAGGCTCTCGCTGTGCTCACGGTCGCCTTTGGTTTCGGCATGGCTGCAGGGCCGGCTCAAGCCACTCATGCGGGCCACGGTACGGCGGCAAAGCCGGAGAACCAGGCCGCGGCGACGATGGCAGCAAAAGATGTGGAGACCACGTCCTCCATCGGGACGAATTCCGTGAGCGACAACGCTTGCAGCATTTCCCGTAAGCGCCTTTTCGTGGAAGGCGAGGGCTGGATCGTCCGTCGCGTACCGACCTGCTACTGATCCTTGCAGTCTTAGCTCGATCCTGGACAGAAAAAGCCCCGCCGAAAGGCGGGGCTTCTGTTTGCGAAACAACGAGGTCTGCTTCAGGCCTATTTCTGGTTCTCGCCATCGTAGGAGAAGATATCCCGGTTCTTCGTCTCGGGCATGAAGAGGAGGCCGATGACGAAGGTCATGAGAGCGACCACGATCGGATACCAGAGGCCCGAGAAGATGTTGCCGGAGGCTGCCACGATCGCGAAGGCGGTCGGAGGCAGGAAGCCGCCGAACCAGCCGTTGCCGATATGATAGGGCAGCGACATGCCGGTGTAGCGGATGCGGGTCGGGAACAGCTCGACCAGCATGGCCGCAATCGGGCCGTACACCATGGTCACATAAAGGACCAGGATGAACAGGATGCCGATTCCGGTGAGCGCCCGGCTATCGGACAGAACGGTGCCGAGGGACGGAGCCTTGAGGATCGTCGGGTCGCCGGCCTTCGGGTAGCCCGCCGCCTGAGCCGCAGCCACGAGGGCCGCGCCGGTGTTGTCGGCCACAGGAACATCGGTTCCGTTGACCTTTGCGCTGAGCGGCGTGCCTGCGGGGCCTTCGGTCAGGTTGTAGTGGATCGAGCTGTTGGCGAGGGTGCGGCGAATGACGTCGCAGGGCTCGGTGAAGACGCGCACGCCCACGGGATCGAACAGGAAGCCGCACTTGGCGGGGTCCGCCGTGATGTCCACCTTCACCTGATCCGTAGCCTCGATCAGCTTCGGATTGACCGTTCGCGCCAGCGACGAGAACAGCGGGAAGTAGGTGATCGCCGCGACGAGGCAGCCGATCAGCAGGATGGGCTTGCGGCCGACCTTGTCCGACAGCCAGCCGAAGAAGATGAAGAACGGCGTGCCGAGAAGGAGCGCGAAGGCGATCATCAGGTTGGCCGTCGTGCCGTCCAGCTTGAGGGTTTGGGTCAGGAAGAACAGCGCGTAGAACTGTCCCGTGTACCAGACCACCGCCTGGCCGGCCGTGCCGCCGAGCAGGGCGACCAGGGCGACCTTGGCGTTGTCCCAGCGGCCGAAAGCCTCGGTGAGCGGCGCCTTGGACTGGGTGCCTTCTTCCTTCATCTTCTGGAATGCCGGCGATTCGTTGAGTTGCAACCGGATCCAGATCGAGAAGCCGAGAAGGATGATCGAGAGCAGGAACGGGATGCGCCAGCCGTAATCCGCGAAGGCCTCCGGGGACATGCTGAGTCGCAGCACCAGGATCACGATCAGGGAGAGGAACAGGCCCACGGTCGCCGTGGTCTGGATCCAGGAGGTGTAGAAGCCGCGCCGGCCATGCGGGGCATGTTCGGCGACATAGGTCGCCGCGCCGCCATACTCACCGCCGAGCGCCAGACCCTGGAGCAAGCGGCAGATGATGAAAATGGCTGGGGCGAGGTAACCGATCGTCTGATAGCCGGGCAGGAGGCCGACCACAAAGGTCGCCAGACCCATGATCGTCATGGTGACGAGGAAGGTGTACTTGCGGCCGATCATGTCGCCGAGCCGGCCGAAGATCAGCGCGCCGAACGGGCGCACGGCGAAGCCGGCGGCAAAGCCGAACAGAACGAAGATAAACTTGGCGGTATCGTTGGTGCCCGGTACGAAGTTCTGGCTGATATTCGCGGCGAGCGATCCCGCGAGATAGAAGTCGTACCATTCGAAGACGGTGCCGGCCGAGGAGGCCACAATGACCTTCCTCTCCTCCCGGCTCATCGGTCGGATGGCGGCATCCGACCGAGGCGTAGTTGCTGCTGTTGCCATAGGGTTCCCTTCCATTCATTCCCGGTTTTCCGGGTTCTGAGCCCAAGCTATGCCTTGCAGGCTTGGACCGCGGTATCGTGGCTGCTCGTGGCAGCCAAGAATCCAACGAATGGGAGGCTAGCTCCGACCTTCCTTTCCACAATTCACAATTGGTATTTGCGACTTCCGTCTAAGAAGCCGTGCGACCAATGATATTTAAAAGCAGAATCATATACTTAACTTTGTGTCCGGCTTCATGATCGAGCGCTTCTGGCAGCCCCTCTGACCACAGCGTAAAGGGATATGGCAGCCGCATTTGAGACGTTCAGGCTCTTGATGGCTCCGGGCATATCAAGCCGGCCGATGACATCGCAGCATTCGCGCGTCCTTTGCCGCAATCCCTTCCCCTCCGAGCCCAGCACAAGGACGACGGGGAGCTTGATCTCGACCTCGTCGAGATTGGCATCGCCGGACGAATCGAGCCCGATTCGCTGGAAGCCCCGTTCGCCGAGGGCGTTGAGCGTGTCGCCGAGGTTGCGCACGATCATGAAGGGGACATGCTCGAGCCCGCCCGACGCCGATTTGGCCAGCACGCCCGTGGCGGCAGGGCTGTGCCGCGCCGTGGTGATGATGGCTTCCACGTCGAAGGCGGCGGCCGTGCGGACGATAGCGCCCACATTGTGCGGATCGGTGATCTGGTCGAGGGCGAGCACGACGCGCTTGCCGCTCAGGGTGTCCACCGATGGCGAGGGCAGGGGATCGGCCTCTGCGTAAAGGCCCTGATGCACCGCGTCCGGTTCCAGGAGGCGGTTGATCTCGTCCGGTCGGACGATCTCGGGTTCCAGGGGCAGGGGAGAACCCAGCTCCTCGCCGAGGCGACGGGCAGAGTTCTCGGTCGCCAGGAGCCGGCGAATCGTCCGCTTGCCGTTCCGAAGCGCCTCGACGACGGGGTGCCAGCCATAAAGGATGGTCGTGTCGATCTCGAAATTCGGGCGTCGGGCATGGGGATCGCGGCGACCGGGTTTCCCATGGGGGCGCTGAAATCTCGGCTTGCGGGATTGGAAGGGACGGTCGCTCATGCTGTTTCGATCTCGCTTGGTGAAGGGAGCGCCATAGCACAGGGAGCGCCTGTTCACGACCCGTCAGATTTCGTTGCGCTTTGGAGTTGACACCGGCCATGCAGGTCACCATAAGAGCGCCACGGAGCGCTTGGCCACGTCGGGCGCTTCGCAGAACAGCCTCGGCGTTTTGCGTTCGGGTTGGGTCTCAAGGGGGAATGTCCCGAGCGGCAAAGGGGGCGGACTGTAAATCCGCTGGCTATGCCTTCGTAGGTTCGAGTCCTACTTCCCCCACCACCCAATCAGAAGGGCACGCGGGTGTAGCTCAATGGTAGAGCAGCAGCCTTCCAAGCTGAATACGAGGGTTCGATTCCCTTCACCCGCTCCACCTTCCGCGATCCCAGCCGCTCAGCTTGTAATCGGAGGCCTCAGTGCCTTTATACAGGCCGAACCTGCCCAGCGGGGAGGTGCCTGACAATCCGGTTCCCGCAGGTTCGAGGATCGGGTTATCCGGCATAACGTTCTGCAATATCGAAATTCGCTCTTGCACAAAGAGCATAACCGCAATATCGGACGCCCCTGGGTTTTTTGTTCCTGGCCTATGCAAGGTAGAGATCAATGGCGAAGGAAAAGTTTGAGCGGACTAAGCCGCACTGCAACATTGGGACGATTGGTCACGTGGACCATGGCAAGACGTCTCTGACGGCAGCGATCACGAAGGTTCTGGCGGAGTCGGGTGGCGCGACGTTCACGGCGTACGACCAGATCGACAAGGCGCCGGAAGAGAAGGCGCGCGGCATCACGATCTCGACGGCGCACGTGGAGTACGAGACCACGAACCGGCACTATGCCCACGTGGACTGCCCCGGCCACGCCGACTACGTGAAGAACATGATCACGGGCGCGGCGCAGATGGACGGCGCGATCCTGGTGGTGTCGTCGGCCGACGGCCCGATGCCGCAGACCCGCGAGCACATCCTGCTGGCGCGTCAGGTCGGCGTGCCGGCCCTGGTGGTGTTCATGAACAAGGTCGACATGGTCGACGACGCCGAGCTGCTTGACCTGGTCGAGCTCGAGGTGCGCGAGCTTCTGTCGAAGTACGACTTCCCCGGCGACGACATTCCGATCGTGAAGGGCTCGGCCCTGTGCGCTCTGGAAGACCGCCAGCCTGAGATCGGCCGCGACCGGGTGCTCGAGCTGATGGCCGAGGTCGACCGCTACATCCCGCAGCCGGAGCGTCCGGTGGACCAGCCGTTCCTGATGCCGATTGAGGACGTGTTCTCGATCTCGGGCCGCGGCACGGTGGTGACGGGTCGCGTCGAGCGCGGCATCATCAAGGTCGGCGAGGAAGTGGAGATCGTGGGTCTGCGCGACACGCAGAAGACGACGGTCACCGGCGTCGAGATGTTCCGCAAGCTGCTCGACCAGGGCCAGGCGGGCGACAACGTGGGCGTTCTCCTGCGCGGCACGAAGCGCGAGGACGTGGAGCGCGGCCAGGTGCTGTGCAAGCCCGGCTCGATCAAGCCGCACACGAAGTTCAAGGCCGAGGCCTACATCCTGACGAAGGAAGAGGGTGGCCGTCACACGCCGTTCTTCGGCAACTACCGTCCGCAGTTCTACTTCCGCACGACGGACGTGACCGGCGTGGTGAAGCTGCCTGAGGGCACCGAGATGGTGATGCCGGGCGACAACATCACGATGGAAGTGGAGCTGATCGCTCCGATCGCCATGGAAGAGAAGCTGCGCTTCGCCATCCGCGAAGGCGGCCGTACCGTCGGCGCCGGCGTCGTCGCCGCCGTGATGGACTGATATCGATCCAGGTGGCGGGTTTCCGCCGCCTGTTGACCGCCGGAGGAGTGTAGCTCAATCGGCTAGAGCACCGGTCTCCAAAACCGGGGGTTGGGGGTTCGAGTCCCTCCACTCCTGCCAGCGGTCGACAAAGCGGGCGTTTTGCGTTAGAGAAGCGCCCCGTAGATGGTTTGAACAGGTGGCGCGAGGCTCGAAAGCAGCCTCGCGCCCCTTCAATTTGGGCTCAAGCGTGCCCTTAGAGGACGTCCGCAGCCGCTCTCGCGGTGATGTGGACGCAGGCGAAATGGCGAAGACGAACCCGTTCGATTTCATACAGCAGGTCCGCTCGGAAGCTGCGAAGGTCACGTGGCCGACCCGTAAGGAAACCATGATCACGACCGCCATGGTGTTCGTGATGGTGGTGCTCGCCAGTGTCTTCTTCCTGGTTGTCGACCAGGCTCTCGGCTGGGGCGTCCGCTCGGTAATCCTCGGGCTTGGCGGTTAAGGGGGTGGATGGAATGACGAAGCGTTGGTACATCGTCCACGCCTATTCGAACTTCGAGAACAAGGTCGCCCAGTCGATCAAGGATCAGGCGGCTCAACGCGGCCTGGAAGACAAGTTCGACGAGGTCATGGTTCCGACCGAGAAGGTCGTCGAGGTGCGCCGCGGCCGTAAGGTCGATACGGAGCGCAAGTTCTTCCCCGGCTACGTCCTGGTGAAGTGCGACCTGACCGACGAGGTTTATCACCTCATCAAGAATACCCCGAAGGTGACCGGCTTCCTGGGGGCCGACAAGTCCAAGCCGGTTCCGATCCCGGATCGGGAAGCCGAGCGGATCAAGGGGCAGGTGGCCGAGGGTGTCGATCATCCCAAGCCGTCCGTCAGCTTCGAGGTCGGCGAGCAGGTGCGCGTCTCCGACGGTCCATTCGCCTCGTTCAACGGTGTGGTCGAGGAAGTCGACGACGCCCGGGCCCGCCTCAAGGTGGCGGTGTCCATCTTCGGCCGCGCGACGCCGGTCGAGCTCGAATACGGTCAGGTCGAGAAGATCTGACCGGAAGGGGAGTGATACCTTTCCGGTAGCGCTTTCCAGGTCCCTTGAGAGGGGCTTTCATCCGCGGGAGGTCTGCCCGGTCGCCAGCCGGGAGTTCCAGACTGCACCGCGATCTGCAACTGCCATTCCGCTCGGTTGGCGCCGGGCGGTTGGTCCATTGGGAGCAGTCCTATGGCAAAGAAAATCTCGGGCTACGTTAAGCTTCAAGTGCCCGCAGGCGCAGCCAACCCGTCGCCGCCGATCGGTCCGGCGCTCGGTCAGCGCGGCCTGAACATCATGGAATTCTGCAAGGCCTTCAACGCGAAGACCTCGCAGATGGAGAAGGGCACCCCGATCCCGGTGATCATCACCGCGTATCAGGATCGTTCCTTCACCTTCGAGATGAAGCAGCCCCCGGTCTCGTACTGGCTCAAGAAGGCTGCGAAGATCGACAAGGGTTCGCAGACCCCCGGCAAGGGCGGCAATGTCGGCCGCGTCACCCGCGACCAGATCCGTGAGATCGCCGAGAAGAAGATGGTCGATCTCAACTGCGACACCGTTGAATCCGCCATGGCCATGATCGAGGGCTCCGCGCGCTCGATGGGCATGGAAGTGGCGTAAGGAGGGCATGATGGCTGTTAAGCAAGGTAAGCGCATCCGCGCCGCCCGCGAGGGCATCGAGGTCACCAAGCTCTACCCGATCCAGGACGCGGTGAAGCTGATCAAGGAACGCGCCAAGGCGAAGTTCGACGAGACCATCGAGATCTCGATGAACCTCGGCGTCGATCCCCGCCACGCCGACCAGATGGTCCGCGGCGTCTGCAACCTGCCGAACGGCTCCGGCCGTACGGTCCGCGTGGCCGTGTTCGCCCGCGGCGCCAAGGCCGACGAGGCCAAGGCTGCCGGTGCCGACGTGGTGGGCGCCGAGGAGCTCTTCGAGGCCGTCAACGGCGGCACGATCGACTTCGACCGCTGCATCGCCACCCCGGACATGATGCCGCTCGTCGGCCGTCTCGGTAAGGTGCTCGGCCCGCGCGGCCTGATGCCGAACCCGAAGGTCGGAACGGTCACCATGGACGTGAAGGGTGCCGTCGAGGCCGCCAAGGGCGGCGCCGTCGAGTTCCGCGTCGAGAAGGCTGGTATCGTCCATGCCGGTATCGGCAAGGCCTCCTTCGACGAGGGCAAGCTCGTGGAGAACATCAAGGCGTTCGCCGATGCCGTCTCCAAGGCGAAGCCCACGGGCGCCAAGGGCACCTACATCCAGCGCGTCGCGATCTCCTCGACGATGGGCCCGGGCGTGAAGGTCGATCCCTCCTCGGTGATCGGCGCCTGATCGGTTCATTCCGAACAATCGGAAAAGCCCGGCCCTCGTGCCGGGCTTTTTCTTTTCGCGAAGGCCTCCCGCCACGGGCGCGGGAAGGACTATCTTCCCGTAAGGGCAGGGGCTGCCCGCCGCGGGGCCGGTAAAATAGGGCCCAGATGTGTTCCGGGAACGGGTTTCGGCATTTTAAGGCTTGAATATCTTGCTTCCAGCCATCACATTGTTGCAGGTGGGAGCAGGGATATGTATGCCATGATCGAGTTTGTCGGCGCCATTGGGCTGATCTTGACCGGATACCTCGCGATCCGAGGTCTCATCGAGACGTCGCTGCCGACGCCCAAGGCCATTCCCGTCCGGGCGTCTTCCAGGCGCTCCACCCGCCCACGGCCATAAAAACCTTAAACTTATCCTACCCTGCCCCTTGGCAAGGTGGCGAAAAGGGATTATAGGGACTCGTTGAGTTTCCAACATATGCCGAGGCTCCGCTTTTGCGCGTGCCTCTGGCTGCTAATCCGTCCCGGAGACGGGGCGGTGACAAGCCGGCGAGCTAAAGGGTGACCTTTGGCGCGTTCCGGCTATGTCCTGTCCGAGACTGCAGGTGCCGGCTTGCCGGTTTAATTCGTAAGGGCCTGCATAGACGGGGAAGCCGAGTTTTTATGTCTGCGTCAACGCAGGCGAGGAAGATCGGTTCGAACCATCTCACCCGGTGCGCCGCCAGGCTCATTTGGGGGACAGGGCTTGCGAGAGCGTCGTTCAGGGATGCCCTCGGATGCAAGTCCGGGCCTTGAACGGCAAATGCAACCGGCGGAGATTTCCGCCAACCGGAGAGAGCCCAGTGGAAAGAGCAGCAAAGCGCGAGCTCGTCTCGACTCTCAACGACGTGTTTAGCACCACGAGCGTTGTCGTCGTCGCCCACTATGCTGGTCTCACGGTCGCCGACATGCAGAAGCTGCGTTCGCAGATGAAGCAGGCCGGCGCCACCGTGAAGGTCGCAAAAAACAGCCTCGCCAAA
>Ga0180218_1001271_pt1 | contig 15881 bp, 12 predicted proteins | sample eDN3rd37CKraftBY_FD_151334 | JGI IMG/M metagenome (GOLD analysis project Ga0180218, IMG submission 151334) | Enriched backyard soil microbial communities from Emeryville, California, USA - eDNA 3rd pass 37_C Kraft BY (version 2) (version 2) | ecosystem: Environmental > Terrestrial > Soil >...
CGACAACAAGGTGGGGCCTGGCGGCGTAGTGGACTTCAGCAACACTGACGGCAACATCGAGATTACCCGTGACGGCACCGATCTGGAATTCAACCTGAACAAGGACATCGACCTGGGTTCAGACGGCAGCCTGACGGCCGGCAATGCAGTGGTCAATAACGACGGCCTGACTGTGGATGACGGCGCTGGCAACACGACACAGACCACGACTGCGGGCACAACAGTGACCAACACCGCGGGCGCCTCGACCACGGTGGGTGCGGGCAGCATTTCGGTGGCCGATGCGGGGGGGAATGAAACGACCATCGGCGGTACCCAAGTTATAGTCGGCGGCGGCAATCCGATCACGATCAACGGTGGCAGCGGCACGATCGGTGGGCTAACCAACACCACCTTCGATCCGGATGACTTCACCAGCGGCCAGGCGGCGACAGAAGACCAGCTCAAGCAGGTCAGCGAGTTGGCCAGTTCGGGTTGGACTGTGACCGATGCCGCAGGCAACGACGCCAACATCGGCCCCAACGGAGTCGTGACCTTCGAGGGCGACGACAACATTACCGTTACCCAGACAGGCGAGGACCAGGATGGCGTGGTGGAAATCACGCTCAACGAGAACATCAACCTCGGCGCGGATGGCAGCGTAGCGATCGGCGATACAACACTCGACAACGATGGCCTGACCATTGATGACGGCGATGGCAATGTGACGACCACTACAGCCGCAGGCACTAGGGTCACTGACGGCACGGCAACGACTACTGTGGGCGCCGGCTCGGTGACGGTGACCGACGCAAACGGTACAACGACCATAGGCAGCAACTTGATTTCGGTTGGTGGCACCACAAACACCATTGTGATCAACGGTGATACGGGCACGATAGGCGGGTTGACCAACACGACGTGGGATCCGGATAACACACCGATCACAAGCGGCCAGGCGGCGACGGAAGACCAGCTCAAGTCGGTCAGCGACGTGGCCAACATGGGCTGGAACGTGACCGTGGACGGCGAGGATGCCTCGGCCGACAACAAGGTGGGGCCTGGCGGCGTAGTGGACTTCAGCAACACTGACGGCAACATCGAGATTACCCGTGACGGCACTGATCTGGAATTCAACCTGAACAAGGACATCGATCTGGGTGCGGACGGCAGCCTGACGACCGGCAATGCAGTGGTCAATAACGACGGCCTGACTGTGGATGACGGCGCGGGTAATGTGACGACGACCACGGCCACCGGCACGGCGGTGACCAATATCGCAGGCGACACGACCACGATGACGGCTGAGGGCGCAACAGTAAGCAACGCAGCGGGCGACAAGACCGTGGTGGCGGCCACCGGCACAACAGTAAGCAATGCCGCGGGCGACATGTCTACCACCGTGGGCGCGGGCACCATTTCTGTGACCGATGCCGGCGGCACAACGAGCATTGGCGGAAACGAGATCTCAGTCGGAGGCACCAATACCGTCGTGATCAGCGGTGATACCGGCACCATCAACGGCCTGACCAACACAACGTGGGATCCGGAAGGCCCGATCGTCAGCGGCCAGGCGGCAACTGAAGACCAGCTCATGGTCGTCAGCGAGGCCGCCAACGCTGGCTGGAACCTGACCGATGCCGAAGGCAACGACGTCAACATCGGCCCGAACGGAATCGTGACCTTCGAAGGCGACGACAACATCGCCGTAGCCCAGACGGGCGACGACCAGAACGGCGTGGTGGAAATCACGCTGAACAAGGACATCGACCTGGGCCCTGACGGTAGCGTCACCACCGGCAATACCGTCATGGACAACACCGGGCTGACGGTCAACGATACAACGGCGGGCACATTGACCAGCATCGGCTCGGGGGCGATTGCGCTTGCGGACAGTGATGGCAATGTCACCACCCTTGATCCGACCAACGTGACGGTCGGCGGGGCTTTCCCGATCACCATCAATGGCAACACCGGCGTCATCGCCGGCCTGCAGAACCAGAGCATCTTCTACGGCGGTTTTGCCGACGGTTCCGGCCGCGCGGCGACGGAAGAGCAACTGGGCTCGATCACCAACTTCCTGGGCCTGGAGGAAGGCGCGGACGGCAGCCCCGTGTTCAACTACAACGGCCAGGATCATGCCTCGCTGGCGGACGCGCTCGACAGCATGCACTGGAATGTCGAGGCGCCGGCTCCCGACAACTCCGGCGGCGCGGGTGGCGGTTCCACCGGCGGCTCGGGCGATGGTTCGAACAATGCCGGCGGCAACGGCGGGGGCGGCAACAGCACGCCCATCCACAACGGCAACACTGTGGGCTTCGTCGAAGGCGACAACATCGTCATCTCGAAGACCGAGCGGCCCGACGGCGCCGGTGCGGACATCAAAGTTTCCGTGGCTCAGGACATCAAGCTCAACTCCATCACTGCGGTCCAGGTCAACGCGGGTCAGATCCAGGCCGATGAAATCCAGATCAGCAACGGCGGTCCGATCATCAATGAGAACGGCATCGACATGTCGGGCAAGCCCATCACCAATGTGGCGGCGGGTGTGAATGAAACCGACGCGGTGAATGTGGGCCAGCTGCAGCAGGCCACGGGCAATCTGCAAGGCCAGGTCAACAGCCTGCGCAACGATGTGCGCCGCCTGGACAACAAGCTCAGCGCCGGCGTGGCGGCGGCGATGGCCACCGCGGCGCTGCCCCAGGCTTATCTGCCCGGCAAGAACATGATGGCCATGGCGGGCGGTACCTGGAACGGCGAGTCGGGCATGGCGATTGGTTTCTCGGGCATTACCGACAACGGCAAATGGATCTACAAGTTGTCGGGCAACGCCACGTCGCGCGGCGACTACGGCGGCGCCGTGGGCGTCGGGTACCAGTGGTAGGAAGGCCGGAAGCCAAGGGCGCATCGGCCGGAACGATGCTGATGCGCCGCACTTATCTTGAAGGAATCTAGATCATGAGTACAAAATTGATTGGGGCCGTGGCTCTGCTCAGCCTGGCTGTCGCCGGCTGCGGAACGTTGAGCAAGGTGGACGCGAATGGGCATAGCGACAGCCCGGTGTTCCCCGACGTGGACAAGACGACGTTCCATGCCGGCTCGTATCCGAACATCGACAATCTGCGCCAGGTGCGGGAGGGCGTCACGCGCGACCAGCTCTACGACCTGCTGGGCCGCCCCCATTTCTCCGAAGGCTTCCGGGTGCGTGAATGGGACTACCTGTTCCACTTCAATACACCCCAGGGCCTTAAAACCTGCCAGTTCAAGGTGCTGTTCGACAAGGACCTGATCGGACGCAGCTTCCATTGGGCGCCTGCCGAATGCGCCGATATTCTGAAAACCAAAAAGCCCATGAAGCCGTTCTCGCTTTCGGGGGACGTGGGCTTTGCCTTTGGCAGCGCGGTGCTGACGGCGGCGGGCCAGGCTACGGTGCGCGACATTGCCGGACAATTGAAACAGATGCCCGAAGTGCGGGGGATCACCGTTTCGGGCCATACGGACCGAATCGGCGACGCGGCGTCCAATCAGCGCCTGTCGCAGCAGCGGGCCGAGGCGGTGCGGCGCGCCCTTGCCGCCGAAGGCATTCCGGCGAGCTCGATACAAGCGCAAGGTTTCGGCAAGGACAGGCCGGTGGTGCAGTGCGACCAACAAAATCGCACTGACCTCATCGCCTGCCTCGCGCCCAACCGCCGTGTCGACATCGACGTTCAGGGCCAGCGCTAGCCTCCTTCAGTCCTTCAGGCCGCCAGGGTGCCTCTGGCGCGCCTTTTTCTTTCTTGAAAGCGATGAATACTCTATTGAAGTTGGCGGCCGTGTCGTTTGCGGCAAGCCTGGCCGCATGCCAGCACACTGCACCCAGCCAGATTCCCGAGCCCGTCGATCCGGTGCCGCCCGTGGTCGGAAGCCAAGGCGCATCAGCCGCGCCGGCGGCTGTCCCCCGAGTGGCGCCGCAGCCACGACCGGCCACTGTCATTACCTTGCACCTGGCGCAACAGCAGCAAGAACCTTCGCTGATCGAAGTCGATGCGGGAGGGAAAACGCCTTTGTATGCCTTGCCCCGGCCGGTGCTGATCCAGTCGGACATCGGACGGGTATCGCCCGTCGATACGCCGCAAGGCAGCTTTGTCTTGCTGGAGATGAATGAGCGGGGCATACCGAAGCTGCACAGCATTACGCAACAGGCGCGGGGGCATTACCTGCTGCTTAGCGTGCAGGGGCAGCTAGTCAGTGTCGCCCGAATAGGTGAAAGCATTCGCGACGGCCGCCTGCTGGTTCCCACGCAAAGCCTGCAGCATAGCCGGGCCATCGTCAGGGCGATGCGCGGCGGCTCCTGAGGCGCCTGTTTCCCGCGCGGGCCCGCGGCCCAGGGGCGCCATCGCATCCGCATGCTCTTCGTTCGCGCATTGCCGGCGCCTCATAGGCGATAATGGCGTATTGCGCTGCGGGCATCATCCCGATATGGGGCTGCCCCGCGATGTCAACGAATACAGGAGCCGATATGAAAGTGGTGGAAATTACAAAGGCGGGCGGTCCCGAGGTGCTGGTGCCGGGCCAGCGGCCCATGCCCGAGGCCGGGCCGGGCGAGGTGCTGATCAAGGTTTCCGCCGCGGGGGTCAATCGGCCCGATGTGTTGCAGCGCATGGGTGCGTATCCCCCGCCTGCGGGCGCCTCTGATCTGCCGGGCCTCGAAGTGGCGGGCGAGATCGTCTCCGGCGATGCGGCCGCGGGCGGTTTCTCGGTGGGGGACAAGGTGTGCGCACTGGTGTCGGGCGGCGGGTACGCCGAATACGTCGTGGCGCCGGCCGCGCAATGCCTGACCATACCCAAGGGCTTGTCCGAGATCGAGGCGGCTGGCCTGCCTGAAACCTATTTCACCGTCTGGAGCAATGTGTTCGACCGCGGCCGCTTGGCCCAGGGCGAAACATTGCTGGTGCATGGCGGCGCCAGTGGCATCGGCACCACGGCGATTCAACTGGCCACGGCCATGGGCAACAAGGTCTACGCCACGGCCGGCAGCGACGAACGCGCGCGGGCGGCCGAAGAGCTGGGTGCGGTGCTGGGCATCAATTACCGCAATCAGGATTTTGTCGAGGAAATCCGCCGGGCAACCGATAAGAAGGGCGTGAACGTCATCCTGGACATGGTGGCCGGCGACTACATCGACCGCGACCTCAAATGCCTGGCCGACGACGGACGCATCGTCATCATCGCGGTGCTGGGGGGCGCCAAGGCAACCATAGATTGCGGCCAGATACTGCGTCGGCGCCTTACGGTCACCGGTTCCACCCTGCGCCCGCGCCCGGTGGAGTTCAAGGCCGACATCGCCCAATCGTTGCAGCGCCACGTGTGGCCGCTGCTTGAATCGGGCCGCATCAAGCCCATCGTGCACAAGACCTTTCCGCTGGAGCGGGCCTGCGACGCCCACGCCATGATGGAAGCGGGCGAACAGATCGGCAAGCTTGTTCTTACCGTGGGTTAGGCACGCTTGGCTGCATGCCCGGTATCGGGCTACAATGCCCGGTTAACTCGATATTTGTATTTTGCCCTGGAAGGCATGCTTGTGCACGGCGCAAGCATGCTTTAGGAACGGCGCAAGTGTGCTTTGGGACGACGCTCTTGCGAGGCTCTTGGCGCGCGGCCCTTGGGGCATGCGGTTTTTTGGAAATCAATGAACACAGCTTCTTTTCGCAAGCGCCTTGTCATGGGCAACTGGAAGATGCATGGCGGGCTGGAAGCCAACGCCGGGCTGCTGGCCGACCTGCGCGCCGGCGCGGGCATTCTGGCCGACTATTGCACGCTTGCCGTGTGCGTGCCTTTTCCGTATCTGGCGCAGGCGCGCTCGCAGCTTGAAAACAGCGCTGTCTCGTGGGGGGCGCAAGACGTCTCCGCGCACGACAAGGGCGCCTACACCGGCGAGGTTTCCGCCGCCATGCTGAACGACTTCGCCTGCACCTGGGTGCTGGTGGGGCATTCCGAACGCCGCGCCATGCACGCCGAGACCGACGATCTGGTCGCGGCCAAGGCCAAGGCGGCGCTGGCGGCCGGCCTGGTTCCGGTGGTCTGCGTGGGCGAAACACTTGAACAGCAGGACGCCGGCCAGACGCTTGCCGTCATCCAGCGCCAGCTGGCTCCCGTGCTGGCCCTGGGTACCCAGGCTGTTTCCCGGCTTGTGGTGGCCTACGAGCCCGTGTGGGCCATTGGCACCGGTCGAAGCGCCACACCTGCCCAGGCCCAAGACGTACACGCCGCCATTCGCGCCAGCCTGGCCTCGATCGACGCTGCGCAGGTGCGAGTGCTGTACGGCGGTAGCGTCAAGCCCGACAATGCCTCCAGCCTCTTCGCCATGCCCGACATCGACGGGGCCCTGGTGGGCGGGGCGTCGCTGGTGGCGGACGAATTTTTACGCATTGCAGCCGCATAGGCTTCGGAGTTTTTTCAAATGAATTGGTTGTCACCTTTACTTCTGGCGATTCAGGTCATCACCTCGCTCAGCATCATCGTGCTCGTTCTGTTGCAGCAGGGCAAGGGCTCCGAAATGGGCTCCGCCTTTGGCAGCGGTTCGGCGGGCAGTCTTTTTGGCGCGTCGGGCGCCGCCAACTTCCTGTCGCGCATGACCAAATGGGCCGCCATCATTTTTTTCCTGTCCACCATCGGGCTGGCCTATACGGCCCACCGCACGGGCGATTCCATTCTCGACGGCGGCCTGATGCAAGACTACCAGGCCCCCCCGCCGCCCGCCGCGGGTAGCGCGGTGCCGTCCGTGCCCGGAGGCGAAGCCGCTCCGGGCGAGCAGGCGCCCCAGGGCCAGGCGGTTCCGTCCGCTCCGGCCGAGGGCGCGTCCACGCCTCCGGCTGCCGACAGCGCTCCTGCACCGGCCCAGAATTCCCAGGTGCCCGAACAGCCGGCCCAGGTTCCCGAGGCGCCCGCGCAATCCGCGCCTTGATGCCGAGGGCGGGTAAGCGGCATTTTTGCAGTACCGCCCAACTTGCCCCTATGCACATCAAAAAACGTGCTAAAATTGCGTTCTTTGCATTTGCCGACGTGGTGGAATTGGTAGACACGCTATCTTGAGGGGGTAGTGGCGAGAGCTGTGCGAGTTCGAGTCTCGCCGTCGGCACCAAAATTTAAGATCGGTCTGTTTCATGTCAACGACCGACAGAACACCAGAAACCCGTATGTACGAAGTACATGCGGGTTTTTTGCTGCAGTAAGCAGATATCGCGAAGGGTCGCCGCCTGGCAGAAAGCTCAACATCAAAAACTGATACATAATTGCAGAAGCAACTCTGAAAATCTCGGTGGTGCTATCCGGGTCGACATGGTTGGGCCAATTTATGTTGAATGACGCTGGTACGCAACTTGCGCTCGCCCATCCTCTGGTGGTGGTTCTCATTGCCCTTGGCGTGCTTGCATTGTGGCGCGCCGATCCGCGGCAGCCGCGGTATTTGCTTTACTTCGGCTTGAGCTATCTGCTCTATGCCGCCGGAGCCGCGTCACAGGTCGCTCTCGTTCCTTCAACTCATGCGCACAACGTACTGTTCAGCGGCTTGATGTATTTGCTGGCCGTCATTGTTTTCGCGCAGGGGCTGATCGCTCTGTCCGGGACGAGGCCTCGCTATGCGGTCCCGATGGCAATTCTGATTGCCGCCATGGCATGCCGGGCGTATTTCCTGTTCATCGAAGAAAATGGCGTTTTGCGGTCGTACTGTCTGAACGGGCGATCGAGCGCAGCACGCAGTATCAAGCCTCGTTGATCGAAGACATTCTTGCGGGCGGGCACGACGATTTTCGCTTGCTGAACGTCGACCCCGGGCCCGTCCAGCTAGAGGTCTTCCTGACCGAGTTGTGTGTCCACGGCCGAACATGGTGTATTGCGGGGAACAACGACTTCTCACTGCGCGTCCTGACGGAACTGCCCGGCCAGATACAGACGGACGAACGCCGATTGAAGCAGGTTCTGCTCAATCTGATCTCCAACGCGGCGCTGGCAACCCGCCGGGGCACGATTGCGCTTCATGTGGCGGCGTCGCCCGGCGAATTCGGGTCGGCGAAGCTCGAGTTCAAGGTCCTGGATACGGGGCCAGGCATCGAGGCCGGTTTTCTAGCCATGCTCTTTCAGAAAAATCAGCGTCCCGATCAGGAATGGCCCGGCACAGGCCTGGGCCTGTATATTGCACAAAGAATTGCAAAGAATATGGGCGGCGTGCTCGAGGTGGTCAGCGAATCCGGCAAAGGTAGCTGTTTTTCGCTCGTGCTTCGGGTACCGGCATGCTCGCAGACCCCGTTGCCGGCCGAATGGCAGCCGCTCGAATCAAAATTAGAGACGGGTGGGACGGCCGTTGCTCATGGGCCTCCATCGGGCGGCAAGCCCCCTGGCGTAGTGCTGGAAAAGTTGGCAGCGTACGCCCTTCAGGGCAGCTATAGCGACATCGACAAGCTGCTCGAATCGGCGGTATTTTCTTCATCGTGCCATGACGGTTTTAGAATCGCGGTAAAAGCGGCGCTCGATGAACTGGATTTCGATGCAATCCACCAGTTGGCTCAACGAGGCTGATTTCGCGCTGCTTTTGGGTATCATGGGCGCCTATGAGTGTTTTCTCTTCACGCGTCCCGTTGGGCATCGCCTGCATCACGAGCGGCATCTTCTGCCTGACGATCAGCGATACACTGGCCAAATGGCTGGGGCATATGTATTCGCCCATGCAGATTCTGTTTCTGCGCGGCGGCCTGGCCGCAATCGTCCTGCTGGGCCTCGCGGCGGCGGTGGGCGGACGCCAAGCCCTGCAGACCATGCACCCGGTCATACATTTGCTGCGCGGGGCCCTCAATGTGGCGGCGGCATACTGCTTTTACCTGAGCCTCACCATGCTGCCCCAGGCCGAGGCCACGGCCATCGCTTTCAGCGCGCCGTTCTTCGTCACGATTATTTCCGTGCTGTTCCTGAAGGAAAGGGTTGCGCTGGGTGGCTGGCTTGCGCTGTGCATCGGCTTCGCCGGCGTGATGCTGGTCGTGCGCCCCAGCCCGAGCCACATGCAATGGGCCGCATTGCTGCCGCTGGCCACGGCGCTGGCCTACGCGGTCATGATGACTACGGCGCGCTACATCAAGGCCCAGGAAAGCATGCTGACCATGATGCTCTATCTTGCGCTGGGCCAGGTCATTTTTGCCGGACCTTTGTCCGTTCCGGTATGGCAGCCCATACAGTCTGGGCACCTGCTGGGCTTCGCCGGCATCGCGCTGTTCAGCACCTTGGGGCTGGGCCTGATTTCCCAGGCCTTTCGCGTGGCCCCTGCCTCTATCGTCGCGCCTTTTGACTACAGCGGCCTGATCTGGGCCGCGCTGTTCGGCTGGCTGGTCTGGCACGAAATACCCTCCGGCTGGTTCTACATGGGCGCCTTGCTGATTACGGGCAGCGGCATCTACGTTGCGCTGTTCCACGAGCGCAGCGGAAAGAAGCCTTCCTGAGCCCGCCTGCAGGTGCTCACTGTCAACAAACGTCAAGCCAGGATGAAATTCTTGGACAGGAAACAGGCCGTTTTCTATATATAGGGTCTGTTCTTGTCCAAATGAATTTTGTCATTTTGTGAAGTCCCTTCCTTCTTTACCCCTACCCGCGGCCCATGTGCTGATTGTTGACGGCAGCGCTGAAGAGCAGCATCTACTCAAGGAGATGCTGCGGGGGAACGACTTTCATCTGAGTGTGGCCGGAGAGGGCCGCGAAGCCTACGATCTGGCGTTGCAGAGCCGGCCGGACCTGATATTGATGAGTCTTCAGACGCCGGGCCTGGATGCGTTCGCCATGGAGCGCATGTTGCGCGAGAACCCGCTTACCGAAGACGTATCGGTGCTGTTCTACGCGACTGTCAAGCATCTGAGCGGCATCGAGCCTGCCGATCGCAGTGAAACCCTGGATTACCTGATCAGGCCGTTTACGGTGGGACAGCTTGTCGAGCGGGTGCAGGCGCAGTTGCGCCTGTCCTTGATGTTGCGTGAAACCCGCGGCGCGCGCCGTGAGGGCGCGCGTTCCGGGAACCGGGGGGATTGGGATCTGGTTCGCCGCGCCAAAAAGCACTTGGAAGAACGCTTGCCCGAGATACGGCGCCTGGCGGATATTGCCGAGGCCCTGGCCGTATCGGAGCGGCGCCTGGGCCATGCTTTCCAGGGCTGCCTGAACATGTCGGTGGCCGAATACATGCGCCAGGAGCGCATGCGCAAGGCCAAATATCTGCTGACCCACACGACCTTCAGCATACGCGCCATTGCCGCGATGGTCGGCTTTTCGAGTGCTGCCAATTTTTCCACAGCGTTCAACAGCTGGGTGGGCGCGTCACCATCGTCGTTTCGCAACCAGGCGCTGACGAACGCGCTGGCCCTGGACAGGGTGCTGGGCCGACAGCCCTAGTGTCCTGTTTGGCTAATTTTTAACCAAACAGGACACTAGCCTTGCGCCGCCGCCTGCGCCCGGTCAAAGGAAGATGATCAGTGCGATGACGCCCAGGACGAGGGCGGCCCGCACCAGTTGATAAACCGTTTTGTTCCAGCGCTTGAAGCGCCGACGGTATTGGCCCACCACCGCCGAGAAGCGAAAAAGGCGGCTGACCAGGCCCACTTGGTCGCCTTCCTGGTTGGGCGAGGCGGCCGCAGTCATGACGACCCTGGAGAACCAGCGATTGAATCGGGCGGCCCAGCCATACTTCAAGGGCCTTTCCAGGTCGCAGAACAGTATGGTGCGTGTCTGGTCGGTGGTGTTCTCGGCCCAGTGGATGTAGGTTTCATCGAAGACGACGCTTTCGCCGTTGCGCCAGCTGTAGCGCTGGCCGTCCACTTCGATGAAGCAGCCGTCGGCATTGGGTGTGTCCAGCCCCAGGTGGTAGCGCAGCGAACCCGCGTAGGGATCGCGATGAGGGTTCAGCTTGGCGCCGGGGGGCAGCACGGCAAAAAGGGCCGCCTTGACCTCGGGAATCTGGCGCAGAAGGGCCACGGTGCGTGGACATAGCTCGGCGGCCGACGGATGCTCGGCGTCGTACCACTTCAGGTAAAAGCGCTTCCAGCCGGTCTTGAAAAACGAATTGAACCCGGCGTCGTCGTTGTTGGCCGCCGCGCGTATGCGTTCAGCCTGCGCCAGGTTGGCGGCTTCGGCGCGTATCACTTCCCAGTTTTCGTCGAGCGCCACAAGCCCTTTTATGCCGGTGTCGGAAATATAGGGCCGTGCCGGGACAGCCGAAAACAAATACATGAAGGCATTGACCGGCGCCAGCAGGGCGGTGTGGTTGAACACCGTGCGAAAGAAACTGAGACGGACCTTGCCCCGGAAGTAGATATAGGTCAGTGAACCCAGCCACAGGGCAATGATGCCTACCTTGATCATACGGATTCCTGTCTGTGAACAATACGTGATTTTATCGCGTGTCGTCGCGTGTGGTCGCCGCACTGCGCCGCGGATTAGCGGGGCTATGCAAAAGGGGGGATAAGCGGGAGGGCGAGGCGTTTCGCTTAACGGCAGGGGTGCCTCTGTTCATTCAGCTAAGAAGTATGACAGGGGTAAATTTTGGCGCAATATTTTAGTTTACATAAATGCAGAAGTATGTGATCTGATTATTGTTCAAAAAAATTAAATGCAGTTATATATTGCGACGCGTCAAAAATGACAAGAAATAAAAATGAAATATAAATGTAGTGAAATAAAAGTGTAAAGAAAGAGGTTGGGAAAAATAAACAAAAAATATGTTCTTGAGAACGACCATTTAAAGGGTTTTATTGCACTGCACAATAAGACAATTGGGTTACAGAAAAGAGCGATAAAACAACAATTTCGTTGTATTTAAGCTGCAAAAACAGAAGAAAAGTGCGGCTTCCTCAAAGTGCTCATGGTTCGCCAAGCCGTTTTTTGCTGGAATACCTCCAACTTCCGCTCGCGAAGTTGGAAAGGCGGCAGGCCAAACTTCGCTGCCCCGCTACTTAAATCTACGGAGATTTTCAAACATGAAAAAGAGTCTGCTCGTTGCTGCTCTGATCACCGGCTTTGTCGGCGCCGCTCAAGCCGAAACCTCGGTAACCCTGTACGGTCGCGTCGACGGCGGTATTGGCTACCAGCAGTTCAAGGGCACCAACCCCACAACCGGCGAAAGCTTCAAGGGCAGCAATACCGGCATGGCCAATGGCATCATGGGCGGCAACCGCTGGGGCCTGAAGGGCGCCGAAGATCTGGGCGAAGGCCTTCAGGCTGTGTTCGTTCTTGAAAACGGCTTCAACCTGAGCGATGGCACGCAAAGCGACGGCATGTTCGGTCGCCAGGCAACCGTCGGCCTGAAGTCCTCTTCCTGGGGCCAGCTTGATTTCGGCCGCCAGACGACTGTCGCCAGCAAGTACCTGTCGGGCGTTGCCAGCCCCTTCGGCGCCGACTGGGGCCAGGCTTCTGTCGGGTCGGCCTTCAGCGCCATCAACAGCGTCCGCTACAACAACATGATCATGTACCAGACGCCCAAGTTCTCGGGCTTCCAACTGGGCCTGAACTACTCGTTCACCGGCAACGCCGGCAGCCAGGGTTTCAAGACCAGCGGCGGCGACGAGCCGAACGACAAGGCGTGGGGCGCCGCTGTGCGCTATGCAAACGGCCCTCTGGCAGTCGGCCTGTCGTACGACGAGTACAAGACTTCTGAAGTGCGTGTGGACGGCATCGGTGGCGATCGCGACACCGCGATCAAGTCCTGGAACCTGGCCGGCAGCTACGATTTCGACGTGGTCGAAGTCCACGCCGCCATCGGCCAGACCCGCAACGGCTGGTTCAAGCATGTGTCGGCGATCGATTATCGGGACATCGGCGGCACCGACGACATGACCGGCCGCCAGAGCTGGGGCGCCATCAATGACGCCAAGGTCAACTCGTACACTCTGGGCCTGAGCGCTCCGGTGGGCGCCAACGGCAAGATCCTGGCCTCGTGGGTGATGGCCGATCCCAAGGACGGTTTCGGCGCTGACCGCCAGGACAAGCAGCACTTCTACAGCCTGGGCTACACCTACAAGCTGTCGAAGCGCACCAACGTGTATGCCCTGGGTTCCTACGGTACCGGCGTTCATTTCTACGACGACCTGAAGGCCACCCAGTTCGCCGTGGGCCTGCGCCATCAGTTCTAAGCCAAACGCCGCGATTGCGGTAGCGGCGCAGTGAGACAAACGGGCCTCTCGATAATCGAGAGGCCCGTTTGCATGGAATGGGTACTGTTTGGAAGCGTTTCGCCGCAAAGCCGCAAAGGCTTGGTCGCGCAGCCGGAAGCGCCTCAATGCGTAGCCTGCTAGTTTGGTTTGGATACATTCCTCTTGCTATGGGTGATATCCCCTAGGTATTTGAAAAATAACAAGAACTGCTGCGATGCGGCGCTTTGATCGCGCAAGCTCCATCCCTTCGCCTGAAAACGAAAACTTGTCATAAAAACAAACGTTTAAGAAATTTACTTAGATTTAAGTTAAATAAAGTACATTGCCTTATCGGGGCGTTTTTCCCAGGGTTTTTTGCTTTGCGGTAAACGAAACAAGCCTCCTCTTTCCAACCCTAAAGTTGCAATAAAACTACATTTTTGTTGCGTTAAAGTGACAGAAACAAGACTGAAGCAAATTTTTCCAAGCATGTTCGTAGCCAGTCATCGGGTTTTTTGTTGGAATACCCCTCAACTTCCGCTTGCGGAGTTTTACAGACGGTGGGGCCCAGGGCCTTGCTGTCGAGCTACTCAAATCTACGGAGATTTAGAACATGAAAAAGAGTCTGCTTGTTGCCGCTCTGATCACTGGCTTTGCCGGTGTTGCCCAGGCCGAAACTTCGGTCACGCTGTACGGTATCGCTGATGCCGGTATTGGCTACGAGCGCCTGAAGGGTTCCGATGGCGAAGAGTCCTTCAAAGCCACTCGCACCGGCCTGCTGAGCGGTGGCCAGTCGTCCAGCCGCTGGGGCCTGAAGGGCTCGGAAGATCTGGGCCAGGGCCTGAAGGCTGTTTTCGTGCTCGAAAACGGCTTCAACCTGGGCACCGGCTCCACCAGCCAGGGCCGTCTGTTCGGCCGTCAAGCCACGGTCGGCCTGCAGTCCGACGCCTGGGGTCGACTGGACTTCGGTCGCCAAACCAACATCGCTTCGAAGTATCTGGCTGGTGTTGTCAGCCCCTTCGGCACCGACTTCGGTCTGGCTAAAGCCGGTACGACTTTCTCGGCCACCAACAGCGTGCGCTACGACAACATGGTCATGTACCAAACCCCGAACTTCTCGGGCTTCCAGTTTGGCGTCGGCTATTCGTTCAACAACGACGGCAGCCAGCAGTTCAAGCAAAGCGGTGGCGAACAGCCCAACACCCGCGCCTGGACCACCGGTCTTCGCTATGCAAACGGCCCGATCGCCGCTGGCGTAACGTATGACCAGTTGAAGACCCCCGGCACGCTGCCCGCCGACGAGCGCGACGTGAGCATCAAGGCCTGGAACCTCGGTGCCAGCTACGATTTCGAAGTGGCCAAGGTTCACGCCGGCTTCGGTCAGACCCGCAACGGCTGGCTCAGCGCCATCGAATTTGGCGATTTCGAGTCGGACGACGGCGGTTACATCGTTGAAGACGGCCTGAAGGTCAACTCGTACACCCTGGGCCTGAGCGCTCCAGTTGGCGCCAACGGCAAGGTACTGGCCGCTTGGGGAATGGCTGACCCCCGCGATGCGGAAGGTCTTGAAAAGCAACAGGTCTACAGCCTGGGCTACACCTACGCACTGTCCAAGCGCACCAACGTGTACGCCATCGGTTCGTACGTCAAGAACTTCGCATTTGCCGAAGACCTGAAGGCTACCCAGGTTGGTGTCGGCCTGCGTCACCAGTTCTAATCTGACGCAAAATGGCGGTAACGCCATGACCAGGCAGGGTTTTCGGGTTTACGCCCAAACCCTGCCTGAAACACGAACTTACGATTCGTGGACTTAAAACCACTCCCCGGAGTGGTTTTTCTTTTAAAAGCTCCGTGGGCAGGTTTAGTATGGCCTTGTGTACGGCATGTTTCGGTTTTATTGCAACGGTCGTCATGTCCCCAGCGGCGGACAAACTTAAAAGCAGAGACACATCTGCGCTGTCGCTAAACCAAATCAGATCAAATCAAATCTACGGAGATTTCTCAAATGAAAAAGACTCTGCTCGCTGCAGCCCTCGCTACCGGCTTCGCTATTGCCGGTGCGGCGCATGCAGAAACGTCGGTGACGCTATACGGTATCGTCGATGGGGGTATCGGCTACCAGCAACTCAAGGGTACCGTTTATGACGACGCCGGCAACGCCGTCGACTACAACGGCAAGCGCACCGGCATGATCAATGGCATCAACTCCGCCAACCGCTGGGGCCTGAAGGGTACTGAAGATCTGGGCGACGGCCTGCAAGCTGTCTTTGTGCTGGAAAGCGGCTTTGATCTGGGCACCGGTGTTTCGGGTCAATCGCTGGGCAACACCAACCGCATGTTCGGCCGCCAGGCCACCATCGGTCTGCAGTCCGACGCCTGGGGCCGCTTCGACCTCGGTCGCCAGACCAACATCGCCAGCAAGTATTTCGCTGACATCGCCAGCCCCTTCGGCGTCGATTTCGGCCAGGCGGCGGCCGGCGCCACCTTCAACTCGGCGGCCAGCCTGCGCTATGACAACATGGTCATGTACCAGACGCCCAACTTCTCGGGCTTCCAGTTCGGCGTCGGCTATTCGTTCAATGCCAATGGTTCGCAGCAATTCCGCGACAGCGGCGGCGACGATCCCAACACCCACGCCTGGACCACCGGTCTGCGCTATGCAAACGGCCCGATCGGCGTGGCTGCCACCTACGATCAGTTCGAAGCGCCTGAGACTCTTCCCGTCGACGGTGGCGTGAAGGTCAAGTCGTGGAACGTGGGTGCCAGCTA
>Ga0180218_1001273_pt1 | contig 15871 bp, 18 predicted proteins | sample eDN3rd37CKraftBY_FD_151334 | JGI IMG/M metagenome (GOLD analysis project Ga0180218, IMG submission 151334) | Enriched backyard soil microbial communities from Emeryville, California, USA - eDNA 3rd pass 37_C Kraft BY (version 2) (version 2) | ecosystem: Environmental > Terrestrial > Soil >...
CACACCGGCCGCGGTCATCGGACGGTCCCGACGACGGTCGCCCCGCCGGCGAACCGGCCACGGAGCCACGCACGCGTGGACTCGGGCAGCTCCATCGGGGAGACGACCTCGTCGTCCCCCGTGGCCATGCCGTACTGGTAGTCGTCGATCCGCTCGTACCCCATGCCGCGCTTGGGGTCGTACCCGTCCTCGGCGGCCGCGAGGCCGCCGGCGACGAGCGAGCAGCACAGGTCGACGACGTCGTCCGGCACCGGGTCGTACCCGGAGTCGAACGTGACCACGAGCTCGCCGGGGATGTCTCCGGGCATCTGCCAGTAGCCGTTGAGCCACAGGCCGGAGCCACGGAGCTTGTAGTCCGTGACGGGGACGCCGTCGAGGACCACCGAGGACACCGACTGCACGGGCTTGGCCGGGAGCTCGATGCGGCGCGACGGCTCGGTCCAGAGCGTGACCGTGGCGGTCACGCGGGAGATCGCGCACCCCGCGGCGTCCCGGATCGCGGCGGATGCTGCGTTGAGCAGCGCCGCGACCCGGGACGCGTTCGTGGTGTCGATCCCGCGGGCCGTCAGGTCATCCGTGTCGGCGAGCGGGGACAGTGCCACGGTGACCTCCTCGGTCAGTCCTCGGGGTTGGACGATCCCTCGGCGGCGGCCGCGATGGCGGCCTGGATGGCCGCGAGGACGTCGGCCTTCTTGGTGGCGTCGCCGAGGTCGATGTCGTGCTCCGCGGCGTAGGCCTTGAGCTCGGCGGCGGTCTGCTTCTCGAGCGGCTTCGGGCCGGTGTCGGGCTCGACCTCGACCCACAGGCCGGCCTCGACCTTCGCGTCCCGGTTTCCGGCTGCGGGCCCCTCGGGGTCGCGCGGGTCGTAGGCGAAGACGGCGCCGTAGACCGGCTTGCCGTCGCTGTCCTTGCCCTGGCGGGCCTTGTAGAGCGGCATGGTGGTGACCCTTTCGGTCAGGAGACGGTGACGAGGGCGGACGCGAGGTTCGCGGGGCGGACGACCTTGGCGCCGAACACGTGCAGGCCGCGGATGCCGTCGCCGAACGTGTTCTCCAGGCGCAGGGCCTCGGTGTTGAGGATCTGGTCGGCGTAGGTGGTCGCGATCGAGTGGCCGGCGAGGACGGTGAAGACGCCCTCGGCCTCGGGGACCGTGTTCGCCTCCATGACGTCGAAGCCGGCGGCGCGGCCGACGATGCCGTTGCGCAGGCCCTCGGTGGTGCCGGACGCGTCGAGCCGGATGAACCGGTCGTCGCGCAGCAGCAGCCCGTAGAACTCCGGGGGGACCACCACGTAGCGGCCCTGGTCCGGGGTGTTGGACCGCTTGAGCTTCGTGCGGAGCTCGACGAGCAGGTCGTAGGCCGCCTCGGGCGCCGAGACCGTCACGGCGCCGATCGCGTTGCCGGCGTCGACGCCCGCGGCGATGGTCGTCGCCACGAACTCGTCGGCCTCGGCCGTCAGGTTGTACGACGCGCCGGTGGTGGTCTCCTCGACGAAGCCGCCGAGGGCCTGGCGCCGGTCGACGTCGTCGACCTTGAACGCGAAGTAGTTCTGCTGGTCGACGACGAGCGCCTGGCCGGAGTCGGTCAGCAGGTCCCACGTGATCGTGCCGTTGCGCGTGTACGCGCGGACGGCCGGGTCCACGAAGGACGTGATGTGCACCGTGTCACCGGCGTTGGCGATGTCGCCCTCGTAGTCCCGGTTGATGACGCCCGGCTGGGCGTACACGAGCAGGTTGCGCAGGTTCCGCAGCAGCGCCGCGGACCAGATCTCGGGGATGAAGTTCGTGATGGCCATGTCGGTCCCTCCTTGGTTGTCAGCTCTTGCCGGCGAGGAGGTCGTTCAGGAGCCCCTCGTCGCGGGCGGCGTTGATCTGCTCGGGCGTCTTGTCCTGCATGTCGGCCCTCGTCCACTGCTTCTTGCCCGTCGGGCCCTCGCGGCTCGCGGTCGGGGAGTGGATGATCGGCCCGGCGCCGCCTTCCGCGGCGAGGTATGGCTTGGACTTCACGAGGCCCTCGAGGGCCTCCTTGACGGCGGCGGTGTCGACCTCGCCGTCGTCGCTCACCTCGAACTGGTCGAGGTCGAGGTACCGCAGCGCGTCGGCCGGGTCCTTGAGCAGCTGCGCGGCCGCGGCCCGGATCTCGGCCTTGCGGATCCGGTCGTTGGCCTTGGCGAGCGCCTTGGTCTCGGTCTCGCGCTGCTTCTGCAGCTCGGCGTGCTCGGCTTCCCGGCCCTGCGCCTTCGCGAGCTCGGCGGACATCTCCTCGAGCTGCTTCTTGAGCGGGCCGGCCTCGCCCTTGACTCGCTCCTCGAGCTTGCGGTTGATCTCCCGCTGCGCCTCGAACTTGGCCTGCCAGTCCGTCTCCTTCTCGGCAGGCTCGGCGGTACGGGCGGCGCCTTCGGCAGTCGACTCGCCGGCGGTGCCCTCCTGCGCGGCGTTGCCCCCGCCGGTGGGCTCGCCCTCGGTCGGGGTGGTCATGAACATCAGCCGGTGGCGGATGCGCTTCATGGTGCGGTCTCCCTTACGGAGGTTGGCCCCGGCGTCCCTCGCGGACGTCAGGAGGTGAAGACCTGCCCGCCGGTGGCGAGCAGGAGCCGGTACTCGGTCTCGACGCGCGCGGCGACGGCCGGTGTCACGGGGCGGATGCGGCCTGACGCGCTCGAGCGGCCGTAGCCGGTCAGAGCGCCCGTCGGGTCGGGGCGGTTGGTGAAGCCGGGCGACTGGAACGGGTCGCGGCCCTCCAGCACGGCCAGGTACCGCTGCTCGGCGTCGTACAGGCGCCGCTCGGCGGCCGTCATCGTGTAGCGGCTGTTCGGGTCCCGGACGCCCGTCGCGCGGGCATCCAGCACGGCCTGCGAGGCCGCACGGCGGCTGCCGCCGCGGCCCATCTGCCCGAAGCCCTCGACCTGGCCGCGCAGCGCGCCGCCGGCGACCTGCCCGCGGGGCAGCACGTACCCGTGCTCGCGCAGCAGCTGCAGCGCCATCTCGCGGTCGCCGCCGGCCTGCTTGTAGATCAGCTCCGGGGTCATGCGGCGCTGGCCGCGCTTGAGGCCGGCGGCCGCGTTGCCGCGGCGCGTGGTGCCCTCGGTGGTGAAGTTGCCGTTCGCCGTCATGCCGCGGCGGGCGTTGACGACCTGGGAGACGTCGGCGCCGTCGCGGATGGCCTGCGCGTTCGCCTTCCCGAACGCGGCGTCCTGCTCGGCCTCCGACATCGCGTTGAACGCCTGGTACGGGTCGTCGACCAGGCCCTCATCCCGGGCCGCCTGCGTGGAGCCAGCACGCGAGGCGACGTGCACGCAGTCACAGCGCGGGTGCCGCAGGAAGCCCGTGTTCCACCGGTAGAACCGGCCGGCGAGGATCAGGCAGCGCGCGCACGACGGCGGGTTCAGCATCCGCGTGTACCCGACCGCCGCCCGCGCCGTGACGTCGACGCCGGCGGCCTGCCGCCCCGCGTCCGAGACCGTCGTCGCGACGATCATGTCGAGCGCGGACCGGCCCGCCGCGAGCGCCTGGGACAGCGAGCGCCCTTCGGCGATCGCGGTCTTCGTCGTCGTGGCCGGCGCGTACAGCAGCCCGGCGAGGTCGCGGCCGTCGGACGCGTACCCGCCGAACGCCTGCGGGTCGGTGAAGTCCTCGGGCGGGACGTAGGTGCCCTGCTCGGCGAGCGTGGGCGCGGAGTACGTCGCGCCGGCGGCCGCGGCCTGCACCTGGACGCCGACCAGGACGGGCACCAGCTGCGCGAGCGCGTCGTTCCACGACTGCGTGAGGAACCGGCCGTCGACGTGACCCCACGCGCGGCGGGCCGCTTTCACCCCGAGCAGCTGCAGGCGCTGCATCTGGCGGTAGTGCTCGACGGCGGCCGCGGGGATCGTGGCCACGGCCGGTCACCCCTCGGCGAACGCGGCGTCGCCGCCGCGACCCTGGGTGAACACGGCGACGTCGCGGCCCATGCGCTCGAGCGTCGGGTCGCTGTTCTCCTCGCGGATCATGTCCATGACGCGGTCCACCTCCGCCGGCGCCAGGCCGTACTCCTCAGCGATCCACCGCATCGGGAAGCCGACGCCGCGCATCTTCTGCAGCCCGTCCATCAGCTGCGCCTCGGAGCGGAACTGCGGCTTCTTCCACAGCACCTTCCCGACCGCGATCCGGTCGGCCCGGGCCGTGTCGCCCTCCGCGAGCGCGGCAAGGCGGTTGACCTCACGCACCGCGGCGTCGGCGTAGGAGATCCGCTCCTGCGCCTTGGAGACCAGGCCGGCTTCCGCGAGCTCGTAGCCCGCGGCCGGGACGTTTGCCGACGACGACGCGATCAGGTAGTGCGACGGGGTGCGGGTCTGGGCAGCGATGTGCGCGACGGCCTGCTCGATGACCTTGGAGAAGCCGTCGAGGGTGGCCGGCTTCCACTCTGCGATGGAGACCGGCTGGCCGCCGTTGCCGCCCGTGAGCCAGGCGACGCGGTCGCGGATCAACGCGTCCAGCTCCATCGGCCGTTCGCCGATCTTCTCGCCCTTGTCGTTGAGGATGTCCTCCTTCGGCATCTCGCCGTTGAGGATCACCCGACCTGGCAGGGACGCGTAGTCGAGCGCGTTGAGCAGGTAGGCCCATACGAGGTTGATCGAGTCCTGCATGGGCATCACGAGGCCGATGTCGGAGATCGGGTCGTTGTCCAGCAGGGACTGGTTGCGGAACTCGACCAGCGGCACGGCGCCGAGGCGGTGCGGGCGCAGCGAGGCGTCGGCAAAGTTCCAGCCCGTGACGTTCGGGGCCACGCGCCGGTCACCGCGGTCCGTGACCGTCTTTGGTCGCTCGAGCGGCACGACCACGTCCGGCAGCAGCAGCTCGGCGTACTCCTTCGTGTCGTCCTCCCAGACGACCATCCCCGCCTTGCGTCTACCGGTCGCGCCGTCGTAGGCCACCACCGAGGAGTCCGGATTCTCGAACGTGATCCGGGCACCTGCGGACGCCGCACCGACCATCGCGTAGGACCGCTTCGCGATCGTCATCATGAGCAGGGCCTCGTTCAGGCCGCGCTGGGCGTCGTTGCGCTCCCACGTGCGCGCCAGGTCGGGGTCCGCGCCCCACGCGCCACGCGGCGCCGGCGCGTTCTGCGCTGCGAGCTCGCGCGAGTCCGGCAGCCGCATGCCCAGGTAGTGGATGCGCTCGACCGGCGCCTGCGCGACCGGCATGCACCAGTTGTCCGAGAAGCCGACGAACCGCTTCGCGAAGTAGTCCCGGAACTCGTCCGAGGCGAACCGCATGCGGCCCTCCTGGCCGCGGAAGTACCGCACCGCCTCCTGCACGGCGGGCCGGCGGGCGACGATCTTCTCCGACAGCATCGCGGCGAGCTGCAGTACCTGCTCGGCGGTCATCGTCATGCGCGGCTCACCTCCTGCTGCGTCGAGTGCTCGACGACGTGTAGACGCGGGTCGTGGTTCGTGCCCCGGCGCCGGCGGCGAGGGCGTCCAGGCGGGCCTGCCACGACAGGCCGCCGGCCATCGCGAGGTCGATCTTGTTGAGCGAGTCGTGCCGCTCCTTGGCCATGACCCACAGCGGCTCGCCGTCGTCGTCGTTCATCCGGATGGCGCGCTTCTGCGCGTTCGCGATGTGCGACGTCAGGTCGGCGTTCCCGGTGTTGTGGACCTCGCCGGCGCGGATCGCGCCGGCGTAGGCCCGACACATCTGCGCCGTGCGGCGCAGGTTGCGCGAGTCGGTGTAGAAGAACAGGACCCGCTTCGGACCGTGCTTCCCGGCCCACGTGGCCATCTGCTCGTCCCAGCCGGACGCCGGGTCGCCGTACATCCGCACCACGTGCCAGTCGGTGAACGCCTGCTCGAGGACCGGGGTGACCTCGGCGACGCGGATCTGCTCCTCGCCGTCCTCGTTCGGTTCCGGGACCCAGAGCCCGACGACGTCCTGCAGACCGGTCTCGAGGTCGGTCACGACCAGGCCGGTCGTGTCCTTCCAGCGGGAGCCGTCGAAGCCGAGCGTGACCGCGCGGCCGCGGGCGATCTTCGCCGTCGGGTCCGCGAGGTCGTCGCGCCACCGCTTCGCGTCGAACGCCTGCGCGCTGGTCTGCGTCCACCGGTTCAGCCAGGTCCGCTCGAGGTACTGCTGGTCGGCCTTCGGGCGGTCCCACTGCTTCGCGATGCCGCGCAGGTCGGACCAGGCGGCCACTGCCGGCCCGGACGCCTCTCGGACGGCCTCGACGCGGTCGGCGAGCACGGTCAGGTCGTAGGGCTCGCCCGTGACCGGGTTGTGGGTCCCGGCCTCGCGGTGGAAGTAGAAGAGCTCCGGCTCCTCCACCTCGCCCTTCGCGATGAGCTCGGCCTCGTCCTTGTCCTGCTCGGCGACCGAGCCCTTGCCCGGCTGCCCCGCCGTCGTCGTGCCGAGCGACCACGGGTCGTCCAGCGGACGCTTCGGGAGGTTCGCCTCCATCGTCTCGTAGGCCGACTTCGCGGTCGGGCCGTCGAGGCGGTGGGTCTCGTCGTAGTACTGGAACGTCGTGCGCGCGCCGTCACGGGCGTTCGGCGATCCCGCCAGGGGCACCGCCTTGCCGTCCGCGCCGCGAGCGCCGAGGCGGATGATCCGCTCGAGCGAGGAGTCGAACAGGTCGGCGTCCGGGCCCTCCGTGCAGACGGTGAAGAGCACGCCGAACGCGAGCTCGTGCACCTGCTCCTGCGTGTACGCGAGCATCGGGATGTACGGGTCGCGCACGGGCCGCCCGACGGGGTTGCCGTCGGCGTCCCAGCCGTCGAACCGCACGGGCCCCTCGGGGTGCAGCTCGGCGTAGGACAGCCAGCCGCCGAACTCCGTCTTCGCCGTGCCCTTGCGCCACGAGATCCGCACCCGCTTGAACCGTCGACGGCCCGCGAGCGGGTGCTTGCGCCGCACGTGCAGCCCGGGCCCGCCGCCCGCGAACGCTTTCGTGACGATCCGTGGGTAGACCTCGTATGCCTTCCAGATCGCGGCGCGCTTCTCGTCGTCCAGCCGTGCCGGCTCGCCCTTGAGTGAGCCGGGCCCGAAGACGGCTCGCTCCTCGATCAGGTCGCAGATCGGGCCGCCGAGGGACGGCCACGGCTCCTCGTCGAACGGCGGGACGATGAACGTCGTCACACGGCGCTCAGGACGCCGCGCGGGTCGCCCGCGGGTTTGCCCTGAGCCTCGCCGCGGTCCGCGGCCTTCGTGTTGCGCCGGCGATCGCCCTTGTCCTGGGCCTCGTCGGTGCGCTCGATCTCCCACTGCAGGCGCCGGCGGTCGATCGGCGACAGGCCGAACCGCTGATCCTGCAGGCGGATCTCCGTCGCGGCCATCTTCCGGTCGAACAGCGACGTCGCGTTCCAGAAGTCGTTGCGGAGCATCGCGAGCTCGAACAGCCCGTGACGGTCCGCGTCGTCGTACTCGGGCGCCATCGGCGAGGCCCACAGGTCTCGCCACCACTCGAGCACCATGTCGTGCCAGCCGTTCGGGTTCGCCGGCAGCTCCGGGGCGATGATCGACGCGTCGGCCTTGAGCGTGGCCCGCGTCGTGGTCTTGTTGCGCCGCGCCCGCGTGCTCGCGGGCTTGGGCGCGGGTCCCATCCCAGCCATGTTCCGTCGTCCTTCCCGGCCTTCCGCCAGGTCAGCGGCACCGCCCCCTCGCGGGGCGGGATCGAGCGTTTCCCCAGGTCAGGCCACATTCACCAGACCCGTACAGAGCAAAATCCCCCTCACCGGCGGTGTGGGGGTCGGGGCCCGGGAGGGGGGTCCCCCCACCGTCGGGCGTCCGTTGCGCTCGGCCGGCGCGATGTCGCTGCGCGTCGTGCTCAGCGTGCGTTCCAGCCGGCGGGCTTCGTGCGTGCGGTCTTCCCGTTGTGGCAGCCGGCGCAGACGCCGCGGCCCCGAGCGGGGTCGTTTGGGTCGAGGCCCATCGCCACGAGGTCGACGCGCTCGAGCGGGTGGTGGTCAGCGACGGTCGAGCGCCTTCCGCACCAGCCGGTGTGCTTTCCGCACTCGCCTGAGCAGACGCAGCGTGGGTTCTTCGCGAGCACGAGACGTCGGAACCGTTGGTGTCCGCGCGTCGAGTACGGGTTGCCGTCGGGCCGACGGTCACGGTCAGCCTGAGCCCTGCACCCGTCGCACATCGACTGGCCCGGAGGCGCGAGCTCGGGGCAGCGCGTGCACGGCGACCAGCCGCGAGGCATGACCACCACCGATCCACCCCGGGTACGACGAAGGCCCGGCACCTGGTGAGGTGTCGGGCCTGATCGTGGGTATGACGAACCCACTGCCGTCAGAGTAGCGCATCACCTGCCGAGCGCAACATCATCGGCCACGGCGTGGTCACGGCCGCCACCCCTCGTCGAAGTCCGGGTGGTCGGCATAGGGCAGGGCGAGGGCACGCAGGGCGCGACGCCCGAGGTCGTCCCGGCCGATGGCGTAGGCGTCCCACGGTGCGTGCGGGTTGCGCTGTGCGGCGTCCACGATCCGCCGCTTCGCCTCGACCTCGGCCAGCACGCGGGCAGGGTCGTGACGTGCGGTGTGCGTCGCCTCCTCAGGCTCGATGCACGCGGGGTACGTCGACGAGAGCACCTCCATGTCCAGCCCGTCGTGCCAGCCGTCCTTGACGGTCCACCGCTCGGTGGCGCACGAGCGGGCCACCAGCTCGTCCTCGTCCAGCCGCGCGGTCAGGAACTCGATCAGCGTCATGGGCGCCACGCCTCGTCGTAGTCCGGGTGGTCGGCGTAGGGCAGGGCGAGCGGCGCGAGCAGGTGGAGCGCGACACGGTCGTAGCGCAGGCTGTCGGTCTCGCGCACGGCGTCGACGAACTCGGCGTGCTGCTCCACGCGGTTGATGAGCTGCCGCTTCGCCTCGACCTCGGCCAGGACTCGGTGAGGGGACACGCCAACCAGCCACGTGTTGGTGTCGTGGAACGCAATCCTGCGCGCCGCGGCCCGCCGCACGACCTCCGCGTCCGAGATCTCGTGCTCGGCGAGGAACTCGGCACGCGAGACGGGGTCGGGTCGCTTGGTCAGCGTCTCGCGGGCGGCAGCCTCGTCCTCGTTGAGGCGCGCGGTCAGGAACTCGGTCAGCGTCATGCCGTCACCGTACCGACGACGTCGGGAGTGGTGCGGCCGACGAGCGCGGCCGGGGTGTGAGCGCGGTACACGTCGGGGTCGGTGAAGTCGCCGGGGTCGTGCTCCTGCCCGCACGTGGTGCAGGGCCCGCGCTCGATCACCCGCTCGACGACGGCGGCCGCGGCGTGTTCGGCCAGGAGCTGCACGTGCGCGCCGAGCTGGTCGATGGTGAGTCCGTCCCACGCGGCGCCGCACTCGAGGCAGTACGCCGTCGTCGGGTAGAGGCGGACCTGGATCTTGCCGAGCACGCCGCACTCGCTGCACGGCACGTGCGGCTTCCACGGCGGGTCGGCCCACGTCGTGACGGTGCGGGCCAGGACCCACCAGCGCATCACGTCGGCGTCGAGATTGTGCAGCGTGTCGTCGAGCAGCGTGGGTGCGTGCTCGGCAAGCCGGCGCAGTCGATCGGCCGGGCCGGCCGGGACGGTCTGGCCGAACAGGGCGCGGCACCACGTGAGCGTGCCGAACTGGATGTCCTGGTGCGCGGCCCAGCCCTCGATGCTCGTCGGCGGCCGCGACGTGGGGCCCGACGACGACATGCCGGCGGTGGCCACGGGCGCCGGGTGCAGCAGCTGCTCGAGCAGCGGGGCGTGCTCGATCGTGGTCGTGCGGACGACGACACGTGGCAGGCCCGCCGGCCCCTCCTGGCCACGGGGCGTGTCGTGCCACGTCTGGCGCTCAGCGTCGGTCTGCAGCGACGGGCCGACGACCTGGTCGACGGGCTCGGCCCACGGCTCGACGAGAGCGGCCACGCGCTCGGTGATCCGGTCGCAGGTGACCTGCCGGGCGGTGCGCTCGGGACGGTGCTTGCTCATCTGCTCTCCCTGGTCTTGTTCGCCTTGGACCACAGCTCGTGCCGCTTGCGGGCTCCACCGCAGGGTCCGCACTTCTCGTCGGATCCCCACGGCTGGTGTCGGCTGCAGAAGGGTGAGGGCTCGGGCATGTCGGCGAGGAGGTCGAGGGTCGCGGACAGCGGGACAGGACCGGAGGGCGGGGGTGGCGGCACCTGCCCCTTCCTCTCCTCCACCCTTCCGTCCTCCCCTCCCACTACTCGGGGGGTTAAATGTCCGTTTCGGGCATTTGGGGGCGTCTGGGCGATGGAAGGCCAGTCCCGGAGCTGCAGCAGCGTGACCCCGCGCGGGCCGTCGACGAGTGAAAGCCAGCCCGCGTCGCCCAGCGCGACGACGTCGTCCAGCACGTCGTCGTCGGTCACGTCCAGAGCGGTCGGCCACACCGACTCGCGCACCATCGTCGGGTCCGCCGGCCCCATGCCCGTCGCGTCGACGTGCTGGTCCCACAGCCCGAGCGCCGTCATCCTCGTGCGCGACGGCAGGCCCAGAAGCCGCGGGTCCGTGAAGAGCCGCGACGGGCCGCTCGTCGCGGGCGGCGGCGGTGCGGGCACGCCGCTGCTGGATTCGGTCACCATTCACCAGTCCTCGGAAGATCAGGTCCTTCATCGCCTCGTACATCCCCGGCTCGAACGTGAAGCACTCGGTCCACCCGCGGCCGTGGGGCAGGAAGCCCAGGGACTCCTCCGCGTTCGCGAACGCCGGCGTCACCACCTCGGGATGCGCGCGCAGGATCGTCAGCACGGCCCACTCGACGACGTCGGCCGTGCCGCGCTCGAGGATCAGGACGCGGCCGCCGGTCTCCGTCAGGCCCCGGAGCCGGTGCCGCTTCCACGCCCGTCCGACCTTGACCAGGTTGAACGCGTCCCACACGACGACGTAGGTCATCGCCAGGGGCGGGATCCGCAGCTTCTGCCCCTTGCGCGGCCGGTTCGCCGGCGGGGCCTGGGTCAGGGTCACGCGCGCTCCGGCATGCCCATGACGGCGTCGTAGATCGCGCGGGCCCAGCGTGCGTCGCCCATGGCGGTGTGCCGCTCGTCGGTCGGCGGCTCGACGCCGAGCGCGCGGGAGATCTCGTCGGAGTCCCACGGCGGGCCGAAGTCGGCCCGGTCGAGCTCGGGGCCGCCAACGGGGAGCGACATCAGGTGGCCCGCGTTGGACTTGAGCGTGGCAACGGCCGTCTGGTCGAGGCTCACGTCTGCTCCGAGCACGATCCGGGCCGGCGCCGCCGCGAGCGCCCCGATGGCGAGGTTCTCGACGTCGATGAGGTGGTAGTGCCAGGGGTCGGTGGTGTGGCCGCCGATCTCGGCGCGCAGGAGGCGGGCGAGTCGTTCGGTGTCGAAGTTGGGGACGGCGCCGACGATGTGGACGGGCTCCTCGTCACCGTGGGTCCGGAGGAAGGCGTCGATGATGTGCGCGGCCTTGTGCCGGGGCGTGGCGTGGTCGTGCGCCGGGAAGCGTCGGATGTGGTCGGCGAGGAAGTCCGCAGGGAGGCGGGAGCACTTCGTGGGGTCGTGCTCGATGAACAGGTGGAGCTTGGTCTCGACGCCGTCCGGCTCGCGGCGGATGGCGGCGAACTCCCAGATGTCGGCGTCGCGCTCGAGGCCGGTGGTCTCCGTGTCGAGGAAGACGAGGGGTGCGGGCATGTGTGTGTCCTTCCTGGGCGGCGTGGGCGGTCAGTCGGAGCAGCGGCACTCCCCGGTCTGGGGGTTGATCGGGCCGCCGCACGAGGTGCAGAGCTCAGGCATGGGTCACCCCCTCGCGCGTGAGGACGGCGAGGATCGTGCCGTCGAGGAGGTCGGCGGGCCGCCAGATGTGCGCCTCGATGCCTGCGGCGGCGAGCGCCGTGAGCCAGGTGTGCTGCTCAGGGGCGACGCGGCCGCGTTCGGTCTTGAGCTCGGCGACCAGGAAGCGGCGCCGCTTCACGCTGACGAGGGCGAGGTCAGGCCAGCCCGGCTGTGAGCGACGGGAGTCGTGCGTGTGGTACGCCAGCCAGCCGAGCTCGCGGGCCAGGCCGAGGACCCTGCGCTGCAGCGACGCCTCCGACATCTCGCGGGCGACGACGGCCTCGTACTCCGCGCGGGACAAGCCGCGCGCCGGGCCGCTCACCGGCGGCCATCCCGACGCCGACGCTTGCCCACCCGGTCGACCGCGTAGGCGAACGCCGCGAGCGCCACGAGGCAGATGACGGCGCCGAGCCACTCGGCGGAACTCACGACGCACCGCCGGAGAGGTCGTTGGTCGCGGTGCGCACGCGCCACAGGCGGTGGGCCCAGGCGGGCAGGACGCGGTCCTCGGGGTCCTCGTCCGGGTGGCGGGGCACGAGGCCGCCGACGACGCGGCCGCCCACGTTGCTGGCCCACATGCCGGGCTTGCCGTCGTCGCGCTGGCGCGGAGAGACCTCGAGCGCGAACTCGAGGACGCGGGCGGTCTTGACCCAGGCGGAGAGGAGGTCGGGGCTCAGGGCCGTGTCGACGTCGTGCGCGAGCGGCGCCTCGAGGAGCTCGGCGACGCGGCGCGGGTAGTCCGGGTAGATCGTGTGCCGGCCCTCGTCGTCGCGATGCGGCAGGCGCGGCACGGTCAGCGAGCGGCCGTCGAGGAGCTCGGACTCCTCGGCGAACGTGACCTCCTCGTCGGTCGCGGTGACGCGGAACGCCTCCGCGGCCCAGTTCGCGCGGGCGTCCTTGTCGCGCGGCGGGACGAGCACGGCGAGCACCTCGCGCGCCGAGCGGCCCTCGATGTCGAGGACGCACGGGCCCTGGCCGTCGCCGGTCGAGTGCACGGCCACGGACGCGATCGCCACGGACGAGCCGTTCGACGCGATCGCGACCATGCCGGCGTCCGGATCGAACTGCAGGCGCACCCGGTCCAGCGACATCAGGTCGCCCACGTGCGGCAGGACGGCCGCGAGCGCCGTGCGGAGCGCCCCGCGGCCGAGCTCGAAGTCGACGGTCGTGTCGCCGGTGCGCAGCGCGCGGACCAGGGCGGCGGGGTCGTTGATGTTGACGACGGTCACGCGGCGGCCTCCTGGTCCTGGGGGTGCTCCGTGCGGAAGTGCTTGTCGAGGCCGGCCCACGCCTCCTCGTAGGTGCGGGCGAGGTCCGCAGCGACGGGCTTGTGACCGGGGCAGGACCACACGAACCCGTGGCCGCTGCTCGCGGGCCGCACGCTCGGGCGCGGTGCCGGCGCGGGCTCAGAGTCGGGGCGGGCGGCGACCTCGTCGGCGATCTTGGAGGGCGCCTTCGGGCAGTGGTGGCCGACAGGACGGATCTCGACGTCGGCCTCGCGGAGCATCTTGGCGACGGTGTTGGTGCTCATGCCCAGGCGTTCGGCGATCTGCGCCTGCGAGAGCTGCTCCGGGCCGGTGTACATCACGACGACCTGGCGCACGCGCTGGTCGCGGTCGACGTTGGGCCTTTTGGCACGCTGCTCGGCCGTGTAGCCGCCGCCCCGCCGGATGGTCACGCCGGCCTCCTGCAGGGCCGCGCGAACGACGGCGACGCTGACGTTCAGCCGTTGCGCGATGCTCGCTTGCGAGAGCTTCTCGGCGCCGGTGTAGAGCGAGACGATCGCGCGACTCTGCTCGGCCGGGGGCTTGCTGGGCACGGGCACCTCCTCGGTGCTGGCGGGGGCGGACGGTTCGGGGGTGGCCGCCGGCGCGGCCTTCTTCGCTGCGCGGGCGCGCTGGGCCTTGCGGCGGATCGAGGCGCGCTCCTCGGCGTCCAGGCCGCCCCAGATGCCGTGGCGCTCGTTGTTCGCGAGCGCGACCTCGAGGCAGCGGGTCCGGACGTCGCACGACGCGCAGACGCGCTTGGCACCGGCGGCCCGGTCGGCCTCGTCCCGGGAGTCGCGGCGGCCGTCCGGCTCGAAGAACTGCTCCGGGTCCTCGGCCAGGCACGCCGCCAGGACGCGCTCCTCGGGCGTGAGCTGGTGCTCCGCGGCGATCCTCAGCACGCGTCACGCATCCTTCGTCTCGTAGGCGTCGAGCCACGTCTGCTCGAGCTCGGACAGGCCGTACCCGGCGTCGGCGAGGAACCGGAGGTGCGTCGCGCCGAGGTCCGGGCCGGCGTAGCCTTCCCTCGCGGGCGACGCCCACCACGAGTCCTTGCCGCGGGTCTCGCGCAGGCAGTACTCCCCGATCGACATCGCGAGCACCACGAGGTACCGCTTGCCCGCGTCGGGGGTACGGCGGATCGTGCCGACCTTCGCGAGGTCGGCGCTGGCATCGCCGAGCAGCTCGCGCATGGCCTCGCTGACGCCGTACTGGTCCGGGCGGCCGCCCGCGATCATGAGGGCGGCGTGCTGCACCTCGACGTCGGTCGGCTTCACCGCCCGGTTGGCGAACCGCTCGCGGATGTACGCGCGGCGCACGGTCTGGGCGATGTCGGCGGCCTTCCCGTTCTCGACGACCCGGCGGCGCGCGGCCGACTGCTCCTCCGGCGCGGCGCCCGACGTCGCGCCGGCGGTGTTGCGCGCGTAGCGGTTGTGGTGGCCGTGCTCGCGCCAGTCGAGGCAGAAGACCTCCTCGCGCACGTCCTCGGCAGACCAGGCCCACATGTAGACGGCGTGGCCCGGGCACTCCACCTGGTGCACCGTGACGTCGACGGCCGGCCCGCTACCCTTCGCGCTCGGCTTGTCGGTCAGGTCGCTCAACGTCGCCGCCCGGGCACCAGCGCCGTAGGTCTCCGGACGGTTGTCCAGCACGGTCACGCTCTGGGCGCGCAGCTCCCGCGCGCGGTTCTCGACGGCCTCGCGCTCGGCGCGGTTGCGGCGCTCCCGCTCGATCTCGTAGCCGATGTCGGCCGGGTCGTCGATGGCCACCTCGGCGAGGCGCTCGGCGGTCTCGACATCCCCGCCGGCGACGTCGGCGATCTTCGCCGCGGTCACCAGGTCGACGCCGGCGGTGTGCACCACCGCGCGCGTGCCCTCGTCGACGCCGGCGAGCGCCAGAGCGGCGACGACGTCGTCCTTGGGGCGGTGGGTGCGCTTCGCGATCTTCGCCGGCGACCAACCGAAGAGCGCGAGCCGCTCGATCGCGGCGACGTCGTCGGCCTGGGTGATGCCCAGCCGGTGGTGGTTCTCGCCGAGCTGCTCGACGATGCGGGCGGCCTCGTCGGCGATGTCGTCCACGAGGTAGACCGGGACGGACGGCAGCCCGGCCTCGACGGCGGCGAGGGTGCGGCGCTGGCCGGTGACGACCTGCAGGTTGCCGAGCGCGTCATGCTTCACCGCGATGGGCTGGCGGACGCCGTTCTCCGCGACGTCCTTCTTGAACTCGGCGCTCATCACGACCGTGCGTCGGACGTTCTCGCCCAGCACGAGCGTCGTTGGGTCGACCAGGGTCGGGCGCACCACCTCGGGTGCCTCGGCGCCGCTCACGCGGCGACCTCGCGGACGACGCTGACGCGCTCCGCCACGTAGGGCCCGAACGTCTCGATGCGCTGCACCCGCCCGTCGACGACGGCGACGACGTCGAGCTTGCCCTCGCCGCGCCACCGGAAGTCGACGACCTGACGGACCTTCACGGGCTCGTCGGCCGGGCGACCGGCCAGGAACACGAGGATGTCGAACGGCGGGCGCTCGCTCAGCGGGCGCTGCGTGGGCTCGCTCGGCTCGTCTCGGCGCATCGGGAGGTCACGGACGGGCACGGCAGCGACGTCGGCCGCGTGGTCGTTCGCGACGTCGTCGCGCAGATTGACGGGGCGCGCGTCGAGCGGGGTCGGGACGGAGTGCAGGTCGGTCACGGGTGGCTCCTGGGGTCAGGTGGAAGCGGGTCAGTCGTCGTGGGCCGCGAGCGCCGTGGTGTCGGCGCGGGGGTGGGGCAGGCGGGCGAGGGCGGCGATGGTCTGCCGGCGGGCCTCCTCGCGGGCGTCCTCGTGTCGCCGGCACATGGGGCAGGCGGGCCGCCCGGAGCGG
>Ga0180218_1001275_pt1 | contig 15864 bp, 15 predicted proteins | sample eDN3rd37CKraftBY_FD_151334 | JGI IMG/M metagenome (GOLD analysis project Ga0180218, IMG submission 151334) | Enriched backyard soil microbial communities from Emeryville, California, USA - eDNA 3rd pass 37_C Kraft BY (version 2) (version 2) | ecosystem: Environmental > Terrestrial > Soil >...
CCAAGGCGACGGGCACCTCGATGTCCAAGGCCGCGGCCCGCGTGATGGTCGGCGAGTCGATCGCCGAGCTGCGCGAGGCCGGCGTCCTGCCCGCCGAGGGCGACGGCGGCACGCTCGACCTCGGCGCGCCGCTCGCCGTCAAGGAGGCCGTGCTGCCGTTCAAGCGGTTCCGCACCGCCGAGGGCCAGGTCGTCGACACGGTGCTCGGCCCGGAGATGCGCTCCACGGGCGAGGTCATGGGCTTCGACAAGGACTTCCCGCACGCGTTCGCGAAGTCGCAGGCCGCCGCGTTCGGCGGGCTGCCCACCGCGGGCCGGGTGTTCGTGTCGGTCGCCGACCGGGACAAGCGCTCGATCATCTTCCCGGTGAAGCGGCTCGCGGAGCTGGGCTTCGAGGTGCTCGCCACGTCCGGCACCGCGCAGGTGCTGCGCCGCAACGGCATCGGCAGCACCGTGGTGCGCAAGTTCTCCGAGGGGCGCGGCGCCGACGGCGAGCCGACGATCGTCGACCTCATCACCGACGGCAGCGTCGACCTCGTGGTCAACTCCCCGTCCGGCCAGGGCGCGCGCGCCGACGGCTACGAGATCCGCGCCGCCACGACGGCGGCCGACAAGCCGATGATCACCACGGTGGACCAGCTCGCCGCGGCGGTGCAGGGCATCGAGGCGGTCCGCGGCGGTCCGTTCGACGTCGCGAGCCTGCAGGAGCACACGGCGGCGACCCGCGAGCGGCTCGGCGCCGGTGCGGCGGCGGGGGTGCCGGCGTGAGCGCGGTGACGGGCGCGGCACCTGCGCCCTTCGGCGCCCGCCTCGCCGCGGAGATGGACGCCCACGGCCCCCTGTGCGTGGGCATCGACCCGCACGCGTCGCTGCTCGCGGCGTGGGGCCTGGGCGACGACGCCGCCGGGGTCCGGGAGTTCGGGCTGCGGGTCGTGGACGCGCTCGGCGGGCGGGTCGCGGCCTTCAAGCCGCAGGCCGCGTTCTTCGAGCGGCACGGCTCGGCCGGCGTCGCCGCGCTGGAGGACGTCATCGCCGCCTCGCGGGCCGTCGGCACGCTGACGATCGTCGACGCCAAGCGCGGCGACATCGGCTCGACGATGGGCGCCTACGCCGACGCGTTCCTGGCGGACGGGTCCCCGCTCGCCGGCGACGCCGTGACGGTGTCGCCGTACCTGGGCTTCGGCTCGCTGGCGCCGGCCGCCGAGCTGGCCGCCCGCACCGGGCGCGGGATCTTCGTGCTGTGCCTCACGTCCAACAAGGAGGGGCACGAGGTGCAGCACGCCGTCGGGCCCGACGGCGTGAGCGTCGCGGCGTCGGTCGCCGCCCAGGCGGCCGTGCTGAACGCCGGCGCCGTCGCCGAGGGGCTGCCGATGGGCTCTGTCGGCCTCGTCGTCGGCGCGACCGTCGGCGACGCCGCCCGCGAGACCGGCACGGACCTCGTGGCGGTGCACGGGCCGCTGCTCGCCCCCGGCGTGGGCGCGCAGGGCGCGGGGGAGCGGGAGCTCGCCTCGGCCTTCGGCGACGCCCGGCGGCAGGTGCTCGCGTCGTCCTCCCGGGGCGTCCTCGCGGCGGGTCCCGACGCCGAGGGGCTGCGTGCCGCCGCCGCGTCCGCGGTCGCGGACGCGCGGGCCGCGCTGCGTCCCTGAGACACCGACCGACCGAGCGACGGGCCTGCTCCTCCTGGGGCGGGCCCGTCGTCGTCGGGCGGGCCCGTCGTCGTCCGCGCTCCGTGCGCCCGGGGTCAGGAGCCGATGACCTGCCACACGGACACGTGCCGCTCGCTGTCGGCCGTGAAGGGCGTGCGGTCCCAGTCCTCCCAGCGGTGCACCAGGCGCATCCCGGCGATCCGCGCCATGAGGTCCAGCTCCGCCGGCCAGACGTACCGGAACGGCAGCCACCGGAACCGGCCGGTGCCGTCCGCTCCGACCGTCACGTGGTTCGACGTGAACCGCTGGGTGACCACGTCCAGCCGGTCGAAGCCCACGTACCCGCCGCCGGCGTCGTCGGGCGCGACCGCGAACGGCACGGTGTCCTGCCCGGGCGGCATCCGTCGCAGGGGCGGCACGCCGACCTCGACGACGAAGTGGCCGCCGGGGCGCAGGTGGGCGGCGGCGGTGCGGAAGCAGTCCACCTGGCCGTCCTGCGTCGTGACGTTCCCGATGGTGTTGAAGACCAGGTAGGCGAGGGAGAACGCGCCGGGCACGCGGGTGCTCGTCATGTCGCCGATCGTCACCTCCACCTGGTCGCCGCCGGGCTTGTCCGCGACGCGCGCCGCCATCGCCCGGGACAGCTCGATGCCGTGCACCGGCACCCCGCGCCGCGCGAGGGGCGCGGCGACGCGGCCGGTGCCGACGGCCAGCTCGAGGGCGGCGCCGTCGCCGGCGAGCTCGGCGAGCACTCCGACCGTGCGCTCGACGACCGCCGGGTCGAACTCCCGGTCGGTGGAGGAGTCGTAACGGGCGGCGACGCTCTCGGGGAACCAGCCGTCGTCGATGCTGTCCGTGCTGCTGCCGGTGCTGCTGTTCTGGACGGCGTCCGGGGCCGTGCTCGGGTCGGTCGACATGCCCCGACCGTAGGGCGGCGCGGTCGCGCACGAGGAGGGCTTTTTCGGGCAGGCGCCCGACCTGCGACGATGTCCTGACCCGAATGCCGCTTTCCTCCCGGTCGTGGGGCCGCGGTCGCCGCGCTACGGATTGCCGCCTCCGCAGGTCGTGGCTACTTTCGAGGGAGCAGTTCCCTCACAGGCGGACCGACAGAGTAGGTGACTTGCGTGGCTCTCCCCCCTCTCACCCCGGAACAGCGTGCTGCGGCCCTCGAGAAGGCGGCCGAGGCTCGGCGCGTCCGCGCGGAGATCAAGAACCGGCTGAAGTACTCCCAGGGCTCGCTCAAGGATGTGATCGAGAAGGGCAAGACCGACGACATGGTCGGCAAGCTCAAGGTCGTCTCGCTGCTCGAGTCGCTCCCCGGGGTCGGTAAGGTGAAGGCCCGGGCGATCATGGAGGAGATCGGGATCGCCGAGACCCGCCGGGTCCGCGGCCTCGGGCCGCACCAGGCTTCGGCGCTCATCGAGAGGTTTGGCTGACATTTCCGCACCACCCGCCGGCCGTCCGGCATCGCAGGAAGCCCCCGTCACCGTCGGCGCGGACACGGGGGCGCCGCCGGCTCGGTTGACCGTGCTCGCGGGGCCGACGGCCGTCGGCAAGGGCACGGTCTCCGCCGACGTCCGCGCCCGCTACCCGCAGGTGTGGCTGTCGGTGTCGGCGACGACGCGGCCGCCGCGCCCCGGCGAGGTGCACGGCGTGCACTACCTGTTCGTCTCGCCCGAGGAGTTCGACCGGATGGTCGCCGACGGCGAGATGCTCGAGTGGGCGGTGGTGCACGGCCGGCACCGGTACGGCACGCCTCGGGGGCCGGTCGAGGAGCACCTCGCGGCCGGCGTGCCCACCCTGCTGGAGATCGACCTGCAGGGTGCGCGCCAGGTGCGGGAGGCCGTCGAGGCGCGCGGGCTCGCCGCGCAGTTCGTCTTCCTCGCCCCGCCGAGCTTCGACGAGCTGGTGCGGCGACTGGTCGGCCGCGGCACGGAGGACGCGGAGGAGCGCGAGCGGCGCCTGCGCACGGCGCGGACCGAGCTCGCCGCCGAGTCCGAGTTCGACGTGACGATCGTCAACGACGACGTCACGCACGCCACCGACCGTCTCGCGCGCGTGATGGGCGTGACGTCCGCCGCGCCCCGGGTCGCGCTGTAGGGCGTCCGAACACAGGTGGCTGCCGGTCCGGGCCCGAGCGCGGGTAGGATGGACCGCTGACCCCCCTGACGTCTCGTCATCGAACTTTGTCTGGAGTGTGACCCATGGCCGGAACCGTGGCCCAGCCCATCGGCATCACCGACCCGCCCATCGACGAGCTGCTCGAGCGCACGGACTCGAAGTACGGCCTGGTGCTGTACGCGTCCCAGCGCGCGCGTCAGATCAACGCCTACTACTCGCAGCTCAACGAGGGCCTGCTGGAGAACGTGGGCCCGCTGGTCGAGACCCGCAACCAGGAGAAGCCGCTCTCCATCGCCATGCGCGAGATCAACGAGGGCCTGCTGACCTCCACGCCCGTCGAGGAGAAGCCCGCGGCCGCCGCGGAGCCGGTCGTCGACCCCGGCGACGAGATCACCTTCTGACGCTCGCCGTCGACCGGCTTCGACCCGCGGTGACGAGGTAGCGCGCGATGAGGATCCTGCTCGGTGTCAGCGGCGGCATCGCCGCCTACAAGGCCGTGCTGCTGCTGCGGCTCCTGCGCGAGCAGGGGCACGCGGTCCGGGTGATCCCGACCGCGTCCGCCCTGCGGTTCGTGGGCGCGCCGACGTTCGAGGCGCTGTCCGGGGAGCCCGTCACCGACGAGGTCTTCGAGGACGTCGCGCACGTGCCGCACGTGGCGCTCGGCCAGGGCGCCGACCTCGTCGTCGTCGCGCCCGCCACGGCGGACCTGCTCGCCCGTGCCGCCACCGGCCGTGCGGACGACCTCCTCACCTCGACGCTCCTCACCGCGCGCTGCCCGGTCGTGATGGCGCCCGCCATGCACACCGAGATGTGGGAGCACCCCGCCACCCGCGCCAACGTGGCGACGCTGCGCGAGCGCGGCGTCACGGTGATCGAGCCGGCCGCCGGCCGTCTCACCGGCGCGGACACGGGCCCGGGCCGGCTGCCCGAGCCCGAGGAGATCGCCCGGGTGGCCCTCGCGGCCGCGGTGCGCGACGGCGGGCACGGCGGGGACCTGACCGGGCGCACGGTGGTCGTCTCCGCAGGCGGCACCCGCGAGCCGATCGACCCGGTGCGCTTCATCGGCAACCGCTCGAGCGGGCGCCAGGGCGCCGCGCTGGCCGAGGCCGCGCGCGCCCGCGGCGCGGACGTCACCCTCGTGGCGGCCAACCTGGACGACGCGGTGTGCGCCCCCGCGCGGGCGGCCGGCGTCGCCGTCGTGCCCGTGGAGACCACGGCCGAGCTGCGCGACGCCGTGCGTGCGGGCGCCGCGGACGCGGACGTCGTCGTGATGGCCGCGGCGGTCGCCGACTTCCGGCCCGCCGACGTGCCGGACGCGAAGATCAAGAAGGTCCCCGGCACGGGCCCGGCGCCGATCACGCTGGTCGAGAACCCGGACGTGCTCGCGGAGCTCGCGCGCGACCGGCTGCGGCCCGGCCAGCTCGTCGTCGGCTTCGCCGCCGAGACCGGGGACGCCGACGGCTCGGTGCTCGAGCACGGGCGTCGCAAGGCGCTGCGCAAGGGCGCCGACCTGCTCGCGGTGAACGCCGTGGGCTCGGGGCGGGGGTTCGGTGCACCGACGAACGCCGTCACGGTGCTCGACGGCCGCGGCGAGGTCGTGACCGAGGCCGCCGGGTCGAAGCGCGAGGTCGCCGACGCGATCTGGGACGCCGTGACGAAGACTCTGTCCGGCATCTGAGATTCACCCCAGCATGTGAGACTTTTCCCGTCTCGGGGGCCTGGTGCGGCGGCCTGCTGCCCGTAGGCTGTCCGCCATGACCGATGCGCTGCGCCTCTTCACGTCCGAGTCCGTGACCGAGGGCCACCCGGACAAGGTGTGCGACCAGATCTCCGACGCGATCCTGGACGCGCTGCTGGCGCAGGACCCCCGCTCGCGCGTGGCGGTCGAGACGATGGTGACCACCGGCCTCGTGCACGTGGCCGGCGAGGTCACCACCGACGCGTACGTCGAGATCCCGCAGATCGTGCGCGAGGTCGTGCGCCGCATCGGCTACACGTCGTCGGCCATCGGGTTCGACGGCGACTCGTGCGGCGTGTCGGTGTCCATCGGTCAGCAGTCGCCCGACATCGCACAGGGCGTGGACAAGAGCCTCGAGGAGCGCGACGACGCCTCCGGTCCCGGCCTCGACCGCGACCCCCTCGACGCGCAGGGCGCGGGCGACCAGGGCCTGATGTTCGGGTACGCCACCGACGAGACGCCCTCGCTGATGCCGCTGCCCATCTGGACGTCGCACCGGCTCGCGGAGCGGCTGTCGGCCGTGCGCCGCTCGGGCGAGCTGCCCGGGCTGCGGCCCGACGGCAAGACGCAGGTCACCGTGGCGTATGACGGCGACCGGCCCGTGCGGATCGACACCGTCGTGCTCTCCACCCAGCACGACGCCGACATCGTGCAGGAGAAGCTGCAGCGCGAGGTCGCCGACGTCGTCATCGCCCCGGTGCTGGCCCAGGTGGCCCAGGAGACCGGCGTCGAGACGGCGGACGCCCGCCTCATCGTCAACCCCACCGGCAAGTTCGTCGTCGGCGGGCCGCAGGGCGACGCCGGCCTCACCGGCCGCAAGATCATCGTCGACACCTACGGCGGGATGGCCCGCCACGGCGGCGGCGCCTTCTCCGGCAAGGACCCGTCGAAGGTCGACCGCTCCGCCGCGTACGCCATGCGCTGGGTCGCGAAGAACGTCGTCGCCGCGGGGCTGGCGCGCCGGTGCGAGGTGCAGGTCGCGTACGCGATCGGCAAGGCGCACCCGGTCGGGCTGTACGTGGAGACGTTCGGCACCGAGACCGTGCCCACCGAGCGGATCGCCGCCGCCATCGAGAGCGTCTTCGACCTGCGCCCCGCCGCGATCATCCGCGACCTCGACCTGCTGCGCCCCGTGTACGCGGCGACCGCCGCCTACGGGCACTTCGGGCGCGACCTGCCGGGCTTCACGTGGGAGCGCACGGACCGCGTGGAGGCGTTGCGGGCTGCGGTCTGATCCTTCGTGTTCGCGTCCTGGGGTCGCGCTCTCGGGTCGCGCTCTCGGGTCGCGGCCGCGTGGTGGCAAGGTGCCTTCGCGCGGACGCGTTCACGGGCGCCAGGGCGCCCTCCACTTCGGGAGGGATACGTCCGCGCGAAGGCACCCTGCCACCACGCTCTTCCTTCGTCCTGGGGTTCCTCGCCCCTGGGCGCCGCTGGTGCGTCTGCGTCGGGGCCTCGACGGCGGCCGCGTGACCTGGGGATGCCGAGGCTCCGCGTCGGCCGGACGTGATGGGATGGCCTCGTGACCGATCTTCCCGAGCCCGAGCAGCCCGCGCTGCTCGGGCTCGACGACGTCCCGGCTCCGCGCGAGGCCGGTCCGAAGAGCCGCCGCAAGGCCGGCAACGCCGGCAAGGCCGGCAAGGCGGCCCTGGGGGCGACGCCGGTGGCGGAGGAACTGCCCGTCGCGCGGGTGGTGCTCGACCTGCAGCCCGCGCACCTGGACCGCCCGTACGACTATCTGGTGCCCGCCCCGATGGCCGACGACGCCCGGCCGGGCGTGCGCGTGCGGGCCAGGTTCGGGCCGCAGGAGGTGGCCGGCTACGTCGTGGAGCGTCGCCAGACCTCCGACCACGACGGGCGGCTCGTGCCGCTCAAGCGCGTCGTCTCCTCCGACCCGGTGCTGTCGGAGCCCGTGCTGCGGCTGGCCCGCGCCGTCGCGGACCGGTACGCCGGCACCCTCGCCGACGTCCTGCGCCTCGCCGTACCGCCGCGGCACGCCCGCGTCGAGAAGGAGGTCCTCGCCGTCCTCGCGGGACCCCGGGTGGACGTCGAGGGGGAGGCCGTGCCCGACGGCGCGGCCGAGGAGGACACCGAGGGCGGCCTCGACGACGCGTCCACGGGTCGGGAGGCGCCGCAGGCGACCCCGCGGCAGACCCCGCTGGAGACCTCTGAGGCGCCCCAGGGAGCCTCAGAGGGCGACTCGCAGCCCGACGGGCCTCTCGCGACCTCCACGCCGTCCACGCCGTCCACGCGTGCCGTGCCCGCCCCGTCTCCCCGGGCGGTGCAGCCGGTCGCACCGGGCCCCACGACCGCGTGGGAGTCCTACCTGGGCGGTGAGGCGTTCTGCCGGCACCTGCTCGGCGGCGGGGCGCCGCGGGCCGTGTGGACGCCCTTGCCCGGCCTCGCGCCCCCGGCGGAGGACGGTCCGGCCCACGTGCCGCACTGGGCCGCCGCCGTCGCGCAGGCGGCCCGCGCCACCGTGGCCGGGGGGCGTCGCGTCCTCGTCGTGGCGCCCGACGCCCGCGACGTCGAGCGCGTCGTGGACGCCCTGCGCACCGCCGGGCTCGACGACGTCGTCCGGCTCCTCGCCGACGACGGCCCCGCCCCCCGCTACCGCGCCTTCCTGCGCGCCCGCCACGGGCTGGCGGACGTCGTCGTCGGCACCCGGGCGGCGATGTTCGCCCCCGTCCCGGACCTCGGGCTGGTCGTGCTGTGGGGGGACGGCGAGGACACCCTCGCCGAGCCGCACGCGCCCTACCCGCACGCGCGCGACGTGCTCGCCCTGCGCAGCGACCTGGAGTCCGCGGCGTACCTGCTGGCCTCGCCGGGAAGGACCGTGCAGGCGCAGGCGCTCCTGGCCTCCGGCTGGGCGCGCGAGATCGCCGCGCCCCGCGACGTGCTGCGCGCCCGCGCCCCCCGCGTGCGGGCGCTGACGTCGGTCGAGCTCGCCGCCGAGGGGCCGGGGGCCGCCGCCCGGCTCCCCACCGCCGCCTGGCGGGCCGCCCGCGACGGGCTGACCCGCGGGCCCGTCCTCGTCCAGGTGCCGCGCACCGGCTACCTGCCGGTCGTCGCCTGCGCCCGCTGCCGCACGGCCGCGCGCTGCAGCACGTGCCACGGCCCGCTCGGGATGACCCGTACCGGCAGCGCGCCCCAGTGCTCGTGGTGCGGGCGCCTCGCCGGCGGCTGGCGCTGCGAGGAGTGCGGCGACACCCGGCTGCGCGCCGTGCGCGTGGGCTCCGACCGGACGGCGGAGGAGCTCGGCCGCGCGTTCGCCGGCACGACCGTGCGCGTGTCCGCCTCCTCGGCGCCCACCGGGGTGCTCGACCGGGTCGGGCCGGAGCCGGCGCTCGTCGTCGCGACGCCCGGGGCGGAGCCCGTCGCCGACGGCGGGTACGCCGTCGCCCTCCTGCTCGACGCCGCCGTGGCCACCGCGGGCACGGGGCTCGCCACGGCCACCGAGGCGCTGCACCGCTGGCTCGCCGCCGCGGCCCTCGTGCACCCCGCCCGCGCGGGGGGACAGGTGCTCCTCGTCGGGGACGCCGCGCCCGCCCCGACCGGCGCGCTCGTGCGCTACGACCCCGGGGGTCTCGCGGACCGGGAGCTCGCCGAGCGCCGCGAGCTCGCGCTGCCGCCCGCGGTTCGGGTCGCCGCCGTCACCGGCGACCGGGGCGCCGTCGACGCCGTCGTGGGCCGGGTGGCGCTCGCGGGCCCCGACACCGTGCTCGGCCCCGTCGAGCAGCCCGACGCCGATCCCCGCCGCGGCGCCACCCTGGAGCCCCAGGTGCGGACCGTGCTGCGCGTCCCCCTCGCCCAGGGCGCGGCGCTCGCGGCCCAGCTGCGCGCCTCCCTCGCCGTCCGCTCCGCCCGGCGGGAGGGCGGCAGCGTCCGCGTGCAGGTCGATCCCAAGGAGATGCTCTGATGCCCGACGGCCCCGTCACCCCGCCCGTGCGACCGGTGAGCACCGTCGTGCTCGACTTCGGCAACGTGCTCGTCGGCTGGGACCCGTACGGGGCGTTCCCGCGCCGGACCCGGGCGGAGGTCGACGCCTGGATGACGGAGGTCGACTTCCCCGCCCTCAACCTCGCCCAGGACGCCGGACGCAGCTGGGCCGACGCCCGCGCGAGCCTCGACGACCGCCCCCACCTGCAGCCGATGCTGGACGAGTACGTGGCGGGGTTCGCCGGCACCCTCACCGGCCCGGTCCCCGGCTCGGCGGAGCTCGTCGACGAGCTGCACGCCGCGGGCGTGCGCCTCCTCGGGCTCACGAACTGGTCCGCGGAGCTGTTCGGGCACGCGGCGCACGCCGCCCCCGCCACGACCCGCATGGAGCACGTCGTGGTCTCCGGGCGCGTGGGCCTGGTGAAGCCCGACCCGGCGATCTTCCGGTACCTGGCGCAGACGCACGACGTCGACCCGGCGCACGCCGTGTTCGTCGACGACAGCCCCGCCAACGTCGCCGCCGCGCGCGACCTCGGCTTCCACACCGTCCGGTTCACCGACGTCCCGGCGCTGCGGGGCGCCCTGCAGGCCCTGGGCCTGCCCGTGCGCCCGTAGACGGAGCCGCGTCTCGCGACGGCCTGGTACCGGGCGTCGGAGAGACCGCGCTGGCGCTGTGGCATGCTCGCGGCGTGCGCGGGACAGGCGAGGCCGGGTGGCCGCACGGGGTGCTGCTGCTGCGGCCCGCACGGAGCGCGATCACTGCGAGGGACGTGCACGCGGCCGAGACCGCGCTGGGCTGGGCGTTCCCGCCCGGCTACGAGGCGTACGTCACCAGCCTCGGCGAGGGCAGCTACTGCGACCTCGTCCGGATCACGGCGCCGGGCACGATCGCCGATCCGACGGCATGGGGCGGCGCGTCGACGAGCCGGGCGGAGTGGAGCCGGCACTGGGCGTGGGACGGCGCCGTGCTCACGCCCGCGGACGTCCCCCACCTGGTGCCGCTCGGTGACACCTACGACGGCGACCAGATCGTGGCGCACCGCGACGGCGGGGTGTTCGTCCTGCCCCGGCACGACGACGTCGTCCTGAGGTGCGGGGCCACGCTCCGCGGTGCTCTGGACGCGCTCACGGGCGGGGCCACCCCGTCGTTCTGCCCCTGGGGCGAGGCGTCGTCGTACGAGAACTTCCTGCCGGAGGCTGACGGCGTCGGCTGGTCGTACGAGCGGGCCCGCGACGCGGTCGCAGCGCTCGGCCTGCACGCGGCCGTGGACCTGGACGACCACGGCGCACGATTCCTCGTGCCCGCCATCGGCGGGCACGTGACCCTGGTGCCGTCCGGGTACGCGCACGTGGCATGCCTCGCCTCACGCGAGGCCGAGGCCGGAGCGTTCAAGGAAGCACTCGTGGCAGCGGGCCTGACCCGGCGCTCCGCCTGGGGCGACGGTGCGGGCTGACCTGCTCGACCGATCAGGGCACACGCGACTCCCGGTATCAGCGCCCGACTACGATCGGGTGGTGCGTCTGCTCTTCGCCGGAACCCCCGAACCTGCCGTCCCGTCCCTGCGCGCCCTGCTGGCGTCGCGCCACGAGGTCGTGGCCGTCCTCACCCGGGCGGATGCGCCCGCCGGACGCGGCCGCCGCCTCGTGCCCAGCCCCGTGCGCCTCGCGGCCGAGGAGGCCGGGATCCCGGTCCTCACCGACCGCCCCCGCGGGGAGGAGTTCCTCAGCGTGCTGCGCGAGCTCGACGTCGACGCCGCCCCCGTCGTCGCGTACGGGCACCTGCTGCGCCCCGACGTGCTCGCCGTCCCGCGGCTCGGCTGGGTGAACCTGCACTTCTCCGTGCTGCCCGCGTGGCGCGGGGCCGCCCCCGTGCAGCACGCCGTGCTCGCCGGCGACGAGGTCACCGGCGCCACGACGTTCCTCCTCGACGAGGGCATGGACACCGGGCCCGTGCTCGGCACCGCCACCGAGACGATCCGCCCCCGCGACACCTCCGGCGACCTGCTCGGCCGCCTCGCCACCAGCGGCGCCGAGCTGCTCGTCGCCACGCTCGACGCGCTCGAGGACGGCACCCTCGCCCCCCAGCCGCAGCCCGCCGACGGCGCCTCCCTCGCGCCCAAGGTCACCACCGACGACGCCCGCGTCCGCTGGGACGACCCGGCCCTCGCCGTCGACCGCCGCGTCCGTGCCGTGACCCCGGCCCCCGGGGCCTGGACCACCCTGCCGCCCACCCCCGGGCTCGACGCCGCCCCCGGCGCCCGCCTCGGGCTCGGGCCGGTCACCCCGCGCCCCGACGTCACCGACCTCGCGCCCGGCGAGGTGCGCGCGGGCAAGAAGGAGGTCCTCGTCGGGACCGCCACGCACGCCGTCGCCCTCGGGCACGTGCAGCCCGTGGGCAAGAAGCCGATGCCCGCCGCGGACTGGGCCCGTGGCGCACGCGGCCTCTTCACCGGGGACGCCGGCCTGCGTCTCGGGCAGGACGCCCGGTGAGCGCGGACCGCCGGGGCGAGCGTCGCGACCCCGCACGCAACAGCAAGGGCCGCCAGCGCAGCGCCGCCCGCTCCCGCGGAGAGACGCACCGCAGCGCCCAGGCGCCCGGCGAGCGCCGCCGCCGCACCGACCCCGCCCGCACCGCCGCGTACGACGTCCTGCGCCAGGTGGACGGCTCCGACGCGTACGCCAACCTCGTGCTCCCGCCCCTGCTGCGCGAACGCCGCATCGCCGGCCGTGACGCAGCCTTCGCCACGGAGCTCGCCTACGGCACCCTCCGGCTGCGTGGACGCTACGACGCGATCCTCACCCGCTGCGTGACCCGCCCCCTCGACCAGCTCGACCCCGAGGTGCTCGACGTCCTCCGTCTCGGCACCCACCAGCTCCTCGGCATGCGCGTCCCGTCCCACGCCGCCGTCTCCGAGACCGTCGCCCTGGCCCGCGACCGCGTGGGCGCCGGCCCCGCCCAGATGGTCAACGCCGTCCTGCGCGCCGTCGGGCGCACCCCCCTCGAGGAGTGGCTCGCCCGCCTCACCGAGGAGGCACCCGACGCCGTCACCGGCCTCGCCACCGTCGGCTCCCACCCCGTGTGGATCACCCGCGCCCTGCGCGAGGCGCTCGCAGGGCACGGCCGGAGCCCCGACGAGATCGCCGACCTGCTCGACGCCGACAACGCCGCCCCCCGCGTGACCCTCGTCGCCCGCCCCGGCCTCGCCGGCCCCGACACGCTCCAGGAGCAGGCCCACGACGCCGACGTGCGCCTCGACGCGGGACGCTGGGCGCCCACCGCGCTCGTCCTCGCCGGCGGCAGCGACCCCGCGGCGCTGCCCGCCGTCGCGGACGCCCGCGCGGGCGTCCAGGACGAGGGCTCCCAGCTCGTCACCCTCGCCCTCGCCGGCACGCCGCTCGACGGCCCCGACGCGCGTTGGCTCGACCTCTGCGCCGGCCCCGGCGGCAAGGCCGCGCTCCTCGCGGCGCTCGCGGGGGAGCGGGGCGCCACCCTCGTCGCCAACGAGGTCCAGCCGCACCGCGCCCGCCTCGTCGAACGGGCCCTGCGCGCGGTGTCCGACGGCGTCGTCGAGCGGGTGCGCACCGGCGACGGACGGGAGGTCGGCACCGAGGAGCCCGCCGCCTACGACCGTGTCCTCGTCGACGCTCCGTGCACCGGCCTCGGCGCGCTGCGCCGCCGCCCCGAGTCGCGCTGGCGCCGCACGCCGGCAGACCTGGGCACGCTGACCGTGCTGCAGCGCGAGCTGCTCGGCTCCGCCCTCGACGCGGTGCGCCCCGGTGGCGTCGTCGCCTACGTCACCTGCTCCCCGCACCTGGCCGAGACACGGCTCGTCGTGGACGACGTGCTGCGCCGTCGCGACGACGCCGAACGCCTCGACGCCCGTACGACGTTGCGCGGTGTGCTCGTCCCCGGGGCGGAGATCGACCTGGGGGCCGACGACGGCGGCGCGCACGGCCTGGACGTCCAGCTCTGGCCGCACGTCCACGGCACGGACGCGATGCACCTCACGCTGCTGCGCCGGCTCCGCTGAGCGGGGACAGCTGTCAGAAGATCCTTGCCCTGGCGCTGATGGCGGAATATTCTTCCCAAGAGTTCGGGAAGAATAATCCGACAGCAGGAGACATCATGACGGAGCACGTCCCCTGGACGCCCGCACGCAGCGCCCGCGACCTCGGCCGCTTCGCCCGCACCGTCCGCCGCCGCCGCGGCATCAGCCAGACGGCGCTCGCGGACGAGCTGGGCCTGACCCGCCAGTACCTGTCCGAGGTCGAGGCGGGCGTGGACAACCTGTACATCACGCGCCTGTTCGAGATCTTCGACGAGCTCGGCATCGACGTGCGCCTCGCCGAGCGGGGGCGGGACGCGTGACGGAGATCGACGCCTGGCTGTACGGGGCACGGATCGCACGCTTCGTCGCGCGAGACCTCGGGCGCGACGTGCCGCGGGTCGAGCTCGAGTGGGACGACGGCGCCGCGCGCCGTTGGGGCGACGGCGCTCGGATCCTGTCGCACCTGCTCCCGATCGAGCCCGACGAGCGGCCCGCGCCGGCCCGCGTGGCGGCCTGGCTCGACGGCCTCATGCCGGAGGGGCGCGTGCGCGCGCACATGGCCATGGACGCCGGCGTGGACCCCGACGACCCGGTCGCCTTCTTCCGCGCCTACGGCGGCGACACCGTGGGCGCGCTGACGTTCGTGGAGGCCGGCGTCGTGCCGGAGCCCGGGTCGCGCCCCACCCGGCGCCTCGACGAGGCCGGCGTCGCCGCACTGCTGCACGAGAGCGTGGCCCGGGCCGGCGGTCAGGGGCGGGCGCAGCACCTCACGAGCTCCCTGCCCGGCATGGAGCCGAAGATCGGCCTGGTGCGCGACGAGGAGGGTTGGCTGCGGGCGTCGCCCACCCAGCCGACGACGCACATCCTCAAGGTGGCGCGCGAGGCGGGCTCTCCCACGGCCGACCTGGTCGACACGGAGGCCGCCGCGCTCGACCTGGCCCGCCGTGTCGGCCTCACGTCGATCGAGGCCGAGGTGGTCACGTTCGACGACGTCCGCGCGATCGTCGTCTCCCGCTACGACCGCGTGCCCGACGCGGCTGCGCCGGGCGGTCAGCGGCGCGTGCACCAGGAGGACACGGCCCAGGCGCTGGGCATCAACACCCGCGACCCGGAGCGCAAGTTCCAGCACGGCCGGTCGCTGCCCTCGCTCGCCCGGATCGCCCGCGTGCTGCGCGAGGACGGCGCCCGGCCCGACCCGCTGCTCGCGCTCACCACGCTCAACCTGGCCGTCGGGAACACCGACGCGCACGCGAAGAACGTGTCGCTGCTGCGGCGCGAGGACGGCACGGTGGCGCTCGCCCCCGCCTACGACGTGTCCATGCACCTGCACCACGCGCACGCGTCGCGCGTCTTCGCGATGGACGTGTCCGGGGAGCGCGACATGGACCGTCTCACGGCCGAGCACCTCGTCGCGGAGGGCGAGTCGTGGGGCCTGCCGCGCCGCCGTGCGCTGCGGGCCGTGGCGGCCACGCTCGACGGTCTGCGCACCGGGCTCGAGGAGATCGACCGCGACGCGCACCCGGGCGTGGGTCCGGAGGCGTGGCGGACCGTGGAGGCCCGGACCGACGCGCTGCGCGCCGGGCTGCCCTCCTGAGCCGGGCCCGGCGCCGGTCAGGCGAGGGAGAGCTGCAGCAGCGTGGTGCTCACGGAGCGGCCGTGCTTGACCCCGACGTCGCGCAGCACGCCGGCCACCTCGAAGCCGAACCGGCGGTGCAGCGGGAGCGAGCCGGCCGCCGCCGGGTCGTCGGCGACGACGGCCACGACCTGCCGCACGCCGGCGCGCGCGCAGGCCTCGAGCAGCGCCGTCAGGAGCATCGTGCCGACGCCGCGGCCCTGGGCGCCGGGGGCGAGGTAGATCGTGTCCTCCACCGTGTAGCGGTACGCGGCCTTGGGGCGCCAGGGGGACACGTACGCGTAGCCGACGACGGCGCCGTCGACCTCGGCCACGAGGAACGGCAGGCCGCGGGCGTCGAGGTCCACGAGGCGCTGGCGCCATGCGGCGACGTCGGGGGCCTGCTCGTCGAACGTCACGGCCGTGCCGGTGACGTACGGCTCGAGGATCGCCGCGACGGCGGGCAGGTCGTCGGCGACGGCGGCGCGCACGACGGCCGCGCTCGACGCGGACGACGACGCGGACGCGGACGCGGCCGGGCCGGTGGGGGAGGGGAGCGGTGGCACGGGGCGAGCGTAGTGGCTGCGCCGCCTACGCTGGGCGCATGCCTGCGCTGATCAACCCGAGCATCCTGTCGGCCGACTTCGCGAACCTCGAGCGCGACCTGGGGGCCATCGCCACCGCCGACTACGCCCACGTGGACGTCATGGACAACCACTTCGTGCCGAACCTCACGCTGGGCCTGCCGGTCTTCGAGCGCCTG
>Ga0180218_1001276_pt1 | contig 15858 bp, 7 predicted proteins | sample eDN3rd37CKraftBY_FD_151334 | JGI IMG/M metagenome (GOLD analysis project Ga0180218, IMG submission 151334) | Enriched backyard soil microbial communities from Emeryville, California, USA - eDNA 3rd pass 37_C Kraft BY (version 2) (version 2) | ecosystem: Environmental > Terrestrial > Soil >...
CCTGCGCGCTACAAATGGGCGGCATGGGCCCTCATCCCCGGCTTCATACTCGCTGGCGCTACTGCCCCAGATCCCGAACCTGAGCCGGAAACGGCCACTGCCGAGCAGACTTCCGCTATTGCAGCACCGGTCTCCTCCTCCACATCGACTACGACGACGCCGCCACCGGAGCCGCTACCGGCACCGGCCAGTTTCGAGTTGGTCGACAGCGATGGCGCAACGCAAGCGCTGAAGACTCTTGCAACGATCAGCGTCCGCGATGAAGCACCTTCCACGCAGTTCGATCTCTCTCGTTTCGGCGAAGAATGGTCCGACGACGTGGCAGTCGACGGTGGCCACAATGGCTGCGACACGCGTAACGACATCCTCCGCCGCGACCTGACGGCCGTATCACTCGATCCGCAATCTGTGTGCACAGTCCGCACCGGAACGCTCGAAGACACCTACACAGGTGTTTCGGTCGCATTCGACGATGTCGTCATCGACCACATCGTCTCGTTGAGCGATGCATGGCAGAAGGGTGCGTACGAACTCGATGCCGAGACCCTCCGGGACCTGGCAAACGATCCTCGTAACCTTCAGGCGGTCGCACAGAGCGTCAGCACGGAAAAGGACAAGAGGGACGCTTCTGCATGGCTTCCATCGAACGAGGGATACCGCTGCACGTATGCAGCACGGCAGGTCGAGGTGAAGGCCGCTTACCAGCTGTGGACTACGATCACGGAACACCAAGCGCTCAAGCGTGAATTGCTTTCGTGTGGCGGCATTGCCCCGACGCCGACGCCGACGCCCACGACTACCGGGCCCGCGCCGACCACAGAGCAGTACACACCTCCGCCGGCGGCTGCGTTCGTCGCCCCTCCCCCGCCGGTCGAGATCGAATCGGCACCAGCACCTGCACCTGCACCTGCTCCCGCTCCCGCTCCCGCTCCCGCTCCCGACAGCGGTTACAGCGGCGGTTGCGGAGCGAACAGCTACGTCAACGTGAACGGCAACTGCATTCCCGGCCCTGTCCAGGCGCCCACAGCTCCGGCTGGAGCATCCGCCCGCTGTGCTGATGGCACGTATTCGTTCAGCCAGAATCGACGCGGCACGTGTTCGGGTCATGGCGGTGTAGACGAGTGGTTGTAGCCAAATGCAGCTGAACGATTTGAACCGTGTGGCTGTCGCCGCTATGTCGCTCGCGAAATTTTCTGGGAGAGAGCCTTGCTCCGCTCACTTGCGGCTGCGCCGAACCAAGAAGTTTGAACATGATCGTCAGTAGGTTCGCATCGATGCCATGCACCCTCGTCCAACACGCCGACGGTCTTCGCATCATCTGACAGGTGCCCATTTGTCGGCAGTCGACAGCATTGGGGCGCAAGACCAGCTACTCATGAAGCTTTCTTACCGCTTATCGAGGGTTACCCTTCTGCTCATCGTCGATAGCGATATTTTCTGTGGTCCAGCTAGTTCGGCAGGACATGTCCGCGTAGTCACCAGTCGTACCCGTAGCCAATGACAAACCCTTTGTTCATCGCGTCCACTGCGGAAATCGTGATGGGGTCCTCAGCACCGATTTGAACGTCGTAGAAGTCAGAGCCTGTCTTCACCTCGGCGGCAAATGTGAACTGACAGCCCCGATCGGATAGCCACGATCCCCGTGACAGGCTCGCGGCACCTACCTTGACACCTTGATCGTCGGCGATACTCACTGCAACACGAGCAGAGGAATTCACCCGACGGGAGTCGGAATCGCACCCTGCCTCCCTCTTGTCCACCACAAGGTAGGGTGCAACTCGGACGACTCCGTTCATCACAAAGACGACCCGCGCGGTCGACGTCACGATACCTGCCGCGGTAGTTGATTCCACCGACGAAGCGTTGTCCGTCGAGCAGCCAATCGCCAAGACAGATGTGACGACAAGAATCATGACAAGCCGGACCGTGTTCATATCCGGATCGTAGTTCCCAAAACGGCTCGAAGTGCCCGAACTCGCGCGCCTTACTCCGACGAGAGTCCGCATAACTATTCAGGGTTGTCGGGCTCGACTTATAGGTCACGTACAAGAGCCGGTAGGTTCGTCATTCCCACTTTGAAGGACTCGCGTGTATGGCGCTAACGTAAGGGTGCTTTCACGCCCCCGGAGAACATCGAATCGTGTAATTCGAGATATGCCGGTGTGGCACCGGTGAGGACGTACGATAGCGAACCTGAGACCGATTGACCTGGATTCAATGTCGCGAGAAACAGGTCGGAGGATATATCCCCCGAGGGCTCGAATCGTCGATCTTGGGTGTCGTACAGGTATTGGGCCGAAGTATTTAGAAACTGCGGTCGATCTCCGACATTTCGTACGGTGAGATTGACGGTAGTACCGTCCCATGAGTTCACGGTGAATTCGAATTTTCCGTCGCGGTACGATCTCCCGACCGCCGGTGGGCCAGTCGGCGCGGGCGGCTTCGCAGGGGCGGGCGCTTGGGACACTGTAGGAACTTGCGACGTGAGAGGCACTGCCGGCGCCGCTGCTCTCGAAACAGTTGGCTGGGGCGTCGCGAAGGTCGTACGCGCGGCGGTGGCATTCGACGTTGAGCGGGACGAGTCGTTCCTCGCTAGCTGGACGCCGACCGCGACGAGAGCGAGGATCACGATCGCAACAAGCAACCATCGCGGCGACCGTGTGCGACTCTGCGCAGGCCGAGCCTCCTGGTCCTCTTGCAGGGGCTCAGAATAGTTGTCGCGAACATGGGTGACCTCGCCTGTACTCGAGACCTTTTCATCAACTTTCCCTATGGGACGCTTCCCGGCGTCCACGCCAAGGTTCGGTTGCATCCTAATGAGGGGAGCGGGTCGTGGCCTCGTCTGCCATCCCCAATTCTGTCCGTCCCACCATCGTTCGATCTGCGGATAGTAGGGATCTGGATACCAACCCGGTGCTGTCATTCCACGGTCCGTTCTCAGTGTTGTCCTCAACAGCGTTAACGCCACGTCCGACCGAACCGTTACAGCGGTAACGAGGTGTCACACACACTCTGATGTGCGATTGCGACTTGCACGCTCGTTTGCGGAGACCCCACCTGCTCGGACAATGCCCAAGGCGACTATCCAGGCCACCACGGAGAACTCTTGAAATCCACTATGCATATGGGCAGGATTCAGAATGGCCCGCTCGTGGGGAGAACTGTCCCCGTCGAACGGGATCGCACAGCACCATTCCAGGACGCAAACGCTTGCCCTTAGTTACACTCGTTCATCTGGTCGAGGTTGTCCGCCTCATCGATGCAGTCGCTGTAGTCCTGCAGATCCGTCCCGATCTGATCGAGATCGTTCCCCAGCTGGTCGACGGCAGTAAAGAACATGACGATGCCGACGATGCCGAAGATCACTGCCAATACGCTGAGGATCGTGCCAGCGATGGCCGTCTTCTTGTTCGTTGCCTTGTTCTTTCGGCAGCGACTTATTCCCGCGAGGCCCAGCGCGAGGCCGGTGATGCCGAGGATGAAGCCGATAAATCCGGTGATCGGCATCAGACAGAAGAGTAGACCGATGATCCCGAGGATCAGTGATGCGAGGCCGAGACCGTTCTTTTCAGGATTGACCGCCGTCGCAGGTGCATATCCGGCAGGTGGAGCTCCGGCGGGACGTGTTTGGTCCGTCCATTGGTTGCCGTCCCACCAGCGTTCGAGACCGGGGGTGTTGCCGTCGACGTACCATCCCGCTTGCGCATTCATCGCTCATCCGTCCTTATGAAGGTCCTTTTCTGAAGAATCGGCAGGATCGCAATGGTTGTTACCGGCGTCACATCAGAAGATGTGGCGCCTTAGTCCGGGACCCGTTTTTTTGACGAAGAACGACTGACGTTGCACCTCGCACGGTAGGGGCGAGCTGCACCTATGTACCGGCGTCTTCGCCACCGCCCAGTACCCCAGCTCCGAGATCCGCCGATGAACCCAAAGCCTTCATCAGGTCGTAGGCACGTGCCGGGCTCGACAGGGTGGCGATGCGTCTGAGGAGCACGGCCTCAGCTTCCTCCCGCCACACCGCGTCCTGGAGTTTGCGCTGCACGACTCCGGCGAGACCCGCGCGTAGATCCTGTCTTACCGCCAACGCACTGAGTTCCTGATGCGAAGCCTCTGCTGGGTCGATTCCACTCGGCACTTCGAGTTCCCACCATCCACTGCCTCGTAGCGCAACCCACGGATCCGCTGGATTCGGGGCGGATTTGGCGACTGCGAATGGCGCCAACAGTGCGGCCAGCTCCTTACGTGCGTCCAAGAACCGAACGAGCCCGAGATGCCTATCTGCGCCCTTCACTGCCCAGAGCAACACGACGAACTTGTATGCAGCACTTCGGCCACCCATCTTGAACACTTGGGTGGTCTCGAGGTCCCACAAGAGGCCGCCACGGGCATGCTTACCGCCGTGATCGACGACGAACCCGAGTGCGGTGAGGCAATCGGAAACCGTTGCGAGCCCGCCGGAGAATTCAGAGCTGTCGCAGAAGTGCCCCGTCGCGTACCCGTGTGCGACACCGGCGATCGCTTTCGAATCGTAGAAACGGCCGCGATAGACCAACCTGAAGTTTCGCGCTTCGGCATAGCCGCGCGTTCGCAGGAACTCTTCTTGTCCGAGTGCGTCGAACTCTTCGATCGCGGACAGGACCGCCAGTCGGGTTATCGCAGAGAGGTCCACCTTCACAGCCACAACCGTGATCTTAGTGTCCGCATGCAACGAACTGAGCGGGAGTCCGACCTGGGTGATCTTGAGCGTCGCTTACAATTCCGGCCATGGCTCGTATCCGCTCCATCGCTGCAGGCACGCAGAGGGTCCAAGCGCACCCGACCGAAGTCGACTGCTACTACAACATCATCGAAGACGGGGACGGAACTCGTCTCATCCACCTGAGCACCTTCGGCTCGGACCACCGCCAGTCCAAGCCGAAGAGCAGTCAGTCCATTCAGCTCGACCGCGACATGGCCGTCCAGTTCATCGAAGTACTGCTCAAAGCTTTTCCGGATATCCTGCCCACCGCCAAGGCAGCACTCCCCAGCCCTAAGGAGACCGGGGATCTGGCATGGCCGGCGGACGAATCGCCGATCTTCCAGTCACTCCTGCGAGAGCTCGGGATCAAGGAGTAACAACGATTACCGAACCTCGTTCGGGGAATCGGTGACGAGGTCTCCGTACTGCTGAAATGTGATCACCGCTTCTGCGAACAACAGATCCGTAGCTACCAAAGTCGGGCAGTGTGCCGCCACCCTCCCCCAGTGCTCGAGCAGCGCAGGAGAGAGCAGGTCCCGCTCGATGTCGTGAGCTTCGAGTCGAGCCAAGCCCGCAGCCACGAGACTGAACGCCGGAACTGCCGTCCATGCGATCTCCGTACCTGTCTCATCGAAAACGGCGAGGCGTTCGCACACTGCGGAGTAGAGCGCCGGCGAGCACCGTTCCAACTCGACACTCATGTGTCGCGCCTCCGCACTCAATCCTTGCGGCGCGTTCGGTCCAGACCACCTTCCCTGCTGGTCGAACGCCTCGAGGTACGCGGACCACCGGGCTTCCGGACTCAACATTGCCCCTGGAACGCTGCGTACCTCCTCGGCGAAATACTCCAACGCCTCGTCTCCCAGAGAAACCAGATCTCTGACGATTTCGTGCTCCGGTCGATCGGTCGAGAGAAGCGTGCCACAACCCAGAACTGCCATGAGCGACTCCCCGCCGTTCTCCCTCAGGTAGTCAAGGGTGCCGAGCCGTTCGCCCCGCACTGTGCGACGACGCGCCGACAAGGACGGCAGATCAGAGATCTCGATCATGCATCCCACCCACGGGTTCGAATGCAGTTCGTTCAAGGTCTCCGTCGAACTGTAGCTCTGCCGGGCGAGCTCGGTCCGAACAACAAGTGCCGGCAACTGAGAAGCAGGAATCGTACTGTTTCCCAACGACTCCAATGCACTCCGAGGATTCTCCGAAACCACCCGGAGCAACTCACGGCGCCTCTGACTCTGTAGAACATCTCTTGGGTCGTTCAACGTCCGCGCCAGTACAGTCCAGATTTCAGGCATCACCTGCGGACTTCGCGGCGGATGACCTCCTTCCGCAAGATATCTCGACAGGCGCTCACGGTTCTTGTTCCGATCACGCTTGTACCCGGCTTGCTCGACCTCGAACACCGGGCCATCGGGCCACACGGCCGACTCGGTATGGACCCACGGGTCCGAGACCCGGAGCTGAACGTAGAGATCACCCGCTGCTGCCAACTCTTTCGGTAGCGGGACGCGGGTATCGGTCACCGGTGTCTCCCGTGCACCGGCCCACGGAGCCGTGGCCCACCATACGTCCGCCACAAGGTTGTCGACGACCCTCAGCCCCTCGAACACCATCTGGTCGTTCTCGACCCGGACTTCCCTACAGCTCCCAACCGGACGGATCTGCGCAACACTCAACCGGGCGACTCTTTGGTCTTCCGATACAGCGACAGCCGTGAGTGTGCAGTCCCCTGCCTTGCGTGCGGCGTCAGTGAAGACTCGAAGGTCAGCCTCGAAGTGACCGTCCGCAGTTCTCCGAGGACAGATCCATTTGAGTCGGTCGCCACCGCCGTCGCGCAATTCCAACCGTAGTGCAGTACAGCCGGGCACCTTCAGAGCCAACAAGGACTGCTCGTCGAGATCGGCGTGGAAAAGCACCGGCACCGACGATCGCCATCGGATTACGTCTCCGACCGTTCCCACGTGAATCTGAACGTGGGGCGGCGTCAATATCAACGTATGGGTGAGACCCGCCGCGGAGAAGTCCACATTGCGCTTCACCTCGTCCCGCGCGAATTCGATTGCACTCTGCGTCGGTCGGACGGCGCTACGAGAACGCACGTGTACGCTCACCGCGTCCAGGCCGTCCGAGACAGGTCCACGCACCCACCGATCGATTGTGACGTCGACACCCTCGAGCACGAATACCGTGAATCGCAAGCTCGAACCTGCGGATCCCGTTACCGCGATGTCGAATTGACCGACGAGACTACTGCGGACGGCGGCAAACGGGTCGACGATACGCGTCTCCACCCCACTGGCGTAAGCCGAGTCCGCAATTGGAATTCCGTTCTTGCTCCTGATGTGAACTCGCCATAACGAGTCGTCACCGTCCCGGCGTCCCGGGAGGCGAAGTCGAGGCGCTTCCGCGTAGACGGGAACTCCGGCCGACGTCGTCAGCCCGATGATCGCCGTGCCATTTTCCAAACGTGGTACCTCGACGACCCGGACACCCCGCAAAGTTCCCTTACGAGCGTCGGTCACCACCCGTAACGACATGGCTTCGGAAAGGTCTACCGCAGCAACTTGCCACTTGTGCCAACCGCCCGGAGAACCGAAGTGTGCATAAGGCTGGAGCTGGACATCAGCGACCTCGTCCACCAGACGAGCATGCTCCGGATAGACAGCGAGTACTTCGTCCTTGGGTAAGACTACCTGATTCCGCAACCAGCGGCCGTCGCGGTCGAAGAGCAGCACCGGATCCCGACTGCGCACGAGCGGAATCCGCCAAGAAGATTCTGCGGAGCTACATTCGATGACGAGCTCCCGAGCCGGTTTCGAGATCGGCAGTCGCGTCGGCTCCCATTCACGCCAATCGAGTCCCCACTCGCCGCGAGGTGTCACGACCGTAGTGTCCCCGTCGATCGACACCTGCCATTTCTCGTCTTCGCCGAACTCGGTGGACGGTAGTTCGACAACAACCTGGTCATCGAGCGGTGCGTACCGAACCGAAGGTGCCCGACGCCCATGCGCCTCGGATCTCGCGTATACGCCCCCTGCACTACCGAATGTGTGGGCTTCGAGTGCCGAAGAGATACCGTCACGAAGAATCTTCGGAATCTCGTGATGGTCCGTTCGGTCATCGCTCGGCGTCCGACCATCCAGGATTCGATCGACATTCTTCACGAGATAGTCGAGAACATCGATTGCGAAGGATCCGCCATACGCAATGAAGTTTCGAACAGGCTTGGCGAGCTTGAGCACCTGCGGGTTCTTGTCGGATCGTGCGATCCAATCCACGAGACCGGCCCCCGACGCCGAACGTCCTCGACGAAGGTACTCGTCGGCAACCTCAACGAGCGCACCTATGCAGTGGATGGGAACACCGGCGTGCACCCCCAGCGTCTGGACGTACTGCCCTCGGAGCGACGGGAATGCGTCGAGCCCGAAACGTTGAAGGTTCGGTTCGACGCATTCCCGGAGCGCGTTCTCGAAGGCCAGAGTCCGAGGAAGCCCGAGCTCTGCCCAGAAGCTTTCCCAGTACCTGCCATGTTCGTAGGCAAGCGCAGCGTGGCCGACAAGGGCGGTCAGGGTGAGTGCCGGATAGCGATCGATGAAATGCCTGATCGCTCGACCTGCACTTCGATGACGCCGCGCAGCAATTCCATAGAAGCCCTGGATGCGCTGCACCTCTGCTTCGTCGAAGTCCGCGCGCACGGCGAGGTCGACCTCGGCGAGGCAAACCCGGAGCCTCCGCTCCTCGTCGCTCATCCATGATTCGAGCTCGTCGAGTGTCGAACTCTCTTCACCACCGACTTGCGTTGGCACCGTTGCTTCCTCCGCTCAGACGGGTCCTACCGTCGCAGAATCACAATCACGCACCGGAGCTTCAGGTTTCAGCCCCGCGTCAATTTCTCGACCAAGTCCTCCGTATCTACCATCTCGAGTCGACAGAAGTCGATGCCGTTGTCCCGCAGCCACGCATCTCGGTCGTCATCATCGTCGGTGAGGACCGCGACCTTCTGACTCTCCCAATAGATTTCCACGAGCCACCCATCCCCCACCTCGACACCGATCTCCGGAACGGGCACTCGAGTCTCTGCCAGCTGCGACAGCAGCGGCCGCGCCTCGACATCGACGAGCTTGAGCGCGTCCTGCCACGGCGACGACACACCGCCGGCAATGGAGATCTCCTTGAAGATCTTCAGAGCACCGCCCCTGCTGAGTTTGTCGTGGTAGCGCGCATTCCTATACGTCCGCAGACAGCCGTAACACGACGTCTCCTCACCGCAATCGCACGAGTTGAGTCGCTCGATCGCGCCGGCAAGGACGGCTCCGAGGTTCTCCGCGATCTTCTTGGCGGCCCCGGCACCGGCCGGCACGGTGTCGAACAGGACGATGCTTCGTCGCCCATCACTGCTCCACGAGAGTGTTCCATCGATATCGTCCCGACTGATCTCCAGAACCTTCGACGCCCCCTCGAGCAAGGCGTACAGCACCGACAACCAGCGTGCTTCGCTCTCCTTGTCGTAGTTGACATCACCGAAGGTGAATTCCGCGACGTCGGTCTCGTAACGGTGGGCGAGAGAGACCACGTCGAGCGGACCGTCGCAAGGCTTACCCGTCGCAGGACGCTCGTGCTTGCGTGGTGTATTGCGGCCGGCCCGTGCCGTGGCCCATCCGCACCACTTGCAGAGAAGGAAACCGGCTCCTTCACCTTCCGAGATTACTGCCATGCGGGCACGAACTCCGGCCTTTGCTTCGACCGCGAGCCCGCCCGTCGACGTCCAGGTGAAGGTGTCGACCACCTCGCCGATGTCCTCGACGTAGCTCGCGCCGTTCCACTTCCGCTCGGGCGGGGCAGTACCGACATCTGTTGCCTTGCCGTCAGCGACGAAGCCGTACTCGGGGATGACGAACTTCCTGATGGCGGTGAACGGTTCCTCACACCCTGCGCACACGGCGCCTGCGTCCAGCGTGTGGGCGGCCTCGAACCGTTCGCAGTTCCGGCATATGCGGTACTCGAATTGCTCCAGCTCCCGCTTCGGCACGCGATGGATACCCCGCGACGTCCACACCTTTCCGCCTGCGACGATCTGGTTGCCAGGCGCGTAGTCGTAGATGGCCTGACTCAGATCCCGAGACAGCTCGAGGTTGCGGCCGACCGGTTCTTGGCAGTGTTGTGTGCGAAGCTCCACGGTATCGACCGGGAACCCGTACTTGGGGAGGATGTTCTTGTTCGCGAGGAAGCCGAGGAGCTGACGCTCTTCGATCGTGCGCAGTGTCTTCTGGAGATGATCGGCGATTCGGAACTGTTCGGCGTTCTTCGCTTCCTCGATGAGTTCTCGGAAGGTCTGGAAGTCGTTCTCGACTTCCTGTTCGACCTTGTCGAGCAGGTCCGACAGGTACGCCACCCAGTCGTCGTTCTCGAGACCTATCTGTTCCTGGACGTCCGGAGGAAGGATCCTGCGGAGATCATTCTTCATGGTCTCCGGCACCGGTGTGAGGAAGTCCTTCACACGTGACGCAGGAGACGCGTCGCTGCCTGGCGCCGGACGGAAGAATTCCCCTGCCTGAGTCCACGCCTTACTCGTCGTCTCGACGCCGTGCCGGAAGTACGCCGCCAACGCCACAGAATGTGCGTGGCGACGTCCGATCCGCTCGTTCTCGATCGGGATCCACGGGATACGCATGGTGCCCGCGATCATGGACTTGGGATCCTGGAACTTCGCGAGATCGTGTGAGCTGCGGTTCGCGTAGGTCAGGACGAGCGCTGCCGACGCTGCCCGTCGACCTGCACGGCCCGCACGCTGGACATAGTTCGCGGTCTTCGGCGGCATATTACGCATCACGACGGACTGGAGGTCGCCGACGTCGACGCCGAGTTCGAATGTCGTCGAGCACGACAGAACGTTCACCTTGCCCTGGATGAACTCGCGCTGGATCTCTGCGGCCTGGCGAGCGGTCCACTGCGCGGTGTGTTCCTTCGCCGCGAGCGGTGCCGGGTTGAGCGTCCCGTAGATGTTCCGGTAGTGGTTCGTGTCGCGATCGAGCGACGGAACCTCGTAGGGCAAGAGTTTTCCTGCGCAGCTGCTGTTGGGACACACTCCCCGCACGCTGAATGCAGTGACGCGCCGGCATGTGTCGCACCGGTACCACTCGCAGTCCATACCGTTGTGGACGGCAAGCTTGGTGTGTTCGATCTGGTAGGCATCGGCCTCGAACTTGTCGGGCTCGTGCTTGATGTATCCGTTCTCGAAAAGGAATCGCCAGCAGCCGTCGAGCACCTTGACCGGATCGAGGTCCTTTCCGAGTTCGGTCAGCACCTTCGACATGAAACGGACACGGTTGTTCGTTCCGTTGGCGCGGCCACTGGGCAACCACGAAAGAACCTTGCTCTTCGGGTTGGATCCGACACGGGTGATCCGAATACGCATGTTGCGCGGCTCGAAGCGTTCGCTCCGGATGTCGACCTCATCGAGCAGATTCACAGCACCTTGCATGCGAACCGTCTTGAGCAGCTCGTCGATGAGGGCCCACGCTTCATCCTCGCTCAAGCCGAGCTGGGTCAGTCCCCGCGGCAGCGTTACGCCCTCACGCGAGACCGCAACGCGCATGAGGCCAAGGCCTTCGAGCGACTGCTTGTGATCCATGGTCATGAGTTCACCCATGACCCATTCGTTGGCAGCCTTCTCCATCGCAACGCGGCCGGCCGATTGCGGGAAGTGGTGCGCGGCTTTGGCCTTCTTCTGCGCGATGAGCGCCAGATCCTCGACGGTGAGGTCTTCGTCCGCGTACTTGCGATCCTGCAACGCCATTGTGAGGTAGCGGCGTTCGAGGAGGCGCCCGTAGGTGCGGCCGAGATACGGTGCTGCAAATGCTGCTGCTTGTCGTGAGTCGGAGAACATAAGCAGCTTGCGGCCTTCACCTACTTCCTTCACTGTCTCATCGACAGCGACGGGAAGCTGCTGGTACAGGGCAGTCGTAATGACCGCGGGCGCAGCGTTGACGTCGGTGCGCAGACGACGAACGAGCTGGCGCGCGCTCGCTCCGCATTCGGTACATGTACTCATGATCTTCTTGGTGCCTCGGTGTTCGCGCACGCGCCGAATCTCCCCACCAGGGCAATCGGCGATCGGGCACATCCCTTCCGAATCACACAGGAGGCCACAACCGGTGCAGAGGTAGCGAACACCCGACTCCGGGGCGTTCGTATCGTCGCCGAGGGTGGCCTCGTCCTCATCGACACTGGTGTCCGCCGTGTCCGTGAGGACCAACCACTTAACCGAGGCATCGTTCTTCACGCTGGGTACGAAGAACTTTCCGTTCTTCCGGACGGAGACATCCCCCGCAAGGTGGACGGCACCACAACGTTGGCATGTGCCGAATTCGAACATCGCGCGACCGGTCTTGGGATCGATCTCGTGCCTGCCGAGCAGAACGGTCGGTTCGTCGCCGAAACTCACGAAGGCGCCCTCGGTAGCGCGTACGAACATGTGGTAGCGGGCGGACAGTACAGGATTTCCGCTCGTATCGACGACGGACGATCCGAGCGTGACAAGCGCCTGCAGCTTCTCGTCCGCTTGCAGGTCGTTCGGCCACAGCTTCTCCGCCAGCGAGAAAGCGTCCAGCGGGCCCGGGGCCAAGACCTGACGCAACGACACGATGGTCTTTTCCGTGTGCAATGCCTCGGCAGCATCACCGTGGGGAGACCTGGACGCCAACTCGGTCAGATCCGCTTCAGGGGTGGACCATTCGAGCAGTTCGTCATCCGTCATCTGCCACGTCGCGAGTTCGCGTCGTTCGAGGCGCGTCGGCGTTACCAGGTCCTGGCGTGCCGGGTCGTCTTCGACATACTCGAAATCGGCCTCGAAAAGGTTGCGCGCAAAAGTCATCGCTTCCTGAGGCTCACCGTCCAACGATGCAGATGTCGCGATGCACTGCAGTGTCGAGTCGGGCGCGACGCGCTGACGCAGGCGTCGGAGGAGCAGGGCAACTTCGGAGCCCTGGGCACCGTCGTAGACGTGCGCTTCGTCGAGTGCGATGAACTTCCATGTACCGGCGTATGGCCCGTCGAACAGGTCGAGGTCGGCCGGGCGCAGGAGCAGATACTCGAGCATGGCGTAGTTCGTGAGCAGGATGTGCGGGGGTCGGACCCGCATCTCCTCCCGACTGAGCAGTTCGTTGGGGAGCGGGTCCTGGCCCGGGTTCATCGTGCGATAAAGGCTCTCTGCCTTGTCCGCATACTGTTCGGTCTCACCCGTGTAGCGCCCGAAGGTGATCTCCGGAAGGTCCTTCAGCATCCCGCGCAGACGCTTGAGCTGGTCGTTGGCAAGGGCGTTCATCGGATACAGAAGAAGAGCACGCACGCCAGGTCCGAGGGTGCCGGCCTCGCGTTCGGCGATCAACGAGTTGATGATCGGGAGCAGGAAGCTTTCGGTCTTACCCGAACCTGTACCGGTGCTCACCACGATGTTGCGACCCGAGGTGACCTTGCGGATCGCTCGTTCCTGGTGCTGATAAAGCGGCCGGCTCAGGTCGTCGGGGTTCTTGTACAGCGCAGTCAATCCGGGCTGCAGCACCCCTTCCGCGATGAGCTCCGGAATCGACTTGCCCGGCGCATACGGAGGGGTCAGCTCCAACAGCGGTCCCTTGGTGAGGAGACGTGTCTCGTCGATTGCCGAATCGAATGCAGCCGCCATCGCAGGATCGCTCGGACCGAGCAGTGTCTTCAGGTACCGCTTGTAGGTCTCATCGATCTGGCGCGCAGTGACCAACGGGTCGAGTCGAGTCGACATCAGTTCTCTCCGATCAGATTGCCGTAGCAGGCGTGTGTTACAAGAGCTTCAGCGATGAGGAGGTCTGTCATCACGAGACCTGGGCACAGTCGGGCCATCACTGCCCACGCTTCCTCGAAGTCGGATGTGACAGGTGGGTGCCGCAGCACGTCGTGGGCCTTCATGCGCGCCAGTACAGCGAAGGTCAGCGACTGGAGGGACAGCAACATCCAGGGATGCTTCCCTGTGCTGACACCTCCGAGTTTCTCGTTGCGTGCGGCGACTTCCCTGTAGATCTGACCTCGGGTGCGTTTGATGACTTCGAGCGTCCGCACTGTGGCCGAGCCGAAGGCCTGCGACCATCCTTGCTCGATCCATGTCCTGCGATTGTGGAACGCATCGATGACTGCACTGACACGGGTGTCCTCATCGAGGACGGCGCCCGGGACGAGACGAGCGTGTTCGAAGATCGACTCGACCTGCGATGCGGGCATCCCGTCGAGCAGGATGGTGTCCTTGTCGAAGACACCGCCGTAGAGCTTGGCGGACTTACCTCTCCTCAGTACTTCGATGAGCGTCTTTCCGCCCTTGTCCTCCAAGTAGTCCAGTGTCTCCGCGCGCTCGGCTGCCACGTAGTCGCGCCGGTCGTACAGGGAAGGTAGGTCAGAGATCTCGATCATGCAGCCCACCCACGGATTCGGGTGCAGATCGTTCATCGTGAAGTCAGCCGCGAAACTGCGGTACACCAGCCCAGTGCGGATGAGAAGTGACATCATTTCCGGCAGCGGAATCGTGCTGCTCCCGAGCGCTTCGAGCGCCGCCCGCGGGTTCTCGGAAAGGATACGACCCAACGCGGACCGCAACTGCTGGGTGTGGACGTCTTCCGAATCCTGAGGGAGGAGAGCCAACGCAGCCCACACCTCGGGCATGCTCACGGCGTCGGCCGGCGCCGGACCTTCGCCAGCGAGGAAGCGTGACAGATTGTCGCGTTCGCGTGACAGGTCGTGCATCCATCCGGGCTGGTCGACCTCGAGGGCGTTGTCCCCCGGCCAGGACGGGGGTGTGACCGTCACCCACGGATCGTCGACGAACACGTGCGCGAGCAGAGGCCCGGCATCGACATAGGCTTCGGGCAGCTTGGCGCGCCCCTCGGTGACCTGAACCGTCTGCACAGGCAGCCACGGAGCAGTGCGGGCCCAGAGATAGACGGCGAGGTCTTCCTCTTCGGCCGGATTCTCCAGCACCAGAACACCGTCATCGACGGTCATTCCTGTGCACAGCGCTGCCGGTCGAATATGTGCCAGAACAATTTTCGTCGTACGGCCGTGTTCGTCGTCGACGAGGGCGACGATGCGGCATTGACCGGCTGTCCGGGCAGCGTCGACGAAGACGCGACTGGGGGCCTGGAAGTAGTCGTAATGCGGGGTGTCAGGAGTAACATCCTTGATCAGTGCGCCGTCGACAGTCTCCAGTTGAAAGACCGCGGCCTCCGACTTCGGAGCATGCAGAGCGAGGTTCCGGTCTTCGTCGAGTTCGGCCGGCGTGAGGACTGCGGCTGCCGTGCGCCACGTCGCAGCCGCGCCCACAGGATCGACACGCATCTGCACGTACGGTGGAGTCACTCGCAGCCGATAGGCACGCTCACGCTGCGTGATCGTCACGAGCTTGTCGCGCTCGCCCGGTGCGAACTCGACGCGCGGATGTGGCACCGCGAGGTCCCATTCGCTGCTCACGGTAGCGACTACTGGGGCGAGACCTCCGGCCACCGGGAAGCGGAACGGACGGGTGTACTCGATCGAGACACCTTCGGCGAGGAACGCCTGCTGCCGCAGATCAGACCCGATCGGACCCGAAACGTGAATCTCGAAGAGACCCAGCACTGCGTCCTCGCTCGGTTCGAAAGGATCGACGACGAGCTCTTCGTCCGTGCCGTGTACTTCGGTATCGACCACCCAGCCGGACGAGTCGGGCCGCTTCACACGGATGCGCCAGATCATCTCCTGCTTGCCGGGATTGGCAGGCAGGGTGATCTCCGGACGCGATCCGTACACGGTGAGACCGTTGAGGGTCTGCAACCCGTCGACGGCCTCGCCGTGTTCGAAGGTCGGAGTCGTCGCGTCGCGGACTGTGCGAACCCCACCGGGCGCGCGCGAACCGCGCCGAGTCAGAACGATGGATCTGCATGTCGAGAGGTCGAGCTCGGCGACGGACCAACCGGTCCAACCCACAGGGACGTCGGGGGTGAAGGTCGGCATCAACGTGTGCCCCGTGGCCGTATCGACCACTTGAGCATCGCTGGGGTACACGGCGAGCACGCACTGGCGCGGGAGCACCGTGTGACGGGGGATCCATCGACCAT
>Ga0180218_1001277_pt1 | contig 15840 bp, 17 predicted proteins | sample eDN3rd37CKraftBY_FD_151334 | JGI IMG/M metagenome (GOLD analysis project Ga0180218, IMG submission 151334) | Enriched backyard soil microbial communities from Emeryville, California, USA - eDNA 3rd pass 37_C Kraft BY (version 2) (version 2) | ecosystem: Environmental > Terrestrial > Soil >...
GACGCGACGGACGCGCGCGCGCAAGCCCTCGATACGCAAGCCAGGACGGCCGAGGATGAACTTGCCCGGCGGCACGCGGCACTTGATGAAGCCGAACAGCGGTTTGCGATACGGGAAGCTGAGCTGGCGAGCCGCTCCGCCAGCCTGAACGACCAGTCCCGTTCCAGCGAAAGTCACCGGGTGGAAGTGCTGGCGCTCCAGACCCAGGTGGAGGCGCTCAAGAGCCGGCTCGACCAGACCGAGCGGGAAGCCAGGGACGCCTCCGCGCGGCTGAAGGCCGAAAGCATCCGCGCCGAGGACGCCATACACCAGCTCGCCGGCATGACCGGCAAGGTCGACGAGGCCGAGCGGCAGGCCGCCGAGACCTGGAATCTTCTGCGACGCCACAACAGTGAGGCCGATCAGGTCCGCGCGCGCATTCAGGAGCTTGAAGCCCGCCTCGCCGAGCAGGGCCGCCTCCTCGTCCAGAAGGATCATGAACTGGCCCGCCTCGGAGCGGACTCCTCCGCCGGCCGGAGCACTTCCGCCTCCATCGTTCCGGAAGGCTTCGGAGGTCAGATCGGCGCGATCGCCGCCGAGATTGCGCAACTGACGGCCCTGCTCGAAGGACCGGATTCACCGATTCTCGCCAGGCTGTCGAGCGCTCCGCCGCCCGCGGCGAACGACGCCGCCACGAACCGCCTGCTGGCCGATCTGGGCATGACATCCGACAGCCCCATGCTCGCGGATCGGATTCGCCTCCTTCAGCACCGCGCCGCCAAGGCCGCTGCCGGCGCGGATGCGAACAGAACCGCCGGTGTGGCTTGACACTGTTTCGACCGCTCCCCTATTAGGTGCCATCCACGGTGCGGGCGCTTAGCTCAGCGGGAGAGCGTTCCCTTCACACGGGAGAGGTCATAGGTTCAATCCCTATAGCGCCCACCATGGTTTTGCCCTTGAAATAAGGGCCTGTTGCTCACTCCCCGCAAATTCCCGACTGGCACGATCTGGCAGAACAGAACCGGAAACCGGCTGGGTCGGTCGTGGAGAATCCGTGGACTTTGTTCACGCCCCGTTCGGCGGCATATCCGCCCCATGCCCCGCTCCACCCGATCCCGCTATCCGAACCCGCTCCGCAGCAAGCCCCTGCCGCCCGTTGGCGAAGGCTCCAAGCCGTCACGGCCGCGCAGCATGTCTGCGGCACCTCCCGGCGGTGACGAGGCGTGGTGGGCGTCTCTGGGCTGCGGAGAGCCCAAGCCCAAGCGGCCGCCGTTGACCCGCGACATAGACGGGGGTCACGAGGGGTCCTTGTCGAGGCCCTCCTTGATCAAGGCAATGATTGCCGCCGTGCGGTTGGGCATCCCCTCTTGCCTGCAATAGGCATCAATGCGCGCCACCAATTCCGGTGGGAGCCGGATAGCCGCGACGATTTTTTAGCGGAACTCTTTGCGGTGTTTTATCAGGTAGGTTTGGTTGGTGTTAAACTCGAGCCTCATTTGTCTCGACAGTGGTCGCACTTAGACGAGCCTCTTCTGTCAAAAGGGCAGATTAGACCATCCTCGATGATCGACACTCACAAAACGTTCTGGGGCGCCCTCGGGATTTCAAAGAAAGATCGATGAGGACAAGCCCGCGCTAGCTGATTCCCAGAACGCAGAAAAAGCCCCCGCTCATGCGGGAGCTTTATGCTTATGCCTCCGCGGTCCCGCCCACGCCCGTTTCACTACCTCCCGACCGAACGAGCGAGCCCCGAACTTCGGCAATTCGCTTATGGATGTAATCCCGCTCCAGGTCGGTCAGGGGTGTTGCGAGCAGACGGCAATAGCGATCCAGGTTTCTCTGGGCCGCAGCAACTGATGCGGTTCGGAAATCCTCCACAGCTGCCCCCCTCAAGCCGCCGCGCGTTGGGGCACTCTGGGGCGGGACGCGCTTCGGCTGGGCGGAGGGTCCGGCGGGTCATCCAGCTTGCTCAGGGCGCCCAGAATATCCCGGACGCGGGCCTGCACTCCACGGAACTGGCGAAGAGCCGGGGCCGACTCTACCGCGGAGGCATCTGACGCCCACTCTGCGAGGATTGCCCGCTTCTGGGCCTTGGAAAGGCGCCGATCCGCCAGGACCTCTTCCGGGTGTTGATAGACAGGGCCAATGGTCGCAAACGGCGTTCGAGATCCGCTAAAACTACCATTCAGCTGTGTCATTGCTGTCCTCCATGCTCCTTTCTGTTTTCGGACGATCAGCGATTTAGGAAGGACCGCACGGGTTTCAAGGGGGCTCAGCACGCCACCTCTCCGGCAGCCGGCACGACCTCAAGCCGGGGAGGCCCTACGCCCTACTCCGGCTCCGCCCGGATCGCTGCAAGTGCACCAGGCCCCAGCGCCGCCTCAAGCACGGCATCGACCTGTGGGAGATACGACTCCCACATCGGGCGTCCTTCGAACTTGGTGTTCTCCGGGAGTCCCTTCGAACTACAGAGTGCTCTTGCCGCTCTCTCGCGGGCTGTCTGGATGCGTTTTGCCATGAACCGAGGATGCCACGCCCCAGAACGCAAAAAAGCCCCACCACCCGTGAGGGCGGCGGGCAAGTCTGGGAACGTTGGCGGGAGTCAGACGGCCGCTGTAGAGGTTCGCGGGCAAGCTGCCTATGCCGGTTTAGAGGAACAGACTGGCCTCCATCACGTTTTCGAGCGGGGCTTCGGAGGACACCAAATGACCGATCAGCATCCCCGCCAAACGCTGGCCGAAGAGGAAGAGCACGTTCTTCGCTGTTTGGGCGCGGCTGTCATAATGCAGTGGAACGCGCTGCCCCGTGACTTACAGAAGGAGTTGTTCGATAGCGCCAGTTCAATGGGATCGCTTTTGCTTACGGAAGAACTACGCGGACAGATTGCCCGATTTCTTCATAAGCATAAGGATGGCGACGGGGCGGCGAGTTAGAAGCGCGGCCCTATCAACGCCGTCGGAGGATGCCTTTCAGAATTTCTTTTGCCGATTATGACACTATGAGAAATATATAAATTCGCGCATTGCATCCAATGCATTCGTCGCCATCTATGGAGGAGCAGGGAATATACTTTCCTCGCTGTTTGAAAGGTCATCTAATGACTGACAAGTCCTCAGCCGAAAAGAATAACGATCAAACGAAGGCCGCTTCGGATAATGCGCCGTCGCCCCAGCAGAAACAGGGCGACAACAAGGATGCCGGAAAGCCGGCATCTGAACAGCAGAAGTAACCCACCAATCGTTCATTCGCAGGGGCTTGGTTTTCCGAGCCTCTGCGGATGCAATTCCTCACGTCGCCTCATCTTGCCCCGCCCCCGTAGTCTCGCCTCGATCAACCGGTCCAATCGGTATCGGGCCTTGCCCGGGGCAAAGTTCGAGGGATCGAAAGCGAAGTGATTACAGTCCAAGGGTCGCAGCCTTGCTTTGAACACAACCGCCTGCTATGTTCGCATTGTCGATCTTGCTGACGAACTTTGTTTTCAGCGCTTAGCGCTTCTGACGATCTTCTTTCTCAAAATCGAAGTCACCCCGCGTCCGGCACCGTGTCGGGCGACGGTTCTTCATGCCGATTTGAAAGGAATCGTTATGACCACTGGTACTGTTAAGTTCTTCAATGCCACAAAGGGCTTTGGCTTCATCGAGCAGGGTAACGGCCAGCCGGATGTGTTCGTCCATATCTCCGCCGTCGAGCGCGCAGGCATGAGCGGATTGGCTGAAGGCCAAAAGATCAGCTTCGACGTTGTCGCAGACAGGCGTTCAGGAAAGTCTGCCGCTGAAAATCTGCAGGCCGCCTGACCATGGGGCCTGTCCTAATGACCACGGATGTAATGGCGTTAGGATTAGCATGACGTGGAAGGGCTGGGGCAACCCGGCCCTTTTTTCCTTCAGTCGTGGAGAATTTGATGTTCAAATATTCGGCAGGACAAATCGTCGAATACTCCCCCGTCCGTACCAGGCCGGGAACGTATGTCGTCGTGAGACAGATGCCTCTGGAGGATCCTGACAGTCCAAAATATCGCATCAAGTCTTCTCTCGAAAACTTTGAACGGGTCGTACCTGAGCATAGCCTAAGTCGTGCTGGACTGACGCCTTAATCAGGAGGCAGATGGCAGAGGGGGATCCGATAGTGCCAGTATTTATGCTTAAGCCCAGTGATGAGGGCGGGAATCATCTCAAGTGGCTGTCGGCAGATCTTCGAGACATCTGTTGGGTCAATGCTAAGGATGAAGGACAGGCTCGTGCCGCTGTTCATTTTGCCACGTTGGAACACATGGCAACGATGGGGTTGAATGAGACCCCCTTTACCCCTTGGGTGGATTCGCATTTAACAATTTGCATTGAAGACCACAGTCGATCTGATGTTCCAGATGACGGCACTGTCATTCGATCCGACGGAAGCCGCTATCCATAGCTCAGCGGAGAACCGTTCAGAGGACTCCGGACGGTAAGAAGGCTGAAACTACGTCACCTCCTCCCTCCCTCTCGCCCGCAGCCCCGCTTCGATCAGACGATCCAGCCGCTTGTTGAGCCCATCGAGGGCATCGACGAGCCGCTGCTCAGTCTTGGCCTGGCTCTGAACGAGCCGCCGCTCGACGTCCGCGATGGTGGTGTGTGCGACGAACTCCCGCACGGCTTGCTCACGGTAGAGGGAGAACTGGGCAGACAGCGCTGTGACCCGCTCATTCGCCTCATGGGCATCCTGGGTAGCCGCCTCCGCCTTGGTCTGCGCCTGGGACAACCGGTCCCCCCAGTTGAGCCAGAAGCCCAGGACAGCGAGTGCTGCGACGGTGACGCCGGCTCCGGCGCCGATCAGGGCTGGCTCCATCATTGACCCCCATATCCCCGCCGCACCTCGCCGTACCAGGCATTGAGGCGGCGGATGGTGGCATTGGCTTGGAGGCGACCGGCGCGCTCGCGCGCGGCCACGGTCAGCGCGCTTTCGCCGGCGCGCGGATCAGCGACGGCCGCCTCCCGCGCGAAGCCCGGCACCGGCGGAAGGGATCGGGAGAGCGGGACGCTACCGGACGAGCTCGCGCAGGCGGCGAGCGTCGTCAGCAGACAGAGCGCAGCGGCGATCCGCAGGCCGCGCCTGGATGGCGGTCTCATAGGCACGGAGCTTCTCCTGATTTTGGGAGTTCTGGCGATCGAGATCCGCCGCGGCCGTCTGGGCTTGCCGCTCTGCCGCCTGGGCGATGGCGAGGTCCTGCCGGACGGCCGCCAGTTCGGAGCGCAGGGAGGCGGCCTCGCAGCCCCGCTGGGCGTAGTTGTAGCCGGCGCGCCAGATCCCGCCGGCCAGCGCCAGGGCGATCCCGCCGGCCACCACATAGGCGCCGGCGGAGGATGCGAGCAGCCGCCCCACAATGCCAATCATGGCGTCAGCTTTGCCGTGCGGTAGAGATCGACCGTGCCCTGCTCCGCCCGGCGCTGCGACCGCCAGATGGCAATTCCCGCCGCAGAGACGGCTAGCAGAGGCACCCACCACGGCACGGTGCCCAGAAAGTCGAGCACTGGCTGGACACGCTCCCGGGCCTCACTGACGTTCTCGACGAGGCCCGCTGCGCCGGCGGCGACCAGCGACGGGATAGTGAGCACCTTGGCGAGCAGCCGGGACCAGGCTGTCTCCTGCACGGGCGGCACCTTGTCGGCAATGGTCTTGGCTGTGGCAGCGGACCCAGAGCGCGCACAGCAAGAAAACCGACCATGGGCCGGCGGCTCGGACACAGACAAGACCCGATGGCGGGAAGACGGCAGTTATGATCGACGCGACGCAATGGGCAGGATTCGACGCGGATCTTTGCAAACTACCGCAGCGATGCTGTTGGATCAGTTGACCCAAAAGACCCGCGGCGAATCTGAAATGCACGCCGGAATGCGCGATCTCGAAGATGCGAAGGAAGCCTACCGTAAGTCGTGGAATCGGCGTGGAAAATAGCCTATAATCTTCTAAGCCATTGTTTTTATTGAAGTCTCAAACGCCTTCACACGGGAGAGGTCATAGGTTCAATCCCTATAGCGCCCACCATGGAAATCCCTGATATTTAAGCGAAACTCCCGCCCCGAGATGATCATCCGGCAGCGTCCGGAAGTCTTCCGGGCGACACTCGCTTGCATCAGCCGCGCCGATCCCCTCCCGGCGGCTGCATGTGACGCCCGAATGTCGCCCAGCGTGGTCCGGCTACTGCTTTTCGATCCGAGCCATCTCCACCAGTCGCGCCCAGGTCTTGATATCTTCCAGAAGATAGGCGTTGGCCTTTTCGGCTGACATCACGAGGACATCGGCACCGTTTCGGATCAGGAACTCGGCCGTTTCAGGATCGGCGAGAGCATCGGCGAACCAGCGATTGATCGTGTGGGCGATGGGGTCCGGAGTTTTTGCCGGCACCATGGCCGCCCACCATCCGAGCAGGTCGATATCGATGCCCTGTTCCTTGAGCGTGGGAATATCTCCGGTCGGCCGGAAGCGTTCCTCCGAGGTGACGGCGAGAATGCGAAGCCGCCCTTCCTTCTGCTGGGCAAGGGCCATCGTGGGATCGAAAACAGCGAAGTCGAGCGAGCCGCTGGCCAGATCGTTCAGCGAGTCGATGGCGCTTTTGTAGGCGACATCGACCGTCTGGAGATTTGCCGCAGTCTTGTAGGATTCTCCGATCACCTTGGCGAAGGGGTTTGAAAAGGCGTAGCTCGCCTTGTCTCCCTTTTTTCGCAGGGCTTCCGTCAATTCGGTGAGTGACTTGTAAGGCGACTTGCCGTCCACCGCGATGACGAACGGAATCTTGTTCACTGTGGCGACGGCTCTGATGTCCTTGCCGACATCGATTGGCGGCGCCTTCAGAAGATTGGCATTGATTGCGGCGGCGGTTCCGCCGGAAACAAGAATCGTGTGGCCATCGGGAGCGGCGCGAGCGGTTGTCGTCAGCGCGACCATGCCGCCTCCGCCCGGCCGATTCTCAACGATGATGACGTTTCCGGTCTGCTTGCCGATTTTGTCGGCAAAAAACCGAACCATGATGTCGGCGCCGCTACCCGGAGGAAACGAACAGATGAACCGTATTTCCTTCGACGGATATTTGTCCTGCGCAACGGCAGGCGCCGTCATGGAAATAGCGGCCAACAGTGTGAGCGCGCCGGAAACGGCCGTTCTGAGCATGTCTTCCTCCTGAAAAGCGGCCGGGACTTCTGTCTCGTTCCCCCGCCGGACTGCTAGGGTCCAGATCCGTTACTTCTACCACACACGAACTGCGCTGAGGTAGACAGAACCGGGTAAATTCGCGCCCGCCCCGGCCGGATATCCGCGAGCTGGGCGCAGCATGAACCAAACGGGAGGAACGATGTCAGACCTGAAGAGCCTGGAACTGCGCCTGAGCCGAGTCGAGGACCAACTGGAGCTTCTGCGGCTGGAAGGTGCCTATGCCTTCTTCTATGACCGCGGGGACGGCCAGGGGTGGGCAGCTTTGTTCACCGAGGACGGCGTCTATTCGGGCCGCCAGCTTGCCGGCATGGGTGAGCCGAACTTCATTCAGGGGCGCGCAAATCTGATCAGATTCTGCGAAGCGGGCCGGCGTGTCAGTTGCGTGCATATGCTGCACCTGCCGCATTTCATGATCGATGGCGATACTGCGACGTCGCGCATCCTCATTCAGCACCGCGGCAAGATGATCGACGAGCACGGCCGGCCGACCCAGACCCAGTCGGTCGGGTGCTATGACGTCTCCTACCGCCGCACCGGCGAGGGATGGCGCATCCACCGGCGCGTCAACACTTTCTACGAGCGGCAGATGCATATTGCCTTCGGCTTCGAACGCTCCATCCCGGATCTCGACGTTCCGCCGCGCCCGGAGTCCGGCGAATATCCATACCGGGACAGCAGGGGCTGATCGGACGGCCTCGCTCCGGCGACGTGGCGGCAGGCGGCAGGCGGCAGGCGGCAGGCGGCTCCGGGGCGCGATCCGCCTCCTTGGCAAGTCCGCTTGGCATGTCCCCCTGGCATGTCCGTTCGCCGACCTCGTCGCTCTTCCATGTGCGTTGCAATGACGGCAGATGGCGCGACCGGGAACGCAGAAGAAGCCCTGCGGCCCCGTGCGGCATATGAAACCGTTGAATCCTTTTCCGTTGCCCGTCATGGTAAGCGCCGGGAGCTATCGTAAAAGCTCTCTTGCCGATCAGGGAGGCGCGCTTTGTATACCCATATCCTTATCCCGACCGACGGCTCTGACTTCGCGCAGAAGGGCGTCGAGCATGGCCTGGCGCTCGCCAAGGCGCTCGGCAGCAAAGTCACCATCATAACGGCGTCCGAGGTGCTCGTGACGCCGAAAATGATGGGAGACTTCGGCTCCGTTACCGTTACTTCTGAACTGGATCGCCTTAAATCCGCGTTCAAAGCGCAGGGCGACGAAGTCCTCTTGAAAGCGAGGAGCGGCGCCGAGAAACTGGGACTGCCGGTCGATACGATCTATGTTTCCGACATCAAGCCCGCAGACGCGATTATTGAAACCGCGCGTGAGCAAGGCTGCGACCTCATCGTCATGGCCTCCCATGGCCGGCGTGGCATCCAGCGACTTATTCTTGGCAGCCAGACCGCCGAAGTTGTTGCGACGTCGTCCATTCCTGTGCTGGTTGTGCGCTGAACACAGGTTCGACACCTCCCTGCAACAACCCATGACGCAGGACCGCCCCGTCACCCCATCTGGCGCGGGGCGGTCAGGAATGTTCAGCGTCGTCCACCGCGTTATTCGATATCCATCCCGAGTGACGCTCCGCATCCGAAGCGCGCGGTCGATCGCCGCCATTGGTTCCGGCCTCATCGGAGCTAAAGCTATCGTCCGTCAAACCTGATCATTTCGGGTAGAAGCCGAATTCACCTGAAGCATCCAACGGGAGGCTCATCATGACCAAAGACATCGACCTCATTTCACGCCGCACCATGCTGGCGGGCGGCGCGGCCGCGCTGGCGGCGACCACCACGGGCGGACGCGCGGCCATCGCGCAGGACGTCAAGTTTCCGACCCGCGAGGTCCGGGCGATCTGCGCTTTTCCGCCCGGCAGCGGCGCGGACGTCTTCGCGCGGTATTTCGCCGAAAACATGCGACCGTTTCTCGGTGGCACGATCATCATCGAGAACCGCGTCGGCGCCAGCGGCAACATCGCCATAACCCATGTCGCCCGCGCCAAGCCCGATGGCTATACGGTGCTGATCCATGCGCCGAGCGCCATCGCCTCGAACATGTCGATCTACAAGGATCCGGGCTACAACGCCGAGAACGATTTCGACATTCTCGGCAGCGTCTGCCGGCTGCCCTTCACCGTCACCGTGCCCGGCGACAGCCCGCACAAGACGCTCCAGGATCTCATCGTCGCGGTGAAGGCCAAGGGAGACAAGGCCAGCTACGGCACGACGGCGCCGACCGGGCAGGTTGCCGGCGCCCTGATGAAATCCATCCTCAAGCTGCCGATCGTCGAGGTGCCGTACCGCACCGCGGCGGATTCGATGAACGATCTTGCGAGCGGCGCGGTCGATTACATGATGTATGATCCGATCTTCGCCATGCCGTTCCACCGCAGCGGCAAACTGCGCGTGCTGGCGCTGAGTTCGCGGGAGCGGATGAACTCCCAGCCCGACATCCCGACCATGCATGAAAGCGGCGTGCCCGGCGTCGATGTGGTCGGCTGGTGGGGGCTGGCGGTGCCGAAAGGCGTGCCCCAGCCGATCAAGGACCAGCTCAGCAAAGCCTGGCTGCAAATGGCCAACCTCGACAGCACCAAGAAATGGCTGGCCGATTTCGGAGGCGATTCCTTCGTCATCGGCCCCGATGAATCGCAGAAGCTGCTGATCAAGGACGTCAAGGCCTGGGCCGATTACGTCAAGGTCGCCAATCTCGAAGTCAGGGGCTGAAGGCAGGAGCTGAGGACAGGGGCTTGAGCATGCTCCCGAATCCCTGCCCCCGGACCTGATCCGGGGGTGGGGACCGGTTTTCGGAAGAGCCTGCGCTCAAGCATGGACCCGAGTGATCATGCTCTGACAAAGGATACAGACGGGTCTCATTCAACGAAGCTGGATCAGACCCTCATCTGGACGACGCCATCTCCACAATGAAAAGGCCGGCGCAACACCGGCCTTTTGCTTGATTTACCCGCCGGCAGTGGCGGATCACACCGCCTTGCTCTTGTCGAAATTCGCTCAGACGCCGTCGTCACCGTCCCAGCTTCCGCGCGAAATGCGGCGCGCATTCCGAACACGGCCGCGGACATGCCCGGCCGTTCCGCAGAGACCCGCGCCTGCGCCAGCCGCGCAAGCCGGCTTCGGCCCGGCCCGGACGGCGGATCTTCGCGTCGGGCATATTGCCACGCCCCCCGCTTCATGGCTGAATGCACCTTCCAACAACGAGGAGGCATGCTGTGGACGACGCAAGCGTGGGTTGGATTGCGGCCATCATCATCGGTGGCCTGGCAGGCTGGATCGCTTCCAGTTTCATGAAAAGCGATACCGGCATCATCATGAATATTATTCTCGGTATTGTCGGCGCCGCGATCGCCAGTGCCCTGCTGGGTCTGGTGGGCGTGTCGTTCGGCGGGTGGCTTGGTTATCTCATTGCCGGCTTTATCGGCGCCTGCATCCTCATCTGGGGCGCACGCGCGGTCAGGGGATAAGCGGCACGCCTGACGTCCGGCAACGCCGGCGGCTGTTCGATCTGCCGGCCCGCGATGAGATGTGGGCCGGACGGCTTGCTTCGTGCCTGGCGCAAGCATCACGCACGGTGAGCGCCGGCACGCGCGGATGGGGATGGGGATGGGGATGCGGACTTTCCCGCCCGACCCCGCACGGAGCCATGCTGAACGATCCGTTTCGGCAAGGCCGCAGATCGAGTTCCGCCGCGCAACTGCAAGATAACATTTTGTAGCTATCCTGCCCGCCCCACCGTGAGAATCCACCGCAGTCCGAGAACGCCGCAAGCCGGGAGAACTCATGACCCCACGAGTCTTCATTTTTGCCGCTGCTCTTTTCAGCGTGATGGCCGGAAGCTCAGCTGCCGCTGCGCCGGAAGATGCTTTTCCGCAGATCTCGATGGACCCCGAGGAGCGGCTCAGCGGCGGAGCACCGGGAGGCCTCTTCCGCCTGTTCGGCACCTCGCCGGTCGCCCGCACGACGGTGACCTATCCCAGCACGCTGAGCCCCGGCTCGATTGTCGTGAACACGCGCGAACGCCGGCTCTACTATGTTATGGGCGATGGTCGCGCACTGCGCTATGGCATCGGCGTCGGCCGCGACGGCTTCCGGTGGAGCGGCACTCACCGCATCACCGCCAAGAAGGAATGGCCGAGCTGGACCCCGCCGGCAGCCATGCTGCGCCGGCGGCCCGATCTGCCCCGCTTCATGCCGGGCGGAGAGGACAATCCGCTCGGCGCGCGGGCCATGTATCTCGGCTCCACGCTATACCGCATCCATGGCTCCAACGAACCGGAGACCATCGGGCAGGCTGTATCATCGGGCTGCTTCCGCATGACCAATGACGATGTGATCGACCTCTACAATCGCGTCCAGGTGGGCGCCACGGTGGTCGTGCAGCGGTGAACCGGCTCGCGGCGGCCTCCGGTCAGCCGCGGATCAGTCCCTTGGCGGCGAGTTCTTCGAGATATGCCTGCCAGTAATCCGCATGATTCCGGCCGAGTTCGAGCAGATAGCTCCAGGTGTAGAGACCCGTGGAATGTCCGTCCTCGAACACGATCCGGACGGCATAATTGCCCACGGTCTGAAGATCCCGGATGGCGGCGTTCCGCTGGCCCGCGACGGTCTTGCGCTCAGCCTCCGAATGGCCGCGAACCTCCGCGCTGGGGCTGCGCACGCGCAGATATTCCGCGGGCAGATCAAAGCCTTCCCCCGAATCGAACGTGACATGCAGCGACCGGCGATCCGGCCGCAGCCGCAGTTCCGTGGGCCACACGTCGGGGGCTGACGGCGTCGGCGGTAAATTCGTCACCTGTAAATTCTCCTGCACCCGGCGGATCGCGCCGCGGCCGCCCCTCGCCGCCGCCCGCGACAGGGGGGCATTGCGCGGGACCCGTCCGGTCGCCATGATCGCCCAGTCTGGGACAGGATCGCAGCCGTTGACAATATTGAAGGCTATAGCGGCCCGCCGTGCCGAGGTGCGGAAGGCTTTGCGCCGCGGCGCATTGCTGTTGGCGGCCGCCTTGGCGGCCGGCCTCGCCGCGCCACCCCTCTCCGCCCAGATCAGCGAACCGGCGGAAGTAACGGCGCAGCGCGCGCGGGAACGCACGACATTCACCGACGCCGAAATCATGCGCGGCTTTTTCAAGGTGGCATTCGGTGCGGAATTCAGGGTCGTCGGTGATTCCAGCCGGATTCGCAAATATGATGTCCCGGTGCGGGTGCATATCGACGGAAGGAGCGGACCGGACCGCCGGGACGTGATCGCGGCAGTGGTGCGCGACATCAACAGCAAGATTCAGCATCTGGACATCGCCGTTGCAGACAGCGCCGAAGACGCCAACGTCACCATCATACTGGTGCGCGACCGCGACCTGCGGCGCACCATCCGAAAGCTCTACGGCGCCGACCGCGCCCGGCAGATCCAGCGCGCGCTGGATCCGCAATGCCTGTCCGGCTTCCAGAAGGATGACCGATTCCGCATCGTCCGCTCGGATGTCATTCTCGCGGCGGATACGGACGAATTCACCTTCCGCGATTGCGTGTATGAGGAACTGCTCCAGTCCCTCGGCCCGATCAACGATACCGATGTGCCCTGGACCATGTTCAATGACGACGTCCAGAAGGGCTTCTTCGACGTCTACGATCAGTATCTCCTCAACATTCTGTATCATCCGCGCATCAAGGCGGGGATGACCGTGGAGGAGGTCAGCGCCCTGCTGCCGCAGGTCCTGCCGCAGGTGCGCGCCTTCGTCGAAGGCGGACAACGGATGCAATAGCCGCGTGGCGGCGGCCGCCGACGCAAGTGCCGCGAGAGCGTTTTCGGGCGAAGTGCAGACCGCTGCGTGCAAGAAAACGCGCCAGAACAAAACATAGAGCTCTGGCTTTGATTTCATCAAAGCCGGAAATGCGCTAGCGGCGGGTCGTCTTGCGCGCGGGGCGGCGCGGCGGCGGAGCGGCGGGCGGATCGTCCATCTCCGCAATCATGGCGACCCGCCGCTGGTCGGCCGGCCGCCGCAGCCCCTGTTCGATCTTGTCCAGAGTCGCGATGAGCGCCTCCGCCTCGCCCGGCACGAGACCCGCGACGATGCTGCGCTCGATTTCCAGCGCTTCGGCGGCCATCCTGTCATAGATGGTCGCCGCCTTCCGCGTCAGATCGACCTGATAGGTCCGCTGATCGTCGGGATTGACGCGGCGCGACACAAAGCCACGTTCGATCAGGCGTCCCAGCGCGCGGCTCACCGCAACCCGATCGAGCGTGACAAAACTCCCGATATCGCCGGACGCCAGCGGCCCGTGATGCGCCAGCAGCGTCATCACTTTCCATTCCGGCTCGGTCAGGCCGGGGTCATCCTTGTAGATATCGGCGAGCGCCCGCTTCACGAGCGAGGCGACGATGGAAATCCGATAAGGCAGATAGTGCGGCAGATCGAGCCGCAACCTCTCCTGCGCGACCGTGCGCGCCACTGTCCGCGTCGCCGCGCTGGCCCGTTGCTTCGTTCCGCCCATCCGCTGCTCCCCGCCGGTGTGATTGACAACCACGCGCCGAAGGATCAATGTCGTATCATATGAAACGACCTTGGTCCGGCTGACCGCCCCCGATGCTTGCCTGAAGTTCGGGCAAGACGCCAGAGCGACAGGCAGCCGAACCGAAGAGCGAGGGAGCGAACGCCTTGAAATTCGGCCTGTTCTACGAGCATCAGCTACCGCGCCCCTGGACGGAAGGCGCCGAACAGAAGCTTTTCAACGACGCGCTCGACCAGATCGAACTGGGGGACCGCCTCGGATACGACTACCTCTGGGAGGTAGAGCATCATTTTCTGGAGGAATATTCCCATTCCTCCGCCCCCGAAGTGTTTCTCGGCGCCTGCTCGCAGCGGACCAAACGCATCCGCCTCGGCCACGGCATCACGCTGATGCCGCCGAAATACAATCATCCGGCCCGCGTCGCCGAACGGATCGCGACGCTCGATCTCGTGTCCAATGGACGCGCGGAATGGGGCACCGGCGAATCAGGCAGCCTGATGGAACTGGGCGGCTTCGGCGTCGACCGTGACTCCAAAAGCGCGATGTGGCGGGAAGCCACCGAACAGGCCGTCAACATGATGGCGATGTCGCCCTATCCCGGCTTCCGCGGCGAGTTCTTCGAAATGCCCTGCCGCAATCTGGTGCCCAAGCCGGTGCAGAAGCCGCATCCGCCGCTGTGGGTCGCATGCTCCAAGCGGGAGAGCATCCACAAGGCGGCGCGGCATGGCCTCGGCGCGCTTGCTTTCGCCTTCGTGGAGCCCGAACAGGCCGCCAAATGGGTGGAGGAATACTACGACATCATCCGGTCCGAAGAATGCGTGCCGCTCGGCTGGACGGTGAATGCCAATATTGCGCTGGTCAGCGGCATGTCGTGCCACAGCGACCATGACGAGGCGGTGCGGCGCGGCATCGACGGCTTTAAATTCTTCGGCTATTCGCTCGGCCATTACGCCGCTTTCGGCGAGCATCGGCCGGGCGTCACCGATGTCTGGCAGCGGTTCCTCCAGGTGAAGGACGATCTGCCGCGCGATGCCGGCCATGGCGGCATCGGCACCCCCGACGAGGTTCGCGCCCATCTGGAGCGTTACGAAAAGGCCGGTGTCGATCAGGTCATCTTTGTGCAGCAGAGCGGCATGAACCAGCATGCGCATATCTGCGAATCCCTAGAGCTGTTCTCTCAGGCGGTGATGCCGGAGTTCCACCGGCGCGACGCCATCCGCATGGCGGAGAAGGAAAAGGCGCTCGCGCCCTTCATCGCGGCGGCGCTGGCGCGCAGATCCCCCATGGCGGATATTGCGCCGGCCGACATCCCAACCGTCGTCGCCTTCGGCCGGAACAAGCCGCGCAATCAGCAGACATTCTCGGACCGTGGCGGCGCCATCGCCGCACCGGCATACGATCCACACGCCACGACCGGGCAGGAAAGCCCGGCCGGTTGACGGCAAAAGGCAAAAGCAAGAAACCATCATCATCACCACCAAGGCGCGGACGCGCCACACCAGGGAGGAATTATCGATGAACAGAAGAACCGCGATGCTCGCAGGCGGCGCACTGGCGCTGGCGGCCCTCGCCATGCCGGCGGCGGCCCAGGACAAGGACTATCCCAACCGCCCGATCCACATGAGTGTCGGCTTCGCGGCCGGCAGCGGCGCCGACATTCTCGCGCGCTACTATGCCAACAAGCTCAACATCGAACTCGGTCAGAATGTCGTGATCGAAAACAAGCCCGGCGCGAATGGCAACATCGCCGCCCAGGGCGTGGTCCAGAGCAAGCCGGACGGCTACACCCTGCTGTTCGCGCCCAGCGCCGCCATCTCCGGCGGGCGCTATCTCTACAAGAACATGCCTTACGATTCCCTGCGGGACTTCGTGCTGGTCGGCCCGCTGCTGGATGTCGCCTTCGTCATGGCTGTCGGCGCCGCCTCGCCGGTGAAGTCCGTCGCCGAACTCACCGCCCTGCTCAAGTCCAAGCCCAAGGCGCGATACGGCACGTCCAACTCCACCGCCATCGCCGCGACGCAGCTTTACAAGACCCGCACCGGCGTCGAGGCGACCCAGGTCGCCTATCGCACCACCGCCGACGCGATCGGCGATCTCGCCGACGGCACGCTCGACTTCATGTTCCTCGACGGGGTTTTCGCGCTGAGCCAGCAGAAGGCCGGCCGGGTGCGCCTGCTC
>Ga0180218_1001283_pt1 | contig 15751 bp, 12 predicted proteins | sample eDN3rd37CKraftBY_FD_151334 | JGI IMG/M metagenome (GOLD analysis project Ga0180218, IMG submission 151334) | Enriched backyard soil microbial communities from Emeryville, California, USA - eDNA 3rd pass 37_C Kraft BY (version 2) (version 2) | ecosystem: Environmental > Terrestrial > Soil >...
CCAGCGGCGCGCCGAGTTCGAGGCCTGGCTGCGGCAATACCCCGTGGCCAACCTGACCGTGCTCGACCAGGCCCTGTCGCCCTCCAGGCCGGCGGCCTGGGACGCGCTCGAGGCGGCGGATGCCGTGCTGGTGGCCAGCGGCACGGCCACGCTCGAGGCGGCGCTGTTCAAGCGCCCCATGGTGATTTCCTATGTGCTGTCCTCGGCCATGCGCCGCATCATGGCATGGAAGTCGGGCCAGTCGCGGCCGCTGGTTCCCTGGGTGGGCTTGCCCAATGTGCTGCTGAACGATTTTGCCGTGCCCGAACTGCTGCAAGAAGACGCGACGCCCGAAAAGCTGGCCGAAGCCACCTGGAAGGCCTTGTCCGACACCGCCTATGCGCGGCGCACCGCGGAGCGCTTCGAGGCCATGCACCAGACCCTGCTGCGCGACACGCCGGGCCTGGCGGCCCGCGCCATATTGCGCGAGGCGGGCCATGAAGTATGATCGACGGCATGCCTCGAACGTATCGGGGCTGTGCACGTTTCACGAGACCCAACATGACGCAGGCTGATCTTTTCGGCCAGATGCCGGCCCTGCTGCATCTGGCAGGCATCGATGAAGCGGGTAGGGGGCCCCTGGCGGGGCCGGTCTATGCCGCCGCCGTCATTCTCGATCCCGACCGCCCCGTGGCAGGCCTGGACGACTCCAAGAAGCTCAGCGCCGAACGCCGCGAAGAACTGGCCCTGCTCATCCGGGAAAGAGCCCTGGCGTGGTGCGTGGCCAGTTCCAGCGTGCAAGAGATAGACAGCCTGAACATCCTGCAGGCCACCATGCTGGCCATGCGCCGCGCATGCGCCGGCCTGGCCATCAAGCCCCTGCAGGCCCTGGTGGACGGCAACCTCGTGCCCAAGGGCCTGGTGTGTTCGGCCCAGGCCGTCGTGCAGGGCGATGCCCTCGTGCCCGCCATATCGGCCGCTTCCATCCTGGCCAAGACGGCCCGCGATGCCGATTGCCTGCAGCTTCATCAGCAGTATCCCCAATATGAGTTCGACCGCCACAAGGGCTATGGCACCGTCGTGCATCTTGAAATGCTCAGGCTGCACGGCCCATGCCCGGCGCACCGGCGCAGTTTCGCCCCCGTGCGCGAGTGGCTGGCTCGCGCGCAAGCGCACGATACGCCCGCTCCCATGCGGGCGGTGCTCGAAGCCTATCGGCTGGCGCGGGGCTAGGCCATGAGGCGCGTCGGCCTTCCCGCGAGTGCTCGATGAAGCACATCAGCTCGCGCGACAATCCCCAGTACAAGCAGCTCGTCCGCCTGGCCGGGGGCCGGCGAGGCGAGCAGATAGTGCTTGAAGGCGTGCATCTGTGCCAAGAGTGGCTCAGGCACCGGGGCCTGCCCGCTTTCGCCCTGTTCGACCTGCAGCGTCTCGAGCGGGACCGGGAACTGGCCGAGCTGGCCGCCATGCTGCCTTCGGGTCTTGCCGTCAGCTGCGAAACCTCGCTGGCACGCAGGTTGTCGCAGGTACAGGAAAGCCAGGGCGTATACTTCGCCGCCCAGGCGCCGCAAGAGCCTTTGCCAGAGCTTATTACCGGAACCAGCCTGTGGCTGGACCGCGTGCAAGACCCCGGCAACCTGGGCACCTTGCTGCGCACCGCCGCGGCGGCCGGAATAGGGCAGGCCTTTCTTTCGCCCGGCTGCGCAGGCGCCTGGTCGCCCAAGGTGCTGCGCAGCGCGCAGGGGGCCCATTTTGCGATGCGCCTGTACGAGAACGCCGACCTGGCCGCCTTGCACGCCCGCCTGCGTGTGCCGCTGCTAGCCACGGCGCTGGACGATGCACAGTCTTTGTACGAGCAACCCCTGCCGCGCGAATGCGCCTGGCTGATGGGCAATGAAGGGCAGGGCGTTGGGTCGGACCTGCAGCGCTTGGCTGATCGCCGCGTCTTTATTCCGCAGGCTGCAGGTGTGGAATCGCTGAACGTTGCAGCTGCGGCGGCTATTTGCTTGTTTGAGCATCGGCGGCAGCTCTTGGTGTGATCGGAATAATCGAGGCTGCCGACTGCTTCATGAAAGGCGGTTGATGATATCGTGTGTGCCCAGCACATCACCGAAATAAAGCATCCAGGCCTGCAATGAGAATTCGTGCTCTTGAGGTGAAAAAGCCGACAGCGCGTCGTGAACCATAATAGTCCGATAATTCAACATCATGGCGTTGCGGCCTGTTGACTCGCAACAAACATTGGTGCTGGTACCACCGATTAACACATTTTTGATGCCTTTTTTCTGCAACACGTCGTGCAGGTTGGACGAGTCGGTGGCCAGAGCACTGTAGTACTTCTTGATAACCCGAGTGTCTGCTTCGGCTGCGTCGACCTCTGCTGCCAACTGAAATCCAGAGTGCTGGGCCGACAATTGTTCAAGCCGTTTTTGGCTTAGTTCAGGCTTGAGCAAATCATGTTGAAAATGAGCCCAGAAGGTATCTGCTGAGTCAGAGCAGGTTTGAATCCAGATGACATGCCCGCCGGCGTTTCGAAGCGCATTGGCCAGGCGATTGACGGCGGGAAAGGTGGCACGCGCCGCCTTGCATTCCCCCATATAGCCGGGTTGAGTGAAAAAATTTTGCAGGTCGATGACGACGAACGCGGTTTCTGCGGGCTTAAGGGCTTTGTAGGGGTGCAGGGCGCCCTGCCGTGCAATGACGCGTTCTGTGACCCAGGTTGGGAATTCCATAAATGCCTCCTTGGCGACCCTTGTATTGTCTGAGTAGTGAAGCACCGGCCATGTCGGGCTAAAAGTGCGCGATGCCGGGTTTCTATGTCGCGTTAATTTTTAATTGACATACGAATGACAGGTTTAATTGTTTTGCCCGATTCCATGTCCTCAACCGCTTGATTAATGTCGGTGAATTCATAGAAACGGATGAGTTTGTCAAATGGGAACCGGCCTTGCTTGTACAGGTCAAGCATGGCCGGAATAAAAATATCGGGATTGCTGTCGCCCTGATGCACGCCACGAACCGTGCGTCCCCCCAGGACCAGCTGCAAAATATTGATTTGGGCGTCAGCGCCTTTGGCCGTGTTGACCAGGGCACACACGCCCCGCGGCGACATGTGGTTGATAGCCTCTTTGATAATTCCCAGGTGGCCCGTGGTATCGACCACATAGTTCAGGCCTTGCGGCGCAATGTCGCGAATGCGGGCAAAGGTGTCTTCAGTGCCGCCGTTAATGACATGGGTGGCGCCCAGTTCCTGGGCGAGGTCCAGCCGGGATGGCTGGGTATCGAGTGCTACGACGGTAGAGGCACCGCATAAATGGGCGCCCATGATTGCGGCCAGACCCACGGAACCTGCGCCCAACACGCCGATACGGCTGCCTGCGGGCACTTTTAACGCATTGATGACGGTTGAAGCACCGGTTTGAATGCCACAACCCAGCGGCCCCAGTATTTCCAGGGGTACGGTGGGGTCGACCGGGACAACGTTGCGTTCGGTGCAGATGCTGTAGGTGGCAAAGGACGATTGCCCGAAAAAATGGCTGTGGATGCGTTCTTTGCCCTTGCTTAGCGCCGTGGTGCCGTCGGGCCGTTGACCCGAAAAAGCATGCCGGCCCAGATGCAGACAATAGACCGCATCGCCCTGAATGCAGCTTGAACAGGTGCCGCAGGAGTCGAACGTAATGACCACCGGGTCGCCGGGTTTGACCTTGCGTACGGAACGTCCAACCTGCTCAACAATACCTGCCCCCTCGTGCCCAAGCACCGTCGGCTTTGGAGTAAAGCCGTTGGTGTTGCGCATGTTCACGTCGGTGTGACAGATGCCGGTGGCTACGACTTTTATCAGGACTTCATTGTCGCGTGGTGATTCGAGCTGCAGGGTTTCCAACGTAAAGGGTTGAGCCGTTTCGCGGCAAACGGCAGCGGTAATTTGCATGGTTACGACGCAGGAGTTTCAAAGTAGAAATGCTTGGTACGCATGAAATCGAACATGCCTTCCAGTCCGTGCAGCTTGCCATAACCGCTATCGCCGTACCCACCGGTTTCAGCTTCGGCAAACAGGCGGTTGTGCGTGTTGCACCACACGTTACCGAAGTTCAGCTTGGACGCCACGCGCCGTGCCAGAAAAAGATCTTGTGTCCAAACGCTTGAGGCCAGGCTGTAACGGGTTGCATTGGCGCGCTCGATGGCTTCTTGTTCATCGGCAAAACGCTCAAGCACCAACAACGGCCCAAACAGCTCGTCTTGTATAAAGGGCGAGTTCAAGTCGTTGACTTCGATCAGGCTGGGTTCAATAAACGCGCCCTGGGCCAGCTCGTCTTGGGGAATCCGGCCTTTCAGGACGACGCAGGCTTCTTTTTCTGCACGTTCGACCAGTGCGGCAATGCGATCTCGATTGGCAAGATCGATTAAGCAGCCCATGTCTGATGCCGGGTTGTTACCGGGGCCGACCTTTACGCGTTGTAATGCTTGTGCCAGGCGCGAACGGAAGTCGTCGTAAATGTCGGCGTGCACCAAAACGCGGGCAATGGCAGTGCATTGCTGTCCGGCCAGCACCGTGGCGCCCGCCACCACACCCTTGACGGTGCTGTCTATGTTGCAATCGGGGAACACCAGCGCAGGGGCCTTGCCGCCCAATTCCAGTGAGAGGCGTTTAAGCGAAGGCGACGTCGATTCGGCAATGAGTTTGCCGACTTTTGAAGAGCCGGTGAAACTGACGACGTCAATGTCCAGCGATTCGCACAGGTGCTTCGATACCGCCACACCTGACTCTATGACGGAGTTCACGAGGCCGGGTGGCAAGCGTTCGTCACAGGTCAGGCATTCCAGTGCCAGGTTGTGGGCAATGCACGTTTGGAACGCGGGCTTGATGACGACTGAACATCCGGCGGCTAACGCAGGAGCCAGCGAGCGTATCAGCAGCAATAAAGGCGCATTCCAGGGCAGAATGATGGCGGCAACGCCGGCGGCTTCGCGGTCCAGCATGGAAAAGGCGTCAGGCTCCACTTCGAGGTTGCGCCCATACTGGGTGCGGGCCAGCCCAGCGTAGTATTTCAACTCGGACACGCTACCGACGACCTCGACCACCGCTTCGCGGCGCAACTTGCCATTTACGGTCACCAGCCAGTCGGCGATTTCGTCTTTTCGAGCTTCGAGCCGAGCCGCGAAATCAAGCAGCACATCTGCCCGCAGACGTGGGCTATTGCGCCAGTTTGTTGTATCAAAGGCGCGGCGCGCGGCGGTGACGGCAGCCAGCGCCTCGGCCCGGCCGCCGTCGCAAAAATCATGAACGTGTTCGCCGGTGGCGGGATTCAGGCCTTTGCCTTGCCGGGCCGGGCCGGACACCGATTCTACCCAGTGTCCGTCAACGTAATGCTTTACCAGTTCCATGGATTCAAATAGCCTCGGGTTTGCGCAGGTCTTCTACTTTGAAGCCGGCGACATTCTTATAATTATTTGAAATTTCAATCAGCTCGTCGCGGCTGATGAAATCATCCAGATTCTGAAACGGCTTTCCGCCGGTGCGGTCATGCACTTCTTTCAAAATGGTGTCGGGTGGCGCAACGCGGTTCATCAAGACCACCTCTGTGGTGGCCTTTACGCGAATACGGTCGTATTGTGTTAACGCTTTGTCGGTCAGACCGTGGGTTTTCAATTGCATTGTCAGGCTGGGGGCATCCAAAATAGCCTGACCCGCGCCGTTCGAGCCGCGCGGAACCATGGGGTGGGCGGCGTCCCCCAATAGACTGATGCGCCCGAAGCTCCAGCGTGGCAGAGGGTCTTGGTCGACCATGGGGTATTCCAGGATGTTGTCTGTTTTCTCAATCATGCCGGCCACATCAAGCCAGTCGAAATGCCAATCGGCAAAGGCCGGGAAAAAGTCTTCCAGTCGCCCGTTTCTGGTCCAGTCGCGTTTGGCGGGAAAGGGCGTTTCGAGTTCGGCTACCCAATTGACAAGCTGGGTGCCCTGGCCGTCAATGTTGTTGCGAATGGGGTAGATCACCATTTTTCCGACTGACAGCCAGCCCACCCGCGTCATGCTGGCACTGCTAAGGAAAGGTTTCATGGTGGTGGTGCCGCGCCACATGTTTACCCCTGAATAGCGCGGTGCGCCTTCGTTGGGATAAAGCTGCTTGCGTATTGCTGAATGAATGCCGTCGCAGCCGATAACCAAAGCGCCCTGGACCGATAGACTGGAGCCGTCAGGCCGTTCGAATTGAACGCTGACGTCGGCGTCTGTTTGTGTGGCGCCGGTGCAGCGGTGGCCCAGCACAATGGCGTCTGCGCCCAGACGTTGCTGTACAGCCTTGATCAGCACGCTTTGCAAGTCGCCACGATGGATGGAGAATTGAGGCCAGCCGTACCCGGCATCGATGCCCGCAGGTTCCCTGTACACAAATTGGCCGAATTTATTGTAGAAGACCGATTCTTTGGTCGTTACGCCGATGGCTTCAAGTTCGGGCAGTAGCCCCAAGTCATCCAGGACCTTAACGGCATGGGGCAGTACATTGATGCCTGCACCCAGCGGCTTGATTTGCTCTACGGCTTCGTAGAGGCGACAACTGAAGCCAGCCTTATGCAGTTCCAGGGCCAGGGTCAAGCCGCCAATGCCTGCACCCACAATAACGACATCATGGTTGAGACTCATAAACGGTGTTTCCAATTAAGTGGCCGACGGGACGACATGACGCCTTTTGCGGAGAAAATGAAGGATCGACAAAGCAACCATCAGTATGAACCCGGCAATGTCAGTCCATTCAGCACCGGAAAAGGAAGACGCTGGAATCAGCAGCAGGGCTCCGGCGATCATGAACAAGATACGTTCAATGCCACGGACCGGCGTGCCAAATTGCCCCACCACAGCGATAGACCCTGCCAACACGCCCAGCGCAGTGGTGGCAACGTCCCACAGTATCGTGGTGGCAGGGCCTTCCATCAGCAGGGCGGGCGAAAAGACAAACATGAAGGGCACTAAGTACGAGCACCAGCCCACCCGAGTGGCTGTCCAGCCCACATCGGTGCCGTTGCAGCCCGCTATATTGGCTGCGGCAAAAGCAGCAATCGCAACCGGCGGTGTCACCATGGACATCATGCCAAAGTACATGACGAACATATGCGAGGCCATAGGCGAGATGCCCGCCTTGATCAATGCCGGCGCAATAAGCGTGGCCAGCAGAATGTAAACGCCGACCGTGGGCATGCCCATGCCAAGAATAATGGCGACCACCGAGGTCAGGAGCAATAGAACAACGATGTTGTCACCGCTGGCTGCGAGCAACTGCAGCGTTAAGCCAAAAGCCAGCCCGGTAAGGTTCAACACGCCAATGACCAGGCCCGCGGCAGCGGCAATTACCAGCAAATCAAGCGATGCGCGAGCGGTGCCAATTGCAGCCAGCGCCAGGTCTTTGAGGGGAACGCGATGACCTTTATAGCCGAACACCAGGTTGAAAATGACGATTAGGGCGGCGGTTTGCAAAGCGGCGTATTCGGCCCTGACTCCGAAGAACATCAAGCCGACAATCAGGACAACGAAAGGAATGGGGAAGTACCATCCGTCGCGCATCACTTCTTTCAGGGCCGGCAGGCGATCCATGGGTTCGCCGACGATGCCGCGTTTGGCGGCGTCCAGGTCCACCTGGATGAAAAGTGCCAGGTAATAGAGAAATGCAGGGATAAAGGCGGCGATCAGAACAGACACATAAGAAACCTGCAGCATCTCGGCCATGAGGAAGGCTGCGGCCCCCATGACCGGGGGCGCCAGTTGGCCCCCTGTGGAGCCTACCGCTTCGATGGCTGCGGCAACGCGCTTCGGAAAGCCCGAGCGCTCCATCATGGGGATGGTTATGACACCCACCGCCGCCACGTTTGAGACGGCGCTGCCTGAAATCATGCCGAACAGGGCAGAGCCGACAACAGAAATTTTGGCCGAACCGCCCCGATAACGTCCCATCAGCGCCATGGCCAAATCGCCAAAAAACCGCGAACCCCCTGTAATTGCCAGAAGCTGGCCCATGAGCGTAAACGGTACGATGATTAGAATCGCAATGGAAAGGACCTGACCAAAAATGGCATTGGTGTCAATGCCTGAATAGACCAGCAGACGGGTGAAGTCGATCGGGCGACTAACGAATTCGTCGGGCAACAAGTGGCCCGTAAGTGCGTACACCATCAACACCAGTACGACGATGACCAGAGTCAGGCCCGCCGTTCTGCGTGTGGCTTCGATAACAAGGCCCACGATGACCGCACTGATGATAATCGAGTCGAGTGGGCGGTAGATGGCTTCATTGACCAGCACCGGATATTGCCAGGCAATATACCAGCAGCAAAGCAGTCCGGCCAGGCCGGCGATGGCGTCGCCCCAAGGTGTTGGGGTGTCGTCAGGCGACGGCCTGGCTCGGATACATAAAAATGTCAAACCCAGCCCCAGCCCGAGGATCAGCGCCAGAAACTGCTCGTTGTAAAGAGCCCATCCGGCGTACATCGGAATCTTCAGAACCCAACCGATGACGACAATGGTCAGCAGGGCCTGAAGAACCACTGAAAGCTTGCTACGGAATCCGTTGGGCAGACCGCCGCGCTGCGTCCTCGTTGCTGTGGAAGTCATGTTTTTATTTCTCGCAACAGATAAGGCTGTTATTTGACCAGGCCGACTTCACGATAGAAGCGCAGGGCGCCTTCATGGAAGGGCGCAGGCATATTCTCCTTGTACATGAGCTTTACGTCGAAGTCGCGGTAAGGCGCGAACGTGTTGGCCAGCTCAGGCTGGTTTTCGTAGATGGTTTTAACAGTCTTGTAGACGATCTCTTCGGGAACATCTTTGCCGGTGATCAAGAGGTTGTCGTAAGCCATGGTGGCGGTGGGTTCGGTAAAGCCGGGAAGGTTGGGCTGCGGTTTTTGCGTATAGGCATAGCCATACGGAAACACTTTATGCATGGCGGCCATCGCTTTCTCGTCTGATTTCATAGGCAGCATGCGCAGACCGCCCACCGAAGCGTCGACCTCGGTGACTTTTCCTCCGCCCACTGCAAAGAAGAAGGCGTCAACGTTTCCTGAAGCCAATTCGTCGGCCCCGCGCGCAACATTCGGCACCATGACTTGCTCGATGTCGTCGGCCGTTAGGCCGTCAGTTGCCAACAAGGCGTCAAGGACAGCGGTAAGCGAACTCATGGCGGTAAAGCCGTGCGTCACGCGCTTGCCTTTCAGGTCGGCAATGGTTTTGATGTCGGAGTCCGCGCGTACGAACAGGGCGGTTTTCAGTGGGAAACTGACGCTGGCGATCTGCAGGTGCTTGGCCGGGCGGCCTTTGAATACGCGTTCGCCTTTAGCCGCTTCGCCTGTTTCAATAACGTTTGCAATAGCAAAATCAAGCTCGCCGGAGGCCAGCATTGGGATCAGCGCGCTTTCACCGCTATTGGGCTGTACGCGTGCCTGCATGCCGGACTTTTCTGCAAGGAGCTTGGCAACGGCCGAGCCGCTTGCGTAGCTCATGGTGCCTTGGCTCATGGTGCCTACGCCCACGTTTTGCGCCATGGCCGTACCGGTTAGGCTAAGTGCGAAAGCGAGTCCTGCCAAAAATTTGAATTTCACGTTTTGTCTCCTGGTGTGCTACAGCTCTGTCGGCTGAAATTGCGGATGAGGCCGCTTTAGGTAAAATTTCTGAAACATGCTCATTTTTAAATCTAGCATATTTTTCAGAGAAAAGTAGTTGGGGAAAACGCACCCATCGGTGCCATCTATTCAATCTGCGCGGCGCGCCTGACGCTGTTGATCATCGAGGAATTCATCAGGAAGGCGCGATGTTTTTCAGGGTCGGAGGCTATGTCTCGCATTTCCTGGCTTCGTTGTGCGCGTATTTCGGGGTCGCGTTCTTCCAGCATTTTTTTATTGCGGATAGTAATGGCCTGCACATACTCGATATTGGTCAGACGTCGCTGCCGGTCGTATAGATCAAGAAGCGTTGTGCTCTCGTTATTCAGCAAGACGCGCGTCAATTTTTCTGCCAGGTTCATGGCGTCGTGAATGCCGCTGTTCAGGCCCATGCCACCCAGTGGATTATTCACATGGGCCGCGTCGCCGGCCAGCAGGATCCGGCCGGATCGGAAATTTTTTGCCACCCGCTGGTGTACGCGGTACACGCTGCGGTAAGGGATGTCGTAAGTCTGGTCGGGCAACAGGAAACCTCGTATACGGCTTTGCACATAATCGTCTGACAGCACTTCTTCATCGGTTTGATCCGGTTGAATGGGAAAAGCAATGCGATAAATGCCGGGGGGGCCGTTATGGGGCTGTACAAAAATAGCCGCCCATTCGTCGGGATCGGCAATGTAGGCGTTACCCGTAAAACCGCAGCTTTTTAAATCGAAAGTGGTGGCAAAGACCAGAAAGCGTTCCGGCCAGGTGAAGCCCTCGAATTCAATATTGGCGGTTTTTCTGACGATACTGCGCACGCCGTCGGCGCCAATCAGGTAACTGGCTTGCATGTTGCGCGTAACGCCATCCGACGTCACCTGAACGGTGACGCATTCTTCATCCTGCGTGAAGCTGACACACTCATGACCGAACAAAACCCGTGCATTGGGAAACCTTTGCAACGCCTGATATGCCAGTCGCGACAGTTTGTGCTGCTCGCAGTGCAGGCGAAACGGGTAGGATGTGTCGCCGGCAATCATGCCCAGGTCGAATTGCGCAATCAGTCCTTGTTTGCGGTCACGAACTTGCCATTCAGATACTTTTATGCCCAGCTTGAGCAATTCCTGCCCGATGGACAACGTGTCGAGCATTTCGACGGTGGGGGGGTGAAACGTACCGGCTCGCAAGTCGGTGGGAATTTCGGCACAAGCTTCCAACACGACAACGTTGACGCCTCTTTCCGCAAGTGCCAGGGCAGCAACCAGACCAACCGGCCCACCGCCGGACACAATGACGGGATTGTGGTTCATAGGTAATTTATCCGTGAAAATAGGCCGTGACCAATCATTATTCCAAGTGTATGCTCAAAAATGAGCGTGTTTCATTTTATGGGTATGATTCAATATGGGTCAAGCACCATTAAGAGCTGATCGTTTTTTTAATTTTTATTGCCATGCAAAACGAAGTCACCCGAAATAAAATGCCAACGCTCTCGCCCAAGAAAATAGGGTTGCGCGAGCAGGGGAAGCGGGAGAGGCGTCGCCGTATTCAGGCTGCGGCGCGGCGTGAGTTTATGGAAAAGGGCTACGACGTGGCGACCACTCGCGATATTGCGCTTCAGGCAGAAGTGGGTATCGGTACGCTCTTCACTTACGCTAAAGACAAGCGTGAACTGCTTATGATGATCGTGAACGACGATCTGGACGAGGTGAGTGAAAAGGCTGAACAAGCGCTGAATCTCGATCAGCCTTTGCTTGAGCAAATATCGGCTTTCTTTAAACCTCGCTACGATTACTGGGCAGCCCATCCCGCATTGGGGCGGCCGATTGTGCGTGAAATTGTGGACGTGATGGGGGCGACCAAAGAACCCGGCGCGGAAACGGTTCGGTTCTACGAGCGACGCCCACGCATGATAGCCGTACTGCAGCAAATTATTGATCGGGGTCAGCGGTCGGGAGAAGTGACCAAAGAAGCGCCGGTCGCGCTGATTGCTTCTCTGTTTATTACTATTTATTTAACCGAAGTGCGCCGTTGGTTGACCCAGGAAAGCCCTGATGCGCAAGAAGGCCTTGCCCGGTTTCGCGAGTTGGTAGCATTGGCGATTCGGGGCGTGCAACGTTGAAAACCGCTGCATCAAACGACAACGAGACAAACCAGCGTCAACAGCCATAAAACTCAATAACTACGCCTGTTGATGCCCACTTCCTCCAGCACCTTGGTGGAAATCTCTTCGATCGACCGCGTCGTGGTCGACAGGCAGGGGATGTTTTCCATCCGCATCAGCCGCTCGGCCTCGGCGACCTCGTAGCGGCATTGCTTCAGCGAGGCATATTGGCTGCCCGGCCGGCGTTCGTTGCGTACCTCGGCCAGGCGCTCGGGCTGGATGGACAGGCCGAAGAGCTTGCCGCGATAGGGCGCCAGCGTTGCCGGCAGCGAGCCGCGTTCGAAATCTTCGGGGATAAGCGGAAAGTTCGCCGCCTTGACCGCGTATTGCATGGCCAGGTACAGGCTGGTGGGCGTCTTGCCGCAGCGCGAGACCCCCACCAGGATCACGTCGGCCTGCTCGAGCCCATGGACGAACTGTCCGTCATCGTGAGCCAGGCTGAAATTGATCGCCTCAATACGATTGTGATATTGGGGCGAAAGCCCCCCCATGTGCGAGCGGCCGATCGAGTGGCTGGACTTCATGTCCAGCGCCTCTTCGATGGGTTTCACGAAAGTGCCGAACAGGTCGAGGAAGGTGCAGTTGGACTGCCGGACGATGAAGGCGACGTCCGGATTGACCAGCGTGCTGAACACCAGGGGCGGCTGCTGTTCTTTTTCGGCGCAGCGATTGATGCGCTGGGCGGCCGCGGTGGCCTTTTCGATTCCGTCGATGAAGGGAATGCGAACCGGGGTGAACTTGACCTGTTCGAACTGCGAAAGCACTGCGTGGGAAAAGGTTTCGGCGGTGATGCCGGTACTGTCCGAAACGATGAAAACGGTGCGCTCGACGGGCGTGGATGTCATGAGGAAGAAGGGCGGCAGGGTTGGAGGGGAAACGAAGTACAATCGAACCTTGCTGCGTTCCTGGAACGGCAAGGCTTGTTCGGCCAGAGCATAGATTGTAGGGCACATTCGCGCCCCGTGTTATGCCCTGGCCAAACAAGCTTTCTTCTATAGTGTCAAAGGTGACTTTATGTCTTATGTAGTATCGTTCGAGCAGCTCCGCATGACGGACGTTGACTCGGTGGGGGGCAAAAACGCCTCCCTGGGCGAGATGATCAGCCAGTTGGCGGGGGCCGGGGTGCGTGTGCCCGGCGGCTTTGCCACCACGGCCGACGCCTTCCGCGAGTTCCTCAAGTCTACCGGACTTGACGACCGCATCGCCCAGCGCCTCTCTACGCTTGATTCCGAAGACGTGCGCGAGCTGGCCGAGGCCGGCGCCCAGATCCGCCAATGGATCGTCGACACGCCTTTCCCGGCCCAGCTTGAAAAAGCCATCCGCGAGGCCTTTGCCAAGCTCGACGCCGACGGCAAGGGTTCTTTCGCCGTGCGTTCTTCGGCCACCGCCGAAGACTTGCCCGACGCCTCTTTTGCCGGCCAGCAGGAAACCTTCCTGAACGTCGTCGGCATCGACGACGTGCTCGACAAGGTGCGCCACGTGTTCGCCTCGCTGTACAACGACCGCGCCATATCGTACCGCGTGCACAAGGGCTATGCCCACGCCGAGGTCGCCCTGTCGGCCGGCATCCAGCGCATGGTGCGTTCCGACAAGGGCAGCGCCGGGGTCATGTTCACGCTCGACACCGAATCGGGCTTCGAAGACGTGGTCTTCATCACGTCGTCGTACGGCCTGGGCGAAACCGTGGTGCAGGGCGCCGTCAACCCCGACGAGTTCTACGTGTTCAAGCCCACGCTGGCTGCCGGGCACTATCCCATCATCAGCCGCCGCATCGGTTCCAAGCTCATCAAGATGGAATTCGACCCCCAGCGCACCGCCGGTGTGGCCGTGCGCACCGTCGACGTGCCGGTTTCCGAGCGCAACCGCTATTCGCTGACCGACGATGAAGTCATCGAACTGGCCCGCTATGCGGTCATCATTGAGCAGCACTACAAGCGGCCCATGGACATCGAATGGGGCCGCGACGGCGTCGACGGCAAGATCTACATCCTTCAGGCCCGCCCCGAAACCGTCAAGTCGCAGCAGGGCAAGCAAGACGTGCAAGAGCGCTACCGCCTCAAGGCTACCGGCGACGTCCTGGTTACTGGCCGCGCCATCGGGCAAAAAATCGGCTCGGGCAAGGTGCGCATCGTGGGCGACATCTCGCAAATGGACCAGGTCCAGGCCGGCGACATCCTGGTTACCGACATGACCGACCCCAACTGGGAACCCGTCATGAAGCTGGCCTCGGCCATCGTCACCAACCGGGGCGGCCGCACCTGCCACGCGGCCATCATCGCCCGCGAGCTGGGCATTCCGGCCGTGGTGGGCTGCGCCAACGCCACCGATGTGCTGCAAGAAGGCAAAGAGGTCACCGTCTCGTGCGCCGAGGGCGACGAGGGCCGCATCTACGACGGCCTGATCGAAACCGAGATCGAAGAAGTGCGCTGGGGCGAAATGCCCGACATCGGCCTCAAGGTCATGATGAACGTCGGCAATCCGCAGTTGGCCTTCGATTTCTCGCAGATTCCCAATGCCGGCGTCGGTCTGGCGCGTCTCGAGTTCATCATCAACAACAACATCAACGTGCATCCCAAGGCCGTGCTCGACTATCCCAACGTCGACAGCGAGCTCAAGAAGGCCGTTGAATCGGCCGCGCGCGGCTATGCCAGCCCGCGCGCTTTCTTCGTCGACAAGCTGGCCGAAGGCGTGGCCACCATCGGCGCCGCCTTCTATCCCAAGCCGGTCATCGTGCGCCTGTCCGACTTCAAGTCGAACGAGTACCGCAAGCTCGTGGGCGGCTCGCGCTACGAGCCCGAAGAAGAAAACCCCATGCTGGGCTTCCGCGGCGCCTCGCGCTACATCTCCGACGAGTTCGAAGAGTGCTTCCGCATGGAGTGCGAGGCCCTTAAAAAGGTGCGCGACGAAATGGGCCTGACCAACGTCGAGATCATGGTGCCTTTCGTGCGCACCCTGTCGCAGGCCAAGCGGGTGGTCGACCTGCTGGCCAAGCACGGTCTGGCGCGCGGTGAAAACGGCCTGCGCCTGATCATGATGTGCGAAGTGCCTTCCAACGCCTTGCTGGCCGACAAGTTCCTCGAGTACTTCGACGGCTTCTCCATCGGTTCCAACGACATGACCCAGCTTACCCTGGGCCTTGACCGCGACTCGGGCATGGAACTGCTGGCCGCCGACTTCGACGAACGCGACGAAGCCGTCAAGTTCATGCTCAACCGCGCCATCAAGGCCTGCCTGGCCGCCGGCAAGTATGTGGGCATCTGCGGCCAGGGCCCCAGCGACCACCCCGACCTGGCCGAGTGGCTGCGCGACGAAGGCATTCTGTCGATGTCGCTCAACCCCGATACGGTTGTCGAGACCTGGCAGCGCCTGGCCAACGGCGCCAAGGTCTGATCCGCATCGAGCCGGCCGCGCTTCGAGCGCGGCCTGAATACCCAGAAAGCGCCTTCCGAGGCGCTTTCTGGCGTTGGAGCGCTTTTTTCGTCAACACTCGATGATGTTCACGGCCAGCCCGCCTTGTGACGTTTCCTTGTACTTGCTCATCATGTCGGCGCCGGTGTCGCGCATGGTCTTGATGACCTGGTCGAGGCTGACATGGTGGGTGCCGTCGCCTTGCAGGGCAAGGCGGCTTGCGGTAATGGCCTGGACGGCGGCGATGGCGTTGCGTTCGATGCAGGGTATTTGCACCAGCCCTCCGACGGGGTCGCAGGTAAGGCCCAGATGATGCTCCATGCCGATCTCGGCGGCGTTCTCCACCTGCCCCGGGGTGCCGCCCAGAGCGGCGCAGAGCCCCGCGGCCGCCATTGAGCAGGCGACGCCGACTTCCCCCTGGCATCCCACCTCGGCCCCTGATATGGAGGCGTTTTCCTTGTATAGCAGGCCGATTGCGCCGCTGGTCAGGAGGAAGTCGACGATGCCTTCGTCGGTGGCGCCGGGAATGAAGCGCCGGTAATAAAGCAGGACCGCGGGCATGATGCCCGCGGC
>Ga0180218_1001284_pt1 | contig 15680 bp, 13 predicted proteins | sample eDN3rd37CKraftBY_FD_151334 | JGI IMG/M metagenome (GOLD analysis project Ga0180218, IMG submission 151334) | Enriched backyard soil microbial communities from Emeryville, California, USA - eDNA 3rd pass 37_C Kraft BY (version 2) (version 2) | ecosystem: Environmental > Terrestrial > Soil >...
GACGATCAATGGGCGCGCCGCAGGCTGCCCCGCCGGCGCCAGCGAAGCACAGCCGGTTGCCGCAAGGGGTATTCCGGACATCAGGCGGCCTCCTGGTTCTGCGAATTCCCGCCCAGGATATGAGGCCTTTTTTACCTTACGACCTAGTCAGCGGGAGGCCCTAGGCTTGTCGGTCTAGTCGACGGCACCGTTCGTCACGAGCGCAAATTGGAGTATTCAGAGTAAGCCGCGGACGTCGCGCCGGGGCCTAAGCCGGCCTCGGCAGAGCCTTGTCGGCAACACGCTCGTCGCCAAACCCCTCAGGATCTTATGCATGACAGATGCAATCACGACGGCTGGCAAACGCGCCCGCTGGTACAGTCCCCGCTCGATAGGCCGTTCGCTGATCTTGCGGCCTCGCGTGGTTGCGGCGGCTATCATCGGCGTGGTCGCGATATTACTGCTGCCCTCATCGCTACACCCCGCCGTCCGCGAGGCGATCGCATGGTGCCTGAGCGGGATTACATACCTCGCTCTATCCTTCCGCTTGATGAGCCAATGTCATTCCGACACCATCCGAACGCGCGCCGCACGCCAGGACGATAGCGGCGTCGTCATTCTCGTGCTGGTTCTTCTCGCAATCGTCTCGAGCTTCACCGCGATCTTCGGCTTGCTCGCTGTCGCCAAGGGAGCAACCAACGAGGGCAAGCTCTTCATTGCGGGCCTCACCGCGACCACCATCGTCATCTCCTGGCTGGTGACGCAGGTGACGTTTACGTTCCACTATGCGCACGAGTACTATTCGCCTCGCCAGTTCCCTAAGAAGGGCGAAAAGCCCATCTATCCCCTGGCTTTCCCCAATGACACCACGCCCGATTACTGGGACTTCTTCTACTTCTCGACCTCGTTTGGCGCCGCATCGCAAACATCCGACGTCTCGATCAACAGCAAAGAGATCCGGCGTCTCACAATCCTCCACGCCGTCGTGTCTTTCTTCTTCAACACGATGGTGCTCGCGCTGACGATCAACCTTGCCGCCAGCATGGTCTGAGCGGGCAAAAGCACCTGACGACAGTTTGGTGGGAAGATGCAGCCTAGCGTTTCTCGACGAAGACCGTGCCCGCCGAATAGCCCGCACCGAACGAGCAGATGAGACCAATGTCGCCACGCGCGAGGTCAGCGCTCGCCGTGTGGAAAGCGATGATCGAGCCCGCCGAGCTCGTGTTCGCAAACGTGTCGAGAATAATGACGTTCTCGCTGGCTGCAGGCTCGCGCTCCAGGACCTTCCGCCCGATCATCTCATTCATGTTGATGTTCGCCTGATGCAGCCAGAGCCGCTTCAGAGCCCGATGGTCAATGCCGATATCGCGCGCATGCTCGATGATCATTTCGATGACCATCGGCACGACCTCGCGATAGACCTTGCGGCCTTCCTGCACGAAGAGCTTGTCCGGCGCGCCGATCCCTTCCGGCGCGCAGCGGTTTAAGAAGCCGAAGTTGTTGCGGATGTTGTTTGAGAACTGCGTCTTGAGGCGCGTGCCCAGAATGTTCCAACCCTGCGGCGCCAGCTCCGCATCGGTGAGAATAATAGCCGTCGCGACATCGCCGAAGATAAAATGGCTGTCGCGATCCCGGAAGTTGAGGTGGCCCGAGCAGATCTCGGGATTGACCACCAGCACCGCTTTGACCGATCCGCCGGAAATGAAATCGCTTGCGGTCTTTATGCCGAAGGTTGCCGACGAGCAGGCGACATTCATGTCAAAAGCGAAGCCGCCAATCCCGAGCGCATTCTGAACTTCGATCGCAATCGCCGGATACGGGCGCTGCATGTTCGACGCGGCGCAGATCACCGCGCCAATGTCGCCGATATCGCCGCCCCAGTTGTTGATGGCGTCCCGAGCGGCGTGAACCGCAATCTCCGCCAGAACCGACAGAGCCTCATCCGGCCGCTCGGGGATGATGGGGCGCATCACCGCCGGATCGAGGATGCCTGCCCTGTCGATGACGTGGCGCGACTTAATGCCGGACGCCTTCTCGATGAACTCCGCCGACGACGGCAGCAGCGGCGCAAGATCTCCTGCCGCGATCGCGGCAGCATTGGCCGCGTTGAACTCGCCCACGAAGGTATTGAAGGCCGAAACGAGTTCCTCGTTCGAAATGCTATCGGGCGGCACGTAAATGCCGGTTGCGGCGATGACGGGTTGAGGCACGAGCGTTCCCAATTTCGATTATTCCAGCGGATCAATCTTGGCCTGCACGATCAGCGCCGGCGTTTTGACGACAGCCTTTGGCCCAAAAAGCAGCCTTTAACAAGGGACCGCTCGACCCACCCCAGAACGTTTTCTTTGCTGGCAAACACCTGCGGCGCTCAAGGACGGTGTTCCGTTGGGAACTCCGCTCAGCATTCCATCGCTCGGGCGGTAAGGCCCTGTCGCCCGCGGAACAGCCTGCCATCCCTCCAGAACCTACACCTCGTCTCACAAACGAGGAGGGAAACGCCATGTCCGCACAGATCACAAAGTTGACGCAAGATCCGGTTGGCCAGACAGCGTGTGCAACAGCAACTCCCAAGGATACGACCTATCGCATCCCAGGCGGAAAGGCAGGCGTGCTACTCATTCACGGCCTCTGCGGCACACCTGCTGAAATGCGCTTCATCGCAATGGGTCTCGCGCGCGCCGGCTACACGGTGCATTGCCCAACGCTCGCCGGCCACGGCGGCACCCGTCAGGATATCGTCAATACGACTTGGCAGGATTGGTACCAGAGCGCGCAAGCTGCGCTCGATGAAATGCGCGAAGAATGCGACACGGTAATCGTCGGCGGCCTTTGCCTCGGCAGCCTAATCGCGCTTCACCTCGCAGCCAACAACCGCGACAAAGTTCAGGGCGTCGCGCTGTTCTCGCCCACGCTCTGGATCAACGGCTGGGCCATGCCCTGGTACACGAAACTCTTCTCCCTCGTCCGCACCCGTTGGATGGCGAACCTCATGCAGTTTCCCGATGCGCCCTCGCTCGGCATCAAGTGCCCCCGCGTCCGCGAATTCGTTCGTACCGCCCTCGCTGCCTCCGACGGCTCGGATCTCGGCACCGTCGGAACACCGGGCGCCATGCTGCTGGAACACCGCCGCCTCGCAGCAACTGCCAAGAAGATCCTCAAAAGGATCGTGCAGCCCGTGCTCATCATTCATTCGCGTGAGGACGATTACGCCAACCTGGACAACGCGCTCTACGTGCAGGCGAACATCGCAGCGCCCACGGAACTGGTCGTCGTGGAAGATAGCTATCACATGATCACGCTCGACAAGCAGCGTCATGTCGTGGTCGGCAAGACCTCCGCGTTTGCGGCGCGCATTGCAGCAAGCGTAGGCGCTGAGCGTGCGGTCGAGACGCAAGCCATGGCGGCTGCCTGAGAGGGAGACGATGACGACCGCAAAATGCGCCTTCCACGCCGCGCAGTCCTCACCGTGAATGACAGCGCGGCCACGCGCTGGTCTATCAAGTTCGAACGAACCCGTTTGACCTGCAAAGCGTAGCCGCGTCGGGAACTCCAGATACGCGAAACTTCCTTCCAGAGCCCCTCTACTCTTAGCCCAGAATTAGTTGCTATAGTGCAAATGTCCCTAAATATTGCGTGGTACGCGCTCCGAATTAACTCTGATTTAAGCCTCTGGCCGCCGCAGCAGCCAATAAACAAGGGGTACGGTGATGGTATGAGGCAGAATGCGAAGCGCCACGTAAAAGAAAATATTGGAAATGCCAGGCACAATGACCCGCGTACCGAACATGAAGTTGCGATAGGCGCTACGCGCCACGCTATCCGCCGTCATTGAAGGCAACGCCAAACGGTAGAGTGCGCCGTCTGCGCCCATCTCCTCGTGGAAAGCCGTATCGACCGGCCCCGGCAACAGTGCCGAAATTCTCACCCCCTGGCCGGAGTACTCGCTCGCAACGGCCTCCGTCAGCGAAACAACAAAGGACTTGCTTGCGTAGTAAGCGGCTTGGTTCGGACCTGGAACATCCGCACCAAGGGAGGCCACATTCAAAACGCCACCGCGCTGACGCGCCAGCATGTCCGGCAGCACCGCGTGCATAAGGCGCGTTAAGGCCGCGATGTTTATGCTGATCAATCGCGCGATGTCTTGTTGCGACTGATTGAGGAAGGGTCCAGACAAACCCATTCCCGCATTATTGACGAGAACGTCCAGATAAAGCCCGGCCTTTGCCAAGTGGGCATTGATCGTCTGCAGCGCCTCGGGTTCATTCACGTCGCAAACAACAGTTGTGACGGCAGCCCCCTTCTCCGGCTTGAGGTAACGTGCAGCAGCCTCGAGCTTGGCTGCATTGCGTCCGACAAGGACCGTGTCGTGACCGGCCTGAAGAAAGCGCCGGGCAAGCGCCAGTCCGATACCGCTCCCCCCGCCCGTGATGACGACCGCCGGTCTTAAATGCGCAACCGCCCTGCGCGCGACCATGACGTCTTGAGGACTGGCCGGTGACCACCAGGGCCAAAAGAGCGACCGCCAGGAGGCCGTGCTGTTCTTCATATTTGAGTGTGCATCCGTGAAATTTGCGAGATACGGGCGACCGTAAGGAAAGCCCTTCGGCCGTGCAAGGCACTTAACCCCTAACCCAGCTGCTCGGATCCCAAGCTTTTCAAATAGATAGAGCGGCTGTACGCCAACTGCCGCGCCACGCCCGGAATGCGCCCCACACAAACCAAATTTCTCCGCCTCCTTATAAAGGGCCGTTATAAACGCGTTGGGATGACGAACGCGTTGCGCGCGGCCGTGGGGAGTTCGGGTGGCGGTTGCCACCCCGGAAGAAGCGGGTGGGAATGTGAAATCGGCATTGTCTCGAGGCTGGGCGACAGCGTTTCGCCGGAAGTCCTTTCTCACAAAATTCACAGCCCTCGCGACGGCATTTGCGGCGGCAGGATTACTTACATCATCGAACGGCAATGCCACTGCCGAAGCCGAAGCCGCCCAGCGGCCGCCCCTCGTCATGCAGGTCTTCGTCGCCACAAGAGCCGATGACTGCTATGACAACGGACAATTGACAGCCATCAAACGTCTGACCACTCTCGCCCAGCACCGGATCAATCGCGAAGGCGGCGTTGCAGGCCGCCGGATCATCGTGAACTTCCTTGATGATCGTCGTGACCAGCAGTTAACAGCAGGGAATTTCGCAACGGCCATCGCCGACCCGCAGACGATTGCCATGGTGGGCCTGTCGAACGCCACCCGGGCCAAGGCCGCTTTCGATGCCAGCGGCAAGGATCTGAAGGCGAGCGGCATTCCCTTCGTCTCCGATATTTCCGTGACCGAAATCATAAGAAATTACCCCAACGTCTTCACGTCACGCGCTTCCGAGGACGAGGAGCGCATGCCGGTCATCGCCGAGTTCGTGAAGGAATCGCACCTGGAGCGGCCGGGCTTCATCGGCATTCGATCTTTGCTGGCAAGCACCAACCTGGGAGATAGCCTGAACAAATATCTCGCAGGCGGCCTTACCGCAGACCGCCGCCTGCGGCTTGTCGACGAAAAGCTCGACTACGGCGAAGTCGCCGCGGCAGTCGCCGATCTGAAATCCAAGAACGTCGGCATTGTTTTCTTGAGCGTCGGCGGCGATCGCATGAAAGACGTCGTGAGAGCCTTCAAGGATGCCGGCTTCACGCCGCCGCTGTTCATATCCGGACGCATCGATGCGCTCGCTGGCAACAGCGCCGAGACCTATCCCAACGATGTCTATCAGCTCGCCTGGGACGGACTGCCGGGCGTCTATAATGAAAGGCTGCGCGAGCTGATCTGGAGCACGGCCTCGCCAGGCCAGTGGCTTTTCGCGGGTCGGAAGAATGCGAGAGCACCGGGCTGGAAGGACGGGACATGCAAACCCCGTGACGAAGACATCCCGCTCGAAGTGCTCGATGATGCCAACATGCGCGCCCTCGCAACTGGCACCCAATACGCAGACATGGTCAGGCTCATAGCCCAGGCGGCACGTTCCGCGGAACCCACCGCCCAAATATCAGAAATTCGCAAGCTGATCGTTGATCAACTCCAAACCGCGTACGCAACAGGGCGCGGCATCTTCAGGGGAGAGTTCGACAACTGGTCATTCCAGCCAACCTCCCGCGCAGCCGCGCGCACACCGCTCATCCTGATGCTGCCCCAAGGGCGAAGCCAGACACAGCTCGCGCCATTGCAGTTCCTGCACCTGCGCGATCACACGCTGCAGCGCATAGATACGCTTTATGCCGATATCGACCTCATTCACGCCGAGCGCATCGACGATACGGATAAGACGTTCTTCGCCGATTTCTATCTTTCGATGAACGACCGCGGCGGTGCATCGATCGAGCAGATCGAATTCGCCAATGCGTATCTGGAGCCCGGCTCGAACGAACGCCAGATCACCGTGCGCGCCCTGCACGACGGCAGCAAAAGCGCTGCTTACCCCGATCACATGAAGATATATCAGGTGACCGGCAAGTTTGTGTATTCGCCCGACCTTAGAAACTATCCCTTCGATACGCAGCGTTTCGCGATCGAACTGCGGCCCAAGAACGGCAGCAACCCATTCATCGTGCAGCCGCCGCCGCAAACAATCCGCGACCACGTTGTCTCGGTGGATGGCTGGACTCCGAAAGACCAGTATGTCGGCTATGACGAGGACTTCGTGCGCACCGTCGACGCGCAGACGCTGGAGCCAAGTGTCTTCCCATTCTATAAGGCGAGCTTCGCCTGGCTCATGAAACGCGAAACGACGGACTACTTCTTACGCGTCGTCGTGCCGTTGGGCTTCATCCTGATCATCGCTTATCTGTCGATCTTCATTTCGCGGCATCATTTCGAAGCAATCGTCACGATACAGGTGACGGCGCTGCTCTCCGCCGTCGCGTTGTATCTGGCGCTACCTAAGCTTGACGCCAACACGGAGACGCTTTCCGACCGGATGTTCCTCTTTACGTATCTCATGCTGAGCGTGATCATCGCCATCACGATCGCCCGCGAGAACAAGAGGATCGAGCCGATCCGTTGGCTGGGTAAAAGCCTTGTCTTTCTTCACATCGTCGCGGTACCGGCAGCTGTCGCGGCAATGGCCTATTATGTCTATCAGGCAAGCACCACCTAGGCTCGTCGCGCTTCCGGGTTGATCAGGAAAATAGCGGCGTTTCCGTACGTACCTTCTTCAAGACCTCGGTGAATGCCGCCACCGCCGGATTGCGAAACTGCGCTGCGCCGGCGCGCCCGCTGAACGCAGCCACGAGCTCCCATCGTATCCCGGGCTTTTTCAGTGCCGTGATCGCGACTTTCGGAACCTTCGGGATTGCGGCCCGCGCCATTACAAACGTGCAGGGGACGAGGGCGATGCCAAAGCCGCGCGCGACAAGATCGAGAAGCACCTGCACGTCGCCGACCTCGAGTGCGGTCTTGCGGGTTACGCTGATCGAGGCGAACGCCCGGTCGACGATCCGCCGCGTTCCCTGGTCGATCTGAAAATCAACGAAGGTCTCGCCTGCGAGGCTCTGTAGCGAAACGCAGTCACCCCCTGCGAGCCGATGATCCAGGGGATGGGCAACCACCAGCCGGTCGGACGCAATTGGCAGCGACACGATTTCGCGGCTCTTCTCGTACAGCGGCAGGAAGGCGAGGTCGATGCTGCCGTCCTTGACCTTTTGCATCAGATGCGCCGCCGTGCTGTGGCAGAGACGGATATCCACATCCGGATGCAGCGCGTGAAATTCCCCGAGCAGAAGCGGCAGATCGAAAAAGGCATTGAGGCTCGCGCATGTCCCAATGCTCAAACTCCCCTTCTCCAACCCGTTAATGGCAGCAACCGCACGACGTGCCTCCCGCACCCCCGCGATGATCTGCAGCGCACGGTCATAAAGGGCGCGACCCGCCACCGTCAGCTCAACCCGACGCGTGGTGCGCACGAAGAGAGCGGCACCCATTTCCTGCTCCAAAGCCCGAATGGAAGCCGAAAGGCCCGACTGAACAATATTCATTCGCCGTGCCGCGCGCGTAAAATGCTGCTCTTCCGCCGCCGCAATGAAATGCTCGAGTTGCTTGAGGTCCATATCGGCCGCCATTCATCTGAAAAACAGAATAATAGCATTCAAACATACTATTGGACAGATGAGCCGTGGACCCTCATTTGTGGCGGAAGGCGTTGCGCCGTCCAACCTTAAGACGGCGTAAAGTAATTCTCGCGCCTGCGCGTGCCCGACCGCGCGCTTTCGTCGCCTACTGAAGATGCGTTTCAACAGACGGAATCGAGCGCCCTTGCCGGTTCCGGCGTGAGGTGCCGCTGGTTTTTTATCTCTAGCCGGCGAGTGGAGATCCCTGAAGCATGGCTGCATTGGTGCGAATAGCGCTGCGGTCGCCATACACGTTTGTCGTGCTGGCCCTGCTTATTCTTCTGACCGGCGGTCTGGCTGCCTTCCGCACGCCAATCGATATCTTTCCGGAAATCCGCATCCCGGTCATCGCCACCGTCTGGCAATACACCGGGCTTCCACCCGACGAAATGGCCGGACGCGTGGTGACGCCATTCGAACGCGTCTTAACGACGACCGTCAACGACATCGAACATATCGAGGCGAACTCGTACAACGGCATCGGCGTCGTCAAAATCTTCTTCCAACCCGGCGTCAACATCAGCACCGCCAACGCCCAGGTCACCGCGGTATCCCAAACACTCCTCAAGCAGCTTCCCCCCGGTTCGACGCCGCCGCTTATTCTGAATTACAGCGCGTCGACGGTTCCGATCGTGCAGCTGGCGCTCGGCGGCGAGGGCTTGACCGAGCAAAATCTTTCGGATCTCGGCCTGAATAACATTCGGACGCGGCTCGTAACCGTGCCAGGAGCCGCGGTGCCGTATCCGTTTGGCGGCAAGACGCGCCAGATCCAGATCGACCTCGATGACACGGCACTGCACGCAAAGGGTCTTTCCGCGCAGGACGTCTCCAACGCGTTTTCCGCGCAGAACCTGATCAATCCGGTCGGCACTCAGAAAATCGGCAGCACCGAATACACGATGCAGCTGAACAACGCGCCGTCGGATATCAATGCTTTGGGCGACCTGCCGATCAAGGCCGTCAACGGTGCGATGGTCTACATCCGCGACGTCGCCCACGTGCGCGACGGCAATCCCCCGCAGCAGAATATCGTGCACGTCAACGGCAACCGCTCGGTGCTGCTGTCGGTTCTGAAAAACGGCGCGGTTTCGACGCTGGATATTATTCAGGGCGTCAAAGACAAGATTGCCGAAATCAAGCCCGGTTTACCCGATGCCCTGACGATCTCGTTCCTTGGCGACCAGTCCGTCTTCGTCCGCGCCGCCGTTCAAAACGTCATTCACGAAGGCGTCCTCGCCGCCGCTTTGACGAGCATCATGATCCTGCTGTTCTTGGGCAGCATGCGATCGACGGTCATCATTGCAACCTCCATTCCGCTCGCCGTCTTGGCATCTGTCGCAATGTTATCTGCGATGGGCGAAACCCTGAACGTCATGACACTCGGCGGCTTGGCGCTGGCGGTCGGTATTCTCGTCGACGAAGCGACCGTGACGATCGAGAACATCAATTACCACCTCGAACAGGGCAAGGACGTCGAGACGGCCATTCTCGACGGCGCCGATCAGATCGCGACGCCCGCCTTCGTTTCGATGCTTTGCATCTGCATCGTCTTCGTGCCGATGTTCTTCCTTGAAGGCGTTGCGCGCTTCCTCTTCGTGCCGATGGCCGAAGCGGTCGTCTTCGCCATGGTCGCCTCCTTCATCCTGTCTCGCACGCTCGTGCCGACGATGGCGAAATACCTGCTGAAGCCGCACGATCACGAGGCGGCGACGCGGCCGACGCGCAATCCTTTCCTCCTGTTCCAGCGGGGTTTCGAGCATCGCTTCGAGAAAATGCGCCTCGGCTATCACAACCTGCTGGAAAGCGCGCTGGCGCACAGGGCGATCGTTTTGCTATTCGCGTTCGGCTTCATCGCCGCATCATTCCTGCTGACGCCCTTCCTTGGCCGCAACTTCTTCCCAGCCGTCGATTCCGGGCAGATTCTGATGCACGTCCGGCTCGACGTCGGCACGCGTGTGGAAGAAAGCGCCCGTGAGTTTGCACAGATTCAGGATGCCATTCGCGAGATCATAGCGCCGGAAGACTTGGGCGCGATGGTCGACAACATCGGCATGCCGGTCAGCGGCATCAACACGTCGTATAACAATACCGGGATGATCGGCCCGCAGGATGGTGACATCCAGATTGCACTTAATGAGGGCCATCGCCCAACGCCCGAATATGTAAAAATTCTTCGCGACGAGTTGCCCAAGCGCTTCCCCGGCGCGACGTTCTCGTTCCTGCCGGCAGACATCGTCAGCCAGATTTTAAACTTTGGCGCGCCGACGCCCATCGATCTCCAGATCAGAGGGCCTAAGCTCGACCCGGCTTTCGATTACGCCGAGAAGATCCTGCGAAAGATCAAGCTCGTTCCGGGCGTCGCCGATGCACGTATCCAGCAGTCACGAGAAAACCCTGGCTTCAAGGTGAACGTTGACCGCTCGCGCGCGCAGTATGTCGGTGTGACCGAGCGTGACGTAACAGCGAGTTTGAGCACAAGCCTCGCAGGCACCAGCCAGGTCAATCCCGTCTACTGGCTAAATAAGAGTAACGGCGTCACCTACCCGATCGTGATCCAGACGCCGCAGTACAAACTCGACTCGCTGAGGTCGCTCGAAAACATGCCGATCACCGCCGACGGCGCGCCGGCCCCGCAAATCCTCGGCGCCGTTGCCGATGTCGAGCGCATGGCGAGCAACGCCGTCGTCTCGCAGTACGACATTCAGTCGATGGTGCAGATCCTGACGACGACGGAAGGACGCGACCTTGGCGCCGTCGCCGCCGATATTCAAAAGATCGTCGATGAAACGAAGGGGGACCTTCCCAAAGGGGCAACCGCCGTCCTCCTGGGACAGGTGCGCACCATGAACGGCGCCTATGCCGGAATGTTGTTCGGCCTCGCCGGCGCGATCGTGCTTATATATCTCCTGATTGTTGTGAACTTCCAATCCTGGGCCGACCCCCTGGTGATCATCATGGCGCTTCCTGCAGCGCTCGTCGGTATCGTTTGGATGCTGTTCATCACGGGAACGACACTGTCGGTGCCGGCCTTGACCGGCGCCATCATGTGTATGGGCGTTGCAACCGCAAACGCCGTTCTTGTCGTGAGCTTCGCCCGCGAACGCTTAGCCGAACACGGCGATCCGATCCAGGCTGCTCTCGAATCCGGTTTCGTGCGCATCCGTCCCGTGCTGATGACAGCGCTCGCCATGGTCATCGGCATGGCGCCGATGGCACTGGGGCTCGGCGAAGGCGGCGAGCAGAACGCGCCGCTAGGCCGCGCCGTTATTGGCGGCCTTTTGTTTGCTACAGCCGCGACATTATTCATTGTGCCGATTATCTTTAGCCTGATGCACCGCCGAAAGACGGCAAGCTCGCCGTCTCCGCAACGTGCAACCCCGGGAGAATTTCATGCTGCCTGAGAAGACCGGCGATAAGCCGCGGCGCTCACGCTGGAAAATGCCGCTCGTCGCCATCCTCTTCATCGGCGGCGCTGCATTCCTCGCGTTCACGGGCATCACGAGCCGGCAGCAAAGCGTCGCGCAGCTCAAGAACAAATCTGCGGCGCGTGCGGTCCCGGCCGTCATCGTAGCGCCGCCGGCCGTCCAGCCGAGCATCGGCATACTCGATCTCCCTGGCCGGCTGGATGCCTATTATCAAGCTGCACTGTTCGCGCGCGTCAGCGGCTACGTATCGAGCCGCAATGCCGACATCGGCACGCGCGTGAAGACCGGCGACGTGCTCGCAACCATCGACGCGCCCGACCTCGATCAGCAGCTATCCCAGGCGCAGTCCGACCTGAATAATGCGAAGGCGAACGCTGCGCTGGCCGACGTCACCAACCGGCGCTTCCAGGCATTGCTGCCCAACAGCTACGTCACCCAACAAGGGGCTGACGAAAAGAAGGCCGACCTGGAAGCCAAGAACGCCATGGTGAAGTCCGCGCAGGCCAACGTTGATCGCCTGAAGGCTCTCACCGCGTACAAAAAGATCGTCGCCCCCTTCGACGGCATCGTCACAGTTCGCAACACCGACGTCGGGAACCTGATCAATACCGGCAGCGCCACGGGCTCGGAGATGTTCGTCGTCGCTGACGTTCACAAGCTGCGGCTCTACGTCAATGTTCCCCAAGCCTACGTGCCGATGATCCCGAATGGCACTGTCGGCATCCTGACGGTGCCAGAACGGCCGGGCAAAAAATACGAAGCCAAGGTCGAGGCATCATCCGGAGCCGTCGATATGGCATCGGGTACGACACGCATGCAGCTCGTTGTCGACAACGCGGCCGGAGAACTCATGCCGGGCGCCTACGCCAGCGTTCATCTCACCGTCGGCAACAACCACGACGTCCTCGTCATTCCCTCGAGCGCGATCCTCTTCGACAAGGCCGGCCTGCGCGTCGCAACGGTCGGACCCGATGATCGGGTGCTGCTGAAGCAGATCACGATTGGCCGTGACCGGGGCGCGACCGTCGAAGTCGCGTCCGGCCTGGCTCCCGAAGACAGGATCATTGAGAGCGTACCCGACGGCATCATCGACGGCGACCGCGTCAACGCCAAGGAACGGCCGGGCTCCTCTACCGCGCCCTCGTCATCCAACGGGCCCACGCCTCCCAACAAGGGCTAATGTTTAAGAGGGACATGCAGCGAGTGGGGAACAGGGATGTTCCGCCATGCGTTTGCCGCGCATGGAACAACGGAAGGATCATGTCCCAATGAGGGTGAGAATTCTTACCGGCGCCGCACTGGCGGCTGCACTTCTTGCCAATTCAGCAGCCTTCGCCCAGCCGTCGGCGAACGACATTCCGCCGAACGCGCCCGGCGGCGGCAAGAGCATCGAACCGGGCAAGGTCGGCCCGGGCAGCGAAAAAAACTCCCAAATTTCGCCGACTTCACCGGCTGTTCCGGTTGAAAAGCAGCCCCCTCCGGAGATCAGCCTGCCGGCCGATTCAGCCGGGGGAAACAGTACGGGCGAGTCAGGGAGCGGTCCGGAAGGAACGGCTCCGCCGCACAACCCTTCGGCTCCCGGCCTGCAGTAACACGGGGCCCAGAAGCCGCGCGATTTAATCAAATGAAGATCGTCATTGTGGAGCGGAATTTTCCATCTTTGACGGTCTTCGTTGCGTCCGGCCTCGATGGCGGCAATTCTAATCAATAGGGGTCGGCACAAGTAGTGAGGCAGCGCATGTTGAAGATTTTGGGCTTAGCCAGCTTCGTGTTGGGCCTGTCCGCTTTGGTCCCGGCCGCGGACGCTGGGCATCGCAGAAACAACTGCTGCTTCAAGCTTGGCTACCACCGGTACGGACCGCCCTACGGCCCGCACTTCGGATTTGCAACCTACGCCGGCGATCCCTTCGCGCGCGACGACTATTACGATGGGCGCCGCTGCTACTACCTGCACCGTCGCGACTTCTGTCGCGGGCCTCGTCCGCTCGACTGGCTGCGCTTCCGCTAAGCACACACAAAAAGGGCCTGCGATCAGCAGGCCCGCTCATGCCCCGCTGTCACCACGCCGGAACGCAGATCTGGCGCGGCCTCAAATCATATCCATTGTCGAAGTAGCAGTAGGTTCCGCGATACCCGCGTACGGGAACCGGCACCGGAACGGGCACCGCATAAACGGGATAGCGCGGCAGCGCATAATAGCTTCCCGCCGGGTAGAACCCGTAAGCGGGATAAAAGCCCCAGCCCATGCGCCGGCATTCCCGGCTCGGCGCGTGATAGCCGTAAGGATCGTACACGCAGCCGCGATGCCGCGCTTCAGCTGATGACGTCGCCACGGCAAAACTCAAGGCCGCCATGATGCCGGCAGCTGCGCACTTCACATACGACATGGATGTCTCCCGAATGCACTCACGGTCTGCATATCGGGAGAAGTTAAACGAAGCCATTAGCGCGCGGTGGCCCGAGCAAAACTAGAGTGAATAAAAACTTGCCCTAATTGTATAGGCGCCCTTGCGTAGCGCTCAGTCCGGAACCAACTCGATTTGGCCGGCCAACGACTGGATGTCACGATACGATCTCTGAACGCTCTCGATCAGATTTGGCAGCCGCTTTGCCATTTTCTCCTTCACGTCAGCCGGACAGCCCGCGGGCTGCTTCGCCAGTGATTGGGCGACCTGCTCCTTAGCCTTGGTCTCGACCGCCGCACGGTCAATTGCGGTATCGATGCAGCTGTAGAGTTTGGCGACGTAAGGCGTCGTCGCCTGATAGAACCGGTCGAGCTTGTCCGCCTCTGCGTTGAATCCGCAACGCCGCGCCAACTCGATCTGCTCGAACTGGTCAGCCACCTGCGCCTGCATGAGAAGAGACGTGCATGCGTATCCGGTCGCGATGCCAACTTGTTGGCGGCAGAGCCCGCGCCGCATGTCCGCTTTTTGGATCTCATTGAGCGTGCAGGCCGCCGCGCCGCCGGATAGCGACGCAAACATGCCGAGCGCAAGAAAGGCGGACACTCTCAAGTTCATGGGCTATCGCTCCCCCGAAGCAAAGACACGGTTCGCCTGCCGGACCAAAGAGCGGCAGAGCGCTGAAACCTTAACAGACGGAATATGGCGCGCGCAGTACGCCGGCTCGGCTGTGACTTTATGCGCCTCCCCGCATGCAAAAAGCCCAAAAGGGCCCGTCAAAACGCGATTTCCGTGCGCTGTGTTACGACCCGGTCACGTTTTGCCTCCTTGCCAAATGATAGCCTCGATCCGAGTCTGTCGTGGAAAGGAACGCGAGTAAAAAATCCGCGCAAACCGCTCTTCACACGCCGGCAGGCGATAACGATCGCTCGCGTTTCCTGAGCAGATATTGCGCGAATGGGAGCAGCGCCTTGGGCTTTTCTAACGGAGAGAAGCCAACATGCAGAAATTCAAAGTCATCGTCTGGTGTGAGAACTGCCGGAACGACGCCGAGGGATGTTTCGGCGGCGGTTGTGAAACGATAGGCAGCGCGTTCGAGAGCTGGGACGACGCCGAAAAGGCTGCCGCCGAATACTGCGGAAACATGCCCTACCATTATCGGGTCGAGGAGCAGGACGAGTACTAGGCGGTCAGGGCGGCTGGCGAGCCACCGCTTGATGAAGAACCTGCCCGCGCGAAAGCAGAGCGCTGGCCCGGGCCTCCTCGCCCCTCATCTCTGACCCGCACCGGAAGAACAAAGAGGCGGACATCGCAAGATGTCCGCCTCTTTTTGGATACGCAAAACTATTTTCGAACAATGACTTGAAATCCTTGACAAATCATGAGCGGCGCGAAGCCCGCGTTCCGCGCAAAATCTGTTAAAAAAGCGTGTGTTCCTTGTGGGAGAATCCAAAAGAGTACAGCGCTCCGAATCCGATTCTGATTCCGTCGCATTGGGTTGGCATGATTCGGATCACCGGTTGGTCCGGCTCATCGCGGTGAGGGAATTCAATGCGCATGTACGGCTACACATCGGACGAACTTCAGTCGTTTTATCGGGTTCTCGATCGCTTGGTGACTGAAGTTGCCGATCGTGAATTGCAGATCACGGTCTACGATATGATCCACCGGCTGTTCGAAGCCGCGGACAAAGGCGTTCGCGATCCGGAACGCCTGCGCCAAGCTGTGCTGC
>Ga0180218_1001285_pt1 | contig 15670 bp, 14 predicted proteins | sample eDN3rd37CKraftBY_FD_151334 | JGI IMG/M metagenome (GOLD analysis project Ga0180218, IMG submission 151334) | Enriched backyard soil microbial communities from Emeryville, California, USA - eDNA 3rd pass 37_C Kraft BY (version 2) (version 2) | ecosystem: Environmental > Terrestrial > Soil >...
GAGGAGGTCGAGCTCTCCTGGAAGATCCTCGACCCGGTCACCGCGTACTGGGCGAGCAAGGGCAGGCCCGAGCAGTACGCGTCGGGCACCTGGGGCCCGGAGTCCGCCGACAAGATGATGGCCCGCGACGGCCGCTCGTGGCGGCGCCCGTGAGGCCCGCCCCCGCCCCGTACGACGCCGCTCGCGCCGCGGCGAGCCGCACCCGACGGTGCCGTGTCCACCCGTGCCGTAACCACGCAGGAGAGCCCCGATGATCATCGACATGCCGGACACGACCACGAACGCGGTCGGCAAGCGGCTCGCGCACCTGCGCGACGAGGGTGGCGCCGTGGCGCTCGGCCGGGTGCTGACGCTCGTCGTGGTCGCGGAGGAGGCCGACATCGAGGACTCCGTCCGCGCCGCCAACCAGGCCAGCCACGAGCACCCGTGCCGGGTCGTGGTGGTCGCGCCGCTCGTGCAGCGCGACCGTTCCGCCCCGCGCCTGGATGCCGAGATCCGCGTCGGCGGCGACGCCGGTGCCTCCGAGGTCGTGGTGCTGCGCGCCGGCGGCCCCATGCTCGACCACCCCGACACGCTCGTCATGCCCCTGCTGCTGCCCGACGCCCCCATCGTCGTCTGGTGGCCGACGGGCGGCCCCGACGACCCGTCGGCGGACCCGATGGGCGCGATGGCCCAGCGCCGCATCACGGACACGACGACGGCGGCCGACCCGGTGGCCATGCTGCACCGCCTGTCCGGCACGTTCAGCCCCGGCGACACCGACCTCGCGTGGGCGCGCGTCACGCTGTGGCGCGGACTCATCGCGGCGGCGGTGGAGCAGCCCCCGTTCGAGCCCGTCACCGCGGTGACCGTCGAGGGGCAGCAGCAGCACACGTCGCTGGACCTGCTGGCGGCCTGGCTCGGGCAGCGCCTGCGCTGCCCGGCCACGGTCGTGCGCACGGACAGCGACGACGCCATCACGCGCGTCACGCTGGAGCGCAAGAGCGGGCCGATCGTGCTCGACCGTCCCGACGGCCGCGTCGTGGCGATCACGCAGCCCGAGAAGCCGGAGCGCCGCATGGCGTTGCCCATCCGCGCGCTGAGCGAGGCCCTCATCGAGGAGCTGCGGCGCCTCGACCCCGACGAGCTCTACGGCGAGGTCCTCACCAAGGGGCTCGCGCGGGTGGAGACCGTCGACGCGAAGGCGAAGGCCAAGGCGTGAGCGCGCCGCTCGTCGTCGTCCACCCGGACCCGGCCGTCCTCGCGGAGGCGGCCGCGGCCCGGCTCCTCACCCGCCTGCTCGACGTGCAGTCGGTCCGCACGCCGGTGCACGCGGTGCTGACGGGCGGCACCGTGGGCATCAAGACGCTCGAGGCCGTGTCGGCGAGCCCGCTGCGTGGCGCCGTGGACTGGTCCGGGGTGCACCTGTGGTGGGGCGACGAGCGGTTCCTGCCGGACGGCGACCCGGACCGCAACGAGACCCAGGCCCGCGCCGCCCTCGTGGACGCCCTGGTCGCGGACTCCGGCCTGCCCGCCGAGCACGTGCACGCGATGCCGGCCCGCGGCGCCGTGGTCGACGGCGCCACCGTCGAGACGCCGGAGCAGTCGGCCGCGGCCTACGCGGCCGAGCTCGCGGCCTTCGCCGCGCCTCCCGCGACCGGCTCGGCCGACGCGCAGGAGCCGGCCGTGCCGGAGTTCGACGTCCTGCTGCTGGGCATGGGGCCGGACGGGCACGTCGCCTCGCTGTTCCCCGGGCACGAGGGGCTCACGGCGCGCGGAGCGACCGTCGGGGTGCACGGCTCCCCCAAGCCGCCGCCGGAGCGCGTCTCGCTCACGTTCGGCGCCCTGCGCCGCGCGCGCGAGGTGTGGGTGGTCGCGGCCGGCGCCGAGAAGGCGGCCCAGGCCGCCGCCGCCCTCGCCGGCGGAGCCGTGACCGACGTGCCGGCCGCCGGCGCGCGCGGCACCGAGCGCACGCTGTGGCTGCTGGACGCCGCTGCGGCGGCACCGGCCTGACCGGCGCGGTCCACCGGGCGGCCCCGGGTCTTCACGACGCTCCGAGCAGGCCCCGGAGCTCGTCGATGTTGCGCTCGACGTCGAAGTCCCACGCCGAGAAGAACGCCTCGCTCGACCAGCCCTCGTCAGGTTGGGGCACGTCGCCGGCGCTCCACAGGAAGTGCAGGTCGCAGTCGAGCAGCAGGGAGACGAGGTACTCGTTGCGCGCGGTGTACCCCTCCTGGTTCAGGACGATCACCGTCTCGACCTGACGGGCGTAGATCAGGCTCAGCATCCCCGAGCCACCGAACCCCGCGATCACCCTCGCCCGCGCGAAGGCGGTCGCCTGCTCGTTCAGCGAGAGCAGCTCGGGGTAGATCACGGAGAACCCGAACCCTCGGAAGATCTCCTCGACCTCGTCGGTGTTCCGGCACTCGCGCTTCAACCGGCCCGCCGGGCGCGAGACGAAGATCCGTTCCCCCCGCCCGTCGGCGTCCGGCCGCACGAGCGCGCCGGCGAGACGGTCCCAGGTCGAGATCAACGACGGATGGATCGAGTAGGGCTCCGCGTAGTGCAGCAGCGGGCTCGCGCCGGCGAGGCGGTCCACCCGCACGGGCCCGTCGACCATGACGATGTCCTCGGCGTCGATCCCGTAGGCACCGAGCAGCCGGCGGTCGAGGGTCGTGATGCGGTCACCGGGGGTGCGTGCCTGGAGGATGACCTTGGTGTCGGGACCGAGCGCCTTCACGCGGTCCCAGCCCCACAGCCGGGAGACGGTCTCCATCATGAGGTGACCGAAGTGGGAGGCGAGGAACGGGTCCAGGTGGAAGTACGTGCCGGGCAGGTGCCTGGTCGCGACCTGGCGTGCGGGGACCCGTGCGAAGGCGGCGTCCACGTCGTCCGCCCCGGGACTGGTGAGCGTCGTGGCGTACGGGTACCGGAACGACTCCGGCAGGATCATCCCCGCGGCGTGCACCAGCCCGCGGGGGGCGACGGTCACCGGTCCCTCGTACGTGCGGACGGTCGCCTCCGGGTACGGCACCGACGTGGCGAGGCCCTCGCCGTCCCGCGGGAGCGCTCCGTGCACCCGGGAGGCTGACTCGAGCGTGCCCGCCGCACGGCGACCCACCACCTGTGCGACGACGTCACCCGACCGGCCTGTGACGACCTTCCCCACCTCGTGCTCGCGCACCTTGAGGTGGTGCACGCCGCGCTTGACCACCGTCGTGTGGGTGGGAGCGAGGGTGGCCGCCTCCACGGACGTCGCCAGGGCCCGGTCACGAGGGTCGGCCAGCTTCTCCACCACCCCCCGACCGACGGCGCCGACGACCCGGTGCACGACCCGGGCGCACGAGTCCTCCAGGAGGCCCGTCCCGCCACGGTGGCGCGCCACGTGGACGCCGCCCTGACGCAGGTTCAGGAAGCCGCGGCGCCACACGCGGGCATGCACGTCCTTGCCGTCCTCGGTGAGATCGATGACGAGGTCGGGAGCGGGGAGCCGCCGGGTCACGCTGGCCCAGGCCGGCAGGCTCGGGACGTCGACCACGGTGACGGAACCGCGCGCGGCGTCACGGTCGCGATCCCGTGGGACGCCCACTCGGACGACGGTCACGTCGAACCCCTCGAGGAACGCTGCGAGCGCCTCGACGGCCGCCATCCCGCCCGAGGTCGGATCGGCGAGGATCATGGCGCGGTGCTGCCGCTCGTCGGGCGGTCCGACCAGCCGCACGGCAGCGTCGACCACGTCGGGCGGGAGAGGGAGCACGACGTCCTGCCTGAGGCCCGGTCGAGGGCCGCGCGGGAGGTCGCGTGCCAGACGTCGAAGGAACGAACGCACGAGGAACCTCCACGGCTGCACCCGCCGGCCCGACGGCTCGGGCGGCATCGCTCGTCGGACAGTAGGGCGGCGGCCCCTCCCCCCGCAGCGAACACCGCACGAACACCCGGTGAACCCTTCCGGGGCCCTGGCACCCGTCGGGAGAGCCGCCCTAGCTCGCCGACCGGTGCCGGTCGGCGAGGAGGCGGCCGGGCGTCTCGTCGTCGAACTCGGCGAAGAACTCCCCCACCCGCTCGGTGAGCTCGCTCATCCCGTCGCACGCGAACAGCGTGGGCTGGTAGTGCGAGATGTCGTACTCCACGGTGCCCATCGAGTAGAAGTCGAGGGGCAGGATCGTGGCGCCGCGGAACTCCTCGATCTCGCCGTACGACGACAGCAGCCCCGCGCCGTACGCGCGCAGCTCCCCGTCCTCGTACATGACGCCGAACTCGATGGTGAACCAGAAGACGTCGGCCACGAACTGGAGGCCCTCGGCCGTCTCGCAACGACGCGCCGCCTCGCCCGCCCGACGCTTCACGTCGGCGATCGCCGGGTTCGCGAGGAGGTTCCCGTGGCCGACGACCTCGTGGATGATGTCGGGCTCGGGGGTGTAGAGGGGCTGCGACCCGTGCCGCAGGTACTGCGTGGAGTGGAAGACGCCGTCGGCGAGCGACCCGTAGAACTGGTCCAGCGGCACCAGGCCCGCGGCGGGGTGCAGGCGGAAGTCGCTGAGGGGCTCCAGTCCGGCGCTCACCTCGTCGAGCTGCGGCACCCGGTCGGTCGGCAGGCCGAGGGCCTCCTTGCCCTCGAGGTACCCGCGGATCGCCAGGCGCTCGTGCTTGGGCGCGAGCTCGGCGCACACGGTGCGCCAGATCTCGTTCTCCGCGTCGGTGTACTCGACGCGGGGCACCGGATCGCCCGGCGACCAGCGCAGCGCGGGTCCGGCGATGACCTCGCGCCGACGCCGGTACTCCGGGTCGTTCGCGCCGGGGTGGTCGTCCGTGAGGTGCACCGTGACGCCGTGCTCGTCCTCGGTGACGGGGGCGTAGAGCTGTCCTTCCTCGAACATGCGGCCAGACTACGCCCCGCTCCACCGTCTCGACAGATGGACATCCGGGGCCGGCGGAGCCTGCTCCGGACCCGGGCCGGCCCCGTCAGCTCGCCTGGCGCAGCCCCGTCCGGCGCGCCCGCAGCGTCGCGAGCGCCTCCTCGAGCAGAGCGGCGCCGTCCTCCTCGGAGCGGCGTTCCTTCACGTACGCCAGGTGCGTCTTGTACGGCTCGTTCCGCACCGGCTCCGGCGGGTTGGCCGCGTCCAGCCCGGCCGGGAAGCCGCAGCGCGGACAGTCCCAGAACTCCGGAGGCTCGACGTCCTCGTTGGCCGAGAAGCTCGGCGTCGTCTCGTGCCCGTTCGCGCACCAGTACGAGACCCGCACCCGGGGTGCCGCCTCGCCGCGCTCGGACTCTCCCAGCGGACCCGCGCCCACGCGCGAGCCCCGGATCGCATGACCGGCTGTAGCCACGTCCTGTCGTCCTCACCTTCGACTCAGTGGGCGTGCGCCCACGGACGATCTTCGTGAACCGTCGGGCCGGGCTCGCACCCGGCCCCGTTGCCCCCGCACCGGTCCGGGCCTGCGCCTGGCCGGTGACGGTCGCGGTCGTGCCGGCTCAGCTCACCTTCGTGATGAGACCCAGCAGCACGATCACGACGAACCAGACGAGCGCGAAGCTCACCGTGATCCGGTTGAGGTTGCGCTCGGCGACACCGGAGCTGCCGGCAGCGCTCGAGATCCCCCCGCCGAACATGTCGGACAGCCCGCCGCCCTTGCCCTTGTGCATCAGGATGAGCAGGGTCAGGAAGGCGCTGGTGATCACCAGGAGAACCTGAAGGATGATCTGCAAAACGTCCACGGTGTCCTCGGCTGTCCTCGTTCGTCGTCCGTCCCGCGGGGCGGGCTTGCGTTCGTCACCCGGCCAGGACGTCGTCCCGGCCGGGTCAAGAGTAAGTGACGAACGCCTCCCGAGGCGAACACCGATGTTTCCATCGGATGACGATCCTCGGGAGGCGTCCGTCCGGCGGGCCGGGCCCGCCGTGGTGGTGCTTCTGAGTGCTCGGTGGTGCTCGGTGGGTCGCGTCAGGCGACGTGCGACTGGTACCGCGCGATCTTCGCGAACTCGACGGGGTCGAGGCTCGCGCCGCCGACCAGGGCGCCGTCGACGTCGGGCTGCGCCATGATCTGCGCGACGTTGCCCGACTTCACCGAACCGCCGTAGAGCACCCGCACGCCCGCGGCGAGCTCGGCGTCGTACAGCTCCGCGAGGCGACCGCGGATCGCACCGCAGACCTCCTGCGCGTCCTCCGGGGTCGCGACCTCGCCCGTGCCGATGGCCCACACGGGCTCGTAGGCGATGACGACCTGCGCGGCCTGCTCCGCCGGCACGTCGGCGAGGGCGGCGTCGACCTGCGCGAGCGTGTACGACACCTGCTCGCCGGCCTTGCGCACGTCCAGCCCCTCCCCGACGCACAGGATCGGCACGAGGCCGTGCTCGAAGGCGGCGCGCACCTTGGCGTTCACCAGCGCGTCGTCCTCGGCGTGGTACTCGCGGCGCTCCGAGTGCCCGACGGCCACGTACGTGCAGCCCAGGCGGGACAGCATCGGGCCCGAGACCTCGCCCGTGTAGGCGCCCGACGCGTGCGTCGACAGGTCCTGCGCGCCGTAGCGCACCTCGAGCTTGTCGGCGTCCACGAGCGTCTGCACCGAGCGCAGGTCCGTGAACGGCGCCAGGACGGCGACCTCCACGGCCTCGTAGTCGTGCTTCGCGTCCTTGAGCGTCCACGCGAGCTTCTGGACCGCGGCGATCGCCTCGGTGTGGTCCAGGTTCATCTTCCAGTTGCCCGCCATCAGGGGCGTGCGGGTGGTGGCCACGATGGGCTCCTCGTTCTCTCGTGCTGGGTAGGAAGGTCGGTCGGCTGTCAGTCCGCGAGGACGGCGAGGCCCGGGAGCTCCTTGCCCTCGAGCAGCTCCAGGCTGGCGCCACCGCCCGTGGAGATGTGGCTGAAGCCCGCCTCGTCGAAGCCGAGGGTGCGCACGGCCGCGGCCGAGTCGCCGCCGCCCACGATCGAGAACGCCCCCGCCGCGGTCGCATCGACGATGCCCTGCGCGACGGCGCGGGTGCCGGCGGCGAAGGCGTCGAACTCGAACACGCCCATCGGGCCGTTCCACACCACGGTCTTCGCGTCCGCGAGCCGCGCGGCGAACAGCGCGCCGGACTCGGGGCCGATGTCGAGACCCATGGTGCCGTCGGGGATCTGGTCCGCCGGCACGGTGCGGTGCGGCGCGTCGGCGGCGAACGAGTCCGCGGCGACGATGTCGGTGGGCAGCACGATCTCCACGCCCGACTCGGCGGCCTGGGCGAGGTAGCCCTTCACGGTGTCGACCTGATCGGCCTCGAGCAGCGAGGAGCCGACCGAGTGGCCCTGCGCGGCGAGGAACGTGAAGACCATGCCGCCGCCGATGAGCAGGCGGTCGGCCTTCGTCAGGAGGTTCTCGATCACGCCGAGCTTGTCGGAGACCTTCGAGCCGCCCAGGACGACGGCGTACGGCCGCTGCGGGTCCGTCGTCGCCCGCGAGAGCGCCTCGACCTCCTTGAGGACGAGGTCGCCGGCCGCGGCCGGGAGCAGCTTCGCGACGTCGTAGACCGACGCCTGCTTGCGGTGCACGACGCCGAACCCGTCGGAGACGAACGCGTCCGCCAGCGCGGCGAGCTCGCCTGCCAGCTCCTCGCGCTCCGCGTCGACCTTCGAGGTCTCACGGGCGTCGAACCGCACGTTCTCCAGGAGCGCCACCTGGCCGTCGGCCAGGGCCGCGACGGTCTCCTGCGCCGACGGGCCGGTGACGTCGGCCGCGAGGGCGACGTCCTGGCCCAGCAGCTCGCCGAGGCGCGCGGCCACGGGCGCCAGGGAGTAGGCGGGGTTCGGCTCGCCCTTGGGGCGGCCGAGGTGGGCCGTCACGACGACGCGGGCGCCGCCGTCGACCAGGCGCTTCAGCGTGGGCAGCGCCGCCTTGATGCGGCCGTCGTCCGTGATGGTGGTGCCGTCGAGCGGCACGTTGAAGTCCGAGCGGACGAGGACGCGCTTGCCGCGCAGCTCGCCCAGGGTGTCGATGGTCTTCATGGGGCACACCTGTCCGTCAGGGCCCGGTGCGTGCGGCGCGGCCGTGAGGCGTCCGCACGTCCCCGGACCGGGTGATCTGGTCCGTACATGACGACGTCCGCGTGCGCGGCCGGAGTTCGGCGCGCACGCGGACGTCGTGACTCACGCTCGAGCGGTGTCGGGCGCCGGAGTCGTCAGAGCTTCTCGCCGACGTGGACGGTCAGCGCGACGAGCGAGTTGGAGTAGCCCCACTCGTTGTCGTACCAGGAGACGACCTTGACCTGGTTGCCGATCACCTTGGTGAGCTTCGAGTCGAAGATGCTCGTGTGCGGGTTGGTGACGATGTCCGACGACACGATCTCGTCGTCCACGTACTCCAGGGTGCCCTTGAGCGGGCCCTCGGCGGCGGCCTTGACCGCGGCGTTGACCTCCTCGACCGTGACCTCCTTCGGGGCCTCGAAGGTGAGGTCGGTGGCCGAACCCGTGATGACCGGGACGCGCAGGGCGTAGCCGTCGAGCTTGCCCTTCAGCTCCGGGAGCACCAGGGCGACGGCCTTGGCGGCACCCGTGGTGGTCGGCACGATGTTCTGCGCGGCGGCGCGGGCGCGGCGGAGGTCCTTGTGCGGGCCGTCCTGCAGGTTCTGGTCGCCGGTGTACGCGTGGATCGTCGTCATGAGGCCGCGCTCGATGCCGATCGAGTCGTTGAGGGCCTTGGCGAGCGGCGCGAGGCAGTTCGTCGTGCAGGACGCGTTCGAGATGATGTGGTGCGCGGCCGGGTCGTACTGGTCGTTGTTCACACCCATGACGAAGGTCGCGTCCTCGTTCTTCGCCGGGGCGGAGATGATGACCTTCTTGGCGCCGGCGTCGATGTGCGCCTTGGCCTTGGTGGCGTCGGTGAAGAAGCCGGTGGACTCGATGACGATGTCCGCGCCCAGCTCGCCCCAGGGGAGGTTCGCCGGGTCGCGCTCGGCGAGCGCACGGATCTTCTGGCCGTCGACGATGATGTTCTCGTCGTCGAAGTCGACCGACTTCGGGAAGCGGCCCAGCACCGTGTCGTACTTGAGCAGGTGGGCCAGAGTCTTGTTGTCGGTCAGGTCGTTGACGCCGACGACCTCGATGTCCGCACCCGACTCCACGAGAGCGCGGTAGAAGTTCCGTCCGATCCGACCGAAGCCGTTGATCCCGACGCGGATGGTCACGATTGCCCTCCTCAGGGCGCGCCGGTGAGATCCCGGCGCACACGGTTGATGCCGACTTCCGCACGCCGCGAGGGGCGTGCTGATGATTCACGTCGTGACCCCGGAACCACCCGACGTTCTTCCACCGGGCGGTCAGCCTCGGGTCACGTCGTCGTCACCTGACGGAATGAGCCTATACCCGAACGGGCGGTGCCGCTGACCCTCGCCGACACCGTGAGACATGTGGTCTGACCATACGGACGCACCCGTCGCCGCACGGGGTCAGAGGTCGAGCAGCTCCGGGCTCAGGCCGGACTCGGTGTCCGGGATCCCGACCTCGAGCGCACGCTTGTCCGCCGTCGACAGGAGACGCCGGATCCGGCCCGCGACGGCGTCCTTGGACAGCGGCGGGTCGGCGAGCTGACCCAGCTCCTCCAGCGAGGCCTGCTTGTGCGCCAGCCGCAGCTCCCCCGCCTGACGCAGGTGCTCCGGCACGTCCTCGCCCAGGATCTCGAAGGCGCGCTGCACCCGGGCGCCGGCCGCCACGGCGGCCCGCGCCGACCGGCGCAGGTTCGCGTCGTCGAAGTTCGCGAGCCGGTTCGCCGTGCCGCGCACCTCGCGCCGCGCGCGCCGCTCCTCCCAGATCTCGCGGGTGCGCACCGCGCCCATCCGCCGCAGGATCTCCCCGATCGCCTCGCCGTCGCGGACGACGACGCGGTCCACGCCCCGCACCTCGCGGGACTTCGCCTGCACGCCGAGGCGCCGCGCAGCACCGACCAGCGCGAGCGCGGCCTCGGGGCCCGGGCACGTGACCTCCAGCGCCATCGAGCGGCCCGGCTCCGTGAGCGACCCGTGCGCGAGGAACGCGCCGCGCCACACCGCCTCGGCCTCCGCGACACCCGCCGAGACGACCTCGGGGGCCAGGCCGCGCACCGGCCGCCCCCGGGAGTCCAGCAGGCCCGTCTGGCGGGCGAGCGACTCGCCGTCGCGCACCACGCGCACCACGTACCGGTTGTTCTTGCGCAGGCCCCCGGCCTGCACCACGATCAGGTCGCTCGTGTGCCCGTAGAGCTCCGTGATCGACTGCCGCAGCCGCGCCGCGGCCGCCTCGTCGTCCAGCTCCGCCTCGATCACCACGCGGCCCGAGATGATGTGCAGCCCGCCGGAGAACCGCAGCGTCGCCGAGACCTCCGCCTTGCGGCACGACGTCCGGGTCACCTTGATCCGCGCGAGCTCGTCCTTCACCTCTGCCGTCAGCGCCATGGCGTCATCCTGCCACGCGAGGCAAGCACCCTCAGCCGTCGGCCGGCTCCCCGCCGGAGGGCGGTCACACGTCCCCGTAGACGCCCTCGAACACGTCCCGGTAGGCCGCAGCGAGGCGCAGCGGGTCGTGCAGCGCGGTCCCGTCGCCACGGCGGACCTGACGCATGAGGAGCCTCGCGCCCATGGCCTGGGCGGCGTCGGCGAGCTCGTCCACGTCCTCGACGGCCGACGGGTCGGCCAGCACCGCGTCGACGCGCAGCCCGGGCGCGTGCCGGTGCAGCGCCTCGAGGTGGTCGGTCGCGGTGAGCCCCTGCGTCTCGCCGCGCTCGGCGGCCAGGTTGAGCGTCACGCACACCCGCGCGTCCGTCTCGTGCAGCGCCGTCGCGAGCTCCGGCACCAGCAGGTGCACCAGCACCGACGAGTACCAGGAGCCCGGCCCGAGCACCACCCAGTCGGCGGCGCGCACCGCCTCCACCGCCTCGGGGCACGCCGGCGGGTCCGCCGGCACCAGGCGCAGCTGCTCGATCCGGCCCTCCGTCACGGCGACGCGGCTCTGCCCGACGACGGTGTCGAGCGTCGCGACGCCGTCGCGCCGCACGTCCGCCTCGACCACGAGAGGCACCGACGCCATCGGCAGCACGCGACCCCGCGCGCCGAGGAGCCGGCCGACCCAGTCGAGCCCCGCCACGGTGTCGCCGAGCTGCTCCCACAGCGCGACGATCAGGAGGTTGCCCATGGCGTGCTTGTCCAGGCTGCCCGCGGAACGGAACCGGTGCTGCAGCAGGTCGCTCCAGGTGCGGCCCCACTCCGAGTCGTCGCACAGGGCCGCGAGCGCCATCCGCAGATCGCCGGGCGGCAGCACGTCGAGCTCGTCGCGCAGCCGCCCCGACGACCCGCCGTCGTCCGCGACCGTCACGACGGCGGTCAGCCGGTCGGACATCAGCCGCAGCGCGGACAGGCTCGCGAACAGCCCGTGCCCTCCCCCGAGCGCCGTCACCGCCGGGGCCTCCGGGCTCGCGACCGGCGTCGTCACTCCTTCCCCAGGTCGCGTGCCGTGAGCGACACGCGCTGGCCCGCGTCGCGCAGCCGCTGGGCGATCTCCCCCGCGATCGCGACGGAGCGGTGCTTCCCCCCGGTGCACCCGACGGCGATGGTCACGTACCGCTTCTCCTCGGCCAGGTAGCCGGCGAGGACGGGCTCGAGCGCCGCGACGTACCGGTCCACGAACTCCTGCGCGCCGGGCCGGGCGAGCACGTACTCCCGCACCGGGGCGTCCCGGCCCGTGAGGTGGCGCAGCTCGGTGATCCAGTACGGGTTCGCCAGGAAGCGGACGTCCACCACGTGGTCGGCGTCGAGCGGGATGCCGTACTTGAAGCCGAAGGCGAGCACGTTGATGCGCAGCGCGTCGGGGGCGCCGTCCGCGACGGCGGCGCGCACCTCGCGCGCCAGGTCGTGCACCGACAGCTCCGACGTGTCGATGACGACGTCGGCGCGCTCCGCGATCGACGCGAGCGCGCGGCGCTCCTCGCCGATGCCGTCGAGGATCCGCCCCTCGCCCTGCAGCGGGTGCGGGCGGCGGACGCTCTCGTAGCGCCGCACCAGGGTGTCGTCGCGCGCGTCGAGGAACAGGATCCGGTAGTTCACGCCGGCGTCGCGCAGGTGCTGCAGCACCCGGGTGAGCTCGGCGAAGTACTCCCGCCCGCGGACGTCGACCACGACGGCGAGCCGCTCGACGGACGAGCCCGCGCGGGTCATCAGGTCGACCAGCGGCACGATCATCATCGGCGGCAGGTTGTCGACCACGAACCAGTCGAGGTCCTCCAGCACGCCCGCCGCGCGCGACCTGCCGGCGCCCGACATGCCGGTGATGATCAGCACCTCCGGCTCGGCCTGCTCCGGGGCGGGGGTCGTGGCCTCGATCTCGGGGATGCCCTGCGGGACGGTGATGGGGTCCGGCTCGCTCATGCGCCCAGCATGCCAGGGCCCGCCGCGTCCTGGCTGGTCGGCGCGCTGCTCCGGTCGGCGGTGGCGTCGGCCGAGGTGTCGTCGGCGGCGGTGTCGCCGGCGGCGGTGGCTGAGGTGGCGTCGGCGCGGGTGGCGGGCTCCGACGCGTCGGAGCTCCCTGCGGCGCCGGGGCCGCCGCCGAGCGCCGCGACGACGGCCTCGGCGGTGCGGCGACCCATGCCGCGCACCTGGGCGATCTCGTCGACGCTCGCCGCGCGCAGCTTCTTGACCGAGCCGAACGTGCTCAGCAGCGCCTTGCGCCGCGCCGGTCCGAGGCCCGGCACCTCGTCGAGCGCCGAGGTCACCATCCCCTTGCTCCGGCGCTGCCGGTGCGCCGTGATGGCGCGCCGGTGCGCCTCGTCGCGCACCCGCTGGAGCAGGTACAACGCCTCGGAGGAGCGCTGCAGGATCACCGGGTAGTCCTCACCGGGGAGCCACACCTCCTCGAGCCGCTTCGCGAGCCCGCACAGCGCGACGTCGGTGACCCCCAGCTCGTCCAGGGCGCGCTGGGCCGCCGCCACCTGGGGCGGGCCGCCGTCGACCACGACGAGGTTGGGCGGGTAGGCGAACCGCTTGCGCTCCCCCGCCTCCCTCGCCTCCTCGGCGGGAACCTCGCCCGACCGAGGGCGGGCGACCTGGGGCGGGCGCCCGTCCTCGTCGCTGTCGTCGAGCTCCACCTCGCCCGACGCCAGCCGGTCGGCCAGGTAGCGGCGGAACCGGCGGGTGATGACCTCGTGCATGGCTGCCGTGTCGTCCCGCGCCCCGTCACCCTCGGGACCCCGGACCGAGAAGGTGCGGTACTCGCTCTTGCGCGGCAGCCCGTCCTCGAAGACGACCATCGACGCGGACTGGTAGGTGCCCTGGGTGTGCGAGACGTCGTAGCACTCGATGCGCAGGGGCGCCGACTCGAGGCCCAGCGCCTCCTGGATCTCGCGGAGCGCCTGGCTGCGGGTGGTGAGGTCGCCGGCACGGCGGGTGCGGTGCAGCGCGAGAGCGTGCTCCGCGTTGGCCCTGACCGTGGCGGCGAGCTCGCGCTTGTCGCCGCGCTGCGGAACCCGCAGCTCCACGCGAGCACCGCGCAGCCCCGTCAGCCAGGCCGTCATCTGCGCCGGGTCGGGGGGAAGCACCGGGACCAGCACCTCGCGCGGGACGGCGTCGCGCGCCTCGCGGCGTGCCGCCGCGCGTCCCTCGGCGTCGAGGTCGGTCTCGGCCGCCGCCGCGCGGGCGTCCTCGACGGCGCCGTACACCTGCTGCAGCAGGTGCTCGACGAGCTCCGCGTCGGTGACGTCCTCGACCTTCTCCACGACCCAGCCGCGCTGGCCGCGGATGCGGCCGCCCCGCACGTGGAAGACCTGGACCGCGGCCTCGAGCTCGTCGCCCGCGAGCGCGAAGACGTCGGCGTCGGTCGCGTCGGGGAGCACGACGGCGTTCTTCTCCGTGGCCCGGCGCAGCGCCTGGATGTCGTCGCGCAGGCGGGCTGCCTGCTCGTACTCCATGGACGCGGCGGCCTCGTTCATGCGCGCCGTGAGACGCCGCTCGAACCGCTGCGTGTCGCCCGCCATGAAGTCGCAGAAGTCCTGCGCCAGCTGCTTGTGCTCGTCGACGCCGATGCGGCCGACGCACGGCGCCGAGCACTTGTCGATGTAGCCGAGCAGGCACGGCCGGCCCGTCTGGTGCGCACGCTTGTACACGCCCGCCGAGCAGGTGCGGATCGGGAAGACCCGCAGCAGGAGGTCGAGCGTCTCGCGGATCGCCCAGGCGTGACCGTACGGCCCGAAGTACCGGGTGCCGGGGCGCTTGGCACCCCGCATCACCTGGGCGCGCGGTACCTCGTCGGCCATCGTCACCGCGAGGTACGGGTAGGACTTGTCGTCGCGGTACTTCACGTTGAACCGCGGGTCGTACTCCTTGATCCAGGAGTACTCGAGCGCCAGCGCCTCGACCTCGGTGCCGACGACCGTCCACTCGACCGACGCCGCCGTCGTGACCATGCTCTGCGTGCGGTGGTGCAGGTGCGCGACGTCCTGGAAGTAGTTCGACAGCCGCGCCCGCAGGTTCTTCGCCTTGCCCACGTAGATCACGCGGCCGTGCGCGTCGCGGAACCGGTAGACGCCGGGCGACGTGGGGATCTCCCCCGGCTTCGGGCGGTAGGTCGCTGGGTCGGCCATGCCGTCAGCCTAGGTCAGGCCACCGACGGTCCCCGTCGTCCTCTGTGCCCCTCTGTGGCGCGCGGGACCTACTTCATCGTGCCTGCCGACACCGACCCCTGGAGCTGCCGCTGGAAGATCAGGTAGGCGATCAGCACCGGCACGATCGTCACCACCACGGCCGCGAACATCGCGCCGAAGTCCACCGCGTACCCCGCCGACGACACGAACGCCGCCAGGCGCTGGGAGAGCACGTAGTTCTCCTGCGCCGGGTTCAGCGCGATCGGCAGGATGAACTGGTTCCACAGGCCGAGGAAGTTGAAGATCGCGACGGACGCCATGCCGGGCGTCGCCATCGGCAGCATCACCTGGAAGAACGTCCGCCAGTTCCCGGCGCCGTCGATCGCCGCGGCCTCGGCGATGTCGTCGGGCAGCCCGCGGAAGAACGCGTAGAGGAAGAACACCGTGAACGGCAGCGCGAAGGCGACGTAGACGACGATCAGCCCCGGCAGCGTCCCGAGCAGCCCGGCGTTCTGGAGCACGAAGAACAGCGGGACGATCGCGAGGAAGACCGGGAACGTCAGACCGGCCAGCATGAGGTAGTAGATCGCCCGCCGGCCGGGGAACTCGAAGCGGGCCAGCACGTAGGCGCACATCGCCCCGAGCAGCATGACGAGCACCAGGGCGGTCCCGACCACGATGATCGTGTTCACGAAGGCGCGGCCGATCTGGGCGTCGACCCACGCGTTCTCGTAGTTCGTGAAGGACCACTCGGACGGCAGCGAGAACGGCGACGCGAAGATCTCCGCGCTCGTCTTGAACGACCCGATGAACACCCAGATCATGGGCGCGATGACGAGGACGCACCAGATCACGAGGACGGTGTGCGACACGCCCGCGGCGACGCGGTCGCCGCGACCGGCCGCGCGGGCGGCCCTCGTGCGCGGGACGGCGCGGGCCGTGCGGGGCATCGCCTGGGCGTGGGCGGTCATCGCCGTCCCCTCTCGTTGCGACCGCCGGCGAGGCGGTTCACGGTGAACACCAGCGCGGCGAACACCAGGGTGACGATCGCCATCGCCACGCCCATCGCGCTGGCGTAGCCGAACTTCCCCTCCGTGAAGGCCGAGCGGAACAGCTGCTG
>Ga0180218_1001286_pt1 | contig 15658 bp, 10 predicted proteins | sample eDN3rd37CKraftBY_FD_151334 | JGI IMG/M metagenome (GOLD analysis project Ga0180218, IMG submission 151334) | Enriched backyard soil microbial communities from Emeryville, California, USA - eDNA 3rd pass 37_C Kraft BY (version 2) (version 2) | ecosystem: Environmental > Terrestrial > Soil >...
AAATATTGATGTGACCGTATTCGACCGGATGCCGTCACTTGCGCGCAAACTCCTGATGGCCGGGCGCGGCGGACTCAACCTGACGCATTCGGAAAGTCTCGCGACATTCCTGCCGCGCTATGGCGCGGCGGAATCGCGTCTGCGGCCGGTCATCGATGCGTTTCCGCCCGAGCGCCTACGTGCCTGGAGCGAGGAACTGGGGCAGCCGACCTTCGTCGGAACCAGCGGCCGCGTATTCCCGAATGCGATGAAAGCATCGCCGTTGCTGCGCGCATGGTTGCGGCGGCTCGATGCGATGGGCGTGAAGGTGGCATTGCGCCACCGCTGGTCGGGCTGGTCGGACGAGGGCGCGCTCACCTTCGAAACGCCGGACGGCGCGATCCATGTGACACCGGACGTCACGGTGCTGGCGCTCGGCGGCGCAAGCTGGCCGCGGCTCGGGTCGGATGGCGGCTGGTCCGATGTGCTGATCCGCGAAGGCATCGCGGTCTCGCGCCTGAAGCCCTCGAATTGCGGCTTTCGCGTGGGCTGGTCCGATCACATGCGAACGCGCTTTGCCGGGCAGCCGCTGAAAAACATTGCGCTGTCGTTCGAGGGCCATCGCGTGCGGGGCGAGGCCGTGGTCACGGAGGAGGGCCTGGAAGGCGGCGCCATTTATGCGCTGTCGCCGATGCTGCGCGACGCGATTGAGAGCAATGGCGCGGCCGTTATCGCTATCGACCTTCTGCCGGACAGTGGCGCTGACGATGTTGCGCGCAAGCTGGGCGCGCCGCGCGGCAAGCAGTCGTTGTCCAATGTGTTGCGAAAGGCCTTGTCGCTGTCGCCCGTTGCGATTGCGCTGGCGCAGGAGGCGACGCAAGGAAGGCTCGGTGCGCTCGAGCCGGGAGAGATGGCGGCCTTGCTGAAAGCTGTGCCAATCACGCTGATCGCGGTTGCGCCGATCGACCGCGCGATTTCAAGTGCGGGTGGCGTTGCTTTCAGTGAGATCGAGGAGACCTTCATGCTGAAGAAAAGGCCAGGCGTCTTTGTTGCCGGCGAAATGCTCGACTGGGAAGCGCCGACCGGCGGCTATCTGCTGCAGGCCTGTTTTGCGACTGGCATTGCCGCAGGTGAGGGCGCAGCGCGCTATCTTGCGGCATCGAACGCGGCGCAGCCGGCATGACCGAGCTTGCGGCTTACGCCGGCCTGTTCGCGGTGGCGTTCGTCGCCGCGACCATTCTGCCGGCGCAGTCGGAATTGGCGCTGGTCGGGCTGCTCCTCACGGGCAAGTTTTCGCCGGTGCTGCTGATCGCGGTTGCGGCCGCGGGCAATATTCTTGGCTCCTGCGTGAACTGGCTGCTCGGCGGATTTGCCGAGCGCTTCCGCGATCGCAAATGGTTTCCGGTATCGGCGCAGGCGCTCGACAAGGCGCAGGGCTGGTACCGGCGCTATGGCCGCTGGTCGCTGCTGCTGAGCTGGATGCCAGTCATCGGCGATCCGCTGACGGTCGCGGCCGGCTTCCTGCGCGAACCGTTCTGGTCGTTTCTTGTTCTGGTGACGATCGCGAAGACGGTGCGCTACGTGCTGCTGGCGTTGGGCGCTCTGGGAGCGATGGGACCGGTGGTGTAAGCGCCGCTACCCTTCGATTTCCTCGCGGAGCATTTCCAGCTCCAGCCATTTCTCTTCCGCGGCGGCGAGTTCGGCCTGCGCTTTCGCCATCGCCTCGGTTGCCGCATCGAACGCCTTGCGGTCGCGCGTGAAGAGATTCGGATCGTCGAGCTTCTTCTGCAGCGCGCCGATGTCGGCTTCCAGCTTCGCGATCTGCTTTGGCAAATTGTCGAGCGCGTATTTCTCGTTGAACGAGAGCTTCTTTTTCGGCTTCGGCGCGGACGGAGCCGTGCGGTCGGCTGCTTTCGTTTCCTTCGGTGCGGCATCGCGTACCGGCTTGGTCGACGCGATGTCGGCGCCGCGCTGCGCCAGCATGTCGGAATAGCCGCCGGCATATTCGTTCCAGACACCGTTGCCTTCCGGCACGATCACCGCGCTCACCACGCGATCGAGAAAGTCGCGGTCGTGGCTGATCAGGATCACGGTGCCGGTATAGTCGGCGAGCGTCTCCTCAAGCACGTCGAGGGTTTCGAGATCGAGATCGTTGGTCGGCTCGTCGAGCACCAGGAGGTTCGACGGCTTGGCCAGCGCGCGCGCCAGCATCAGCCGCCCCCGTTCTCCGCCGGACAGAGCGCGCAAGGGCGTACGGATCTGCTCCGGCGCGAACAGGAAGTCCTTCATGTACCCGACGACATGCTTGGTCTGTCCGCCGATCGAGACGGTGTCTCCGCGACCGCCCGTCAGCGCTTCGGATAGCGTCCAGTCCGGATCGAGGCTGTCGCGGTCCTGTTCGAGCGATGCCATTTCGATATTGGCCCCGAAGCGCACGGAGCCTTCGTCCGGCTGCAGCGTGCCGGTGAGAAGGGAGAGCAGCGTGGTCTTGCCGCTGCCGTTCGGGCCGACGATGCCGATGCGGTCGGCACGATTGATGCGCGTGGAGAAGTCCGTGACGATCGGACGGCCGTCATAGGCCTTTCCGATGTTTTTTGCCTCGATCACCAGCGCGCCGGACTTGTCGGCTTCCGCCACGCTGATGCTGGCCTTGCCGAGGCTGCCGCGATAGTCGTGCCGCCGCTGGCGCAGCGCCTGCAATTCGCCCATGCGGCGCATGTTACGCTTGCGGCGTGCGGTGACGCCGTAACGCACCCAGTGCTCCTCGGCGACGATCTTGCGGTCGAGCTTGTGCTGCTCGCGTTCTTCCTCGGCGAGGATCTCGTCGCGTCGTGCTTCGAAATCCTTGAACCCGATTTCAAGCCTGCGCGTGCGGCCGCGATCGAGCCACACCGTGACGCGCGACAGCGTTTCCAGAAAGCGCCGGTCGTGGCTGATCAGCACCAGCGCGGAGCGCCGGCTCTTCAGTTCGCTTTCCAGCCATTCGATGGTGACGAGGTCGAGATGGTTTGTCGGCTCGTCGAGGAGGAGAATATCGGGGTTGGGCGCCAAGACGCGCGCGAGCGCCGCGCGCCGGGCTTCTCCGCCGGAGAGGTGGGCGGGGTCTTCCGCCCCGGTCAGTCCGAGTTGCTCGATCAGGTAGCGCGCCTGGTACGGATCGTCGCCCGGCGCGAGCCCGGCCTCGACATAGGAAAGGGTGGTGGCGTGGCCGGAAAAGTCCGGTTCCTGCGGCAGGTAGCGGATCGTGGCGCCGGGCTGGATGAAGACGCTGCCGCGGTCGGCCTCGATCATGCCGGCGGCGATCTTCAGGAGCGTCGATTTGCCCGAGCCGTTGCGGCCGACAAGGCATACCCGTTCGCCCTCCGACACCGAGAGATCGGCCGAGGTCAGAAGTGGCGTGCCGCCGAAGGTGAGGGCGATGTCGCGAAGCTGGATCAGGGGAGCCATGAGGGGTGGGTGTATAGCGCGGCTGCCGCTTTGCACCATCGAAAATCGATCAGACGCTCTCGCGCCCGTCAATCGCCCGGAATAAACTTCTGGCTCCGGGAGAGAATCGCCAATGGACGTCCTGAACCTGCCGCGGCCGTCGTGGATGACGGAAGACCTGGTGCTGCTGGAAGACCAGGCCCGCCGGTTCATGGCGGCGGAATACGCCCCCAATATCGAACGCTGGAACGAGGCCGGGATCTACGACCGCGCGATCTGGAACAAGACCGGCGAGGCAGGTCTGCTCTGCGCCGCCATACCTGAGCAATACGGCGGGGCCGGCGGAACATTCGCGCATGAGGCGGTGATCAACCGCGAAATCGCTTTGTGTGGCTTCGACTCGTTCGGCGCGCCGCTGCATTCCGGCATCGTCGCGCCTTACATCCTGCATTACGGCACCGAGGATCAGAAGAAGCGCTGGCTGCCGAAGATGGCAACCGGCGAAATGGTCGGCGCGATTGCGATGACCGAGCCCGGCACCGGCTCCGACCTTCAGGGCGTGCGTACGACCGCGAAGAAATCCGGCAACGGCTACGTGCTGAACGGCTCGAAGATCTTTATCACCAACGGCCAGCATGCCGACCTGATCATCGTGGTTGCGAAAACCGATCCGTCAGCGGGTGCGAAGGGTGTATCGCTGTTCGTGGTCGAGACGGCGGATGCGCCCGGCTTTCGCCGTGGACGCAAGCTGAAGAAGCTCGGCCTCGATTCATCCGACACGTCGGAACTGTTCTTCGAAGAGGTGAAGCTGCCGGCCGAGAGTCTGCTCGGTCCGCAGGAAGGCCAGGGCTTCGTTCAGCTCATGCAGCAATTGCCGCAGGAGCGGCTGACGGTCGGCATCCATGCCGTGTCAATGATGGAGCGCGCGCTGCGCCTGACGATCGACTACGTCAAGGAGCGGCAGGCATTCGGCAAGGCGATCCTCGATTTTCAGAACACGCAGTTCACGCTGGCCGAATGCAAGACCGAGGCGACTGCAGCCAGGGTGTTTCTCGACCATTGCATCGAGCGGCACATCAGGGGCGAACTCGACAGCGTCACTGCGTCGATGATCAAATACTGGACCACGGACGTGCAGGCAAAAGTGATCGACCGTTGCCTGCAATTGTTTGGCGGCTATGGCTATATGGACGAATATCCGATCTCGCGCATGTACCGGGACGCGCGGGTGCTCCGCATCTATGCCGGCACGAACGAGATCATGAAGCTGCTGATCGCGAGGAGTCTATGACGGAGGCCTTCACCTCCCCCTGAAAGGGGGGAGGTCGGCGAGCGAAGCTCGCCGGGTGGGGGTCCTGGGCGACGTTGAAATTATGATCCCTCCCCGGACCACCTTCGGTGGTCCGACCCTCCCTTTTTAAGGGAGGGTGACAAGAGAAAGCGGATACAGAGTCATGGCCGACGCCTTCATCTACGATCATCTTCGTTCTCCGCGCGGGCGCGGCAAGGTGGATGGCTCTCTGCACGAGGTGCAGACGGTCAACCTCGCGGCGCAGGTTCTGAAAGGCGTGCGCGAGCGCAACAACCTCGATCCTGACCTCGTGGACGATGTGGTGATGGGCTGTGTCGATCCGGTCGGTGAGGCGGGCGGCGACGTCGCGCGGATTTCCGCGCTGCTTGCGGGCTATGGCGACCACGTGCCGGGTATCCAGATCAACCGCTTCTGCGCATCCGGGCTCGATGCCGTGAACTTTGCGGCGGCCGAGGTGATGAGCGGCCAGCACGACATGACGATTGGCGGTGGCGTGGAATCGATGAGCCGCGTCGGTATCGGCGCGTCCGGCGGCGCGTGGTTCATGGACCCGATGGCGGCGATCCCGACCTACTTCATGCCGCAGGGAATTTCCGCGGACCTGATCGCGACCAAATACGGATTCTCGCGCGATGACGTCGATGCCTACGCGGTGGAAAGCCAGAAGCGCGCGGCGGAAGCCTGGGCCGATGGCCGCTTCAAGAATTCGATCCTGCCGATCAAGGACGTGAATGGCATCACGCTGCTCGACCGTGATGAACATATGCGCCCGACGACCACGATGCAGTCGCTGGCATCGCTCAAGCCATCCTTCGTCGAGATGGGGCAACTTGGCGGCTTCGACGCCGTCGCGACGCAGCGCTATCCGGAGGTGGAAGAGATCAACCACGTGCATCACGCCGGCAATTCGTCCGGCATCGTGGATGGCGCGGCAGCGGTGCTGATCGGCAACAAGGACGCCGGCAAGGCGGCCGGCCTGAAGCCGCGCGCACGCATCAAGGCATTCGCCAATATCGGTTCCGAGCCGGGCATCATGCTGACGGGTCCGATCCCGGTGACGCAGAAGGTGTTGAAGAAGGCCGGCATGTCGACTGCCGACATCGACCTGTGGGAGCTGAACGAGGCGTTCGCGTCCGTGGTGCTGCGCTACATGCAGGCGCTCGACATTCCGCACGACAGGATCAACGTGAATGGCGGCGCCATCGCGATGGGCCATCCGCTCGGCGCGACCGGCGCGATGATCCTCGGCACCGTGCTGGACGAACTGGAGAGGCGCGATCTCAATACCGCGCTGGTGACATTGTGCATCGGCGCCGGAATGGGCACAGCGACGATCATTGAGAGGGTGTGAGCGCCGCATGCCGAAGATCGATGTGTCAAAATGCCCGGTGCGCACCAGCACCATCTATCCCGCGGAATTCGCGAAGGTCACGCACGGCCGCGAAAAGATCGCGCTCGGCAATGCGGCGGGCCTCACGCAATTCGGCGTGAACCTGACGAGGCTGAAGCCCGGTGCAGCATCATCGCTGCGGCACTGGCACGAGGGCGAGGACGAGTTCGTCTATGTCCTGGAAGGCGAGGCGACGTTGTGCGAGGACGGCGGCGAGACCATCCTGCGCGCGGGCGAGTGTGCGGGTTTCAAGGCCGGCGTCGCCAATGGCCACTGCCTGGTGAACAAGTCGCAGGCTGATGTCGCTTATCTCGAGATCGGCACCCGCGCATCGGTCGACCGCTTTCATTATTCCGAGGTCGACATGACGGGCGACAAGAGCGAAACCGGCGTGCGTTTCACGCGCAAGAACGGTGAGGCGTATTAGATTTTTCCGCGACGGCGCATTTCCCCTTTCCCCGCGAAGCGGTGGGGAGGGGTTAGGGGTGGGGGCGATGAATGGTCAGGCTTCGCAGTGATCCTAGAACGCCACGTGCAAGGAGCCTTCGCCGTCAGATGACCGATGCGGAAAGGAAGCTGTGGCGGCGGTTGCGGAGCGATTTTCCCGAACTGCATTTTCGGCGACAAGCGCCCGTCGGGCCGTATTTCGCAGACTTCGCCTGCCACAAGAACGGGATCGTTGCTGAGGTCGATGGCGGTCAGCATATGCTTGCGGATCACGCAGCGAAGGACAGCGCCCGGAATGCGTATCTCGCGAGGCACGGCTACCGTCTGTTTCGCTTTTGGAACAAGGATGTCTTGAAGAATATCGACGGTGTCGTGACGGCGATCCAAGACGAACTCGCCCGTGGTTCCGAAAGTGCCCCCCACCCCCGACCCCTCCCCACCGCTTCGCGGGGGGAGGGGAGCGCCGCCCGGAGCAATTCATGACGACCAATTTCTCTCTTGATACTGACGCCGATGGCATCGCGCTCATCACGTGGGATATGCCGGGACGTGCGATGAACGTCATCGACATCGCCACGATCCAGGAATTGTCCGAGCTCGTCGAGCAGACGACAGCGGATGAGAAGGTGAAGGGCGTCGTCATCACCTCCGGCAAGGATACGTTCTGCGCCGGCGCCGACCTCACGCTTCTCAATACGATGAGCGCGACCTTTGCCGAAATGGTGAAGACGCAAGGCGAGGAGGCCGCGGCCAAGCGCCTGTTCGAGGAAAGCCGCAAGCTGTCGCAGCTGTATCGGCGGATCGAGACCTGCGGCAAGCCGTGGGTCGCCGCGATCAACGGCACGGCGCTCGGTGGCGGCTTTGAACTCTGTCTCGCGTGTCACCATCGCGTCGCATCCGACAACGACAAGACCCGCGTCGGTTTGCCCGAGATCAAGATCGGTCTGTTTCCCGGCGCAGGCGGGACCACGCGCATCTCGCGGATGATGTTGCCGGCCGATGCGCTGCAATTCCTGGCGAAGGGCGACCAGCTTCGCGTCGCGCGCGCCAAGGGCATGAAGCTGATTGACAATGTGGTGCCCGCGGCCGATCTTGAGAAAGCCGCGAAGGGCTGGATCAAGGCCGGCGGCAAGGCGGAAGCGCCCTGGGACGTGAAGGGCTTCAAGAATCCCGGCGGACTTGTCTGGTCGAAGGCCGGGATGATGGTGTTCTCGCCGGCGAGCGCGCTGTATCGCAAGCAAACCTACGACAATTATCCGGCCGCACGCGCCATCATGCAGGTGGTGTTCGACGGCCTGCAGCTTCCGTTCGATCTCGCGCTGACGGTGGAGTCGCGCTACTTCGCGCACATCCTGCGCTCGAAGGAAGCGGCGGCGATGATCCGAACGCTGTTCGTGTCGATGGGCGAATTGAACAAGGGTGCGCGCCGGCCGGCGAACGTGCCGCCATCGAAGCTGAAGAAGGTTGGAGTCATCGGCGCGGGTTTCATGGGCGCCGGCATCGCCTATGTCAGCGCGCAGGCCGGGCTTGATGTGGTGCTGATCGACCGCGATCAGGATGCGGCCGACAAGGGCAAGGCGCTGTCGCACAAGCTGATGACCGAACAGATCAGCAAGGGCAGGACGAATTCAGCGGCGCGCGACGCGCTGCTCGCGCGCATCACCGCGACGTCCGACTACGACGCACTGAAGGGCTGCGATCTTGTGATCGAGGCGGTGTTTGAAGATCGCAAGGTGAAGGCGGATGCGACCGCGAAGGCGCAGGCGGTTGTGCCCGACATTGTGTTCGGGTCAAACACCTCGACGCTGCCGATCACTTCGCTTGCCGAGACTGCGAAGGACCCGTCGAAATTCATCGGCATCCATTTCTTCTCGCCGGTCGAGCGGATGATGCTGGTCGAGATCATCATGGGCAAGAAGACCGGAGACGAGGCGCTCGCGATGGCGCTCGACTTCGTGCGCGCGATCCGAAAGACGCCGATCGTGGTCAACGACTCGCGCGGTTTCTACACCTCGCGCGTGGTGGGTACCTATATCCGCGAAGGCCATCTCATGCTGATGGAAGGCGTGCCGGCCGCGATGATCGAGAATGTCGGGCGCATCGCCGGCATGCCGGTCGGCCCGCTGTCGCTCAACGATGAGGTCGCGGTCGATCTCGCGTGGAAGATCCTGAAAGCCACCGAAGCCGATCTCGGCAAGGACGCGGTCGACCCGCGCCAGAAGTCGTTGCTTCAGGCGATGGTCGAAACGCATAACCGGCTCGGTCGCAAGAACGCCAAGGGCTTCTACGATTACGCGGAAAAGGGGCCGAAGACGTTGTGGCCTGGCCTCGCCGATCTGCAGCAGACCACACTCGACCCCGACACGATCGATGTCGACGAATTGAAGAAGCGGCTGCTTGTGATCCAGGCGCTCGAGACAGCGCGCTGCTTCGAGGAGGGCGTGCTGACCGATGTGCGCGAGGCCGATGTCGGCTCGATCCTGGGCTTCGGTTTTGCGCCATTCAGCGGCGGCACGCTGTCCTATATCGACTTCATGGGCGTGAAGACTTTCGTCGCCCTGTGCGAAGCGCTGGAGAAGAAATTCGGTCCGCGCTTCAAGGCGAATGCGCTGCTGCTCGATCTAGCCGCCAAGGGCGAGACGTTTTACGGGCGGTTCGCGAAGGCGGGCGAGAAGGCCGCGGCGTAGTCACAACACTCGCGCGATCCGCTCGCACGCGTCGCGGATCTGCTCCGGGTCGCGTGCGAAGCACAGGCGCAGGAAATGCTCGCCGCCCTTGCCGAAGGCCCTGCCCGGCGCGAGCCCGACCTGCGCCTCGTCAACCAGCCTGCGCGCCAGCTTCTCGCTGTCGCTTTCGCCATCGACCGTGAAGAACAGATAGAATGCGCCCTGCGGCGGCGTGAAGCGGCAGCGGCCGGTGCGTCCCAGGATATCGCAGGCGATGTCACGGCTCGCGCGTGCGCGCGCGACCTGTTGGGTGACGAAGTCCTCTCCCTGATCGAGCGCCACGACTCCGGCGCGCTGCATGAATTGCGCGACACCCGAGGTCGAATATTGGATCAGGTTTTCGACCACCTGACCGAGTGACGGATGCGCGACGATCCAGCCCATGCGCCAGCCGGTCATGCACCAGTTCTTGGAAAACGTATTGACGAACAGAATCCGGTCGTCCGGCGCCATGATGTCGAGGAAGGACGGCGCGCGTCTGCCGTCGCCGTACCAGAACCGTGCATAGGTTTCGTCGGCGACGATCCATAATCCGTGCTGCCGCGCAAGTGCGAGCACGGCGTGAAGGTCGTCACGCGATGCGGTCCATCCGGTTGGATTGGATGGTGTGACGAGAATGATGACGCGGGTGCGGTCGTTAATGGCAGCCGCGATGCGCTCGAGATCGAGCGCCCAGCCGGCATTGCCGAACTGCATCGGCACTTCGACTGGGCGCGCGCCGATCAATCCCGTCGCTCCGGCCGCATTCGGCCAGGCGGGCGTCGGGATGATCACCTCGCTGCCTTCGGTCGCCGTCATCGCGAGCGTGATCTGGATCGCCTGCATGCCGGAGCCGGTGACGTAGAATTCGTCGGCGGAGAAGGCGCGTCCGTAGAGCCGCGTGTGATAGCGCGCCAGTGCTTCGCGCAAGTCCGGAATGCCGCGCTGCCAGGTGTAGAAGGTTTCGCCGGCTGCAAGGCCGCGATTTGCGGCTTCGATGATGAAGGCCGGCGTCGGCGTGTCGCCTTCGCCCGCCCACAGGCCCATCACGCCGCCGCGCGCGCGGCCGTATTTCATGATCTCGACGATGCCGCTGACCGGCGCCTCGCGCGCGGGTGCGCGCAAGGCCGCAGTCAGGGTGCCGGTCAGGGCGGGGGGCTCGGGTGCGAGTGACACCCGGTTCAGGTGGGCCGCCCGCGCGCCGCCGTCAATATCCCCCGAGCTTGTGGGCGATGCCCGCGAGGAAGGTATGGGTGGATAGGCTGATCGTGGTGTCGAGATTGCCGTCGCAGAAGCAGCCCGTCACCGGAATGAAGAGATGGTTGAAATCTCCATACTGCGAGTAGCGATACTCAATGCGGCCGGTCCAGCCGCCGGCCAGTATGGATTCGACGCCGGCGCCGAATGTCCATCCGGTCAGTGTCGTCTTCTGTGTGTCGACATGGCTGGCGCTTACGCAGACGAGGCCAAAGTTCTCGTCGCAAGTCGCCTGCGCCGTGATTCGCTGCCAGGACATTCCGCCGGTCAAATAGACGAGCGTGTCGGGCATGATGAGGGCCCCGATCCGCGCGCGGAGGCTCGCATCCCACGCCGTTTCAAACGAACTCGTGTCGGTCGGCAAACCTGGGAACAGCGGGGCGAGGCCGACCCAAGTGCCGGGGATCAGATTGGTGTTGGACTTCGTCTTGCCCCAGGCGATGTCGGCTTCGATGCCGGCTACGACTTTCGAATTCAGCTGGAGATTATATCCGAGAAAGCCACCAAACCGCGCGCTGGTGTCGTTGAAAGCTTCGCTGTTCGGTACCATCATGGCCAAGCCAAGGAACGAATTGGTCGTCCATGTGTGATGTTCTCGACGCATGCCACCGGACGCGCCGAGGTAAAGGCCTGTCCAGTTGCGCGGCTGCTCGACGACCGGAACCGCGGCAAAGGCTTGGCCGGCTGCGGGCGGAAGCGTCGTGGTCACGGGGGGACGGCCACGCTGGGCCGGGGCGCCCTGCGGCACGGACGTGGGCAGCGACGCCACGACCGGCCGCTCGCGATCGCCGGCTTCGAGCCGCTGCACCCGCTTGCGCAACGTGGCGTTTTCCTTTTCGAGCGCCTCGAGCCGCGCCAGAACGTCGTCCAGCGTGCGCGACGCATGCGCCACCGGAGCAAAGGAAATCGTCGAAACCGCAATCAGCGCGGCCGCAAATATGACGCGGACCATAGCCACCCCCCAAAAATTGCTGGGGCGAAGGCTAGGGACTTTTACCTCCGGAACCTAGGTCAAAAACGCCGCGGGCAGGCTTCAGCGGCGTTGCTGTGGATGGCTGTTGCGCGCAGGTATCATTCTGCGCGCCGCCGGACCGGCAAATCAGCCCTTCTTGGCGAGGAGGTCACGTATCTCCTCCAGCAGCTTCTCCTGGCGGGGCGGCTCGGCCGGCTTGGCGGCTTCGGGCTCGGATGCCGCCTTGCGGCGCAGGTAGTTGATGCCTTTCACCACGAAGAACAGGGCGCCCGCGACGATCGCGAAATTGATGGCGACGGTGAGGAAATTGCCCCAGGCGATGACCGGGCCCTGCTTTTTGGCATCGGCCAGGTTGGTCGCCGTCACGTCCTTGGACAGGGCGATGAAATAGTTCGAAAAGTCGAGCCCGCCGATGGCGCCGAAGATCGGCATGACCATGTCACCGACGATGGATTCCACGATCCGGCCGAAGGCTGCACCGATGATCACGCCCACCGCCAGATCGACCACATTGCCCTTGACGGCGAACTCACGAAACTCGTTGAGCATCTTCTTCATGCGCGGCTCCTCTTCCAGGTCCCGGGTTAACGATAGGGCGGAACGGGGGATTCTGGAAAGCCGGGGCGATGCATGGCCGGTAGCCACGAACCGGAATTTGTGATGTTTTGTCCTGCGGGAGTGCAGAGGCGGCCCTGGAAGGGGCAAAAGCCATGATGCTTCAAGGCTGGGTCGTTATAGCGATTGCGCTGGGCTATATCGGCCTGCTGTTCGTCGTCGCGAGCTATGGCGACCGCCTGCACAAGATTGCGCGGGGCGATCGCTCCCGGCTGCTGATCTATCCGCTCTGCCTCGCGATCTATTGCACCTCGTGGACGTTTTTCGGTTCCGTCGGCCTCGCTTCGAAATCGGGGTTCGACTTCCTCACCATCTATGTCGGTCCGATGCTGATGATCGGGCTGTGCACGCCGCTGGTGCTGCGCGTCGTGCGGCTCGCCAAGAGCCATAACATCACTTCGATCGCCGACTTCATCGCCGCGCGCTATGGCAAGCGCCAGTCGGTCGCGGCCCTGGTCGCGCTGATCGCGATCGTGGGAACGATCCCTTATATCGCGCTGCAGCTCAAGGCCGTGTCCGCAATGTTCGGCACGGTGTTTATGCATGTTGCGCCGCAATTCACCCCGAACGCGTTGGGCGACACCGCGCTCCTTGTCGCGCTCGCAATGGCGGCCTTCGCCATTCTGTTTGGCACGCGTCACATCGATGCCACCGAGCACCAGGACGGCCTGATGCTGGCGATCGCGACCGAGTCGATCGTCAAGCTTGCGGCGTTTCTCGCGGTCGGACTGTTCGTCACCTACTGGATGTTCGGTGGTCCGGCCGATCTGTTTTCGCGCGCGTTGAGCCGGCCGGATACGGCGGCGGTGCTGACCACGCCGCCGAATTTCTCCACCGTGATCGCGATGACGCTGCTCTCGACCGTTGCGATCATCCTGCTGCCTCGGCAATTCCATGTGACGGTGGTGGAGAACCACTCGGAAGCCGAGGTCAAGCGCGCGCGCTGGCTGTTTCCGCTCTATCTCGTGCTGATCAACCTGTTCGTTGTGCCGATCGCGCTTGCAGGACTTCTCACGTTTCCCGCCGGCAAGGTCGACAGCGACATGTTCGTGCTGGCGCTGCCGCTCTCGGCGGATGCGTCGTTCTTCACCATCGCAGCCTTCATCGGCGGGCTCTCCGCTGCCACCGCGATGGTGATCGTGGAATCGGTCGCGCTCGCGATCATGGTGTCGAACGATCTCGTCGTGCCGCTGTTCCTGAAGCGGCGCTCGCAACTCGTCACCGGCAAGGGCGATGTCGGCGAATTCCTGCTGCTCATCCGCAGGATCGCGATTTTCCTGATTCTCTTGCTGGCCTATCTCTATTACCGGTCGGTCGGCGACGCCCAGTTGGCTGCCATCGGCCTTCTGTCATTCGCAGCGGTTGCTCAGCTCGCGCCGGCCTTTTTCGGCGGGCTGTTCTGGCGACAAGGCACCGCACGCGGCGCGATTGCGGGCCTGACGGTCGGCAGCCTTGCGTGGTTCTATACGCTGCTGCTGCCGAGCGCGGTCGCCACCGGGCTGGTCAGTCCGTCGGTCCTGTCGGACGGCCCGCTGGGCCTCTGGTTCCTGCGGCCGACGGCGCTGTTCGGGCTCGATCTGCCGCAGCTTGCGCACGGCGTATTCTGGAGCCTCGCGCTCAACATCATCGCCTATATCGGATTCTCGCTGAGCCGCGCACCGGAGGCGATCGAGCGCGTGCAGGCCGATCTGTTCGTGCCGGATTCGGCGCCAGCGCCGAGCTTCCGGCTGTGGCGTTCGGCGGTGACGGTGGACGAACTGACGACAGCGGTCGCACGCTATATCGGCGAGGAACGTACGCGATCCTCGTTCGAGAGTTTTGCAGCGGCCAAGCGCATCGACCTTTCGCCGGGCAGCTCCGCCGATTTCCAGCTCCTGCAGCATGCGGAGCATCTGCTCGCTTCCGCGATCGGCGCGGCATCGTCGCGCCTCGTGCTGTCGCTGCTCCTGCGCAAGCGAACGGTGTCGACACGCGCCGCGCTCAAGCTGCTCGACGATGCGAATGCCGCGATCCACTATAATCGCGAGATCCTGCAGACCGCGCTTGAGCACGTTAGCGAAGGCATCGCGGTGTTCGACAAGGAACTGCAACTCGTCTGCTGGAACCGGACCTTTGGTGAAATCCTCGATCTGCCGCGCGACATGATCGGCATCGGGACGAGGCTCGATGAAATCCTGAGACTGCATGCCGAGCGCGGTGTCTACGGCGCGGGCGACATCGACACGCTGGTCGACGAGCGGCTGCAGCGTTACGCCGCCGGTTCGGAGCCGTTCACCGAGCGCTTTTCAGAACGTGGCCTTGTGCTCGAGGTGCGCGCCAACCAGATGCCGGGCGGCGGCATCGTTACGACCTTCACCGATGTCACGCCAAGTGTGGAAGCGGCCGAGGCGCTGGAGCAGCGCGTGCTGGAGCGCACCACCGAACTGACGCGGCTGAATGCCGAACTCGCTCGGGCGAAGGCTGACGCCGAGGAGGCCAACATCTCGAAGACGCGGTTTCTTGCGGCCGCGAGCCACGACATCCTGCAGCCGCTCAATGCCGCGCGTCTTTACGTGACCTCGCTGGTCGAACGGCAGGGGCAGGGTGAGGACGGTCGGCTGGTCGGCAATATCGATGCCTCGCTCGATGCCGTGGAAGAAATCCTCGGCGCGCTGCTCGATATCTCCCGGCTCGATACCGGCGCGATGAAGCCCGAGATCGGCTCGTTCCGCGTTGACGAGATGATGCGCCAGCTTGAAGTGGAGTTTTCGCCGCTCGCGCGCGAGAAGGGACTGGACCTGACCTTCGTCCTGTCCAGCGCGACCGCGCGCTCCGACCGGCGCCTGTTGCGCCGGCTGCTGCAGAACCTGATCTCGAACGCGATCAAGTACACGCCGAAAGGCCGCGTGCTGGTCGGATGCCGCCGCCAGAGCGGAAGCCTTCGGATCGAGATCTGCGATTCAGGTCTCGGCATTCCCGAGAACCAGATGCGCGCGATCTTCCGCGAATTTCACCGCCTGCAGGAAGGCGCCAGAGTGGCGCGCGGCCTTGGGCTGGGGCTTTCGATCGTGGAGCGCATCAGCCGCGTGCTCGGACATAATGTGCGGCTAAAATCCGAACCGGGACGTGGCTCCGTCTTTTCGGTCGAAGTGCCTGTGACCGCGCCGGTAAGCGCGAGCCCGCCTCGGCATGGTCCGGTGCGCACCGATCCTGCGCAACTCTCCGGCATGGCGGTGCTGTGTATCGATAACGATCCGCAGATTCTGGACGGCATGGAAGCGCTGCTCGGCGGGTGGGGCTGTCAGGTCCTCAAGGCCTCCGATCTGCCGTCCGCGGTTGCGACCATCGAAGCCACGCGGCCGATCCTGAGCGGGCTGCTGGTCGATTATCACCTCGACAACGGCAACGGCATTGACGCCATTGTCGAGTTGCGCCGGCGTTTCGGTTCGGACCTTGCCGCCATCCTGATCACCGCCGACCGCACCCCGCGCGTGCGCGACGAAGCGCGTGCGCGCGATGTGCCGATCCTCAACAAGCCGGTGAGACCCGCCGCGTTGCGTGCATTGCTCGCGCAG
>Ga0180218_1001287_pt1 | contig 15657 bp, 12 predicted proteins | sample eDN3rd37CKraftBY_FD_151334 | JGI IMG/M metagenome (GOLD analysis project Ga0180218, IMG submission 151334) | Enriched backyard soil microbial communities from Emeryville, California, USA - eDNA 3rd pass 37_C Kraft BY (version 2) (version 2) | ecosystem: Environmental > Terrestrial > Soil >...
CGGCGACGTCATGCACTCCTACGACGGCGACCGGCACCAGTGGCGCTACGACGTCGGCGGCTACGCGTGGGACAACTCGGAGCTGTCGACGGACCTGTGGCTCTGGTACCACTACCTGCGCACCGGCGACGCCGCCGCGTTCCGGTTCGCCGAGGCGATGAGCCGGCACACCGGCGAGGTGGACCAGTACCACCTGGGCGAGTGGAAGGGGCTGGGCACCCGGCACGGCATGCAGCACTGGGGCGACAGCGCCAAGCAGGTGCGGATCAGCAACGCCAACTACCGCCGCTTCGCCTACTTCCTCACGGGCGACGAGCGCTCGGGCGACCTGCTGCGCGAGCTGGTCGACTCCGATCGGACCTACCTGGTCCTCAACGCGGGCCGCAAGGTGGACGGCTCCACGGGCGAGTACGACCCGGACCCGACGGCGCTCCCGCTGAGCAAGACCACCGACTGGGGCGCCATCGCCGGCGCCTGGCTCACCGAGTGGGAGCGCGGCGGCGACCCGAGGGCGAAGGAGCGCCTGCTGGCGAGCGCCCGGTCGATCGCGGCGCTGCCTAACGCGTGGGTGCAGGCCGGCTCCACCTACGACCTGGAGACGGCCACGTTCAGCTCCGGTCCCGAGAAGGCGGTGGAGGTCGGCAGCCTCAGCTCCGTGTTCGGCCTGATCGAGGTCATGACGGAGCTGCTCGACCTCGTCGACGAGCCGGAGGTCGAGGCCCGCTGGGTGGAGTTCTGCCGCCTCTACAACGGCACCAAGGCCGAGCAGAAGGAGGCGACGGGATCGGACTGGGGCAGCCTCAACCTCAAGCAGTCGTATGCGCGCGCCACCGCGTACGCCGCCGTCCGGCTGGACGACGACGCGCTCGCCGCGCGCGCCTGGAAAGAGCTGGCGACCGGGCACGCGGGCTACCCGGACGACATGGACTGGGGCACGCACCGCGTGGAGCCGCCCGCGGTGCTGCGGGCGGTCGACGAGGCCGACTTCTCGTCCAACGCGTCCGCGCAGTACGGCCTCGCCGCGATCCAGTGCCTGGCCCTCGTCGGGGAGAAGCTGTCGTGAGCGCGGCGCGTCGCCGCCCAGGCCGGGTCGTGACGGCCGTGCTCGGCGTGGCCGCCGCCGCGACCGCGGTGGCGGGCCCGCCCGCGCACGCCGCCGGCGGGAGGCCGGGCCTCGACGGCCCCCGACCCGACGCGGCGCTGCTCGAGCGGTGCACCGGCACCGACCCGGTTCTGTGCACCTTCCCCGACCTGCCGCCCGGCCACTACGACGTCACCGTCATGCTCGGGGACCGCCGCAGCCCGGCCAGCACCGAGGTGCGGGCAGAGGCCCGGCGCCTCATGGTCCCCGCCGTCGACACGGCCCACGGCGAGCTGGCCCGGCGCACGTTCACGGTCAACGTGCGCGACCCGGAGAGCCAGCAGAACCAGCCCGCCGGCGAGGGCACCCCCGGCCTCACGCTGACGTTCACCGGCGACGACCCGCGCGTCGCCGGGATCGGGATCCGGGCCGCCTGCCCTCGCACCCCGCGCCTCGCCCTGCTCGGCGACTCCACCGTCACCGACCAGGGCGGGGCGCCGTACACGGGCTGGGGTCAACGCCTGCTCGCCCACTTCGGGCTCGGGGTCAGCGTGGTCAACCACTCCGGCTCCGGCGAGAGCACGGTCTCGGTGCTGGCCAAGCCGGAGATGTTCGACGCCCTCGTGCCGCAGCTGCGCCCCGGCGACCTCGCGCTCGTGCAGCTCGCGCACAACGACAAGACCACGACGGCCGAGCAGTACCGCGCCAACCTCACCGAGATCGTCGCCCGGGTGCGGGCCACGGGCGCCACGCCCGTGCTGGTCACCCCGATCGTCCGGCTCCGGTTCGACGGCGACCAGCTGAGCTCCGTCGGCATGATCGAGACCGCGGCCGGCAGCCTCCCGCAGCACGTCCGCGACGTGGCCGCCGACCTCGACGTCGACCTGATCGACCTCACCGCGCTGAGCGAGGAGCTGGTCGAGGGGCTCGGGCCGGTGGACGCCCAGCCGATCTACCTGGTCCGGGAGAACGGCGACCGCACCCACACGTCGTGGTACGGCGCCGGTGTCTACGCCGACCTCGTGGCGGGCGAGCTGCGCCGGCTCGGCCTGGTGCCGGAGCGGTTCTGGCGCTGAGCCCTCGTGCCCCCGTGGCTCAGATCCGCCCGCGCACCGGCGTGGTCTCGGCGTCCGTGCCGTCGTCGGGCATCACCATCTCGGCACGGACGCCGAGCAGCCGCACCTCGCGGCCGGGCTCCAGCCCGGCCGCGAGGTCGAGCACCGCGGCGGTCACCGCCTCCAGGGAGCGTGTCGGTGCCGGCAGCTTCCGCGAGAACGTCCTGGTGACGAAGGGCGCGTAGCGCACCTTCAGCCCCACCCGGACGACCGCACGCCCCTCGGCCTCGGTGTCGGCGTGCGCCTGCGCGGCGAGCTCGCGCAGCGCCGCCGCGACCTGCTCGGCCGTCGTGAGGTTGTGCTGATAGGTGGTCTCCCGGCTGTGCCCGCGGGCCACCCACGGGGTGTCGTCGACGACGGCGGAGCCCTCCCCGCGGCCCAGCTCGCCGTACCAGGCACCCATCCGCGGCCCGAGCTCGGCGGTGAGGACGGCGCCGTCCGCGGCGGCGAGCTGCGCGACCGTGTCGATGCCGAGGGCCGCCAGCCGCTTCGAGATCCTGGGGCCCACGCCCCACAGGTCGACGGTGGGGCGCTCCCCCATCACCTCGAACCAGTTCTGGGCCGTGAGGCGGTAGACGCCCGCCGGCTTGCCGAACCCCGTCGCGATCTTCGCGCGGACCTTGGTGTCGCCGATGCCGACCGAGCAGCGCAGGGCGGTCGCGTCGAGCACCGCGCGCTGCGCGGCGCGCGCGAACGCCTCCGGGTCCTCGCCGTCGTACCCCAGGAACGCCTCGTCCCAGCCGAGGACCTCCACGACCGTGCCCATCCCGCGCAGCGCCTCCATCACGCGCGCGGAGACCGCCTCGTACGCCGGGTGGTCCACGGGGAGGACCACGGCGTCCGGGACCTTGCGGACCGCGACCCGCAGCGGCATCCCCGACCGGACGCCGTACGCGCGCGCCTCGTACGACGCGGTGGAGACGACGGTCCGCTCGGCCGGGTCGCCCCGCCCCCCGACGATCACCGGCAGGCCGGCGAGCTCCGGATGGCGCAGGATCTCGACCGCGGCCAGGAACTGGTCGAGGTCGACGTGCAGCACCCAGCGGAAGCGGCGCGCGCCCATGCCCCGAGTCTGCGCCGCCGGGGGCGCGGCGGCGCGTCACGCCCCCCGGCGGGCCGCCCGCTCCGCGAGCCCCAGCGTCCAGCGTGCGCGCTCGACCATCGCGACGTCGAGGAACGTCCCGTCGGGCAGCACCACGGTGCCGGACCCCGCGTCCGCCGCCTCGGCCACCGCGCGCACGACCTCCCGCGCCCGGTCGACCTCGCCGGGTCCGGGGGCGAACGCGTCGCGGATGGTCGAGAGCTGCGCGGGGTGGATGGCCGTGCGGCCGCAGAACCCGAGGGCGCGACCGGCACGGCACGACGCGGCGAGACCGTCCAGGTCGCGCACGTGCGTCCACGCCGACATCGCGGGAGCGGGCAGACCGGCGGCGCGCGCGGCCACGACGACCCGGGCGCGGGCCCAGGTCAGCCCGGCCTCGTCGTCCACCCGCAGGTCGGACTGCAGGTCGGCCTCGCCGAGGCCGACCGACTCCACCTGCGTAGACGCCGTCGCGAGGTCGAACGCACGCTCGACGCCCAGCGCCGACTCCAGCAGCAGGTGCAGCCCGCGATCCGGGAGCGAGGCCGCGAGCGCGCGCACCTCCGCGACCGCCTCGACCTTGGGCACGCGCACCCCGACGACCCTCGGCAGGTCCGCCAGGGCGGCGACGTCGTCCGCGTACCAGGGTGTCCCCGCGTGGTTGACCCGCACCTGCACCGATGGCCCGACCGGGCCGGGTCCGAGCCCGCCGAGCAGCTCGGCCAGGTGCCCGCGGGCCTCGTCCTTCGCCGTGGGCGCGACGGCGTCCTCGAGGTCGACGAGCACGGCGTCGGCACCCGACGCGAGCGCCTTCGCCACGCGGTCGGGCCGGTCGGCCGGCACGTACAGGAGGGTCAGCGGCGGCACGGCGGGCACGTCGCGCGGGCTGGGCGCCGTCATACCGCACCCTCCGCCCGCAGGGCGGCGACACGGTCCGCGTCGAACCCGAGCTCGTCGAGCACCGCGTCGGTGTCCGCGCCGTGCGCGCGGCCCGTGTGCCGGATGACGCCGTCATTCCCCGACAGCCGGAACACCGGCCCCTGCATGAGCAGCGGACCCAGCTCCGGGTCGTCGATCTCGTGGATCGTGCCGAGCGCGCGGAACTGGGGGTTGTCCACGATGTCCTGCGCGTCGTAGATCGGCGCCACCGCGGCCTGCGCCTCCTCGAACGCTGCCACGACCTCGTCCCGGGTGCGCTCGGCGATCCAGCCGCCGACGGCGTCGTCGAGCTCGTCGGCGTGCCGTGCCCGGTCCGCCCCGCGGGCGAACCACGGCTCGTCGATCAGGTCGGGCCGCCCCACCAGGCGCACCACCCGCTCCGCGATCGACTGCGCGGAGGTCGAGACCGCGACCCACTGCCCGTCCCGGGTGCGGTACGTGTTGCGGGGCGCGTTGTTCGCCGAGCGGTTGCCGGTGCGGGGCTGCACCGTGCGCAGCTGGTCCCAGCGGGTGATCTGCGGCCCGAGCATCGCGAGGATCGGCTCCACGATGGCGGTGTCGACCACCTGGCCGCGGCCCGTGCGCTCTCGCGTGGACAGCGCCACCATGACGGCGAACGCCGTCGCCAGGGAGGCGACGCCGTCCGCGAGCCCGAACGGCGGCAGCGTGGGCGGGCCGTCGGGCTCCCCGGTCATCGCGGCGAACCCGCTCATCGCCTCGGCGAGCGTGCCGAAGCCGGGGCGAGTGCGGTACGGGCCGACCTGGCCGAACCCGCTGACCCGTGCCAGCACGAGCCCGGGGTTGCGCTCTGCCAGCTCGTCGTAGCCGAGGCCCCAGCGCTCGAGCGTGCCCGGACGGAAGTTCTCGATGACGACGTCGGACCGCTCGGCGAGGGCGAGGAAGACCTCCCGGCCGCCGGGGCTGCCGAGGTTCGCGGTGATCGTCCGCTTGTTGCGCCCGAGCGTCTTCCACCAGAGGTTGACGCCGTCCTTCGCCGCGCCGTGCGTGCGCGACGGGTCGGGCCTGGCCGGGTGCTCCACCTTGACGACGTCGGCACCCATGTCGCCGAGGTGCATGGCCGCCATCGGCCCGGCGAACAGGGTCGACGCGTCGACCACCCGCAGGCCGGCGAGCGCGCCGGCGGACGGGTCGCGGGAGACGGTCATCGGGTCACCTCCGTCGTGTCCACGACCGGGAGCGCGCCGGGCACGTCCCAGGCGCACCGGAACCCGACGGTCGCCCCGCGGGCGAGCCCCAGGCCGGGCAGCAGCAGCTTCACCGCGTAGTCGGGCGCGTGCCGGCCGCCCTCGACGTACCAGTCCGAGCCCTCGGCGCGGTAGTCGCTGCCTCCCTTGAGCATGACGTACCGGGTGCGGCCGTCGCTGTGCTCGCTCTCGGTCCAGTTCCACACCGCCGGGGTGCCGCGCCGGAAGCCCTGCTCCTGGCCCGCGAGCTGCCACTCGTCCTCGGTGGGCAGCCGGCCACCGCGCCAGGCGCAGTACGCCCGCGCGTCCTCGAGGTCGACGAACGTCACCGGCTGGTCCTCGGCGCCCGGCACCGGCCGTCCGTTCACCCAGTGCGCGAGGAAGCGGTGCGGCTCGGCCGGGGCGTATCCGGTGGCGTCGAGGAACGCGGCGAACTGCGCGTTCGTCACCTCGGTCGCGCCCACGGCGACGGGTGCGGCGAGCTCGCCGTCGCGCTGCAGCGTGCGCGCATCGTGCAGGCGCGGAGGCAACGGCTTCCACTCGTCGACGTACGGCGCGCCCTGGTACATCCCGGTCTCGCGGGCGCGGTAGCGCACCGTGAGCGCGTACGGGCCGGCGGGGAGGACGACGGCGTCCGCGTCGGGCCCCGCGTCGGGAGCGGCGTTGGCGTCCGGGCCGACCGGGCGCAGCCGCCGCGCGAGGCGGTGCGGGAAGCGGGCGTCCGCGTCGTGGCGCAGCTCCGGGTCCGTGTCCAGGGCGGCGACGGCGGCGCGCAGCCCGGCGCCCCACGCCGGCTCGCCGGTCCCGGGCTCCGCGGCCCCCGGCACGCTGCGCACGATCGCCGCGATCCCGCGCGCGGGGACGGTCACCCGCTCGTCGCCGTCGGCGAGCACCGGCCCGGCGTGGTCCGCATCGCCGCGGTTGACCAGCGTCCAGAGCGTGACGCCGCCGGCCTCCCACCGCGACGCGTACACGCCCGCCGCCTCCGCCTCGGGGGCGAGCTCGGCGAGCGGTGTCCACGCGCCGGTCGTGAGCAGCTCGTGTGCGGCGCGCTGCACCGTCACCATGCGGCGCACGGTCGCGGCGTCACGGGCGGACCACCCGACCCACACGCCGAAGACGACCTCCCACACCATGACGCCCACGCCGTTGAGCCAGGCGGACTGGAGCTCCTCGGTGTGGTCGCGGTGCCAGCGCCGCACGTGGTGCTGCATGTGGCGGCGCTCGTACCAGTGCGCCCGCAGCACCCCGGGCACCGGCGAGTCGGCGAAGAACTGCGCCCACGACGACGAGTGGTCCTCGATGCGCTCGACGGGCAGCTTCGACTCGCCCTCCAGCACGATGCCGGGGCGCGCCTCCTCCAGCCGCGCGACCAGCTCGGGCTCCGCCTTCTTCAGCGTGTCCAGGAAGACGCCGTCCGCACCCAGGTCGCGCACCAGGGCGGCCAGCTCCGTGAGGTCGTCGTCGCCCCGGCGGGTGCCCGTGTCCCACGGGTTGTAGTCGACGAAGACGTGCAGGCCCGCGTCGTGGAACGCCGCCACCAGGCCGGCGATGCCGGGCACGTCGCGGTAGTAGTCCCACTGGTTGCGGTCGTCGATCCCGATCACCGGGTACGCGTGCCACAGCACGACGGCGTCCAACCCGGCGAACCGCTCGCGCGCGTCGGCGAGGAACCGCTCGGGCGTGAACCGGCCCTCCTCGAAGGAGTACAGCAGCTCGTCCCACAGCCACACCTGCGCCACGGTGCGGCAGCCCGCGGCCCACGCCGCCTCGGGCCGGTCGTAGGCGGTGCCCGTGTAGCCGTGCCGCTCCCGGGCGTCGGACCGCCAGGCCGTCAGGCGCTCGCGCCACTCCGGGCGGTCGGCCGGGTCCGTCGGACCGGCGAAGATCTTGGCCTCGTCGAGCGCGACGCTCTGCTCGGGGGTGAGCGGGCCACCGGCGGCCGCACTGAGCGGCACGTCGGTGGGTCGGTCGATGGGCCGCGGGACGAGGGGGTCGAACGTGTACGTCATGGCTGCTCTCTGCGGACGGGCCGCGCGGGTCGGTGCGGGCGAGGGTCAGGCGGTGTCGGCGAGCGCGGCGACCTCGGACGCGGCCGGAACGGCGTCCTGCGCCCCCGGCCGGGTGACCGCGAGAGCGCCCGCGGCGGCCGCGAGGCGGGCCGCGGCGGGCAGGTCGTCCCCGCGGGCGAGGGCCGCGGCGAGGACGCCGCAGTAGGTGTCGCCGGCGCCGGTCGTGTCGACGGCCTCCACCCGGTGGGCGGGCACGCGCACCGGCGGGGTGTCGCGGCGCGCGACGAGGCTGCCCTCGCCGCCGAGCGTGACGACCACGGCCGGCACCCGCTCGAGCAGCGCCGCGGCGAGCGTCTCCGCGTCGGCGTGCTCGGCGGGCGCGTGGCCGGCGAGGTCGGCTGCCTCGTGCTCGTTGACGACGAGCACGTCGACGACGTCCCAGACGTCGTCCGGGAGCGGGCGCGACGGCGCGGCGTTGAGCACCAGCGGCGCGCCGGGCCGACGGGCCGCGGCGGCCGCGCGCACCACGTCGAGCGGGATCTCCAGCTGGGCGAGGACGACGTCGGCGGCGGCGATGCGCTCCGCCTGCGGCGACTCGACGGCCAGACGCGAGTTCGCCCCCGGCGCGACGACGATCGCGTTCTCACCGTCCGGGTCCACCGTGATCAGGGCGGTGCCGGTGGGCACGTCGAGGCGCCAGACGAGATCGGTCCGCACCCCGGCGCGCCGCAAGGAGGCGAGGAGCAGGTCCGCGGAGTCGTCGCGCCCGACGGCCCCGACGAACGACGTCTCGGCGCCCCCGGCCCGTGCGGCGCCGGCGGCCTGGTTCGCCCCCTTGCCGCCCGGGCTGCGGCGCAGGTCGCCGCCCAGGATGGTCTCCCCGCCGCTCGGGTGGCGCGGCACGTCCACCACCAGGTCCACGTTGGCCGACCCGACCACCACCACGCGCCCGCTCATCGCCCGGACCTCCCCTCAGCCCCGGTGCCTTCCTCACGTGCCAGCGCAGTCGTGCGCTCGGCGAGGTCGGCGATCCGGCGCTCGCCGCCCGGCAGCGACGTCGCGATCCGGCCGTCGAGCGGCGTCGTCCACCGCGCGCCGATGCCCTCGACGCCGCACAGCGCGCCGACCACGCCCCCGACCGTGGCGGCCGCGGAGTCCGTGTCCCAGCCCGCCGTGACGGCGACGGCCACGCTCGGGCCGAACTCGCCCCGGCCCGCGGCGAGGGCGTACGCGATCACCGCGGCGTTGTGCAGCACGTGCACCCAGTGCAGGTCGCCATAGACGTCGTGCAGGCGGTCGAGGTCGGCGCGCACCGCCGCCTCCGAGCCGTCGGTCGTGGCGCCGAGGTCGCGGCCCAGGCGCACGGCCGCGGCGAGCCGGCTGCCGGGCGGGACGACGGCGTCGGCCGCGTCGAGGACCTGCTCGACGTCGTCGGCCACCACCGCGGCCGCGCCGAGCGCGGCCGCCCACATCGCCCCGTACACCCCGTTGCGGGTGTGGCTGAGGCGGGCGTCGGTCCACGCGAGCCGGGCCGCCGTGCTCACGTCGCCGGGGCTGACCCAGCCGAGCAGGTCGGTGCGGATGAGCGCGCCGATCCACTCCCGGAACGGGTTGTGGTGCGTGGCCGTCTCCGGCACCGGGCGCGCGTCGAGGATGTTCCGGTACGCCGCGCGCTCGGCCGTGAACGACCGGCCCGCGGGCATGAGGTCGAGCCAGAGCTGGGCCACGTCGTCCGTGGTGAAGCCGCGCCCGCGGGACTCGAGCAGCTCGAGCGCCAGGATCGGGTAGTTGAGGTCGTCGTCCTCCGGCATCCCGTCGATGTTCTCCTCGAGGGAGGTCGGCGCGGAGCGCCGGTTCCACGGCCAGCGGGCGGCGACGTCGTCGGGCAGCCCGACGGCGGTGAACCAGCGGTCCAGCGGCCAGCGGCCCGTGGCACGCAGGATCTCCTCGATCCCCCGCCGCGGGATCTTCTCCACCGGCTTGCCGAGCAGGCAGCCGGCGGCGCGCCCCGTCCAGGCGCCGTGCACCCGGGCGCCGAGGCCGGTGCCCGGCCCGGGCAGCGTGGGGGCGGGCGGCAGCAGCGCGACGATCGCGTCCCAGCCGTCCGGCTCCGCCGGGTCGACGGGCGCCGGACGCGCGTCCAGCTCGTCGTGGAGGGACCGCGCGAGGGCACGGAGCTCCGGCGTCGCCGGGACCGGCCCGGCCCCACTCACGGCGGGCTCCGGATCTCCTCCGGCGGCGGCCCAGCGCTCGCGGACGTCGGTGGTCTCCTTCCCCTCGGCCGCGGACTGCACGAGCTCGTGCGCCAGGAGGTCCTCGGGCTGCGCCCAGGTCAGCCTCACGCGGGCTCACCCACTGCGTCCTGGCCGGGAACCGCGTCTGCAGCGGCGAGGGCGGCCATCGCCGCCAGTCGGGCGCGCGCGCGCTCGGCGTCCGCGCGGACGATGTCGGCGGCAGCGGAGGCCATGAGCCGGCCCGTCTCGCGGACGTCCATCCGGCTCGCCCGCTCGATCTCGTCGAGCCACTCGGCGGGCACGACCGCGCTGCCGCCGAGGCCCGCGGCCACCGCGCCCGCCATGACGGCGATCGAGTCGGCGTCGCGCCCGTAGTTCACGGCCGCGAGCACGGACCCGCGGTAGTCGCCGAGGTGGCCGAGCAGCATGCCCAGCGCGGCCGGCAGCTCCTCGATCGACTTGGTCCGCGACGGCCGGCGCGCGTCCATCGACATCTGCCGGTACGCGGGGCCGACGGAGTCGAACGGCGCCACGGTCTCGCGCACCAGGCGCCCGAGCTCGCGCTCCTCGTCGTCGGTGGTGGGTGCCGTCGTCCAGCCGTCGAACGCCTCGACGACCGCGTGCAGGGCGGCCGCCGTCCCGTCGTGGGCCACGCCGAGCGCGGCGTGCACGACGTCGTCGAGCGTCGCACCGGGCGCGACCGAAGCCGCGACCATGGCGGCGAACACTCCCGCCGCCTCGCGGCCGTAGCTCGACTGGTGGGCGCCGGTGAGGTCGATCGCCTCGGCGTACGCGCCGCGCGGGTCGCCGGGGTTCGCCAGGCCGACCGGCGCAACGTACATCGCGGCGCCGCAGTTGACGACGTTCCCGACCCCCGCCTCGCGCGGGTCCACGTGGCCGTAGTGCAGCCGCGCGACCATCCACTTCTCGGCGAGGAAGACGCGCTGCAGCAGCAGCGCCGTCGACTCGAGCTCGGGGATCCACCGCGGCTCCCCGATCATCAGGGGCACGAGGTCCTCGGCGACGGCGTACGCGTCGAGGTGGTCCCGTCGCTTGGCGTAGACCTCGACCACGGCCCGCGTCATGAGGGTGTCGTCGGTGATGTGCCCGTCGCCCTTGTGGTAGGGGGCGATGGGTCGCGCGTCGCGCCAGTTCGGGTACCAGGGCCCGACGATCCCGGTCACCCGGCCGCCGTGGCGCTCCTCGATCTGCTCAGGGGTCCAGCCCTCGACGGCACCGCCGAGCGCGTCGCCCACCGCTGCGCCGGTGATCACGGCCATCGATCGGTCGTCCAGCCAGGTCACGGTCACTCCCTCGTCGTCCTGCCGGGGCGCGAGTCTCGCGGCCCGGGTGCCCGCTGCGCGGGCGGTCGGCCCTGCTCGCGGGCCGTGTGGTCGTGCGGGCGGCCCAGCGCCGCCCGCACGACCGTCACGTCACTGCGTGATCTCGTCCCACCCGTCGGTCAGCTGCGACTGCAGCACAGCTGCGTCGGTCTCCTTCGCCAGGAACCGCTGGTAGGCCGGGGTCGCCACGGTGTCCTTCCACTGCGCGTACGCGTCGACGAACAGATAGGGCGCCGAGACGAAGTTCTGGCCGCCCGCGAGGATCGTGCTCCACCCGTTCTCGTCACCCAGCTGGTCGGCCAGGAGCTCCTGCGCGGAGGTCGTCGCCGGGATCAGCGCGTCCGCCTCGTTCAGCGCCGCGAGGTTCTCCGTCTCCGTGAAGAACTCGATGAACTCCGCCGACTCCTCCACGTGCTCGGAGTCGACGTTCACCGACAGGGTCTGCGGGTTCGCTGCCTGGCCGGCACCCTTCGGGCCGGCGAGGGGCGGCAGCGCCACCCAGTCGAGATCCTTCGGCGCGTCCTTGGCGATGTTCGCGGCCTGGTACGAGCCCTGCACGGTCATCGCCGTCTGGCCGGCGTAGAACGACGCGATCGCCTCGGAGCCGGACTGGGTGAGCGTGACCGGCAGGATCGACTTGTCCTCGTAGGCCATCTCGTCCACGAGCTCCGGCAGCGCCATCTCGCCGTCGCCGATCGTGATCTGCGCGTCCTGGCCGGTGCCCGAGAAGTACTCGCCGCCGAAGCCCGGGGCCAGCGACATGAACGCCGCCGTCGGGCTCGCGAGCCCCCAGCCGAGGCCGTAGGTCTTGCCCTTCGTGGTCGCCTTGGCGATGTCGCGCAGCTGGTCCCACGTCATCGTGTCGCCGGTCGGGACCTCGACGCCCGCGTCCTGCAGGAGCTTCTTGTTCGCGAACACCATGTAGGACTGGAGCTCGGTGGGGTAGGCGATCACCTGGTCGTCGACGGTGACCGACTCGAGCACCCCCTCGGGGATGTCGGCCCGGCGCTCGTCCGACATGTACTCCGACAGGTCCGCGAGGTAGCCGTCGCGAGCGAAGGGCACGATGCTCGCGGCTTCGTAGTGGATGATGTCGGGTGCGGCGCCGCCGTTGAACTGGGTGATGAGCTTGTCGTAGACGCCGTCCCAGCCGGTCGGCACGATCTCGACCTGCACGTCGGGGTGGGCGTCGTTCCACTCGCCGACGATCTTCTCCGTGGCGGCGATGGCGGCGGGCTGGTCTGAAAGCGACTGGAACTTCAGCGTCACGGGGCCGTCGCCGCCGTCGTCGCCGCCCCCGCCGCTGCAGGAGGCGAGGAGCAGGGCGGTGACCGTGAGGCATGCGGCGGTGGACACTCCACGAGTCTTCATGGGTCTTCCTTTCGGGTGGTCGGATGGTCGGGTGGCCGGTGCGGGACGGGAGCGCGGCGGGGTCAGCCCTTGACGGCGCCGGCCATGAGGCCGCCCGTGAGCTTCCGCTGCATGATCGAGAAGAAGACGATGCTGGGGATCGCGGCGAGGAACGACCCGGCGGCGAGCGGCCCGAGCGCGACCTTGCCCTCGCCGCCGATGAAGGACGTGAGCGTGATCGGCAGCGTGTAGTTCTCCGGCGACTGGAGCAGCACCAGCGCGAAGAAGAACTCGTTCCACGACGAGACGAAGCTGAACATCGCCGTGGCGACGATGCCGGGCGCCAGCAGCGGGAAGACGATCCGCCGCAGCACGGACAGGCGGCTCGCACCGTCCATGGAGCCGGCCTCCTCGAGCTCGGTGGGGATGCCGGCGACGTACCCCTGCAGCATCCAGAGCGCGAACGGCAGGGTGTAGGTGGTGTGCACCAGGGTGAGCCCCACGAGGCTGTCGGTGAGGTTCATGGTCCGCAGGATGAGGAACAGCGGCAGGATGATGAGGATCACCGGGAACACCTGGCTCACGAGGATCCAGCCGACGCCGGCGACACGGATCGCGCCCTTGAGCCGTGCGAGGACGTAGGCCGCGGGCATGGCGATGAGGATGACCAGGGCGGTGGAGGCCAGCGCCACGACGACGCTGTTCCACGCCGAGTGCACGAGCCCCTGACGGGCGAGCGCCTGGGCGTAGTTCTCCCACTGCCACTGCCCGGGCAGGAGGCTCACCGTCAGGGAGTTGAGCTCCGCCGACGACTTGACCGACGCCGAGATCAGCCACAGCAGCGGGAAGCCGAGGAAGAGGATGTAGCCGAACAGGGCCACGTACTGGGCGGGGCGGACGAGGACGCGCATCGGCTCAGCCCTTCTTCGGGGCGCGGTCGTCGCGGAACTGCGACCGCAGGTAGACGGCGAGGAGAAGGACGACGACCACGACGAGGACGACGCCCATCGCGGCGGCGTACCCGATGTTGCGGTTCTTGAACGCCTCGAGGTACGTGAACAGCATCGGGAGCATCGTGCGGCCGCCCGGCCCGCCCTCGGTGAGGACGTAGACCAGCGAGAACGAGTTGAAGTTCCAGATGAAGTTGAGTGACGTGATCGACGCGACGATGGGGCGCAGGCTCGGCCAGGTCACGGCGGTGAATCGGCGCCACGCGTTCGCCCCGTCCATGGACGCGGCCTCGTGCAGCTCGCCGGGGATCTGCTGGAGGCCGGCGAGCAGGGTCACGGTCGTCTGGGGCATGCCCACCCAGACGCCGACGACGATGACCGCGGGCAGCGCGGTGGAGAAGTCGGCGAGCCAGTTGATGTCGTCCGGCAGGCCGATCGCCCCGAGGAACGCGTTGAGCGGCCCCGCGTTGGGCGAGTAGATCATCTTCCACATGATCGCCACGACGACGGGGGGCATCGCCCACGGGATCAGCGCGAGCACCCGCGTGAGGCCCTGCAGCCGGAGCCCGGAGTTCAGCAGCTGTGCGAGCCCGAGCGCGAGGACCAGCTGGAGCACCGTCACCGAGACGGCCCAGATCAACCCGATGCGGAACGAGTCCCAGAAGAACGAGTTGTCGGCGAGACGCACGAAGTTGTCGATGCCGACGAACTGGTAGTCGGGGTGCCGCACCAGGCGCGCGTCGGTGAAGGCGAGCGCGATGCCCATCACGAGCGGCGCGACGCTGAGCACCAGGATGGGCAGCAGCGAGGGCATCACGAGCCCGATCGCCTCGCGGCGGCGGCCGCGCTCGAGCCCGCCGCGGCGTCGGACCTGCTGGGGCGCCCGGGCGGCGGTGGCGGGGGCGCCGGCCGACGTCCCGGGGGCGGTCGGGGCGGTCATCGTGCGCTCCCCTCGGGTGCGGTGGTCGGGGCGGCGCCGGTGGTCGAGTCGCGCACGAGGAGGCGCGGCCCGATGACGACGTGCCGGGGCGGTGCGGCGTCGTCGTCCAGCCGGGCGAGGACCGCCCGCGCGGCGGCGGCGCCGCGCTCGGCCGTCCCGAGCGAGACGCTCGTGAGGCGGGGCTCGTAGACGCGGCCGAGCTCGGTGTCGTCCATGCCGGTGACGGCGACGTCGCCCGGCACGGTGAGGCCGGCCTCACGGGCGGCGCGCACGGCGCCGATCGCGAGCAGGTCGTTGGCGGCGACGACGGCGTCCAGCCGCGTGCCGTCGGCCGCGGGCGCGAGCAGCGTGCGCGCCGCGCGCAGGCCGGCCGCGACGGTGAAGTCCTCGGCGACCTCGACCGCGACACGCTCGGCCGGGAAGCCGTCCGCGCCGGTCGCGGCGTCGAAGCCGCGCTGCCGGGCCGCGCCCGGCGTCGTGTCCAGGGGGCCGTTGAGGAACCCGATCCGCCGGCGCCCGGAGGCCACCAGGTGGTCGACGGCCTGTCCGATCCCGCCGGCGGAGTCCGTGGACACCGAGTCGACCGACTCCTCGTCGAGGGCCCGCCCGATCACCACCACCGGCACGGGGGCACGGCGGATCTCGGCGACCAGGGCGTCATCCGCGCGCAGCGGGCTGATGACGAGGCCGTCGACGAAGCCGCTCCCCAGGCTGCGCACGAGGTCGGCGGTGCTCTCGGCCGTGTCGCCCGTGGTCATCACGACGACCCGGTAGCCGTGTGGCGCCAGCACCTCGTGGATCGCCGTGAGCATCTCGACGTATACCGGGTTGCCGATGTCCGCGACGGCGAAGGCGACCTGGAAAGTCTTCTTCATCCGCAGGGACCGGCCGGTGACGTCCGGGCTGTACCCGAGCTCGTCGGCGGCGGCGCGCACGCGCTCCACCATGGCCGGGCTGGCCCCGGTGCCGTGCAGGGCCCGCGACGTCGACGCGAGGGAGACCCCGGCGTGCCGGGCCACCTCGATCAACGTGGCGCGTGATGACGTCACTGTCGCTCCACCTTCAACGTCGACGGCGATTGGAAACGTTTCCAGACTCGTCTCGGCGGCATCGCTGGAAACGTTTCCGGATTGGCGCCACTCTGGCACCCGGCCCGACCGGGTGTCAAGGCGTGCGCCGGCTCAGCCCCCGGTCGACGGCGGCGCGACCAGGGCGTCGAGGTCCGGCGGGCGGTAGCCCGGCCCCTTGAGCACCTTGCCGTCGGCGCGACGCAGCACGCGGCCGTCGGCGTCCACCTTGCTCATGTTGGAGCGGTGCACCTCGAGGAAGACGGCGGGCAGGTCGATCCCCAGCGCGTCGGCGGCGCCGTAGGTGACGTAGAGGACGTCGGCGAGCTCCTTCGCCACC
>Ga0180218_1001288_pt1 | contig 15652 bp, 20 predicted proteins | sample eDN3rd37CKraftBY_FD_151334 | JGI IMG/M metagenome (GOLD analysis project Ga0180218, IMG submission 151334) | Enriched backyard soil microbial communities from Emeryville, California, USA - eDNA 3rd pass 37_C Kraft BY (version 2) (version 2) | ecosystem: Environmental > Terrestrial > Soil >...
CGCGCGCCCTCTTGGCTGTCGCAACCCTCTTTTCCAGAATGTCGTGCCGCATTCAAGACAAAGGCGGCGTGGAGATGCCACGCCGCCGTCTCACCGGCACGAAAAACGGGAGTTACATGGCCATGTAGACCGCAACGACCAGAACCACCACAAGCGACGCGGCGATCCACAGGGTGGTGGTCACCATCGATTCAGATTGCCGAGTCTGTTCTTGTGCCATAGGCCGTCTCCATCCTGTGCTGCGGAGGGCCGCACTGCGCGAAGCGCCGGAGCGCCTTCGCAGCTTTGATGCACGCGTATCGCGTAAGACTTTAGTCTAATACACCTCAGAGGGCCGAAAAGCAATCACGGGTTGTATTTCGCGCACGGTTCGCAATCGTGCCGTCGCCAAAGGTGCATGATGCTGTTCAGCCTGCCGGACATACTCGCCCTGTCATTCTTCGTCGCCTGCTGGCTCGGCTACGCCTTCGTGCTGGAATGGACCGAATTCGGCCAGCGCGGCCTGAACTCGCGCATGCACACCTACCGCGATGGCTGGATGCAGGAGATGCTGCGCCGAGACATGCGCATGGTCGACGCGCAGATCATGGCGTCGCTCCAGAACGGCACGGCATTCTTCGCATCGACATCGCTAATCGCGGTCGGCGGCACCCTGACCGTGCTGCGCTCGACCGACGATCTCATCACGATCGTCTCGACACTGCCGTTCGGCGTTCAGACGACGCGGATGCTCTGGGAAATCAAGGTGATCGGCCTTGCGGTCGTCTTCGTCTACGCCTTCTTCAAATTCGCCTGGGCATACCGGCTCTACAACTACGTTGCGATCATGATCGGGGCGATGCCGCCTTCCGCAGAGAAGGACAATCCCGACGCAAGGCGCCATGCGCGAAGGACCAGCAAGCTCTGCGAATCCGCAGGGCGACACTTCAATCGCGGCCAGCGCGCGTTTTTCTTCGCGCTCGGTTATCTCGGATGGTTCGTATCGCCGTGGCTGTTGTTTGCCACGACAGCCGCCATCGTGGTGGTGATGTGGAATCGTCAGTTCACATCGGACGCCAGCCGGTCGATGACCGCAGATTGATCACTCAAGCGCGATCGCGACCCACGCACACGTAACCAGCGCGATGGCAAGCGCAGTCGCGACGTTCAGCAGCAGCAACTCTGCCCGATGCCGTCGGGCTTCGGCTTCCTCGTGACCCTCGACAATGTCGGGCACCTCGGCGATGCCCTGAACCGGGATGACTTTGGCCTCAATCTGCATTCTCGGCGCTCCGCCCTGACGCGCCAATGTCAGCTCAAAATGTTTACGAATTGGTAACCGCAACGGCCGGTTAAGGCCGGCAATTCTCGCGCGCGAGGTCGCACCCGCCTAACCGACGCGGTCCGGGGATCAGCTCGGCGGTCCGTCCGGTCAGCCAGTAGACCAAAAGCCCGGCCCACTCGTGCAAGGCCGCATCCGTCCGCGCCAATCCCCCCGCAAGCGAACCGAAAGGTCCGACAAGGTCGGCGGCCCCGCGGGTGCGGAAGTCGACCGGATAGGCCTCGACGGGAAAACCCGCTGCGCGGAAAACCCCGATCGACCGCGGCATGTGATGCGCCGACGTGACCAGCAGCCAGCGTTCGTTCGGCTTTGGCTGCACCAGCGCCTTCGTGTAGCTCGCGTTCTCGGCGGTGGTGCGGGCGCGATCCTCCAGCACGATGCGAGACGCAGGGATTCCGAAGCTTTCGAACAGCGCCGGAACGACTTCGGCCTCGGTCGCACCCTGCCAAAGACGACCGCTGCCGCCGGTGAAGACGATGCGCGCCGACGGATAATCGCGCGCGAGTTTCGCAACCACGGTCATCCGTTCCGCGGCCTCGTTCAGGGCGATCTCTTTGCGCGCAGCCGATACGTCCGGGGAGACTGCGCCACCCAGGACGATGATGCCGTCCGGCGCCCGGCCGCGCGCATCCCATTTCGGAAACCGCTCTTCGAGCGACAACATGAGCACGTTTCCGAGCGGAGAAAACCCGACAACGGCAAGCAGCAGCACGGCGCCGATCAGGAGGCCCTGCCCGAACCTGCGATAACGCGTGCACACCAGGACGATGCCGGCGAGCGCCAGAACGATCAGCAGATTGGATGGCAGCGCGAAGAAGCCGAGGACCTTGGACAGGCCGAACATCACCGGTGCTCCCGCCGCCTGCCCGCTACTTTTTCTGGCGTTCCGCCTCGTAGCGCTTCCGAGTCTCTTCGTTCATCGGATAAAGGCCGGGCAGTTTGACGCCTTTCTCCACTTCGCGAACGACCCACTCCTCGTAGGCTTCGTGCTCAAGGCCCTCTTTGGCGATGGTCTCGACCAGAGCCTGCGGGATCACCACCGAGCCGTCATCGTCCGCGACAATGATATCGTTCGGAAAGATCGCGCAGCCGCCGCAACCGATCGGTTCGTTCCAGCCCACGAAGGTCAGTCCGTTCACGGAGGCGGGCGCGGCGATACCGGAACACCAGACCGGCAGTCCCGTCTTCAGGATGCCGACCTTGTCGCGCATCACGCCATCGGTCACCAAAGCCTGCACGCCGCGCTTGACCATGCGCATGACGAGGATATCGCCGAATATTCCGGCATTCTGCACGCCCATCGCATCCGCGATCGCGATGCAGCCTTCCGGCATCGCTTCGATCGCGGCGCGGGTGGAAATGGGCTTGCCCCAGCTTTCCGGCGTTGCGAGGTCCTCGCGCACCGGCACGAAGCGCAGGGTGAAGGCCGGCCCCACGACTCGCTTGCCGCCGGGGACGAGCGGCATCGGTCCCTGCATCCAGCTGTGACGGATGCCGCGCTTGAGCAGCATCGTCGTGATGGTGCCGGTGGTGATGTTGCGAAGATCGTCGAGCGCACTCATTAAATGTTCTCCCGTCTCAGGCGGGCCCGAGATCCATCGCGGCATCGCGTCGTCGCAGATACATGATGAACGGGACCGACAACAGAACCATCCAGGCCTTGCCCACGACCTGTCCGGCGAGAAAGTCGAGTGAGCCGAAAGCCAGCCACAGGAACACGATCGAATCGATCACGAGGCCGACGATGCTTGAAACGATCACCGCGGTGATGAAGCGCCTTTCCTGCAGCGGCGTGTAAACCGCAAGATCGGCGAACTCGGATACGAGGTACGCCGTCGCCGAAGCCATCACGAGAGACAGCGGCGCGACCAGGCCAGAGATGGCGGCGCCGATCAGGATCGCGGCCACCGCCGCGCCCAATCCGAGCCGCCGCTGCACGAGATCGCGCAAGACCAGCGCAATGCCGACCATCAGCACGCCGGACGGCGCCATCAGTCCCGGCGCCACCGGTACGAGGCAAGGGCCGTCACGCCCGCAGACGGTGCCGACATTATAGATCATCCAGTTTGCCACCGGGATGGTCAGGCAAAACAGCGCGAAGAACAGCGACCCTTCGAGCCAGCGGCGTGTCTCGTTCATCATCGACGTGCGCGGTCCTCTCGCCATTTCTTATAGCCGGCCGCCCGCAGCTGGCAGGCCGGACACTCGCCGCAGCCATAGCCCCAGTCGTGACGGTGCGAGCGGTCGCCCAGATAGCAGCTATGGGTGCGCTCGACGACTGTGTCGAGCAGTCCCTCCCCGCCAATGTCCTGCGCCAGCGCGAAGGTCTCCGCCTTGTCCAGCCACATCAGCGGGGTATGCACCACGAACCGGCGGTCCATGCCCAGCGTCAGCGCGACCTGCATCGCCTTGATGGTGTCGTCGCGGCAATCCGGATAGCCGGAATAATCGGTCTCGCACATCCCGGCGACAAGGTGTTTCGCCCCGCGCCGATAGGCGAGCGCCGCGACAAAAGTCAGAAAGACAAGGTTGCGGCCGGGCACGAAAGTGGTGGGCAGCCCGTTATCGGCCATGGCTATTGCGACGTCGCGGGTCAGCGCCGTATCGGAAATCTGTCCTAACACAGCAAGGTCGATGACGTGATCCTCGCCAAGCCGCGCGGCCCAGTCCGGGTTGAGCGCACTGAGCGCGTCACGGATCTCCGGACGCACTGTGAGCTCGACCGCATGGCGCTGGCCATAGTCGAAGCCGACGGTTTCGACCCGCGCGAACCGGTCGAGCGCCCAGGCGAGACACACGGTCGAATCCTGACCACCGGAAAACAGGACGAGCGCGGTCTCGGCGCTCAATCCCATCGCGGCGACCAGGCCCAGTCGACGAGCCGTCCACCGGGATGTGCAAGACCGGTAATCTCGGCCATCTCCGCGTCGGTCAGAGCAAAGTCGAAGATCGCGATGTTCTCGGCGAGCCGCTCCACCTTGCTGGTGCGCGGGATCGCCCCGACACCCTGCTGGATCAGCCAGCGCAGCGAGACCTGCGCGCCGCTTTTGCCATACGCCTTGCCGATGCGCGCCAGCACCGCATCGTTCTTGGCATTGCCCTGCGCGATCGGCGAATAGGCGACCACCGCCATGTGGTGCTTGCGGCAAGCGGTAATTACCTTGGACTGGTCGAGATACGGATGATACTCGATCTGGTTGCAGACCAGCCGATCACCTGAAAGCCGGCTCGCCTCCTCGATCAGCGCGACGGTGTAGTTCGAAACGCCGATATGACGCACGAGGCCATCGCGCTTGACGCCAACCAGCGCGTCGATGGTCTCGGACAAGGGCACGCCCTTGTTTGGCCAGTGCAAGAGCAAGAGATCGATCTCGCCGAGGCGCAGCGCTGCGACCGATTCCTTTACCGACCGTTCGAGCAGCCGCGGCGCGAGGTTGTCCGGCGCAATTTTGGTGACGACAAAGACCTCCTCGCGCCTTATGCCGGAGGCGCGAATTCCGTCACCGACCTCGCGCTCGTTGCCGTACATCTGCGCCGTATCGAAATGCCGGTAGCCGAGCCGCACCGCCTGCTCGACGAGCCTCGCGCAATCGCGTCCGCGCAATTCCCATGTTCCAAGCCCAAGGGCCGGAAAATGCGCACCTTTGGCGTCCAGGAAAAGCATCGGACTTCAGCTATCCCATTTTGGCGCTTGCGGCGGATTGACAATGCGGCCGTTCGGCTCGGCGAGATTGCGGATTTCCGTCATTTCCGAGTCCGCCAGCAGGAAGTCGAAGATGTCGACATTGGCCTTGAGCTTCTCGGGCTTGGCCGTGCGCGGGATCGGGATCACGCCTTCCTGCACCAGAAATCTCAGCGCGATCTGCGCCTCGCTCTTGTTATGAGTCTTGGCGATCCGTTCGAGCACGGTGTTGCCCGGAATGCGGCCGCGTCCAAGCGGACAATAGCCGGTCACCGAGATCCCGCGGCCCTTGCAATAGGCATGAATGGTGCGGTGATCGACAAACGGATGCGCTTCGATCTGATTGTTCACGATCGGCTCGTCGGCGAGCTTCTCGGCTTCTTCGAGCAGCGCGATGGTGAAGTTGGCGACGCCGATATGCCGGGTCTGGCCGTTGCGCTTGGCCTTGCACAGCGCCGGAATATAGACCTCCGGTGGAATCTCGGGATGCGGCCAATGGATCAGCAAGAGATCGACATACGGGAGGTCGAGCCGCTTCAGGCTGTTTTCCACTGACTCTTCGAACTCGCCTGGATTGAGTTCGGTATGCCGGACCTTGGTGGTCAGGAAAATCTCATCGCGCGGCACGCCGGATTTACGGATACCCTCCCCGACCTCGGCCTCGTTGCCGTAGAACGCGGCGGTGTCGATATGCCGGTACCCCATCCTGAGCGCGGTGCTGACGGCCTCGACGCAGACGTCGCCTTTCAACGTCATCGTGCCGAGTCCGATCGCTGGAATCCGCGCTCCCTTGACTTCGACCACTGGAACCATGCCGCACGCCCCCTTCTCAATGGCGCGCGAGAATGCCGCGCCGGAAGGCCGCTGCCAAGCATCGTCGACGCCGGCCGGGATAACTTTGGCTCCGCGACGCGGAACGCGGTGTATCTAGTGCTTTTTTTCCAAAACGGAGAAAGCGACCTCGGGAGCGCCTTCGATCACGCGGAGCAAGGCGCGCGCGGGGCCGCGCGGTGTGCGTTTGCCCTGCTCCCAGTTGCGCACCGTTTCGACCGGCACACCGATGCGCGAGGCGAATTCGGCCTGGGTCATGCGCGCAGCGGCACGGATGGCCCGTGCGTAAGCGGCATCACCGCCCGCCGGACCGGGCGCGGCGGGCGCAGCGAATTGCGGGAATTTGCTGGTCTCGGACACGACGCGCTCACTGCCGTCGGGCAGGATTTCCACAATGCGGCCGTCGGCCTTGAGACGCAATCTGAGGTCGGGCTTGCTGGTCATGCCGGAATGATCGGCGCAATCGTTCAATGAACCATTAACGCTGCGACGCGGCCGTTGCACGATGCGTAAGCATCGCGCGTCTTGGCCCGCGCGACTAACGCGTCTTCTCGAAGATCTCGCGCCCGATCAGCATACGTCTGATCTCGCTGGTGCCGGCGCCGATTTCGTAGAGCTTGGCGTCGCGCAACAGGCGGCCGGCGGGAAACTCGTTGATGTAGCCGTTGCCACCGAGCGTCTGGATTGCATCCAACGCAATTTGCGTCGCGCGCTCCGCGGCAAACAGAATAGCGCCGGCTGCGTCCTCGCGCGTCGTGCGCCCATCGTCGCAGGCCTTGGCCACCGCATAGACGTAAGCCTTCGCCGCATTCATCCCGACATACATATCGGCGATCTTCGCCTGCATGAGCTGAAACCGCCCGATCGGCTGGCCGAACTGCTTGCGGTCATGGATATAGGGAATGACGAGATCGATCGCGGCTTGCATCAGGCCCAGTGGACCCGCAGCAAGGACGACCCGCTCGTAATCCAGGCCCGACATCAGGATGTTGACGCCGTTACCGACCGCGCCAACCACATTCTCTTCCGGTACCTCGCAATCCTGAAACACGATCTCGCCGGTGTCGGAGCCGCGCATGCCGAGCTTGTCGAGCTTCTGCGCCGTCGAAAATCCCTTGAACTTCTTCTCGACAATGAATGCGGTGATGCCGCGCGCGCCCGCCGTCACATCGGTCTTGGCATAGACCACGATGGTGTCGGCCAGCGGGCCGTTGGTGATCCACATTTTCGAGCCGTTCAGGATGTACTTGGTGCCCTTCTTGTCGGCGCGCGTGCGCATCGACACGACGTCGGAGCCCGAACCGGGCTCGGACATCGCGAGCGCACCGACATGAGCTCCCGAAATCAGCTTGGGGAGATAGCGCTTCTTCTGATCGGTCGACCCGTTGCGGCGGATCTGGTTCACGCAAAGATTCGAGTGTGCGCCATAGGACAGGCCGACCGAACCGGAGGCGCGTGAGATTTCCTCCATCGCAACGCAATGTTCGAGATAGCCGAGCCCGGATCCGCCCCACTTTTCCTCGACCGTGATGCCGAGCAGTCCGAGATCGCCGAGCTTCGGCCAGAGATCCCGCGGAAATTCGTTCTTCCTGTCGATCTCGTCGGCGCGCGGCGCGATTTTCTGCTGGGCGAAGCGGCGAACGCTGTCGCGCAGCATTTCAACGTCCTCGCCGAGCCCGAAATCGAAACCGTTCCAGGTATTGGAAATCATGGCCGCTCCTCCGAACGGTATATCGGTTCACAGACGCGCTTCTTGCGGCGCGTCGGACGTATTCTCCAGGCAAATCATGGTCGCGAGCATCCGCGCGATCAACTTCGATTGGCTGCGGGCATGTGCTTCCACGTCGACCTCGACCACGGTGAGCGTACGCCCGGACCGCAGCACCTTACCCTTGGCGACGAAGCGGTCCCCGACCGCCGGCGACATCAGGTTGATCTTCAATTCCACGGTCAGTGGCGCCGAGCCTTCCGGCATCAGAGAATAGGCTGAAAATCCGGCCGCAGTATCGGCCAAAGCCGTAGTGACGCCGCCATGCAGAAATCCGCGCTGCTGGCACAGGTCCGGCCGCGCCTTCAAGGCAACGTCGCAGGCGCCAGGCGACAACGCGGCGATCTCGCCGCCGATCAGCGTCATGAAGGTTTGCCGCGCGAAGCTTTCGCGCACGCGCGCTTCCCAATGCGGATTGCGGGGTTTGAACTGGCTCATGAGAACCGACCCTTTCCGGGCGCCGCTTGACCCATACGGTAGCGTATGTTTCAGTACGGTGCCGTATGGAAGGAGTCAAGCGGGATGGCACGAGGCAAGGCGGCCGTGGCAACCGAGGCTGCGCCCCGGAAAGCCGCCCTCGATGCGGCGGCCTGGATTGGCGCAGCGCTCGACGCCCTCGCAACCGACGGGATCGAGGCGGTGCGGATCGAGCCACTGGCGAAAGTGCTGCACGTCACCAAGGGAAGCTTCTACTGGCATTTCGCCGACCGGCGCGCCTTGATCGATGCGACGCTTTCGGACTGGGCCAGTGGCCGGATTGCGGCGATCCGCGAGCAGGCGCCGTCCGACTCCGACCCTGCCCTCGCCCTGCGCCGGCTGGTCGAGCTTTACACGCGGCGGGGCAATGCGCGGGGGCTCGCCATCGAACTCGCGATCCGCGCGCTGGCCCGCAATGACGCCGCCGCAGCCCGCGCCGTGCAGGCGGTGGACGCAGAACGCCTGCGCCTCGTCACGGCGCTTTTCGAACGACTCGGCTGGCCGGAGCGTGATGCGTCGGCGCGAGCGATGATGGTCTACGCCTTCCTGTTCGGGCAAAGCCTGCTCGATCCGAAATCGGTGCGTGCCGGCGACGTTGCGTTGGCGCTTGATTCCCTGCTGGCGCCGCCGCGATAGGCCGTCAGTTCAGGCCGAACCAGAGCGTCGCGATACCGAGAAAGGAGAAGAAGCCGATCACATCGGTGATGGTGGTCACAAATGGTCCGGACGACACCGCCGGATCGATGCCGAGCTTGGTCAAGGCAAGCGGGATCGCGATGCCGCCGAGGGCCGCCGCAGCCAGCACGGTGAGCATCGCAAGACCCATCACCAGGAACAGGTCGGTGACGCCGAACCAGGCCACCGCCACTCCACCCATGATGATGGCGAAGCCCAGCCCGTTCATGATGCCGACCAGCAACTCGCGCCGGACGACTCGCAACGCATTGGCATCGGACAATTCGCGGGTGGCAAGCGCGCGCACGGCGACCGTCATGGTTTGCGTCCCCGCATTGCCGCCCATCGAGGCCACGATCGGCATCAGCACGGCGAGCGCGACCATTTTCTCGATGGACGTCGAGAACTCGCCGATCACCCATGCGGCGACCAGGGCGCAAGCGAGATTGACCAGCAGCCAGGGAAATCGTGCCTTCACGATATCCCAGACCGAGTCCGACAATTCTTCGTGGGCGCTGACGCCGCCGAGCGCCTTGATGTCTTCTTCGGCTTCCTGCTCGATGACGTCCACGATGTCGTCGAAGGTCAGTACACCGACCAGGCGGTCTTCCTCGTCCACGACGGGCGCGGCAACGAGGTTGTAGCGTTCGAATTGCCGCGCCACCTCCTCCTGATCCTCGGTGGCACGCACCCGGCGGCGGTCCTCGTCCATGAGCTCGACCACCGGGACGGGCCGTTTCGTGCGCAGCAACCGATCGAGCGCGACCGCGCCGAGGAACTTGCCGTCCGGGTCCGTGATATACAGCTCGTAGAAGCGGTCCGGCAGATTGTCGGTCTCGCGCATGTAGTCGATCGCCTGACCGACCGTCCAGTCGGGCGAGACCGCGATGAATTCGGTCTGCATCCGCCGCCCGGCCGATTCCTCCGGGTACAGGAGGCTGCGTTCCAGCGCGACGCGCTCGACCGGCGGCAGCTTCTCCAGGATCTCGACCTGTTCCTGCCGGTCGAGGTCCTCGAGGATGTAGACCGCGTCGTCCGAATTGAGTTCGCGAACACCCTCGGCGACGGTTTCCGGGGGCAGCTCCTCGAGGATCTCGCCGCGGACGGTCGCGTCGACTTCGGTGAGGGCCGAGAAGTCGAAGTCCTTGCCCATCAATTCGATGAGCTGGGGTCGAAGCTCGGGATCGAGCGCCTCGATCAGGTCGCCGGTATCGGCCTCGTGCAATTCCCGGACGAGATCGCGGACGACAGCGCTGTCATGGTGGCGGACCGCATCGCTAACGCGTTCGATGAAGTCGGCGCGGACCGCGCCCGTTTCATCGCGGAAGGCGTCGGCATTCCCTCGCGGCTCGATGGTCTGATCCCGCGTGGCCACCTGCGCGTCCTGATCGACCATGTTCTCTCCGCAACGCGCCCGTTCGCGACTGCCGCTTCGCGGCTGCCCGCTTGTAGGCGCGGCATTGCACAGTGACAACCGAGAAGCGGCTCATGTCCTCCGGCAAATTGCAGTCCATTGCCGCCGCAAGTCCCGACCCTGCCGAACGCGAGAGTGCAGAAGAGCAGACCGCGCCGCTAGCACTGCAGGGCGTTGCCCGGCCCATACCCTGATGTTTATGCGCAGGACTTTGCCCTTCGTTGACAATCCGGCCTTTTAGTGAGGCTTGATTAAAATTTTAGGCAGTTTGGCGAGCTCTCGTTAGCACCCGCAGCCCTAGCTTCTCCGCGTGTTCAGGACCGAAGAAGTTCGACACCAGGGTTCCACCCAAAGCGACAAACAGAGGATTACCATGATCCGCAAATTCCTCCGCGACGAATCGGGCGCCACGGCCATCGAATATGGTCTGATCGCTGCAGGCATTTCGGTTGCCATCATCGGCGTGGTCACCACGCTCGGCGGGAAGCTGGTCACCACCTTCACCAGCGTCCAGGGCGCGCTGAAGTAAGCTCACCTTAAGACAGCAAGCCAGACATCCTGAAGGGGATCGCCCAGTCGGCGATCCCTTTTTGCTAGGGTGCATTTGCTTACGCAGGTTGGCTCGCCGCAGGGGGCCATCGGCCAAGCCGCAAGGCCCGCCATCCCTCGACGTCGGCGATTGGTACGGCCGAGAGACGGTTCGGCCGGCCTGCGCTCATCTGACCGCCACCATCGTCCAAAGCTGCTGCGCACCGCCGCCGCAGCCGTAGAGAACGAGAACATAGCCAAGCACGCAGAGGTTGTAGGCCCGACCGTCGCCGGTATAGAGGCGACGGCTGCGCTCGCCCGCGAAAGCGGTGACTTTCGCCGCATCTGCCCATATGCGGACGGTCAACGGTGGCGTCAGAATAGTGCAGATCCGTTGCGCGGCCTCGTAAAAGCCTTCCGAAACGAGGGACACATAGCGGCCGGAGCGTCGGAGCAGCCAAAGCGCGCCCCCTAACGTCAGCGCCACGGCAACGGCAAAAGCCATGACGGGCACGGGATTCCAATATCCATAGATCAGTTCGAGCGACATGCCCTGCCATCGCAGCGTCGATGCGAATTGCGGATCGATCGCGGCCGAAATCGGTTCGATCAGCAGCTTCGGGAAAAACGACATGCCAATGATGCCGGCGGCCAGAAGATATTGCGGGACCAACAGAAATACCGGCGCTTCGGCAACGGTGATGTCCGCACTCTTGCGCATGCCGAGAAAGATCGCGTGGATGAAGCGCGCCATGTACAAGAAACCGACGAATGTCGCGAGCAGCGTCATTATTGCCGACGCGGTCCACCCCTTTTCCATCATGGCGCTCAACAACAACCATTTGCCTCCGAATCCTGCGAGCGGCGGCAGACCGGACATTGCGACAACTGCCACGACCGCGAGCACGAACGTCTGCGGCATCGCACACCCAAGACCGCCAAGTTCGGACAGCAGGCGCTTCCCGGATCGCAGGATGATCGCAGCGGCGGCGAGAAAAAGAATTCCCTTCACCAGCAGGTGACTGGCCACGAGATAGAGCGCCGTGACCCAGCCGAGATGGCTCATCAGCGCAATGGCAGCCACGATGTAGCCGATCTGGCTCATGCTGGAATAGGCCAGCATGCGTTTGATGTCGTCCTGACGCACCGCGAGCAATGCACCGACGAGCGTCGTCAGCATGCCGATGGCACCGAGCACATGTGCAAGGCCGAGACCTGCTTGCGATCGGATTGCGACATAGGTCCCCATCAGCAATCCGAAGATCGCGACCTTACTGATCACGGCGGAGAGAAGCGCGGACACGTCGTCGTCTGCCTCTGCGTAGGTCCCCGGCACCCAAACGTGCACGCCGGCCGCGCCGGCCTTGATCAGGAACCCGATTGCGAGCAGCACAAAGACCGCCGGCGCGTCAGGGCCGACGACCCGGAACGCTGACAATGCGAGCGTGCCGGAGGCCGTGTGCATTATCGCGAACCCGGCCAAGAGGAAGAATGCGGCGGCAAGCGAAAACAGCAGATAGCGTAGTGCGTACGGCACTGCCGCGGGCCGTTGCAGGACCAGAAGATAGGAGGAGAGCGTGATCAGCTCCCACACCACGAGAAATTCGAGGCTCGAGTTCGCGCGGGGCAACGCTGCGAGCGAGAGCAGCAATACGGAGAGGAGCGGATAAAACCCTGGACGCGCATCGGATCGGTACAGGCATCCGGCCGAAACCACGAGGCCGCCGCCGAGAAGAACCGCTGCATAGAGCTGGTTCAGCCCGGCCATCTCGCGGATAAGCCATACACCGCCCGCGAGGACGAGGGAGAGTGTGACAAGGCCCTGGATGCGAACCGGCGCGCGCTCCAGAAGGCACATCGCAAGCCCGGCGGCGAGCGGCAGAGCAACCCAGTATGCATCGATGCCAGAAAGCCGGGCAACGATTGCGCCGCTGACGACAAGCAGAACAGCCATGCCAAAGATCGGAACCAATTCCAGAGCTTTGCCCGGCAGCCGCTCGGCCTTCTCCCCGCGGCGCACCGAGCGGCCAAACCATCGATACATATAGGCCGCCTCGAGCAGCGATCCGATCAGCGCCACTGCAATGAAGCCATAACGCTGCTCCGAAGCGAGCGTCTGGATGAATTGCCATTTGGCGAAAAAGCCGGGAAACGGTGGCAGGCCCGTTATGGCTACGATCATGACGCCAAACACTACGACCACGGCCGGACGGTCCGCGATCCGCGACCAGTCGCGGAGTCTTACTGTGCCGACATAGCCCACGAGCCAGAACAGCCCGACCTTGGCGAAAAGGTGGTTCACGAACAGACCGCCGATCACGAGCACAATCGTGCTTTCGGCCACTGCTCCGTGCATCAAGGCGGCGGCCATGGTCATCAACGCCATCTGCCCGATCGAAGAATATCCGAGAAGCCGCGGCACATTGGTTTGACGCAAGCCGATAAGGTTGGAGAAAACAAACGTAACCGCTGCGGCCACGGCGATCAGCGGCAATTGCTGCTCGAACAGTGGAAGCAGCTTGAACAGCGCGAAGAAGACGCCGGCCGAGACGCCACCGGATACCAACGCCGCAACATCCGGGCGCGCTGTTTCGTAAACATCGAGACCCCAGCCATTCGCGGGGAACGGCTTGAGCTCAAGCAGCAGGCAGGCCAGGACAAAGATCAGTCCAGCAATGCCGACGGGCCCTGCAATTGCGGAGCCGCTCGCGATCAGGTCGTCGATGTTAAGCAGTCCCGTTTGCGCATAGAGCAGCAAGGTTCCGGTCAGAAAGAAGCCGGACGCAAGCACCGTCGCCATAAGATACTTGAAGGCGGCGGAAAGCGCCGCCGGTGTGTCGCGCAGGCTCAACAACCCGTAAGTGGCGATCGAAACGATTTCGAGAAACACGAAGAGATTGAACAGGTCGCGGGTCATCACCATGCCCTGGATGCCCATGACCGCGAGAAGATACAAAAGCACGATTCCGTATTTCTCGCGCATGACAAACGGCACACCGAACAATGCGAACACATTGATGCTGAAGGCGAAGAGCGCTTCCGGCAGCGCGAGGCGCAGATTAATGGCGAGCGGCGGCGTGGCGCCGCCGGTCAGGATCTCGATAGCAGGCCCACCGTGGGTGAGCCGGAGCAGCGCGATACCGGAAATCAGGGTCATCGCCGCGAGAGCCAATCCAAGAGCGGCTCGAACCAAAACCGGGGCGATAAGATGGAGCAGCGGGACGAGGAACCCGATGGCGAGTGCAATGATGTAAATATTCAGCGGATGAAGGAGGCTCTCTACCATTTCGATTCCGTGAAGGAGTTGATGGAGAGCGTCCTTTTCGTGTCGTACAGACGGATTGCGTAAGCCAGCAACACAGCGGTGACCGCGAGACCGATCACAATCGCGGTCACGACCAGAGCGGACGGGATCGGGTCAACGGCGCGTAGAGGCGCCTCGGCGATGGGAAGGGCGCGGTCGATAATCGGCGCCGTCCCGCCGCGCACGAAGCCGATCGCGACGATCAGGATATGGCTCCCGGTTCCGATCAAGGACAACGAGATAATGATGCGCAGAATATTGCGATGGGTGACAACACCCCAAAAACCGACAAGCATGAGTGCGAGACCGGTCGACAGCACGACAGAAGCAATCATGGTAGATCCTGCGCGGCTTCAGCTTCGGAAGCGATCAACGAGCACACTCAGCTCGCAGCCGACTTTGACTCCCAGAAGTACAGAAAGCACGGGAATCGCGCCCGCGCTGAACAAGGTGCCGAATTCTCCGACCGGAAGAAAACGAGTGTCGAGAAAGCGGCCGGCAAAAACCAGTCCGGCGACGCCGACCAGGACGAACAGGACCCCCGCTATAGATTCGGTAATGCTGAGAAAGGCGACGTTGATGGGTCGGGCCGGACGCGCAAGCATGAACAGCAATGTCGCTGATGCGATGATGGCTCCCCCCTGGAATCCGCCGCCGGCCGAAATGTGTCCATTCAGGATGATGTAGGCGGCGAAGATCGACATGATCGGTATGAGGATTTGGGCGGAAGTCCTTACGATCTCGGAGGCAGGCGACCCCGCTTCATCACCTACATCCGAGCTGAAAGCGCGGCCCGGTCCGCGGAGAACCATGCCCACACCAACCGCAGCCATGAAAAGCGCGGTCACCTCCCCCAGCGTATCGAAAGCCCTGAACGCGAGCAGAATTCCGCTGACCACATTAGGCGCACCGAGGTCGTGGGGGACCAGCTTCACATAGCTTTCCGCCAAGGGACGCAACGCCTGTTGTTCGCTGTAGCCAATGGCGATGCTCGCGAAGATCATCGCGAACAGAATGACAACCGCCGCGGACAGGATGCGCTGCATCAGGCCGCCCTGCCCCGTCCCGCAGTCGCCGTGCCGGCGCGGGGCGGTGTCGTTGCCGGAGGCCGGGTCATACGCGCGGCGCGCGCCAGCGCGTGCGAAGACACCGGATTGGTCATGAACACGAAATAGATCAGGATCAGAAGTTTCAGTGTCCACCCCGGATGATAGACGGCGATGCCGATGAGGATAAGGGCATTGCCGAGCGTCGAGGCCTTGGTCCCGGCCTGCATGCGCGTAAAGACGTCCGGCATGCGCAGCATTCCAAGTCCCGCCGAAAAGTGGAAGAAGGCGCCGACCAGAATCAGAATGCTTCCGATCAATTCAGCCATCGGTCATTCCCGCGTGCTTGCGGTTCGTCGGATCGCATAGAGGAATATGACGGTCGACAGGCCGGAGCCGATCGATGCTTCCGTCATCGCCACATCAGGCGCGCCGAGCAGAACGTAGCAAACCGCTGCGAACAGCGTTGCAAGTCCGCCGCTCACCGCGGCCGCCAGCGCGCCCTTCAGGGTGATCGCAAGGATGCCGCTTACCATGATGGCGCCGCATATCAGAAAGACCAGAAGCTCAAGCATCGTTCAAAGCCCGCGCTCGAGGTAGCGCGCT
>Ga0180218_1001289_pt1 | contig 15648 bp, 13 predicted proteins | sample eDN3rd37CKraftBY_FD_151334 | JGI IMG/M metagenome (GOLD analysis project Ga0180218, IMG submission 151334) | Enriched backyard soil microbial communities from Emeryville, California, USA - eDNA 3rd pass 37_C Kraft BY (version 2) (version 2) | ecosystem: Environmental > Terrestrial > Soil >...
AGTTGCGGTGCGCGAGCTCGAACGTGGAGCCCTTGAGGTCCAGCACGTGCTGCTGGTACTGCCCCATCCCGGCGAGGCGCTCGCCCGGGTCCGCCTCGAACGACGCCGTGAGCACGTGGCCGTCGTCCCCCGGCCGGGGCCGGAAGTGCCGCGCCCGGAGGTCGAGCGACCCCCCGCGGCCCAGCTCGCGGAACAGCAGCCGCCCGTCGGCGTCGTAGAACGCCAGCTCGCAGCGCGACACCTCGTACCCGACCGGCTCGTGGAACCACCGGGACGTCGTGAGCTCGACGCAGATCGCCCCGTGCCGCAGCGTGGCGCCGTCGTCCCGGACCTCGACGCTCGCGCCGGCGTGCGCGGCCGGGTCGGGCGGCAGCAGCGCCCAGTCGGCGTCGTCGACGTCGCCCATCACCGTGGCGCGGACGCGCACGCCGTCGCGGCCCCACGGCTCGACGACGAGCGTCTCGCCGCCGCCGCGCCAGGTCAGGCGGGAGCCGTCGGCGCGGATGTCGCTGCTCGGCTGGTTCACCGGGTTCTCCTTGGCAGGTTCAGGCGGTCGGGACGAAGACGCGCATGGTGGACGGACCGCGTTCGGCCCAGCGGTGGTAGGGGATCAGCGGGAGGTCGACCACTGCGGACCCCGCGCGCTCGGGCGCGCCCTCGGAGGCCGGCGGCGCCCCGTCCCGCCCGAACGGGGGCCTCCCCGGCACGGCCTCCGGCAGGGGCTCGACGCGCGCCGTCACGACGGCGCCGTCCCGGTGCTCGACGTCGTCCGGGACGCGTGCCGGGACGGCCGGGTCGAGCCGCACCTGCTCCAGCGCGACGCCGTCCGGCAGGTCGACGGACTCCAGCGCGAGCACCAGCGGTCCACGCTCGACGGCGACGGTGCCGCGGGCGGCGTCGACCCGTGGGTCCGGCCACGAGAAGCGCGGCGCGACGGGCAGGCCGAGCACCACGACGTCGCCCTCGCGCACCGCGACGTCGACCCAGCCGGGCGCGGCGGGACGCACCACGCCGTCCGGTCCGGTGACCGTCGCGCCCGCGCCGCTCTCCTGCGACGCCCAGTGCGGCACGCGCAGGCGCAGCCGCACGGGACGCTGCGGCGCCTCCCTGACGGTGACACGCACGGCGCCGTCGGCGGGGTACGTCGTGTCGACGCGCAGCGCGAGCACGCCGCCTGCGACCTCGACCCGCAGGTCGCCCGACGCGTACTGGGCGAGGGTCACGACGGCGCCGTCGTGCCCGCCGCCCGCCCCGCCGTCGTCGTCGACGAACGCCGCGTACGCCTGCCAGGACGCGAGGGTGCGCGCCACGTTGGTGGGGCAGCAGGAGACGTCGAACCACGGCGCGCGGACGCCGCCCTCGGCGCGCGGGTTCACGGCGTCGGGCAGCACGTCCGCGCCCGGCTCGCGCTGCTGCAGCGGGTTCGCGTAGAAGAAGGCGCGGCCGTCGGCGCGCGGGGACGTGGCGACGACGTTGTAGAGCGTGCGCTCGACGAGGTCCGCGTATCGCACGTCGCCGGTGGCGAGCAGCAGCCGCCACGACACCATGACCGACGCGACGCCCGCGCACGTCTCGCAGTACGCGCGGTCCGGCGGCAGCTCCCAGTCGTCGCCGAACCCTTCGTCCTGGTGCCGCGAGCCCATGCCGCCGGTGAGGTAGGTGCGGCGCTCCACCGAGCGCGCCCACTGGCGCTCGACGGCGGCGCGCAGGTCGTCGTCGTGCGTGTCCACCGCGACGTCGACGGCGCCGGCCGCGAGGTACAGCGCCCGCACGGCGTGCCCGCGCCAGACGTCGGCCTCGCGCACGGGCACGTCGTCCTGGAAGTAGGCCGGGCCGAGCAGCGCGATGGGCGCGAGCGTGCCGTGCCCGCGCCGCTCGACGAACAGGCGCGCCTGCTCCGTGTACCGCGGCTCGGCCAGGGCCCGGCCCAGCTCCGCCAGGCCCACCTCGATCCCTGGGTGTCCGCAGATCGCCGCGTGCCCGCAGATCCCGTCGCCTCCGCCGTCGCCGAACTCCCGGCACACGTGGTCCGCCGCGCGACGCGCGACCTCGACCAGACGGTCGTCCGGCCCCACGGTGCGGACCCGTGCCACCGCCGCCTGGAGCAGGTGGCCGGTGCAGTACAGCTCGTGCCCGGACGACAGGTCGGTGTACCGCCCCGGCCGCCCGGGGTGCCCGAAGCAGGTGTTGAGGTAGCCGTCGTCGTCCTGCGCGGCCGCGACCCGGTCGACGAGCTTGCGGAACGTCGCGTCCACGGAGGGGTCGCCGGTGCGCCCGTGCTCCCAGGCCAGGGCCTCGAGCAGCTTGTAGACCTCAGAGTCGGAGAACTGCCAGCCGGGGCGGTCGGGCCCGGTGGTGCCGTCGGCGACCCGGTCGAAGTTGGCGAGCCAGCCCAGCCGCTCCATCCAGTCCAGGCAGTGCTGGAAGGTGGCGCGCGCGTTGGTCTCCTGGAGGCGTCCCCAGAAGCCGTCGTCGAGCCGGAGCTCGCCGACGCCGAGGCCGCGGCGCGGGCCGGGCGCGTCGACCGGGCGCGCGGCGGGGTCGACGGTCAGAGGGGTGGAGGTCATCTGGCTTCTCTCGTCAGTCCTTGACGGCGCCCGCGGTGACGCCCGCGGCCACGTAGCGCTGCGCGACGACGAGGAGGACCGCCGCCGGCACGGACGCGACGACGGCGGTGGCCATGATCGCGTTCCACTGCGTGGTGTTGTTGCCGATGTAGTGGTAGATCCCGAGCGTGATCGGGATGAGGTCGCCGTTCCGGTTGAGGGTCGAGGCGAAGATGAAGTCCGACCAGGCCCACAGGAACGCGAACAGCGACACGGTGATCGTGGAGTTGCGGCTCAGCGGCACGACGACGGACCAGAACGAGCGCCACGCGCCCGCGCCGTCCACCCGGGCGGCCTGCAGCAGCTCGCGCGGGATGCCCGCCATGAACGCGGTGAACAGCAGCACCCCGAACGGCACGGCGATCGTGGAGTCCGCGACGATCAGCCCGCCGACCGTGTTGAGCAGGCCGAGCTTGTTGTAGATCGCGTAGAAGCCCATCGCCATGACGACGGCGGGGATCATCTGCGCCACCAGCAGCAGGAAGTTGAGCGTGCGGCCGCCGCGCAGGTGCAGCAGCCCCAGGGCGTAGCCCGCCGGCGCCGCGATGACGACGGTGAGCACCACGCAGCCGAGGCCCACGAGCAGGCTCGTGCCCAGCGCGGGGAGCTGCTGGTCCAGGACGGCGGAGTAGCCCTCGAACGTCGGTTCCCAGGGGAACCAGTGCGGCGGGTCGGAGCGCAGGTCGCCGGTCCGCGTGAGGGAGACGTTCACCATCCAGTAGACGGGGAACAGCATGACCGCGGTGAAGAGGACGCCGAGGGCCGTCTTCCACCAGGTCCTGCGGGTGTTTCTGCGGATGGTGGCGCTCATGAGTCCTCCTGTCGGCGCTGGAGCTGCAGGTGCAGGAACCCGAAGACGAGCGCGACGAGGATGAGCACGTTGCCCACCGCCGCGGCCGGGGAGAAGTCGGGCTGACCGGTGCCGAACGCCTCGCGGTAGGACCAGACGGCGAACGTCGTGGACGCGTCGCCCGGCCCGCCGGTCGTCATGATCCAGATGACGTCGACGACCTTGAGCGTGTAGATGAGCCCCAGCAGGATCGTGATGAGGGAGACGGGGCGCAGCAGCGGGAACGTGATGCTCCAGAACTGCCGCCACGCGCCGGCGCCGTCGAGCGACGCCGCCTCGTAGACGTCGCCGGGGATGTTCTGCAGGCCCGAGTAGAGGATGACGAGGTTGAACGGGATGCCGAGCCAGATGTTCGCGATCGTCACCGACAGCAGCGCCGTGTCGGGCGAGGTCAGCCAGTTGATCTGCTCCGCGCCGAACGCGCCGAGCACCGAGTTCACGATGCCGTTGTCGCTGTTGAGCATCCACGCCCACGTGGAGGCGGAGACGATCAGCGGCAGCAGCCACGGCACGAGGAACATCGCCCGCAGCGCGCCCGACAGCCGGAAGCTCGACCGGAAGAAGACCGCCAGCGCCAGGCCGATCGCGAACTGGAACACGATCGAGCCCACCGTGAACAGCACCGTGTTGGTCAGCGCCGTCGGGAACGTCGACGAGGAGAACACCTCGGCGTAGTTCTCGAACCCGACGAACTCGGCGTTCCCCTGCACGAACGCACGGATCGTGTAGTCGTGCAGCGACAGGTCGACGTTCCGCCACAGCGGGTAGGCGTAGAAGAGCACGAGGTAGACCAGGAGCGGCGCGGCGAAGCCGACGGCGGCCCACTGGCTCGCGGTGGGACCGCGACGTCGCCGCTCCGTGGGCGCGGCGGGCCGTGAGCCCGCCGCGCCACGCGGCGCTCCGCGCGTCCCGACGGCGGTCGGGGTGGTGGTCATGGTGCGTCCTTCGTCCGTGTGTGCGCTCACATGCCGCGAGCGCGTCGGGCGGATGGGGTCACGGGCGAGCCCGCGTCACTGGGTGCCGGACTCGGCGTCCGCCTGCGCCGTCTTGAGCGCCTCGGCCGGCGTGGCCGAGCCGGACAGGGCGTTCTGCACCGCCGTCCACAGGGCCTCGGAGATGATCGGGTAGTCCGTGCCGAGGCCGTCGCTGGTGCGGCCCTTGGCGTTCTGCACCGCCTCGACCCACGGCTCGAGCTCGGGCTTCTCCTCGAGCAGCGCCTTCTGCCCGTCCGCCGTCGGCGGGATGTAGTAGGCGAAGGTGTTGGCCGTCTCGACGAAGCCCTCGGGCGTCGTCATGCACTCGACGATCTGGCGCGTCGTCTCGTAGCGCTCCGTGTCCTGCTGGACCGGGGCCACGATGAACTCGCCGCCCGTCGGCGCCGGCGCGACGCCGCCGTCCTTGGCCGGAAGCTGCACGATGCCCGTCTCGAAGTCGGCCTCCGCGGCGCTGTTCACCTGCCAGGTGCCGTTCTCCACGAAGCCGAAGTCGCCCGTGAGGAACTCCTCCCACGTGGTGTTCTGCGAGTTCTGGATGACCGAGTTCGGCGCGTAGCCCTCGTCCAGCCAGCCCTTCCACAGCTCGAGCGCCTCGACCGCCTCGGGCGAGTCGAGGTCCGTGAGGTCGGCGCCCGCGCCCCAGAACCAGGGGAGGAACTGGAACGAGCCCTCCTCGGTGCCGATACCGGCGAACGTGATGCCCTTGTGGCCCGCGTCCGTGACCTTCTTCAGCGCCGCCGTCAGCGAGTCCCAGTCCGTGACCGACGCGGGGTCCACCCCGGCGTCCTTGAGCACGTCGGCGTTGTAGTAGAGCGACAGCGTGTTGGCGCCGATCGGGATGCCGTACGCCGCGCCGTCGACGACGCCGGCGTCGAGCAGGTTCTGGTCGATCGCGGACGTGTCCAGGCCGAACTCGTCGACCGTGGTGAGCATGCCGGTGTCCGCGAGGGTCGAGACGGCCGGGTTGTCGAGCAGGATGACGTCGGGCGACGTGCCCTCCTGCGCCGACAGCAGCGCCTGGTTGGTCAGCGCGGTGGTGTCGTAGGCGGTGCGCTCGATGGTGACGCCCGCCTCCTCGCCGCACGCCTGGACGCGCTGGGCCCAGTCGGACTTCTCGTCGTGCTGGGGGTACGGGTCCCACCAGGTGTAGGTGTCGTCGCTCCCGCCCGACGCCCCGGTACCGGGCGAGTCGGACGACGAGCAGGCGGCGAGCGAGCCCGCGGCCGCGAGGGTGGTGAGCGCCACCAGGGCGACGGTCCTGCGCGGGGCGGAGCGGGTGAGGTGGTGCATGGCGGTTCCTCCTTGAACGGTGCCTCGGTCGACGGGTTCGACATCCGTCGAACCGGTTCGACGTTGAACGTCAGCGATGGGGTCGTGCTGTGCGGTGGTCAGCCCTGGCGGGGGGCGGCCGTGCTGCCCCGGTCGACGAGCTCGGGCGAGACGAACCGCACGACGTGCGGCTCGGCGGGCCCCGCCTGCCCCTCGATCCGGCGCACCAGCTCGCGCACGGCCATGCGGCCGAGACGGTCGGGCGCGCTCTCGATCGACGAGTACGGCAGGGAGAACGTGCGGGCGAACTCGTCCGAGTAGCGCCCGACGACGGACAGGTCGGCCGGCGCGGAGAGCCCCCGCTCGTGCAGCACGGTGGGGAGCGCGGCCGCGGCCGCCTCGTTGTTGATGAGCAGCCCGGTGGCGGCCGGGTGGGCGTCGAGCAGCGCGTGCAGCTCCCGTCCGACGTCGGGCTGGCTCGACGGCGCGAAGACGGCGTGCAGCGTCACCCCGCGCACCCGGGCCGCCTCGAGGGCGGCGTTCTGCAGGCGCCACACGTAGGCGCCGCCCCGCTCGACCACGTGCTCCGGCTGGGAGACGAGCACCAGCTCGCGGTGCCCCAGGCGGTGGAGGTGATCGACCATGAGGCGGCCGGCCTCCTCGAAGTCGAGGTCGAAGACGTCGACGCCCGTGCAGTCGGCCGGCAGGCCCACCAGCGCCCCGGGCTGGGGCGCGTCGCGCAGGATCGGCAGGCGGTCGTCGTGCTCGGCGACGTTGAGCAGCACGATCCCGTCGACCATGCGCGAGTCGGTCATCCGCCGCAGCGCGTTGCGCCCGTCCGACTCCGTGGCGAGCAGGATGTCGTAGCCGAGCTCGCGGGCCGTGTTGGAGACGCCCAGCATGTACTGCAGCATCGCGGGCGCGAACTCGTCCTCGAGGAACTGCGCGAGCAGCCCGATCACGCGCGTCTGGGAGGTGGCCAGCGCCCGCGCCCCGGCGTTCGGGGTGTAGCCGAGCTCGAGGACGGCGTCCTGGACGCGGCGTCGCACGTCGGCCGAGATCGCGCGCTTGCCGGACAGCGCGTACGACGCCGTGCTGCGCGAGACCCCCGCGACACGCGCGACGTCTCCGATGGTGGCCACCGCGCCTCCTGATCGTCCTCGGACCGTCCACATCGTTGCGAACCGGTTCGACAGTAGCGGTCGCCGGGGCGACAGCGCAAGAGGGCACGGGCCGCGATTTTCTGCCAAGTCAGGTCGCGCGTACGCATGCCTCGTCGAACCGATTCGCTCGCGTGTGGGCCGGGACGGTGTCGTCGAGGAGTTCGCCCGACCGCGACCTGCCCGGTGGGCCCCGGGCCCGCTCATTCCTGGCACGTCGACGACGAGGTCGACGCCACCGCCCGTGCACGACCGGGCGGCGCGGGGATGCCTCGCCGGGTACGACGCCGGCAGCGTCCGTGCAGGACTGCTTGGGCGTTCGGGGTGACATCCGGTCACGATTCGGGCGAAGGTTCCCCGGGCGCCTTGACACCGTGACCTCGCCGGTCGTGCGATGAGAGCGAGACCGGGGCGCAAGGAGGCGCCAGGCCGGTGCCGCGCGCCGCGCGCACCGACCCCCCACCGGCCCGAGGGCGTAGGGGTGAGGCAGATGCGAGGAGCTCCCAGGACGTCGGCGGTCGCCGCGGTCGCGGCCGTGGCGGCGTTGGCGTTGGCCGCCTGCGGCAGCAACGGCGGCGGCGAGCCGGAGAGCAGCGGCAGCGGCGGCGGCGCGGACGAGGTGGAGGTCTTCACCTGGTGGGCGGCCGGGTCGGAGAAGGCCGGCCTGGACGCGCTGGTCAAGGTGTTCGACGAGCAGCACCCGGACGTGAAGTTCGTCAACGGGGCCGTGGCCGGCGGCGCCGGGTCGCAGGCGAAGGACCTGCTGCAGACCCGCCTGCAGGCGCAGGATCCGCCGGACACGTTCCAGGCCCACGCGGGCGCGGAGCTGCAGGACTACATCGACGCCGCACAGATCGAGCCCGTCTCCGACCTCTACGACGAGTTCGGGCTGACCGACGTCTTCCCGCCGGACCTCATGGACCGGCTGACGGCCGACGACGGCGAGATCTACTCGATCCCGTCGAACATCCACCGGGCCAACGTGGTGTGGTCCAACCGGCAGGTGCTCACCGACGCGGGGATCGACCCCGACGCCACGTACTCGGACCTCTCGGCGTGGATGGACGACCTGGCGAAGCTCAAGAAGGCGGGCGTCACGCCGCTCGCCGTCGCGCAGGCGTGGACGCAGGTGCAGCTGCTCGAGACGGTGCTGCTGTCCGACCTGGGCGCGGAGGGCTACTCCGGGCTGTGGGACGGGTCGACCGACTGGAAGGGACCCGAGGTCACGGCGGCGCTGGAGGACTTCCAGACGCTCATGGGCTACACGAACACCGACCGTGACGGCCTGGACTGGCCGGAGTCGCAGCAGCTCGTCATCGACGGCAAGGCCGCGTTCACCGTGATGGGCGACTGGGCGGAGGCGTCGTACGAGGAGCAGAAGCAGGAGCTGGGCACCGACTACTCGGCCTTCGCCGTGCCGGGCACGGACGGCGTGTTCGACTTCCTCGCCGACTCGTTCACGCTGCCCGTGGGCGCCCCGCACCCCGGCGGCGCGAAGGCGTGGCTGGAGACGGTGGGCTCGTCCGAGGGCCAGGAGGCGTTCAACAAGGCCAAGGGCTCGATCCCGGCCCGCACGGACGTCGACATGTCGACCTTCGGCGAGTACCAGCAGTCCGCGGCCGAGGCGTTCAAGAGCGACACGATCGTGTCCTCGCTGGCGCACGGGGCCGCCGTCCCGGTGGCGACGCTCACCGCGATCACCGACGCCACCAGCAAGTTCACCTCGGGGGCGTCCGACCTGGCGGCGTTCCAGTCGGAGCTGGCCGCCGCGAACGCCGGCTGAGGCGCCGATGGCCACCGCCACGCGCAGGCGGGCGGGGGCGCGCCGGGCGGTCCGCCGCGCCGGCGCGCCCCTGCTCCTGCTGCTGCCCTCGCTGATCCTGGTCGGGGTGTTCGTCTACGGCCTCATCGTGGCGAACGCCCGGCAGTCCGCCACCGACAACCACACGGCCGCGCAGGCGACGGGCCAGGCGCCGACGACGGGCGTGGGGCTGCGCAACTACCTCGACCTGCTGGGCAGCGAGGAGTTCCAGCACTCGCTGACCAACCTCGTGCTGTACACGGTGGTGTTCCTGGTGGGCACGATGATCATCGGCTTCCTGTGGGCCTGGCTGCTCGACAAGCCGCTGCGGGGCGAGGGCTTCTTCCGGTCGATCTACCTGTTCCCGATGGCGGTCTCGTTCATCGCGTCGGGCGTGGTGTGGCGCTGGCTGCTCAACTCCAACCAGGACGAGCAGGCGTCGGGCCTCAACCGGCTGTTCCAGATGATCGGGCTGGACGCGCTGCAGAACAACTGGTGGAACAACGTGTCGGTGGGCATCGTGGCCATCGCGATCCCGGCGATCTGGCAGCTCTCCGGCTACGTGATGGCGCTGTTCCTCGCCGGCTTCCGCGGCATCCCCGTGGAGCTGCGGGAGGCCGCGCGGGTGGACGGCGCCAGCGAGTGGAAGCTGTACCGGCACGTGCTGTTCCCGCAGCTGTCGCCGATCGCGCTCTCGGCGCTGATCATCATCGGCCACATGTCGCTCAAGGCGTTCGACCTCATCATGTCGATCTCCAAGCCGGCGAACTACCAGACCAAGGTCCCCGCCGTGGACATGTACGTGTTCAAGTCGGCCTTCGACTACGCGAACGCGGCCGCCGTCGGCACGATCCTCCTGGTCATCGTGGCGATCGTCATCGTGCCCTACCTGGTCCACACGCACCGGCAGGACAAGCGATGACCGCCGTCGTCGAGGAGGCCGGGCGCCCCATCGACCTGGGCCGCCGCGCCGCGCCGCGCGGCAGGTTCACCGTGGGTCGCACGCTGCGCTACCTGGTGCTGCTCCTCTTCGTGCTCGTGGTGCTGGTGCCGGTGTACGTGCTGCTCGTGACCAGCTTCAAGGGCCCCGGCGACGCCGCCCCCACCCGCGCGTGGAACCTGCCTCAGGTGTGGACCACGGCCAACTGGGAGACGGCGTGGAGCACCCTCTCGCCCGCCATCGCGCGCACCGTGCAGATGGTGGTGCCGGCCGCGCTGATCTCGGCGTTCCTCGGGTCGCTCAACGGTTTCGTGCTGTCGCGATGGCGGTTCCCCGGTGCCGACCTCGTGTTCACGCTGATCCTGTTCGGCATGTTCATCCCGTACCAGGCGGTGATGATCCCGCTGAACCAGCTCGTGCTCGGGCTGGGCGTGCCGAGCGGCGTGCCGTCGCTGATCCTGCTGCACGTCGTCTACGGCATCCCCATCACGACGCTCATCTTCCGCAACTACTACATGACCGTGCCGCAGGAGCTCATCGAGGCCGCGCGGGTCGACGGCGCGGGGATGCTGCGCACGTACGCCTGGATCGTGCTGCCGATCTCCGTGCCGAGCTTCGTCGTCGTGCTCATCTGGCAGTTCACCTCGGCGTGGAACGACTTCCTGTTCGCCGTCTTCTTCTCCTCCAGCCAGAACGGGCCGGTCACCCTCGCGCTGAACAACCTGGCGAACGGCGCGCTGCTGCAGGACTACGGCGTCTCCATGGCGGGCGCGCTGTTCGCGTCGCTGCCCACGCTGCTCGTGTACGTGCTGCTGGGCCGGTACTTCATGGGCGGGCTGATGTCGGGGTCGGTGAAGGGCTGAACGGCCGCGCGGGCCTGTGGACGACGGGCCTCGCGTGTCGGCAGGACCGGGCAGGCTGGGGGCATGACGACGACGACCCCCGCCGCCCGGTGCTTCGGCGACGGCGACCCCCTGTACGAGGAGTACCACGACACCGAGTGGGGCGTGCCCGTGCACGGCGAGGCCGCGCTGCTGGAGCGGATCGCGCTGGAGGGATTCCAGTCCGGGCTGTCGTGGATCACCGTGCTGCGCAAGCGTCCCGCGTTCCGGGAGGTGTTCGCCGGGTTCGAGCCGGAGAAGGTGGCTGCGCTCGGGCCCGACGACGTCGAGCGGCTCCTCGGCGACGCCCGGATCATCCGCAACCGGCAGAAGATCGAGGCCACGATCGGCAACGCCCGGGCCGTGCTCGCCCTGCACGAGGCCGGCCGCACGCTCGACGAGCTGTTCTGGTCGTTCGCTCCCCCGCCCCGCGAGCGCCGGCTGGGCGCCTGGGACACCGTGCCGGCCAGCACTCCCGAGTCGGTGGCCATGGCCAAGGCGCTGAAGAAGGAGGGCTTCCGGTTCTTCGGCCCGACGACGGCGTACGCGGCCATGCAGGCCTGCGGGCTGGTGGACGACCATCTCGCCACGTGCCCGGTGGTCACCGGCGGGGCGCTCGGCGAGCAGCCTCCCGCCTGACCTGGTCGACTGTCCCCGTGACCGGGTTCTGGTGGGGCCTGCTGGGCAGCTCGTCGCTGCTGATCGGTGCCGCGCTGGTGCTGTGGCGGACGCCGAGCCGGAGGCTGACCGGCCTCATCATGGCGTTCGGCGCAGGGGTGCTCATCAGCGCCGTCGCGTACGACCTGGTGGAGGACGCCTCGCGGGCGGCGAGCGGCTGGGTGCTGCTCGCGGGGCTGGCCGCCGGCGCGCTGACGTTCTTCGTCGGCGACCTGCTCATCGACCGGCGCGGAGGACGCGACCGCAAGCGGTCCACCGGGGCCCAGTCGGAGGGCTCGGGCGGCGCCATCGCGCTGGGCACGGTGCTGGACGGCATCCCCGAGTCGGTGGTGCTGGGCTCCACGCTGGTGGGCGGCGGCGGGGTGAGCGTCGCGGTGCTCGCCGCCGTGTTCATCTCCAACCTTCCCGAGGCGATGTCCGCCACGGTCGGGCTCCGTCAGGCCGGCGCGTCGACCGCGCGGCTGGCGCTGCTGTGGGGCGGCACCACCCTCGTCTCCGCCGTCGCTGCCGGGGTGGGTTACGCCGCGCTAGGGGCCGCGGACCCGGTGACCATCGCCGTCGTGCAGGCCTTCGCCGCCGGCGCGCTGCTCACCATGCTGGTCGACACGATGATCCCCGAGGCCACCGAGTTCGGCGGCCCGGTCACCGGGCTCGTCACCGTGCTCGGTTTCGCCACCGCCTTCGGGCTGTCGGCGCTGGGCTAGGCGCTTGCCCCAGGCTCGGCGGCGATGATCACCCCGCCGCGCACCGCCCGGAGTTCGCCGACGAGTTCCGCACCGAGGCCGCGCGGCTCCGGGGCGCCCTGGGCGACCGGGTGACGGCGGTCGAGCACATCGGCAGCACCGCGGTGCCCGGGCTGGTCGCGAAGCCGATCCTCGACCTGGCCGCCCGCGCGGCACCCGGCGTCGACCCGTTCGGGCTGCTCAACGCCGAACGCGCCGCCCGCGGCCTGCCGCCGACGACGGCCTGGGACAAATAGCCCCGGCCGCCGCCGTGTCGCCGGCGTCAGACCGCCGAGCGGTCGGCCTCCTCGACGGCGGCGACCTGCTGCTGCACCTCCCGGACCCGAGCGACGTCGAGCTTCTCGGACCGGTCGAAGCGGTACACGCCGTTCTGCTCCTGGAACACGTCGGTGAGCTGGGTGTAGCAGTAGCCGAACATCAGCGGGTCGCCGAGCAGCACCTCGGTGAGGCCGCGGAACCGGGCGTGGAACTCCTCCTCGTCCGCGACGCGCTGGCCGTAGCCCCACGACTCGGAGATGTCGTTCCCCGCCGCGGCGGCAGCGGCCTCCGGGTTCCACCAGATGCCGCCGTACTCGGAGACGAAGTAGGGCTGCCCCCGGTACGGCAGGGACATCGCGGCGTCGGCGCGCCGGTTCTCGTACGGCGCGCCGTCGGCCAGGCCGGCCTGCTGGCGGGCGAACTCCGCCGGGTCCTGCTCGTAGCTGTGCGAGTCCCAGACGTCGGTCTCGAGCACGCGGTGCGAGTAGCCGCTCGCGTCGATCACCGGCCGCGACGGGTCGGCGAGCTTGGTGGCGAGGAACATGCCGCGCGTGACGTCGTCGAGCACGGTCAGCCGGTCGTGCAGGTCCTGGTGCGTCTCGTTGAGGGGGCACCAGCCGACGATCGACGGGTGCGAGTGGTCCCGCTCCAGCACCTCCAGCCACTGGGTGGTGAACGACGCCGTGGGCTGCTGGTTGTGGCCGACGGTGCCCTGCCCGCTCACGCCCCAGTCGCCGAACTCGCCCCACACGAGGTAGCCGAGCCGGTCGGCGTGGAACAGGAACCGCTCCTCGAAGACCTTCTGGTGGAGCCGCGCGCCGTTGAACCCGGCCCGCAGGGCGAGCTCGATGTCGCGCACCAGCGCGGCGTCGGACGGCGCCGTCATGAGCGACTCGGGCCAGTAGCCCTGGTCGAGGACGAGGCGCTGGAACACGGCGCGCCCGTTGATCCGCACGGCCTGGCCGTCGATCGCGACCGACCGCAGGCCCGCGTACGAGTCGACGGCGTCGACCAGCGCGCCGTCGCCGTCGCGCAGCTCCACCCGCAGGCCGTACAGGTGCGGGTCCCCCGGGCCCCACAGCCGCACCCTCTCCTCCGGGACGACGACGCGCAGCGCGGGCGCGAGGTCGACGTCGGCGCGGGCGGTCGCGGCGGCGACGACGCCGTCGGCGTCGGTGAGCGTCGCGGTGACGGTGTGGCCGGGGCGGTTCGCGGTGAGCGGCAGCACGACGTCGAACGCGCTGCTCGCGACGTGCGGCGTGATGCGCGGGCGCCGCAGGTGGGCGGCGGGCACGGGCTCCAGCCACACCGTCTGCCAGATGCCGGTGGTGCGCGTGTACTGGCAGTGCGTGTTGGCGTACCAGGTGGCCTGCTTGCCACGGGCCTGGCGGGCGTCGCGCGGGTCGCGGGCCCGCACGACGACGGTCACGGTGTCGCCGGGCGCAGCCACGCCGTGCAGGTCGGCGGTGAACGGCGAGAAGCCGCCGCGGTGCCGCACCACCTCGGTGCCGTCCACCCACACGGTGGTGTCGTGGTCGACCGCGCCGAAGTGCAGCAGCACGTGCGTGTCGTCGCCGTCGACGGCGGCCCACTCGGCCGGCACGGTCACCTCGCGGCGGTACCAGACCGCCTCGAGGAAGTCGGTGTCCCCGATCCCGGACAGCTCCGACTCGGGCGCGAACGGCACGGTGATGCTGCCGGCGAGCTCGCGGTCGCGCAGCCCGCGCTCGAGCCCCGAGTCGCCGCGGTCCACCTCGAACTGCCACGTGCCGTTGAGGTTGAGCCAGCGCTCGCGCACCACCTGCGGGCGCGGGTACTCCGGACGGGGGACGGCCGCACCGGCAGGGGCGGAGGGCGGGTCGAGGTGGGTGAGATGTGCCATGGCGGCTGCTCCGTCGCGGTCGACTGGTCGATGGTCCGGGCTGATTCAACCTCTGCGATCCAAAAAACGCAACGTTGTACCAGGGGGACTCTCCCCGAGGGCGCCGTCAGCCCTGGCGCCGGGAGCTCTCCCGCACCAGCAGCCGGTGCGGCGCGACGACGTCCTCGGCGTCCCCTGCACCACCCTCCACCTGTGCGACGAGCCGCGCCACGGCGCGCTCCGCGATGCCGCGCACGTCGGGCGCCACGGTGGTGAGGCCCGGGTTCGCGTACCGCCCGTCCTCGGTGTTGTCCCACCCGACGACGCCGACGTCCTCCGGCACCCGGACGCCGTTGGTGCGCAGCACGTGCATGGCGCCGAGGGCCAGCAGGTCGTTGCCGCACACCAGCCCGTCGATCTCGCCGACGCGGGCCAGCACGTCCTCGACCGTCCGCGCCCCCGCGGCGCGGCTGTAGTCCGGCACGGGGAGCACCCAGTCCGGACGGGCCTCGAGCCCGGCGTCGCGCAGCTCCTCGACGAACCCGCGCTGGCGCGGCGCGCCCGAGCGCTCGGGCACGCCGGGCTCGGCGCCCAGGAACGCGAGCCGGCGGCGTCCGGTGTCCAGCAGGTGCCGGGTCGCCTCGCGCGCGGCCGCGACGTTGTCGATGCTCACGTGGTCGGTGGCGAGGGGCGCGCCGGGGTTCCAGGGCCGCTCGCCGAGCAGCACCATCGGCGTCGCGCCGCGCAGCTCGTCGACGTCGCTCAGGCTGAGGTCGAGGGGGCTGAAGACGATGCCGTCGATGAGCCGCACGTCGAAGCCGCGAGCCACGAGCCGCTCCGCGTCGGCGTCGCCCCGGGTCTCGTCGATGAGCACCCGGTACCCGCGGGACGCCGCGACCTCGATGGTCTCGTGGGCCAGCGTCGAGAAATAGGGCGAGTCGATCTGCGGCACCGCCAGCGCGAGGATCCCCGTGCGGCCCTGCCGCAACTGGCGGCCGGCGAGGCTCGGGCGGTAGCCGAGCTCGGCGATGACGCCCTCGACACGTTCGCGCGTCGCGGCCCCCACGCGGCCCGTGCCGTTCACGACGTTGGAGACGGTCTTCCAGGACACGCCCGCCGCAGCCGCCACGTCCTTGATCCCGGGCGCCCTGCGCCGCCCGCCGCGTCCGGGGGCTTCGTCCGTCGTCTCTGCCACACATCCTCCTCGTCGCGGGTGGCAGCTCTTGACGAGCGGCCTCCGGTAGTTCATCGTGGTCCAACGTTAGACCGCAACGTTGAACCAGCAGGGTGTGGAGTGACCGCCGTCACCGTCGCGCTTGACAGCAGCGGCGACGCTCGTCAGGCTTGCCAGCCATGCATGATACGTATCATGCAGGCGGGCAGAGGCCGTGGCGTGCGCGTCAGACGGCGCTTTGCACCCCGCCGGTACCGAGACAATGACGACCCTCGGAGTGATCAGTGACTGTGATCGGCGTATCAGGACCCGCGCAGCCCCCTGCACCGGCCCCACCGGGATCCGGACCGGGCGGCGCCTCGCGACGTCGCGCGGCACGCCGTCGTGAAGCCGGTGCGGGGTTTGCGTTCTTGTCGCCGTGGTTGGTGGGTT
>Ga0180218_1001290_pt1 | contig 15643 bp, 11 predicted proteins | sample eDN3rd37CKraftBY_FD_151334 | JGI IMG/M metagenome (GOLD analysis project Ga0180218, IMG submission 151334) | Enriched backyard soil microbial communities from Emeryville, California, USA - eDNA 3rd pass 37_C Kraft BY (version 2) (version 2) | ecosystem: Environmental > Terrestrial > Soil >...
GGCGGGGTGCTCAAATGAGCAACATTCTTTCGGTCGTCACCTTCCTGCCGCTCGTCGGCGCGCTGCTCATTGCTACGCTCAACGCTGAAGCCAAGGGCAACGCGCGCTGGATCGCGCTCTGGACGACGCTCGTCACCTTCGCGGTGTCGCTGCTGATCTGGATCAACTTCGATAACAACACCGCGGGTTTCCAGTTCGTCGAAGAGCACGCCTGGCTCGGGCCGCTGAAATACAAAATGGGCGTCGACGGCATCTCGATGCTGTTCGTCATCCTGACGACGTTCCTGATGCCGATCTGCATTCTGGCGAGCTGGGTCTCGATCGAGAACCGCGTCAAGGAATACATGATCGCGTTTCTCGTCCTGGAAACGCTGATGCTGGGCGTCTTCTGCGCGCTCGACATGGTCCTCTTCTACCTCTTCTTCGAGGGCGGCCTGATCCCGATGTTCATCATCATCGGCGTCTGGGGCGGCAAGCGGCGCGTCTACGCGAGCTTCAAGTTCTTCCTCTATACGTTGCTCGGTTCCGTGCTGATGCTGCTCGCCATGATGGCGATGTACTGGCACGCCGGCACGACCGACATCCCGACGCTGCTGCAGACGAAGTTCCCGCCTGAAATGCAGTGGTGGCTATGGATCGCGTTCTTCGCATCCTTCGCGGTGAAGATGCCGATGTGGCCGGTCCACACTTGGCTTCCCGACGCGCACGTCGAAGCGCCCACCGCCGGATCCGTCATCCTCGCCGGCATCCTCCTGAAGATGGGCGGCTACGGCTTCTTGCGCTTCTCGCTGCCGATGTTCCCGAACGCGTCCGCCGATCTGGCGCCGCTCGTCTATACGCTCTCGATCGTCGCCATCATTTACACCTCGCTCGTCGCGCTGGTGCAGGAAGACATCAAGAAGCTCATCGCTTACTCGTCCGTCGCCCACATGGGCTACGTGACGATGGGCATCTTCACGGCCTCGCAGCAGGGCATCGACGGCGCCATCTTCCAGATGCTGTCGCACGGCCTCATCTCGTCGGCGCTCTTCCTCTGCGTCGGCGTCATCTATGACCGCACGCACACGCGCGAGATCGCGGCCTACGGCGGCCTTGTCGAACGCATGCCGAAGTACGCCGTCGCCTTCATGGTGCTCACCATGGCGAACGTCGGCCTGCCTGGCACGAGCGGCTTCATCGGCGAATTCCTGACGCTGCTTGCGGCCTTCAAGGCCAACACCTGGGTCGCGATCCTGGCGACGACCGGCGTCATCCTGTCGGCCGCCTACGCGCTTTACCTCTACCGTCGCGTGGTGTTCGGCGTGCTCGATAAGCCGGCGCTCAAGAAGCTTCTCGATCTCTCCCCGCGCGAGATCGCGATCCTGGCGCCGCTGCTGATCTTGACGATTTTCTACGGTGTCTATCCCGCTCCCGTCCTCGACGTGACGGCGACATCGGTGAAGAACCTCGTCCAAAACTATCAATCCGCACAGGGGACGGCGGCCGCATCGGCGGCGCCTGAAGGAACCCAATAATGGATAGCTCGGTCCTACATGTCGTTCTGCCGGAGCTGATACTCGCGATCGGCGCCATCGCGCTGCTGATGGTCGGCGTCTTCTCGAAGGACGGCGAAGCGGCCGGCCGCACGGTGACGTGGCTGGCGATCGCCGTGTTGATCGTTGCTGCCTTCGCGGTTTTCGAAGGCAGCGGCTCGTCCGCCATCTTCGGCGGCGCCTTCGTCTCCGACGGATTCACCCGCTTCCTGAAGATCGTCATCCTGATCGGCGCGGCGTTGACGCTGCTGATGACGTTCGACACCTTCGGCCGCGCAAAGCTCTTGCTGTTCGAATATCCGGTGCTCGTGCTTCTCGCGACGCTCGGCATGCTGATGATGGTCTCGGCCAACGACCTCATCGCGCTCTATCTTGGCCTCGAGCTGCAGTCGCTCGCGCTCTACGTCGTCGCCGCCTTCAAGCGCGAAGACGTGCGATCGAGCGAAGCGGGCCTGAAGTACTTCGTCCTCGGCGCGCTGTCGTCGGGCATGCTGCTCTACGGCGCTTCCATGCTCTATGGCGTCACCGGCTCGACGAGCTACGCCACGATCGCCTCGGCCGCGAGCATGCCGGAAATGGCATCGAACATCGGCCTGACGTTCGGCCTCGTGTTCGTTCTCGTGGGATTGGCGTTCAAGGTCGCCGCCGTGCCGTTCCACATGTGGACGCCGGACGTCTATCAAGGCGCGCCGACACCCGTGACCGCCTTCTTCGCGGGAGCGCCCAAGATCGCGGCCATGGCACTTCTGTTGCGCTTTACGCAGGTGGCGCTGCCGGGCATCGCCTCGCAGTGGCAGCAGATCATCATCTTCGTCGCCATCGCCTCGATGGCGCTCGGCTCGTTCGCGGCGATCGGCCAGAACAACGTCAAGCGCCTGCTCGCCTACTCCTCGATCGGCAACGTCGGCTTCGCCCTGATCGGGCTTGCGGCCAACAACACCGAGGGCACCGCCGGCGTTCTAATTTACCTCGTGATCTACGTCGCCATGACGCTCGGCGCCTTCGCCTGCGTTCTCGCGATGCAGCGCGATGGCCGCAACGTCGAAAGCATTTCCGACCTGTCGGGACTGGCCAAAACCAACCTGACGTTCGCGACGGTCCTGGCCGTGCTGATGTTCTCGCTGGCCGGCATCCCGCCGCTCGCGGGCTTCTGGGCCAAGTGGTACGTGTTCCTGCCGGCGATCAAGGCGGGCCTTTACCCGCTCTCGGTCATCGGCGTCGTCACCAGCGTCGTCGGCGCCTACTACTATCTGCGGGTCGTGAAGATCATGTTCTTCGATGAGCCGGCAGAGCGCTTCTCGCCGACCGAAGGCCGGACCTTTGCAGTCATGGCGCTGTCGGCGGCCTTCGTCGTGGCATTCGTTCTGCCCTTCGTCGGCGGCACCGTGGTGGATGCAGCAACAGCCGCAGCTTCGGTGCTAGTGCCCGCAAAGTAGCTCTAGATGAACGGCTCTTCCGTGCCTCGCATCGTCCATCTCCCTGAGACCGGATCGACGAACGCGGACGCCATGCGGCTGGCCCTCTCCGGCGAGGAGCTGCCGCTCTGGGTCTTAGCCGACCGCCAGACCGGCGGCCGGGGCCGCTCCGGCCGGGCCTGGGCTTCGGAACCGGGTAACCTTCACGCCAGCGTCGCCTTCCGGTGCGAGGCGCCGCTGGAGAAGGCGGGCCAATTGTCACTACTCGCTGGAATTGCGGTGATAGACGCCGTTCGGGCCACAATGGACCTTGCGCCCGGAACCGATCTTCGCCTCAAATGGCCGAACGATATTTTGATAGGTCGTGCCAAGGCGGGAGGAATTCTGGTCGAAAGCACGTCCGCTCGTGCAGGCTCCGGCTTTTTAGCGGTTTTAGGTTTTGGCTTGAATTTGATCACCTCTCCCGGCGCGCTCGGCCGTGCCGTAACGGCCCTCGGCCAGTACGGCAAACCTCCAGAGCCGCTCGCTTTCACCGAGACGCTGTCAGAAAAAATCTTCTCTTGGCTTGACAGCTGGCGGGGAGGGGAGGGCTTTTCCGAAATCCGCGAAGCCTGGCTGCAACGCGCAGGCGCCGTTGGCGAGCCCATCGTCATCAATACGGCCGCCGGACCTTTATCTGCAACTTATCAGGGTCTTTCCGAAACGGGCGCTCTGCTGGCAGACGTTGACGGCGAGATCAAAGAAATCAGCTACGGCGACGTCATGCTCGTCAGCCAGGTTGCGGGTGATGAAACGTCATGAGCGATCGCATTTCGCCTTCGCAACGGACGAACTCGCGTCCCGACGAACTCGTGTTTGCCGCCCTGGGCGGCCTCGGCGAGATCGGCATGAACGTCTATCTCTACGGCTTCGGCCCGCCGAAAGCGCGCAAGTGGCTGCTCGTGGATCTCGGCGTCACGTTCCCGCATGAGAGCGAGCCGGGCGCCGATGTCGTGCTGCCCGATCTTCGCTTCATCGTCGCTGAGCGGCAAAACCTCGTTGGCCTCGTTCTGACGCACGCGCACGAAGACCACGTCGGCGCCATCATCGACCTCTGGCCGTCGCTCGAATGCCCGATCTACGCAACGCCCTTCACGGCGGGAATGCTGAAGATCAAAGCCGGCGAGTTCGGCGGCACCATCACGCTGCCGATCAAGGAAGTGCCGCTCGGAGGCCGCTTCGACGCAGGTCCCTTCAACGTCGAATTCGTTTCATTGACGCATTCGATCCCGGAGCCGAACGGGTTGGCCATCCGCACGCCCGCCGGTCTCGTCTTCCACACCGGAGACTGGAAGCTTGATCCGACGCCCGTGGTCGGCAGGCCCCACGATGCAGCGCGGCTCGCCGCGATCGGCGACGAGGGCGTCCTCGCCATCATCGGCGACTCCACGAACGCATTGCGCGAAGGTCGCTCGGCATCGGAATCGGACGTCGCCGCCACGCTGCACAAGATCATTGCCGACGCGCCGCGTTGCGTCGCCGTCACGCTCTTTGCTTCCAACGTCGCCCGTGTCGCCTCTATCATCTCCGCGTGCAATGCGGCCGGCCGCACGCTTGTCGTGGCTGGCCGCGCGCTTCATCGCATCATCGAGGTCGCGATCGAGACCGGCTACCTGCCGCAAGGCTTCACCTACCTAGATCAGCAGCGCTTCTCCGATCTGCCGCGCGACAAAGTCGTCGTCCTTTGCACCGGAAGCCAAGGCGAATCGCGCGCAGCGATGGCGCGTGTCGCCGAGGACGAACATCCCGATATCTCGCTCGACAAGGGCGATCTCGTCATCTTCTCCTCGCGCACCATCCCGGGGAACGAGCGCGCTGTAGCCCGCGTCCAGAACGGCTTGGCGCGATTGGGTGTCGACATCATCACAGACGCGGAGGCCCTCGTGCATGTCACCGGCCATCCGCGCCGTGATGAGCTCAAGGACATGTATTACTGGATCCGTCCGAAGATCGCGGTTCCGATGCACGGCGAGGCGCGCCACCTCAAGGCGCACGGCAGGCTCGCCCGCGAATGCGGCGCCAGCGAAGCCCACGTGATCGGCGACGGCGACGTCCTGAAACTTTGGCCGGGAACGGCCGGCGTCATCGACAAGATCCCGGTCGGGCGGCTTTATCGCGATGGCAATCTGATCGTCCCAGACGTCGAAGGCCCCGTTAAGAGCCGGCGCAAACTATCTTATGTCGGCATCGCCGTCGTCTCGCTCGTGCTGACGCGCCGCGGCGAAATCATCGCCGAGCCAGGCGTTGTGCTCGAAGGCATTCCGGCCGCCGATCGCGACGGGGATTCGATGCGCGAGATTGTGCTCGATGCGATTGACGGCACCCTGCGCTCAATTCCGCCCAAGCGCCGCGCCGATCACGGCATGGTGCAGGACGCGGTGCTGCGGTCCGTGCGCGCTGCCATTAACGAAGCATGGGGCAAGAAGCCGGTTGTCAAAGTGCTGGTGTCCGTGGTGGATGGCAAAACCTGAAGTTCGCCCTTAAAAAGTGGCTCGATTTGCTCCATCGGAGACGGAAAGCATGATTGGACGCCTTAACCACGTCGCCATAGCTGTCAAAGATCTCGCAAAGGCTGCCGCGGTCTACAAAAACGCGCTTGGAGCGCAGGTCGGACCGCCGCTCGCCCAGCCTGAGCATGGTGTCACGGTTGTCTTCATCGAGCTTCCCAACACCAAGATCGAGCTGCTGGAACCGCTGGGCGAAGGCTCGCCGATCGCGAAATTCCTGGAAAAGTCCCCCGACGGCGGCATCCATCATGTATGCTACGAAGTCGAAGACATCATCGCCGCGCGCGACCAGCTGAAAGGCCAGGGCGCCCGCGTTCTGGGCGACGGCACACCGAAGATTGGCGCGCACGGTAAGCCCGTGCTGTTCCTCCATCCGAAGGATTTCTGCGGCACGCTCGTCGAACTCGAGCAGGTCTGAAGCAGACCCGGCGCAGCTTGAAGAATTGAGGTCAGTGCAATGCGTACGTCAGTAGCTTTGGCAACGTTCTTCTGCCTGTGGTTCATCACGCTCTTCGCCGTGCTGCCCTTCTTCGCGAAAACGCAGGACGAGGCTGGTGAGATCGTTCCCGGCACGTCCGAAAGCGCTCCGCACAAAATGAACGTCTTCAAGCTTTTCTGGGTGAATACGCTTGTCTGCGGGGTCACCTTCGCCGGCGTCTATGCCGTGATCGCCAATCTCTGAGATCTGCTCGCGCGTTACCCACAGCCGAATGCCGCAAAGGTGCTTGGCCAAGCGAGCAAAGCCCCCGGACGGGCGGCTTTGCGCCGTTGCAACGCCAGCATGAAAAGGCTATTCGGCTGGGGCTCAATTCCTGATTTCGTAGAGACTTAAGGCGCGGCTCGCCCGCGCGGATTTAACGAGCGAGCCCGCAATGCGCATCACAGACGTCTTCCCCTGCCGCCCCGATTTCTCGCGCCATGCCGCGCCGGAGGCCGCACGATGAGCAAGCGCGCCCTCTCCGTCACCCGCGAACAGAATTTCCCCGAGTGGTACCAAGCGATTGTGCGCGACGGCGACATGGCCGAGACGAGCCCCGTCCGCGGCTGCATGATCATCAAGCCGTGGGGCTGGGGCGTCTGGGAACGCATCCAGGCCGAGCTCGACGCCCGCATCAAGGATACGGGTCACGAGAACTGCTATTTCCCGCTTTTCATCCCGATGAGCTTCCTCGCCAAAGAGGCCGAGCACGTCGAAGGCTTTGCCAAGGAAATGGCGGTCGTCACGCACCATCGTTTGAAGAACGAGGGTGGCAAGCTGGTGGTCGATCCCGACGCCAAGCTCGAAGAGCCGCTGATCGTTCGCCCGACGTCCGAGACGATCATCGGCGACGCCTTCCAGCGCTGGGTGAAGAGCTATCGCGATCTGCCGCTGCTGATCAATCAGTGGGCGAATGTCGTGCGCTGGGAAATGCGTACGCGTCTCTTTCTGCGGACGGCGGAATTTCTCTGGCAGGAAGGCCACACCGCCCACGCCGATCGCGAAGATGCGGTCGCCGAAACGCTGAAGATGCTCGAAGTCTACCGCACCTTCGCTGAGAACGTGCTGGCGATGCCGGTCATCGCGGGCGAGAAGCCGGCGAACGAGCGCTTCCCCGGCGCCGACAACACCTATTCGATCGAAGCAATGATGCAGGATGGTAAGGCCCTTCAGGCGGGGACCTCGCATTACCTCGGCACGCATTTCGCGGAAGCGCAGAACATCCAGTTCCAGAACGCCAAGGGCGAACTGACCTTCTGCCATACGACGAGCTGGGGCGTCTCCACGCGTCTTATCGGCGGCGTGATCATGACCCACGGCGATGACGACGGCTTGCGTCTGCCGCCGGCAATCGCGCCGCGTCAGATCGTGCTCGTTCCGATGCTGCGCGAAAAGCCGGAAGACGCCGAACTCATCGAATATTGCGCGTCGCTCGAGAAAGAACTGAAGGCTGCAGGCATCCGCACGCTCGTCGACGTGAAGCCCATCAAGTCGGCCGAAAAACGTTGGAACTGGGTCCGCCGTGGCGCGCCCGTCATCGTCGAAATCGGTGGCCGCGATGCGAGCGGCGGCAACGTCACCTTCATGCGCCGCGACCGCCTGCGCGACGGCGACAAGGTCGTCTCGCAGACGATGCCGCGCGCCGACTTCGTTGCAGGTGCTTCCGCGCTCCTCGCCGACATCCAGGCGAACCTCTACAACGAGGCGAAGGCGCGGCTTGATTCCAACATCATCACCAGCATCAAATCGTTCGAGGAACTCGAAGCCTACTTCGGCCCGGGCGAGGGGGACGAAGAGGCGGGCGCCTTCAAGGGCTGGGTGCGTGTGGCATGGTCGCGTCCTGAAGGGGCAGCACTCGAGAGCATTGCGGACCGGCTGAAGGCACTGAAGTTGACCATCCGCAATGCCCCGCTCGAACAGGAGAAGGCCGCAGAAGCCTGCTTCTTCACCGGGGAACCGGCGAAGGAGTACGTGCTCATCGCACGGGCATACTAAATCGGCTGAAATGCGGTCCCGTGGCCTTAACTGCGACACAGGGAGCTGCGATTCGGCGCGCGATTGGGGTAACGGGGGTGAGGCCACGATGACTGTTTCAGGGCACAGTGAAGCCTCGGCTGGGTTGGGCGGCGAACGCACGGCGTCCGGCAGCACGGCACCATTCTCCGCTTTCGAGTGGATGATCGCGGGACGCTATCTGCGCGCGCGGCGCAAGGAAGGCTTCATCTCGGTCATCGCCGGGTTCTCGTTCCTTGGCATCATGCTGGGCGTCGCGACGCTCATCATCGTCATGGCCGTGATGAACGGCTTCCGCCACGACCTCTTCTCCAAGATCATGGGCCTCAACGGCCACGTCATCGTCCAGAAACTCGGCGATCCGTTCACGGACTACAGCGAGGTCTCAGACGAGATTTCGAAAGTGCCAGGCGTCGTCATTGCCATGCCGGTCATCGAAGGCCAGGTAATGGTCTCCTCCAACACTCAGGCGCTGGGCGGCCTCGTGCGCGGCGTCAGAGAAAGCGATCTCAAATCGCTGAAGCTCGTATCGGGTAACATCCGCGCCGGCACGCTCGATGGCTTTGACCAGCAGACGGGCATCGCGATGGGCGTGCGGCTTGCCAATCAGCTGCGCGTCGGCCTCGGCGATACCGTGACGCTCGTCTCACCGCGCGGAGCAGCAACGCCGTTCGGCAACGCGCCCCGGTCCAAGGCGTATCAGATCACCTCGATCTTCGAATTGGGCATGTCCGAATACGACCGCATGATGATCTTCATGCCGCTGCCGGAAGCGCAGAAATATTTCTCGAAGAACGGCGAGGTCGACGTCGTCGAAGTCGTCGTCGATGATCCCGAAGCGGTCGATCACTACAACAGTGCCATCCGCGATGCCATCGGTCCTTCGATCACCATCAACGACTGGCGCCAGCGCAACGAGACGTTCTTCAACGTGCTCGCCGTTGAGCGGAACGTGATGTTCATCATTCTTTCGCTCATCGTGCTCGTCGCCGCATTGAACATCATCTCTGGCCTGATGATGCTCGTGAAGGACAAGGGCCGCGACATCGCCATCCTGCGAACGATGGGCGCTACCAAAGGCGCGGTGATGCGAATATTCCTGATCACCGGCGCCTCCATCGGCGTCGTCGGTACGCTCGCGGGCCTCGTCCTCGGCATCGTCTTCTGCTGGAATATCGAGACCATCAAGAACTTCGTCTCGTGGGTCTCAGGCACCACGATCTTCGATCCGAGCGTCTACTATCTGACGAAGCTGCCCGCTGAGATCGATGTTCACGAGACAGGCGGCATCGTTCTGATGGCGCTCCTGCTCTCCGTGCTGGCGACGCTCTATCCATCCTGGAAAGCGTCGAAGCTCGATCCCGTCGAAGCGTTGCGGTACGAGTGAGATCCATGGACACCACATCCGTTTCGCCGATTTTGCAGCTCGAGAACGTCACGCGCTCCTTCCGCCAGGGCGAAAAGGAGATCGTGGTTCTGCAGGGCGTCGATGCCGTGCTCTGGCCCGGCCAAGCCGTGGCGCTCGTAGGCCCATCCGGCGCCGGTAAATCGACGCTGCTCCACATCACGGGGCTGCTTGAATCTCCGACCAGCGGCCGCGTCGTCATCAACGGCCGCGACTGTGCCACGCTGGCGGAAGCCGAGCGCACGAAACTGCGGCGCAAGGAAATCGGCTTCGTCTATCAGTTCCACCAGCTGCTGCCGGAATTCAGCGCGCTCGAAAACGTCGTCATTCCGCAGCTCATCATGGGGACGAGCCGGAAGGCCGCCGAGGCGCACGCGCACAAGCTTCTGGCGAGCGTCGGCCTGGCCGGACGCGAACGCCATCGCCCTGCCGAACTGTCGGGCGGCGAACAGCAGCGCACCGCGATCTGCCGTGGCCTTGCCAACAGCCCGAGGCTTCTGCTCGCCGACGAGCCGACAGGCAACCTCGATCCTCATACGTCGGAGCATGTCTTCCGCCAGCTGATCGATGTTATTCGCGGGCAAGGCGTGGCCGCGCTGATCGCGACGCACAACATGGAACTCGCAGCCCGGATGGACCGCGTTCTGCAGGTTCATGAAGGCCGTCTCGTCGAAATCTCCCTGGCGCACGTCCGCTGAACGTTTCTGCTTCGCCACGGCTTGTGCTCGCACTTGTGCGCATCGGATCGTTTGGCTTGCGGCGGCCCGTCGCCTACATAACCTAGCGATATGGCACACCCGATTCGGCTACCCGCACGAAACCCGAAGTTCGTCCACCTCAAGGTGCATTCGGCTTACTCGCTGCTCGAAGGCGCGCTGCCGATTGCGAAGCTCGCCAAGCTTGCGACCGCGATGAACCTGCCCGCGCTCGGGCTGACCGATACGAACAATCTCTTCGGCGCGCTCGAATTTTCCGAGAAGCTCTGGGGCGCGGGTGTTCAGCCCATTTCGGGCACGACGCTCGATATCGACTTCGGCGACAATCGCGACAACGGCACCATCGCGCTCAAGGCCATGAGCAACGAGCCGCGCGTGAAGCCCGCGGGCAAGCTCGCGCTGCTTGCGATGAACGCTGAGGGTTTCGCCAACCTCATGCGCCTTTCGAAAGCGCTGAACTTCGAGTCGGCCGCAGACGAGCCTTTGCACGTCAAGATCGCGCGGTTGGAGGAGCTGTCGGGCGGCCTCATCGCGCTGACGGGCGGTCCGCAAGGCCCGATTGATGCGGCGCTCCGCGATGGCCAGCACGAGTTGGCAGTCGAGCGGTTAAAGACGCTGGAGAAGATTTTCGGGGATCGCCTCTATATCGAGCTGCAGCGCCACGGGCTTCCTGAAGAAGCAGAGGTCGAACCGCAGCTGCTTGAACTCGCCTACGCGCGCAGTCTGCCCATCGTCGCAACGAACGAATGCTATTTCGCCGTGCGCGGGGATTATGAGGCGCACGACGCGCTGCTCTGCATCGCCGACGGCCGCTACGTCGTCGAAGACAATCGCCGCCGCGCCAGCCCCGAGCACTACCTGAAGAGCGAAGACGAGATGGCGGCGCTCTTTGCCGACCTTCCCGAGGCGCTCGAAAACACCATCGAAATCGCCATTCGCTGCGCGTACCGGCCCGAAGGCCGCAAGCCCATTCTGCCGCGCTTCGTCGCCGGCGACGCCAATCTGAGCGACGCGGAAAACCTCGCCCTCGAAGCGGCCGAGCTGAAGCGGCAGGCGATCGAGGGACTGAAGCGCCGCCTCGATGCGCACGGGCCCGCGCAAGGCTTCACGGTCGAGGACTACGATAAGCGCCTCGCCTACGAGGTGGACGTCATCACACAGATGAAGTTCCCCGGCTACTTCCTCATCGTCGCCGACTTCATCAAATGGTCGAAGGCGAATGGCGTGCCGGTCGGTCCGGGCCGTGGTTCGGGTGCGGGCTCGCTCGTCGCTTACGCGCTCACGATTACGGATCTCGATCCGCTGCGCTTCGGCCTGCTGTTCGAACGCTTTCTCAATCCCGAACGCGTCTCGATGCCGGACTTCGACATCGACTTCTGCCAGGAAAAGCGCGATCGCGTGATCGACTACGTGCAGAAGAAGTACGGTGACGATCGCGTCGCGCAGATCATCACGCACGGTAAGCTGCAGGCGCGCGCCGTGTTGCGCGACGTCGGCCGCGTTCTGCAAATGCCATACGGTCAGGTCGATCGGCTGTGCAAGCTCGTGCCGAACAATCCCGCCAATCCGGTTACGCTGCGAGAGGCGATCGACGGCGAGCCCAAGCTGCAGGAAGAACGCGACAGCGAGCCGATCGTCGCCCGCCTGCTCGAAATCGCTGAGAAGCTCGAAGGTCTCTATCGCCACGCCTCGACGCACGCCGCCGGTATGGTGATTGGCGACCGGCCGCTCGAAGAGCTCGTGCCGCTTTATCGCGATCCGAAATCGCACTTCCCGATCACGCAATACAACTGGAAAATGGTCGAGGCGGCGGGCCTCGTGAAGTTCGACTTCCTTGGCTTGAAGACGCTGACGGTTCTCGCCAAGGCAGTGGAATTGATCAAGCGCGGCCGCGGCATCGATATCGATCTGGCGGCGCTCCCGCTCGACGATAAGCCCGCCTACGAGATGCTCGCCAAGGCCGACACGGCCGGCGTGTTCCAGCTCGAAAGTACGGGCATGCGGGAAAGCTTGAAGCGGCTGAAACCCGACCGCTTCGAAGACATCATCGCTATGGTGGCGCTCTATCGCCCCGGTCCGATGGACAACATCCCGACCTACATCAACCGCAAGCACGGCGAAGAGCCGGTCGACTGCCTCCATCCGATGCTCGAAGGCATTTTGAAGGAAACCTACGGCGTCATCATCTATCAGGAGCAGGTCATTCAGATCGCTCAGGTGATGGGCGGCTATACGCTCGGCCAAGCTGACTTGCTGCGCCGCGCGATGGGTAAGAAAGACAAGGCCGAAATGGCCAAGCAGCAAGCGCGCTTCGTCGAAGGCGCGCTCGCCAATGGCGTCAAGAAAGAAGACGCAATCTACATCTTCGAATTGGTCGATAAGTTCGCGGGCTACGGCTTCAACAAATCGCACGCGGCGGCCTATGCCCTCGTCAGCTATCACACGGCCTATTTAAAGGCGAATTTCCGCGAGGAATTCTTCGCCGCGTCAATGACGCTCGATATGGGCAATACCGACAAGCTCGCGATGTTTGCATCGGAAGCCCGAAAGTCCGGCATCAGAATGCTGCCACCGTGCGTCAATCAATCGGGCGTCGATTTCGGCGTCGAGCCGCCCTCAGGCAATTTCAAGACGGGCGCCATCCGCTATTCGCTTGCGGCGTTGAAGAATATCGGCGCCGGTGCCGTCGAAGCGATCGTCAGCGAGCGGACGGCGGGCGGTCTCTATAGCTCGCTGGGCGATTTCGCAGCTCGCGTCGATGCCAAGGCACTGAACAAACGCGCCGTCGAAACGATGGCCAAGGCCGGCGCATTCGATGGGCTGAATTCCAATCGCGCGCTCGTCGCCGCCAATGCCGATACAATTCTTGCGTCCGCGCAGCGGCGAACCGCCGACGCGGCGCAAGGCATTTCCGATCTTTTTGGCTCCGCTGGAAAGCCAGCCGATCTTGTGCTCCGCGCAACGCCCTCGTGGACGAGCATGGAGAAGCTGTCGGCCGAGTTCGAAGCCATCGGCTTCTACCTCTCTGGCCATCCGCTCGATCAGTATGACCGCGTGCTCGGAAAGCTCGGTGTAAAGAAGGTCGGCGAATTCGAAGCGCTCGTCATGCGCGGCGCTAGCGCGGGCCGCCTCGCCGGTATCGTCATCGCAGCGCGCGAACGGCGCTCCCAGAAGGGCAACAAGTTCGCGTTCGCAACATTTTCTGACGCGACCGGCCAGTTCGAGGCGATCATCTTCTCCGACACCTTGGCCGCGAGCCGTCATCTGCTCGAGCCCGGAACGCCCGTGATCGTCTCGGTGGAAGCCGAGCGCGACGGCGAAACAATGAAGCTGCGTGTGCAATCCATTGAAGAATTGGACAAAGCCGCCGCCGCGGTCCCGCGCAATCTCAAGTTGGTTCTCGATCGAAAGTCCGTTGTCGCAAAGGCGGCGCCGGTTTCCGACGTCGGCAAATTCCTGAAACCCAATGCGCGCGGCGGGGAAATTCGCATTGTCCTTGCACTGGATGATCGAAATCGGGAAATGGAATTTCTATTACCGGGCCGATACGATGTTTCTCCGCGTGAAGCGCTTCGCATAGAGGCACTGCCAATCGTCTCGGAAATCATCGAGATTTAAAACCGGCGGTTGCGGATCGGCGGCTGATTCTCCACGCATCAAATTTTTATTGTCATCACCGACGGCTTTTTCTCGCGATAGACGTTATGGCTGCAGACGTGAGAGACGCGTCTGATTTTCGATAGGAGCCTATCCATGAAAAAGAGCTTGATCGCTGCAGCAGTCCTCGCAGCCGTCACCCTCGGCGCTGCCGGCGGTGCAAATGCCGGAATTGCCGGTGCCGGCCTCAACGGCATTGGTGCTCACGCTGATAAAACCGTGGCTGAACAGGCCGGTTACAAGAAGCACCGTCACCACAAGCGCTTCCATCGCCACCACCGTCACGGCAAGAAGTGGATCTGCCGCTATCGTCACGGTCATCGTCACTGCTTCTGGCGCTAAGCGCCTGCAAACCGGGTGAAGGTAGCGCTCCAGCGCTGCCTTCTTCTGACACAGTTTGCGTCCATAGCTCCGCTCCTTTGAGCTAGCCAAATAAGAGGCACAACATGTCCAAATTCTACGCCGCTCTGGTCGTCGGTTTGCTGCTCGCTCCGGGCGCTCACGCTGCTGACAAAAAATTGAGCGCGGCTGAAATCAAGACCAATCTCGAGGCAGTGGCGTCCGATCCCGCGAAGGTCAAAGCCTATTGCGCAATGTCGAAGAAGATGGACGAGATCGGCGACGACGAGAAGAAAGCTGAAGCCGCTGGCGATGAAATCGACGGCTACTTCGAAACCTTGGGCGATGATTTCGCTGATGCTTGGGACTCGGCTGAGGAAGCCGCCGACAATTCGCCTGAAGCTAAAGCCATGGACGAGGCTCTCTCAACGCTCGACAGCAAGTGCCAATAAGTACGCGCACGATGCCGCTGGACCCTGCCTGAGGGTCGAGAACCAAATCTCGAATAAATCTCGGAAAAATCTGAAACGCACTGCGGGCCGAACTAAAGCACGGCAGCCGCGGTGCGTTTTCTGTTCTTCAGTGAATGTTAGGGGCAGGGGGGAAAGCCGCCGGCCGAGCGCCTGGGGCGATCTAACCTCGTCTACGGGTTGCACAATATCCCGATCCCCCGTATATAGCCGCCATCTCACACGCGAGACGCTCGCGCAATGCGGATGAAAAGCCCCGCATCGCGCTCCGGTGGAGATCAGCTAAGCTTTTGAAATGGCTGGCGGATTTCTTCTCAAGTCTCGCGGAGGTCTAACCGGAAAAGGAAAGATTACGATGGCACTTCCTGCCTTCAACATGCGTCAGCTATTGGAAGCTGGCGTTCACTTCGGCCACCAGGCTCACCGCTGGAACCCCAAGATGGCACCGTTCATCTATGGGTCGCGCAACAAAATCCACATTCTCGACCTCACGCAGACCGTGCCGCTGTTGCACCAGGCTCTGCTCAAGGTCTCCGACACGGTCGCCGGCGGCGGCCGCGTGCTCTTCGTCGCCACGAAGCGTCAGGCTTCCGACGGCATCGCTGAAGCTGCAAAGCGCAGCGCCCAGTACTTCATCAACCACCGTTGGCTCGGCGGCACGCTGACCAACTGGAAGACCGTTTCGCAGTCGATCCGCCGTCTGCGCCAGCTCGATGAGATCCTTGCCGATCCGCAGGGCCGCACGAAGAAGGAAGTCCTGAACCTCACGCGCGAGCGCGACAAGCTCAACCAGTCGCTCGGCGGCATCAAGGACATGGGCGGCACGCCCGACCTCCTCGTCGTCATCGACACGAACAAGGAAGCGATCGCGATCCAGGAAGCGCGCAAGCTCGGCATCCCGATCGTTGCGATCGTCGATACCAACTGCGATCCCGACGGCATTGATTACCCGGTTCCGGGCAACGACGACGCCGGCCGCGCGATCACGCTCTATTGCGATCTGATGGCACGCGCCGCTCTCGATGGTCTCGAGCGCTCGCAGGGTGCTTCGGGCGTTGACATCGGTGCCTCC
>Ga0180218_1001291_pt1 | contig 15625 bp, 16 predicted proteins | sample eDN3rd37CKraftBY_FD_151334 | JGI IMG/M metagenome (GOLD analysis project Ga0180218, IMG submission 151334) | Enriched backyard soil microbial communities from Emeryville, California, USA - eDNA 3rd pass 37_C Kraft BY (version 2) (version 2) | ecosystem: Environmental > Terrestrial > Soil >...
GTGCGCACCTCCGCCGGCGTCAGCCCGACGCAATCGGGCACCTTCTTCAGCCGGTTGCGGTAATCCTTGCAGCGGCAGGTGTCGTGATTGAGCAGCTTGCACGCGACATCGGTGAAGAAGATCCTCTGCGTGCCCTCCTCCTCCAACTTGTTCAGGCAGCACCGCCCGCAGCCGTCGCACAGGCTTTCCCACTCGCGCGCGGTCATCTCCTCGAGCGTCTTGCGCTTCCAGAAGGGGGTATCGTCGGCAGCGGGTTTTCGGGTCACGGGTTTGAGGTCACTGGTCTGGATGTCGGCCGGGGCTGTCCGGGACGGCCGGTCACGTGAGCGTCAGATAGGCCAATTCCGGGACGAATATAGCCCCACGAACCTGCGGCGGCGCTTGAAGAATCGGCAAGCCGGCGCATCTTACCCTTATCCGCAATTTCGACACGCTGTGTGGCTCTGGTGGCATGGATCGGCGGGGCCGGATCGGCTAGACATTGGGGCGATTTGCGGACTTTTCCCCAAAACCGCCAGCGCCTTAGCACAGATGACCTTGGGACAAGGAAGCCCGCGTGGCTGAGCGAAAAAAAATAAGCTTCGGCGAGCGTGTGCGGCGCTTTTTCCTCGATCTCGACGCCCGGATCGATTCCGGGCTGTTCGAAGCCGGCCGCTGGGCGCGCGAATTGTACGAGCGCTTCGTCACCTTCATGGACCGGTTCCATGTCGCGGGCTGGCGGCGCTGGGTGCTGGTGGAGCCGGCGTCCGAGGCCGCGACGCTGGGTACGGTCGGGCTCGTGCTGGCGCTCGCGCTGGCGCTGCCGGCCTTCTACGAGACCAAGGACGAGGACTGGCTGAAGAAGAGCGAACTCGCGGTGCAGTTCCTCGATCGATACGGCAACGAGGTCGGCGCGCGCGGGATCAAGCATAATGACTCGATCCCGATCGAGGACTTTCCGGATCACCTGATCAAGGCGACGCTGTCGACCGAGGACCGGCGCTTCTACGAGCATTTCGGTATCGATATTCCGGGCACGTTGCGCGCGGTCGTCACCAATGCGCGGGCCGGCGGCGTCGTGCAGGGCGGCTCCTCCATCACGCAGCAGCTGGCGAAGAACCTGTTCCTGAGCAACGAGCGCACGATCGAGCGCAAGGTCAAGGAAGCCTTCCTTGCGGTGTGGCTCGAGACGCGGCTGACCAAGAACCAGATCCTGAAGCTGTATCTCGACCGCGCCTATCTCGGCGGCGGCGCGTACGGCGTCGATGCAGCCGCGCAATATTACTTCAACAAGTCGGCACGCGACGTAACCCTTGCGGAAGCGGCGATGCTCGCCGGCCTGTTCAAGGCGCCAACGCGCTATGCGCCGCATATCAACCTGCCCGCCGCACGCGCGCGCGCCAATACCGTGCTCGACAACCTGATCGAAGCGGGAATGATGACCGAAGGCCAGGTCTTCGGCGCTCGCCGCAATCCGGCCGTCGCCGTCGACCGTCGCGACGAGCGCCAACCGAATTTCTATCTCGATTACGCGTTCGACGAGATGAAGAAGCTTGTCGACAAGCTTCCGAAGTCCGTGCAGGAGCGCGTTTTCGTCGTCCGCACCGGCCTCGACGTGAATCTGCAGCGACAGGCCGAGCAGGCAGTGGAAGAGACGCTGCGCGACTACGGCCGGCAATACGGCGCGCGCCAGGCGGCGACCGCCGTATTCGAAAATGACGGCACGCTTCGCGCGCTGGTCGGCGGACGTGACTACAGCGAGAGCCAGTTCAATCGCGCGACCGATGCGCAGCGTCAGCCGGGCTCATCCTTCAAGCCCTATGTCTACGCGGCCGCATTCATTCACGGCCTGAAACCGACCACGGTGGTACCCGACGCCCCGATCTGCATCGGCAATTGGTGTCCGCACAACTATTCCGGCGGCTATTCGGGCTCACAGACGCTGACCATGGCGCTGGTGCGCTCGATCAACACCGTTCCGGTGCGGCTCTCGATCACAATCGGCAACGGCAATCCGCGGGCCGGGCGCAACAAGATCGTCGAGCTTGCCAAGAAGATGGGTCTGCGGACGCCACTGCCCGACACCCCGTCGCTGCCGATCGGCGCTTCCGAAGTCACGGTGTTCGACCATGCCGCGGCGTTCGCGGCCTTCCCGAATGGGGGCATGGCCGTCACGCCGCATGCGATCCTCGAGGTGCGCAGCGCCACCGGCGAACTGATCTGGCGTTTCGATCGCGACGGACCGAAGCCGCGCCGCGTGATGCCGGCGCAGGTCGCAGCCGACATCAACATGATCCTCAACCAGGCAGTCGAGGCCGGTACGGGACGACGCGCCATGCTCGAAGGCATCAAGGCCGCCGGCAAGACCGGCACGACCAATGCGTATCGCGATGCGTGGTTCAACGGATATACCGGCAACATGGTCGCCGCGGTCTGGTACGGCAATGACGATTACGCGCCGACCAACCGCATGACTGGCGGCTCGCTTCCCGCAATGACGTGGCAGAAGATCATGGCTTACGCCCATCAGGGCGTGGAGTTGAAAACCATCCCCGGCGTGCCGCCGTCGGCGGGCCCCGTTGGGCCGCCAGTCGCGGCTAAGCCGGGTGACGAGATCCCGCGGCCGACCCTCCTGACAAGGAAGGGCGTTGACGTCCTCGTGCGGATCGAACGCGCGATGGAGGAGGCAACGCGCTCGCTCGCTGCTCCCGCCTCCGACCGGACCGTCGAAGCGCCGGCTCCGGCTCCCGCCGGTCGGGGTGACGGCGTGGTCGCCGCCACCGAAGGTCGCGGACGCCCTGTTCGCGGCAATTGACAATCTATCCGGCGATTTCCTATCGCTGGCGAACCCGTTTCCGTAGGCTGGATCTCCCGTGCGATTGCTCATCGGATTGCTGCTGGCATTCGCGGTCGCCGCATCCGTCGGCTTGGGCACGACGCTTTATGCCCTGCAGGAGAGCACGCCGTTCGGATCGTTCACGGTCGGGGCCTGGACGGCCTGGCCGCGCACCGGGACCGCGGACATTGACCCCTACGCGCGCGCGCTGATCGCAAGAAGCGGCGAGTTGCCGATGGGCGCAGGCGACGGAGTGGCATTCGTCGCGACCAAGGACGATAACGGCGCGGCGCTCGATGGACGTTGCGATGTGATCGTATCCGGCGTCACGCCGCAGGCGCGTTTCTGGACCCTGACGTTGTACGACCCGGAGGGCAAGCTCGTAGGCAATGCCCTGAACCGTCACGGCTTCTCAAGTCAGGAGATCGTCAGGAAGTCCGATGGCGCGATCGAGATTACCGTCGCGCCGCGTGCACGAACCGGCAACTGGCTGCCGAGTGGCGGCGTCGATCGCTACACTCTGGTGATGCGCTTCTACGACTCTCCGATCGGAGTTGCCTCGCGGACAGGACGCGAAACCCCCATGCCGTCAGTCAAGGTCCAATCATGCACGTGAGGCCGCGGACATGACGCGCTGGCTGCTATGGCTCGCGAGCGGCCTCCTGCTCGGCGGCATCGTGCATTTTGCGACGATCCTGTATCTGCCGAGCACGGCAACGCAAAATGCCTATGCGCGCATCTCCGCGATCTCACCGGTGAACAGTGTCGTCGCCCTGCCCGCTCCGAGCGCAGAAAAATCCGTGCTGCCGCTGATGGATCCGGCGTTTGCCGCCGCCGTCTGCCGTTACGATCTTCGGGAAGCGCCACTCAAACTCACCGCCCCGGTGAGCCCCGCCTATACTTCGGTGACGTTTTATACAAACAAGGATGTCGCCTATTACGCAATCAACGATCGCGCGGCCGGGCGCCGTTCGATCGAACTCGACCTGATGACGGCCGCGCAGAAGGCGCAGCTTCCGGACGACGAGGAAATTTCCGCGGCAGACCGGCTGATTGTGGAATCGCCAACGCAGACTGGTCTCATCGTGATTCGGGCACTTGCCTCCGAGCCCGGCATGATGCCCGCGGCAATTGCGTCGCTGTCAGGCGCGCGCTGTCAGCCGCAAGCGCAGTAAAAAGCCAAGAACCTGGTTACTTCGTGACCAGCGGTCCACCATTGCCTTTCGGAGGCCACGGCGAACCGCGCGGCACCAGCGCTGCCGCCTCGATGTTGGCCCGCATCAAATTCAGTTCCCGTTCCACCTCCGCAGCCTGCGGTGACGGCGCGACAATGATGAGCTTCTCGAGCGCAAAATTGTAGGCATAGGTCCGCTCCATCAGCGACTGATGGACCCAGCGCGCGATCAGCGAGTTCTCCGCCATGCGCGCGACCGCGTTGCCGTGTTCGCGCGGGCTCAGATTGGAGACGTAACGCAGGCTCTTATCGCGCCTGACGTCCATGTCCGAAACAACCCGCGCGACGCGTGCGAACGGGCCAATCCGCACATTGTCGTTGCGGATGTCTCGCAGCAATCGCGCATAATAGGTTTCGGTCGAGCGCGCCGGATCCGCAAACATTTCTGCCGTATAGGCCGCCTGGTCGTAATACCACCAGGTCTGAAGAAACATGCCGGACAATCCGTACTCGTTCAGCACGCTGTACCAGCGCTGCCGCTCGTAGGGCGGCTCGATCAAGGGGTAGGCCAGATCGCGCAGCGTGCGTTCTTCATCTGTCAGCGGAAAGGCCGATTGCGCTTCGCCGTAGCGTTCGGTGACGGCAGGCCCCATCCACTTGTGGATGTCGTCGGAACGCAGCGTCGGCCGCACGCGGCCGAGGTCGGTGTTCAGACAACCGATGATCGGCAGGCAAAGAAGAATGCGGGTCTTGTGAAGCTTCACGACCTGCAGGCCCGTCGACGTCGCTTGCTCGCGGCCATGCCGCGGCGGACCGGCTCGATCACCGGGCTGTCTTCGTAACGGTCGATGCGGATCACAGGAAGAATCACGACCTCGCAGCGCCGGTCTGCAGATTGATAGCTACGCGCCCGCGAGGTCGCGTTACACGCAGGAAAGCTGATCACAACGCCCATTGAGTTGCCCCACCCCCGCCCGGCGGCGATGCGCCGTTCTGCGCACGATTAAGAGACTGTCAAGGTTAACGCTCTGCTAACGGCCGCCCGCTATCGTCGACACGTTCTCAGTTCGGATGGCATCACGTGGAACGTCTTACGCTCAGCAATCTCGACGGCATGACCGGTCTTGCCGGATTGGCCGATCGCACCGGGGTCGACATCAAGCCGACGCTCCTGCGCGTCCTGACCGATCTCTACATCCAGAAGGCGACGCATTCGCCGCATGAAGCGCAACACTTTACCGAACTGGCGTTGCGGCTGATCGAGGTCGTCGATGAATCGACCCGTGCGGCCGTCGCCGCGCGGCTCCAGAAGCATCCGGCAGCACCGAAGGCCGTGCTCGCCCGGCTCGCGCAACTTGGGCCCCGCACAGCCGACCCGAGTCAGCAAGGCAGCATTGAGCTGTTTACCGAAACGTCCCTCGAGGATGATCTTGGACTTTTCGAGCCGCCGGCGCCGAAAGTGCAGCAGCCGCCCGCACCTCAAAGTCCACCGCAACAAATCGACTATATCGAGCAGCGGGAGGCGTTCTTCACCGCGCCGTCGGACGAGCGCCGATTGATTCTCCTCAATCTCGAACATGTCGCCGATCCGAATGTCGCACCGGCGCAGGAAACCAACATCATCCGTTATCTGGAGCAGGCCGCCCTCGCCGGCCGCGCGCAGGAATTCACCACATTGCTTCAGCAAGGGCTCGGCGTGTCGCGCGCGCTGGCGCGCCGGATCGTGACCGACAGGACAGGCGAACCCTTTGTGGCGTCCGCCAAGGCGCTGGCGATGCCGACGGACGTCTTCCAGCGGATCCTGATGTCACTCAATCCGGTGATCGGCCAGTCGGTGGAACGGGTGTTCGAACTCTCCGACCTGTTTCTGGATCTGCCGATGCCATCGGCGCTGCATCTGGTGGCGATCTGGCGCGCAGCGGACCGAATGGAGGCGAGAAGTCTCATTCACCGGCGCGTGCATTGGGACGATACGCCGGCGCTTGCACGCCGCTCGGCCGCTTCCGAGCCGCGCCGGGGCGAACAGCCGGCAACCCAGGAACCGCAACGGCTCGACGGCTCCCGCGGCTGATCCTCAGCCGACAATCGGATCGAGGAAATTGCGGCCCTGCCGGTCCTCGATCTCGACGATCCAGATATCGGGATCGAAATCGATCTGACGGGCAAGATACTTTTCGATCTCGTCGTTTGGACGCGGCTGCGCGCGAAGCGATGCGATGAACGCACGATCGCCCGGACGCGCTTCGTCGAACGCACTCTGAGGCGCGGGACCGAACAGGTCCGCGGTTCCGTCCAGCCGATCGACCTTCACAAAAATTGCGCCCGCCTCTTCGGCGCCCCGCCGTCTCACGACAGCGTAGGCACCCTCTATCATGCAACGCCGGATATAGGCGGAAACCCAGATCGCCGATTTAAGCCGCATATGAGTTTGCCGGTTCCAGCGCGCACGATACGCGGATCAACCGCACGCGCGGCATCAGTGAGCTAATCGAGCTCGCGGCCGGTGACAACCGCCAATTCGCGCATCAGCTTGGGCGAAATCTGGCCGGAGACCGGAAGTTTGCGCGCCCGCTCGAACTGCTCGATCGCAGCTTTGGTCTCCGGGCCGAACGTGCCGTTGGGCTTGAACTGACCATAGCCGTAATCGGTGAGCGCGCGCTGTACGGCAAAGATTCGCTTGGACGACGGCGCGATCAGCTCGGCAATCGGGTCGGTAGCGACGGGTTGCGCAGCAGCAGCGCGTGCCGGCCCCGCTTTCGCCTGCGACCGCGTCAAGGCTCGCAGGAATACGTCGTTCGGCTCGCCGCCGGGCCGGAGCCCGGAGGCCTGCTCGAAGTCGCGCATCGCCGCATTCGTCTTCGGTCCGAACACGCCGTCGGCGGCACCGTCGTAAAAGCCTCGTCGGCTGAGTTCGCGCTGGATATCGGCAATGATCTCGTTGCGCGGCCGTTGTGCGGCCTGCAGGTCCGGCTTTGCCGGCTCGATCTTGTTTACTTCCGACTTGGGCAAATCAGCCTTGGGCCAATCGGCTTCCGCCGGCCGGCCCCTCGGCAATGCGACCTGAGGCGACGGTCCGGTGATCTCCTGTCCAACCACACGAATGGATGTCTTTGCCGGCGCGGATACGGGCATTGGCTTGCTTGAAAACAGCGGCGCCGGGTGTGGCCCCGACTGCAGGAAGGCGGCATTGGCGACAACCGCGCCAAGCGCAGCAGCGGCGACGGCGCCCGCGATTGCATCCTTTCGCCAGCCATGAAGAAGCGATGGCTGGTTGTCGTTCAACGTCTGGGCCACGGCGGCCCGTTTCTGCGAAGTCTTACGCACTCTTGCGAACCTGAATATCGTTGTGCTTGCGCGCGGGTTCAAACGGCGTCAGCGAACCGCTCTTCTTTCGCGACAACGCATTCGCCTCGCAGTCAAGCGGCAGGTGGATTGATATCTTCGTTCCCTTCCCGAGTTCACTGCGCACCTGCATGTCGCCACCATGCAGCGTCACGAGCCCTTTCACAATCGACAGCCCAAGCCCCGTGCCATCGTGACGGCGGTCATACGCCGAGCGCGCCTGGAAGAACGGATTGCCGATGCTGGGAAGATCGGCCGCACTGATGCCGACGCCGTTGTCCTCGACCGAAACGACCAGACGATCGCCATCGCGGAACGAACTGATGATGATGTTTCCGCCGCGGCCGGTGAATTTGATCGCGTTGGAGAGAAGATTGAGCATGATCTGCTTGAAGGCGCGCTTGTCGGCGACGACATCGGGCAGATCGTCGGCATTGCGCATGACGAGATCAAGGCCGGCCTCGCGCGCACGCAATGCGAGAATGTCGCAGCAATTGCTGATGACCTTGACCGGCGCAAACGGCTCCGGCGTGATGATAAAGTCGCCGGTCTCCATCTTCGACATATCGAGGATGCCGTTGACCACGGCCAGAAGATGCGTGCCGGAGTCGTTGATCAGTTGTGCATATTCGCGCCGCTTCTTGGCGTCGATACGCATCTGGTCTTCGTTCACCAGCATCTCGGAGAAGCCGATGATGGCGTTGAGCGGGGTTCGCAACTCGTGGCTCATGGTCGCGAGAAAGCGCGTCTTGGCCGCATTGGCGCGTTCCGACTCAGCGCGCGCCAGCTCGAGCGCCTGCTCCTGGGCTTTCCGGTCGGAGACGTCGCGCATCACCGCCACGACCTCACTGGCGGGTTGTGCGTCGGTCTGATCCAGCGGACGGCAGCGCATCTCCAGCCAGATGAACTCGACGCTGTTCTCTCCTTCGGCCCCAATACGCTTGACGCGGAATTCAACAGAACGCTGCTCGCCCTGCGCTGCGTCCGCCAGCGCCGACAGATAAGCCGGACGGTCGGCGACATGGACGCGGTCGAACAAACCATGCGCCATCAGGTCCGCGACGCGCGCCCCGAACAGGGTTTGCGCGGCCGGCGAGACGAACAGCACCGCGCCATTCTGACCGTGACGGGTAATGACGTCGGTCATGTTGCGGGCGAGCAGCCGATAGCGGTCCTCTTCCGCATGGAACAGCCAGAAGCTCATCCGGGCGAGCGATTCCGCGCCGAGCGCAAGGCCGGTCGCATAGAGCGCGGCGGAGATAATTCCGAGCGCCGCTAGGCCCGCGTGGTTCGCAGCCGCCCATGCCGGGATCGCACCAAGCTCCTGCATCGCCAGCAAGGCGCCGGCCGCGGCCAGCGCAAAGGCCGAGGCAGCGAGCACGACCCGGCGCGATGCCGACAGCGACGCTTCCAGCGGCACCACCACCAGCCAGATCGCCGCAAAGGACGAGATCCCGCCCGTGTTGTAGGCGACAGCGAATACCAGACCGGTCAGTGACAGTGAGGACAGGATGTGCGCGCCCTCGTAGCGTCCGGTTCGCGACAGATAGACGGCGGTCAGGATCGGAACCACGAGCCACGCGAATACCGCGATCTCGAGCGCACTCGGCACGCCGCGCATGGCGAGATAAACCGGGAAAATCGCGAGCGCGATCAGCGACCCGAGCAGACGCGGTGCGATGAAGGCACGGTGGCGCGTTGCGGTGAGCGGATCCTGCTGGACCGACGGATGGACCAGACTGTCGATATAGTCGCGAAGTGGCTGGGCGAAACTCAAGATACTCACTACGCCAGCCTGCCAGGCCGACGCACTCCCCATTTGTTACGGATCGTGTCAGACGCCGCTTAAGCGAACGCTAAGGGAACGGAGTTTGGCGACGGCGCAACGCTGGCGAGCGGCGTAAAAGTCCGCGCATCGGCGCGATCGTGACCGGATGGTGAACGATCGGTTTCCGCAGACGGTATATCAATTCTTGCTCGCATCCCGGAAAGCTAGATAAGTCAGGCCTGTGTGCACGTTTCGCGCGTAATCGATTCAAATTGTAATCGAAGTCGATGCTCATTCTCATCGAATAAGGCCCAAAAATCGAACCGGCTTTTCAAGCGCAGCTGTTAGGTCTGGCGCATAAGCGGCGATCGAGCCGCGGGGAGCGTTCGGGCCATGTTTTTTCTGCTGCGGGTGGCATTCTGGCTGAGCATCGTGCTCGTGCTTCTGCCGAGCGGCGACTACCGTTCCAAGGATCAGGCGCCGCAGATCGGCGCCGCCGATGCCGTGAGCGCCGCGAGCGCGGCCGTATCCGACCTCAGCGGTTTCTGCAGCCGCCAGCCTGACGCCTGCCAGGTCGGTGGACAGGCGGCCGTCGCGTTCGGGCAGCGGGCCCAGGCCGGCGCGCGCTATCTGTTCGACCTGCTGCATGACCACCTGTCGCCGGCGCAGACCGGCTCGGTCGGCCGCGCAGCCGGTGCCGGCACGGCCTCGCAGCACACATTGAAGCCGTCCGATCTGGAGCCCGAGTGGCGTGCGCCTCTGCCACCCAGGAACCCGCGGCGACCGGCCTGATCTTCCCGGAATCCGCGCTTTCCCCAGCGCCCGCGGCTGCCTATATCAGCCCATAAGGACAGGGATGGGCTGATGACGACGATCGACGAGATCATCGACAATTTCGAGCTGCTGGACGAGTGGGACGATCGCTATCGTTACCTCATCGAGCTCGGCCGTACCCTGCCCGAATTGCCGGACGCGGCGCGCATCGAATCCAACAAGGTGCGCGGCTGCGCGAGCCAGGTCTGGATGACCACCGACGTCCGGCCGAATGGCGCGCAGGGCCCGGTCCTCGAATTTCAAGGCGACAGCGACGCGCACATCGTGCGCGGCCTGATCGCAATCTTGTTTGCGCTCTATTCCGGAAAGCCGGCGGGCGAGATCACGGAAACAGATGCGGAAGCGCTGTTCGCAAAACTCGGCCTGCGCGAGCATCTGACCCCGCAACGCTCGAACGGCTTTCGGGCCATGGTCGATCGCATCAAGTCGGATGCGCGCGCCGCGCTCGCGGCGGCCTAGCCCGGCGGAGCAATCGGCTCGTTTGCCTGATCGGCCGACCAGCCGCGAATTGCAGCCGCCTTGCCACTGACCTCGGCCGCCAACCCGTAGTGACGGGCAAGTCGCTCAAGCGCGAGTTGCAGCACGACCTTCGCCGAGCGTGCCGGCCATTGCCGCTCGCGTTCGACAGTATCGAGCTTCTTCAGAAAGCAGCAGATATCGATCAGCAGACCGGAGAATTCCGGCCCGACCGCATCCAGAGCATGCCGCAGACGTTGCCGTGCAGCGACGACACGGTCGGTGAGATGACCGGATGACTGATCCCGGTGCCGGCCGGCAACCGCCGCATGCCAGTTCGAGGTTGTCCGCGGCATCATCTGGGCGATTGTGAAATCCGCCCTCAGACGCTCGCCCGTCAGCAATTGATGCGGCTCGATCAAAGCGCGACCATCGGCGCCTTTCCGGCGCGCCAGCCAGACCAACGGACTTTCCGCTTCATCGAACTTGGCGCCGGCACCGATGTCCGGGCCAACGCCGTCAACCAGCGACAGATGCTGCGCGCGATAACGGTCGATCGAATCTGTTCCGGCAAGCGGCGACGGGTTGCGGCGCGGGCGAAGCTGTTTCATCGGCGCGCGCTCCCGTCTGGCACACGATGCAGGGACGCTTCAAGCGTCGCGAGAACCACATCGAAGACTGGATCGTCACGAAGATCCTCCACCAGCCTGCAGGCGTGGGAGGCGGTCGTCCGGTCACGGGAGAACAGCCGGCCCGCCTCGGACAAGGTCATCCCGAGCGCAACGCGCGCAAGATACATTCCCGTCTGGCGTGCCAACGCAATGTCGCAACGCCCGCGCGTCGCAGCGCATAGATCGTCGCGACCGACTGCGAATGCGGCTTCAATCGCTTGGAATAGCCGCCGCTCCAGGGCCGCACGCGCCCGGTCCGATCCGGGGCGCGGCAAAAGGCGGTCCCGTCCCTGTAATCCCTCGGCAACCTGCTGATGATCCATTGCCACCCTCTATAGGACTTAATACCTATAGAATGCAACGGCTGGACCCGGAGGGGGATAACTTTTTTGCTCAGTGCGGCGGACTGTCGAAAATGCCGACGAAACGAAGACGACCGCGCGCGGCTCAGCCGCCCTTTTCGAGATGGTTGCGGAGCTCCTCGATCGACCCAAACCGCACGACACCCTGTGCGAGTTCGGCCTCGATCGAACCGTCGGTGTAGAGCGTGTAGGCCATGCCATCCACGATGCCCGACTTGAGCACGGTCGCAGCTTCGCCGCGTCCGCTTGAGGCTGCGTCTGCCGGCGCTTCGACAGCAGGCTCGCGGCGCGCCGGGGGCGTGCTTTCGACCGCCGGCGGACGCCGCGGCTCAACCGGCTTCGCCGGAGGACGTTCGGCGGACGGCCTGGGCGGGCGCCAGCCTCCCCGCGCGGGAGCGGCAGGAGCGGCAGGCGGTGCTGCGAGTTCTTCTGCGGTCGGAATTGGGCCGCGAGGCGTGTTGCGCGGCGGCTCAACGGCCTCCGGCACATCGAATTCTTCGTTCTGCTGGGCGCGCGGTTGCGGCGCGCGGGGCGAAGGTGGAGGCGTGATGGACGGAGCCATAGGTGCCGCGACCGTTGCCGGAGCGGCAGGCGCCGCCATCGGCCGCGACGCCATGAGATCGGCGATCCGCGCCAGCTGGCTGACCGCACGGCTGATCGCGAACGTGACCAGGCCGGCGGCGGACGTCATCGTGCCCGCCAGAATCAAGGTATTTCCGAGACTGAACTCATTGATCGGAATGCCAAATCCGATCAGGATCGCACCCAGCGCGATTGCCAGGATCCCGACCACCATCAAGACAAAAGACATTACGCAGTCCTCGCGCCCCGCCGCCACAAATCCTAAACGAATTGTGACTGCCTTCCCAGTGCCAAGCAAGCCACAGCCCCGCCCGGGGAAGACCAAACCCGGTGGTTTTGCTAATAGCGATGCGGGCCAGCCCTACCCCAACAGCATGAAACGCCATAGGAAAAACTTCGTTCCAGCCATCAAAGGCGCAATTGCCGCCCGGTTTGTGTGCTGCAATATTGCTTCCTTATTCCACAGGGCCTAACTCAGTGGCCGCCGGCACGGTGTTCGCCGGCACGACGCCTTTAACGTCACCCGAAACGTGAGCAAGCTCCCATGTCATTTACGTTGCCCGATCTGCCCTATTCGTACGACGCCCTCGCCCCCTACATGTCGCGCGAGACGCTCGAATATCATCACGACAAGCATCATCTGGCCTACGTGAATAACGGCAACAACCTGCTCAAGGGCACCGAGTGGGAAGGCAAGTCCCTCGAGGAGATCGTCAAGGGCTCCTTTGGCAAGAACCCCGGCCTCTTCAACAACGCGGGCCAGCACTACAACCACATCCACTTCTGGAAGTGGATGAAGCCCGGTGGCGGCGGTGACAAGATTCCCGGCGCTCTCGAAAAGAAGATCGTGTCCGACCTCGGCTCGGTCGCCAAGTTCAAGGAAGACTTCATCCAGGCCGGCGTCACTCAGTTCGGTTCTGGCTGGAATTGGCTCGCCGTAAAGGATGGCAAGCTCGTCATCACCAAGACGGCAAATGGCGAGAACCCGCTGGTGCATGGCGCCACGCCGATCCTCGGCTGCGATGTGTGGGAGCACTCCTACTACATCGACTATCGCAATCGCCGTCCGGATTATCTGAAGGCCTTCGTCGACCACCTGGTAAACTGGGATTACGTCGCCGAATTGTACGAGAAGGCAGCCAAGTAGGCCGGCCTTCGCCATCGACCTTTGCGCGATCCTCAACAATATCCAGTGCGGCCGCCCGACCCGGCGGCCGCATCGGTATTCGATACAATGCGGGATGCGTTTGCCCGTGATCCGGTTGCTCGCCTTTGCGACATTGCCGCATGGGCTCTGATCGCGGCGCTGGTGGTTATCAGTTATCGGACCTTCGCCGATTACGGCCTCGGATGGGACGACTACACCCATTCGCAATATGGCCAATTGCTGCTCGATTATTACGCCTCGGGCTTCTCGGATCGCCGCGCGCTCTCCTTCGTCAATCTCTACATGTATGGCGGCGGCTTCGACATGCTGGCCGCGCTCGTCGCAAAAATCCTCCCGTATGACCTGTTCGAGACGCGGCGCCTGGTCGGCGCTGTGGTCGGCATCCTCGGCATGATCGTGGTCTGGCGGCTGGCTCGGCGACTCGGCGGTCCGGTCGCCGGACTGATCGCGCTCGCGCTGCTCGCGACCACGCCGATGTTCTACGGACACATGTTCATCAACGCGAAGGACGCCCCGTTCGCCGTCGCGATGACACTCCTGCTGTTCGGTCTGGTGCGCGCCCTGGACGAGTATCCCCGGCCCGGCGGGTTGACGATCGTGATGTTCGGGCTCGGGCTCGGGCTCGCGCTGGGTACGCGCATCATGGGCGGGATGGCCGCGCTGCACCTGGTGCTGCCGATCGCGCTGATCCTCGGACACGATGCGCGGGCGGTTGGCGTGAGGCCCACCATCACCTCGGCGGGTCTGTTCGTGCTGCGTCTGGTGCCGGGCCTCGTGCTGGCCTATGCCGTGATCGCGCTGGTGTGGCCGTGGTCCGTGGTCGAGCCGCTCAATCCGATCCGCGCGATCGGATATTTCTCGCACTTCTTCGAGAAGCCCTGGAAGGAAATGTTCGGCGGGCAACTGATTTCGGTGCCGGACATGCCGCGCAGTTATCTGCCGACCTATCTCGGCATGAAGCTGCCGGAGCTTCTCCTCCTGCTCGGCGCTGCCGGCCTGGTCGGCACCATCATTGCGCAGTGGCGCCGCGACATCCCGGTCAATCGCCGCGCGGCCCTCCTTCTCGTCGCAATGTCCGTTCTCGTTCCCATCGCCATCACGATCGCGACGCGGCCGGCGATGTATAACGGCATCCGGCATTTCATTTTCATCTTGCCGCCGATCTGCGTACTCGGCGGACTGGCCGGCGGCGCGATCCTCAACTGGCTCGCGGTCCGTTCGCGCATCGCGGCCGCGGCGGGCGGTCTCGCCATCATCGCCGGACTCGCCATTCCCGCCAGCCACATGGTCGCGCTGCACCCGTATCAATACACGTTCTTCAATGCGGTCAGCGGAGGTATGCGCGCGGCCGATAAGGGTTACATGCTCGATTACTGGGGGCTGTCGTTCAAGGAAGCCGCCGACGAGCTACTCGGCATTCTCGATGAGCAAGGCACCTACACGCCCGAAGGACGCCGCTGGGTCATCGCAGTGTGCGGTCCGCATCCGCCCGCCGAAGTCGAACTCGGCGACGATTTCCTGACGACCTGGAACACCAAGGGCGCGGACTTCGCGCTGATGCTGGGTGAGTTTTACTGCGCCGAACTCAAGGCGCCGGAGCTGGTCCGGATCGAACGCGAGGGCGTCGTATTCGCGCGCGTCTACGATCTGCGCGGGCGCAATATCCCGGATCTTTTCACGCTGCCGCCGGTTCGGTGATTTTGATGGCGAAACGCGCGGCGTTGCGCGTTGGCAATCTGCCCCAATCGTCGCGCAAGTTCTGAGCCGGAAGCCCTCGTCTCGCAGGCCGTATCAGGCCGCCTTCACCATCGGCTCGAGGAAGGCTTCGCTGGCGCGAATCTGGTGCGACTTCCAGCAATTCGGGCACCAGACCGACAGCTTCATGTTTTTCATGTCGCGAAGAGTGGCAGTATCAGTCTCGATACTCGTCGTGACGACGAGCCCGCTTCTCGGACATTTGTATTTAAGCATTGGGATTGCCGCCTCCACCCGAAAAGGACTCTACGCTGCGGCCGAACGTGATGGTGCGCGGGTGGTAGATTTCCACCGTTTATCCACAATTTCTTCACGCTTCTGTCACGGTTCGCGGTCGCAACGCAGAAAGGCCCGGGGGGACCCCGGGCCCGGCAGCGAAGACTGAGTCTCTAATTCAGTAAAACCGGCACACACGCATGCCTGCCCGGTCGTACCAGCATTCCTGATGCCGGCCGGCGCCCAGCCACGGGGGGAGTCGCGGACCGCCGACGGCCACGCCGACGATGGTGCCGACCACCGCACCTGTCGGACCGCCGATCACGGCACCGACGCCGGCACCGATTGCAGCGCCCGTCACGACGCTCCGGCTTTCGAAATAGGCGTCCGCGGCACTCGACGTCACGATCAGCGCGCCAGCCGCGACGCCGGCCATGAGGATGCTCCGCATCGCAATCTCCATCGCGAGGGTGTCCCCGCTG
>Ga0180218_1001292_pt1 | contig 15613 bp, 11 predicted proteins | sample eDN3rd37CKraftBY_FD_151334 | JGI IMG/M metagenome (GOLD analysis project Ga0180218, IMG submission 151334) | Enriched backyard soil microbial communities from Emeryville, California, USA - eDNA 3rd pass 37_C Kraft BY (version 2) (version 2) | ecosystem: Environmental > Terrestrial > Soil >...
GGTCAGCGGCCGTATGGAGCGGCGCGACGGCAGTGTACTGGACTGCGCCACCGTGCCGCTGCCGGACGGCGCCACGCTGGTCGCCTTCCGCGACATGACCGACAGCGTCAATGTCGAACGCGCGCTGATCGAACGCAACGAGGCGCTGGAAGCGGCGGACCGGCTGAAGATCGACTTCGTCCACCATGTCTCCTACGAGCTGCGCTCGCCGCTGACCAACATCATCGGCTTCGCGGAATTCCTGAACGATCCCGCCACCGGTTCGCTCAGCGAGCGGCAGCAGGAATATCTCGGCTACATCACCTCATCGACCAATGCGCTGCTGGCGCTGATCAACAACATCCTCGATCTCGCCACCATCGACGCCGGCGCGATGACGCTGAGCCTCGGCGAGGTCGATATCCGCGCCACCATGGAGGCCGCCGCCGAAGGCGTGCGCGACCGGCTCGTCAAGGACGACATTCATTTCGAATTCCGCGTGTCACCGGGCATCGGCAGCTTTGTCGCGGACGAGCGCCGCGTGCGTCAGGTGCTGTTCAACCTGCTGTCCAACGCCGTCGGCTTCTCGCCGCCCGGCGAGACCGTCACCTTCGTCGCGCAGCGCACCGCCGACACCGTGGTGTTCTCGGTGACGGACCACGGCCCCGGCATTCCCGACGAGGTCCAGGAACGGGTGTTCGACTGGTTCGAAACCCGCTCGCAGGGGTCCAGCCATCGCGGCACCGGCCTCGGCCTGTCGCTGGTGCGCTCCTTCGTGGAGCTGCATGGCGGCGTGGTGTCGCTGAATTCCGTGGTCGGCCGCGGCACCACCGTGACCTGCGTCTTCCCGGCAGATCGCGGCGCCCAGCGCAACGCGGCCGAATGATGCCCCGCCGCGCCGCGCAATCCGGACACCGGTCGCGATGAAACTGACGCTCCTTGCCGATGGCTTCGCCGCCGAACTCGCCGGCGAAAGCGACACCGAGAAGCTGATGCGCGACCTTGCCGCCGAACTCCGGCCCGGCGATGTCGTCGCCCTGTCCGGCGATCTCGGCGCCGGCAAGACCACCTTCGCCCGCGCGCTGATCCGCCATCTCGCCAACAATCCTGACGAAGAAGCACCGAGCCCGACCTTCACGCTGATGCAGGCTTACGAGCTGCCTCCGTTTCCGCTGCTGCATCTCGACCTCTACCGTGTTGCCGATCCGGCGGAGCTGATCGAACTTGGCTTCGAGGATCGCGACGAACGCGCCGTGGTGCTGATGGAATGGCCGGAACGCGCCGGCGACCTGCTGCCGACGGACAGGTTCGAGATCGCCCTGCAACTTGCCGCGCATCGCGGCCCCGACCATCGCGACGCACGCCTTGTCGGCCATGGCGCATATGCCGGACGCGCCCGCCGGATCGGCCTGATCCGCGACCTCATGGGTCGCAGCGGCTTCGCGGAGGCAAGGCGAAGCCCGCTGGCGGGAGACGCCTCGACACGCGCCTACGAACGGCTGCTCCGGCCCGGCGCGGCAAAGCCGTTCGACGCCGTGCTGATGAATGCACCGCGCCGGCCGGACGGCCCGCCGGTCAAGAACGGCAAACCCTACAGCGCCATCGCCCGGCTCGCCGAGGACGTCGCCCCCTTCGTCGCCATGGCGCGCGGGCTTCACGAACGCGGCTTCTCCGCGCCGGAGGTCTATGCCGCCGACCTCGACAACGGCCTGCTGATCCTCGAAGACCTTGGCGACGGCAGCGTCGTCGCGGGCGCGCCGCCGGCCCCGCTCGCGCCCTGCTACATGGCCGCGGCCGAGATGCTGGCCGCCCTGCATGGCATGGACCTGCCGGACACGCTGCCGGTCGCGTCCGGCATCGACCATGTCATCCCGCCCTACGATCTCGACGCCATGCTGATCGAGGTGGAGTTGTTGCCGGCGTGGTATCTCACCCATGCCGGCATCGCGCTGCCGCAGGCGGCGCTGGACTCCTTCTTCGCGGCATGGCGGGAAGTCCTGACGCCGCTGCTGGACGCGCCACAGACCTGGGTGCTGCGGGACTTCCATTCCCCCAACATCGTCTGGCTGCCCGAGCGCGAGGGCGCGCGCAAGGTCGGCCTGCTGGACTTTCAGGACGCGGTCATGGGTCCTGCGGCCTATGACGTCGCCTCGCTGGCGCAGGACGCGCGCGTGGACGTGCCGGAGGCGATGGAGGTCGCGCTGCTCGGGGCCTATGTCGCCAGCCGCCGCAAGACCGATCCGGCCTTCGACGCCGCGCTGTTCGCGCAGCATTACGCCACCATGGCGGCCCAGCGCGCGACCAAGATTCTCGGCATCTTCGCGCGGCTCGACCGCCGCGACGGCAAGCCGCAATATCTCCGTCATCTCCCCCGCATACAGGACTATCTGCGCCGCGCGCTCGCCCATCCCGCCCTCGCGCCGCTGGCGGACTGGCATGCCGCCCATCTGCCGGGAATCCTGCGGCGCTGATGGCACGACGCCGCCTCCTTCGCATGACGCCCCATCACTCTTTCGCTTGAGGACCCGCCCGTTCATGACCGATCCGCTCCGCAAGCCCGCCGTCCCGCAGACGGCGATGGTGCTGGCCGCCGGCCTCGGCACGCGGATGCGGGCCTATGACCCGACCATCCCGAAGCCGCTGGTGAAGGTCGGCGGCAAGACGCTGCTCGACCATGTGCTGGACCGGCTGACTGAGGCCGGCGTCTCCCGCGCCGTGGTCAACGTCCATCATCTCGCCGACCGGATCGAGGCGCGGCTCGCCGGCCGCACGACGCCGCAGATCGTCGTCTCGGACGAGCGCGACGCGCTGCTGGAGACCGGCGGCGGCATGGTGCGGGCGCTGCCGCTGCTCGGCGATGCGCCGTTCTTCCACATCAATGCCGACACCATCTGGATCGACGGCGTGAAGGGCAATCTCACGCGCCTTGGCGAGGTGTTCGACCCGACGACGATGGACGCGCTGCTGCTGCTCGCGCCGACCGCGACCAGCATCGGCTATGACGGCCGCGGCGATTTTCTCATGAGTCCGGACGGGCGGCTCACCCGGCGCGGCGAGCGCGACGTCGCGCCCTTCGTCTTCGCCGGGGCGGCGATCTATGCGCCCGCGCTGTTCGCCGGCGCGCCGGCCGGCGCCTTCCCCATGAGCCGGCTCTATGCCAAGGCCGAGGAGGAGGGCCGGCTGTTCGGCCTGCGGCTCGAAGGCGTGTGGATGCATGTCGGCACGCCGGACGCCGTTCCCGCCGCCGAGGAGGCGATCCGCGCCAGCGCGACCTGAAACGCTTCAACGCGGTTTCCGGACTCAGGCCGGGACTCCGCTGCGCTGAAACACCCTGATGCTTCCTGCCGTGCCAGCACGCGGCGGAGCGGCTATGCTGGCGCGATGGATTCGCCTCGCCGCGCGCCGCGCGTCTTCACCATTCCGGCATCGGCGCCGTTTCTCCAGACGCTCGTGCCCGCGCTGCTGGACGCCCGCGTCGTGCCCGGCTTCGGCGCGGGCGACGATCCGCTGGCGCTGGCCGGAGCCACGCTGTTCCTGCCGACCCGCCGCGCCTGCCGGCAGGCCCGCGAGCTGTTCCTCGCCGCGCGGGGCGAGGCCGCCATCCTGCCGCGCATCGTCCCCATCGGCGATATCGACGAGGACGAACTGGCCTTCGCCGACAGTGCCTTCGGGGATGCAACAGATGAGACCGGGACCGCCGGCTTCGGCCCGCCGCCGCTGGACCTGCCGGAGGCCATGGGCCTGACGGAGCGCCGGCTGCTGCTGGCCCGGCTGATCCTGCACTGGGCGCCGCGCCTGCGCAGCGCCGCCGCGACGCCGCTGGTGGCGAGCACGCCGGCCACCGCCCTGATGCTGGCCGACGATCTCGCCCGGCTGATGGACGACATGACGACCCGCCAGACGCCGTGGGACCGCCTCGACGGCCTCACCCCGGACGCGCTCGACCCCTACTGGCAATATACCCTCGACTTCCTGCGCATCGCCCGGGAGACTTGGCCGGCCATCCTGTCGGAGCGCGGCCTGATCGAGCCCGCCGCCCGGCGCGACCTGCTGATCGCAGCGGAAGCCCGGCGGCTGGAACGCGCCGGCGGGCCGGTGGTCGCGGCCGGCTCGACCGCCTCGATGCCGGCCACGGCGCAGTTGCTCGCCACCATCGCCGGGCTGCCGCAGGGCGCGGTGGTGCTGCCCGGGCTCGATACCGATCTCGACGACGCCTCGTGGGATGCCATCGACACCCAGACCGGCCCGCAAACCGCCGATACGGCCGACGCGGACGCCGCCGGCGATCCCGCCATCGGCCATCCGCAATTCGCCCTGCATGCCTTCCTCGACCGTCTCGGCCTCGCCCGGGCCGATGTGCAGCCGCTCGCCGCGCCGCTGCCCCACGGCCGGGAACGGCTGGTGGCGGAGGCGCTGCGGCCGGCGGCGACGACCGACCTGTGGCAGGCCCGCCAGAGCGCGCCGGACTGGCCGCAGGCCCGCGACCGGGCGCTGGCGGACGTCACCGTCATCGCCGCCGCCACGCCGGAGGAGGAGGCGCTCGCCATCGCCATCGCGCTGCGCGAAACGGCGCAGACGCCGGAGCGCACCGCCGCGCTGGTGACGCCGGACCGGGCGCTGGCCCGCCGCGTGCTGGCGCAGCTCGACCGCTGGGCACTCGTCGTGGACGACTCCGGCGGCGACGCCCTGCCCGACACCGCCGCCGGGCGGTTCGCGCGGCTCGCCGCCGACGCGGCCTGCGCGGGCCTCGCCCCGGTGCCGCTGCTGGCGCTGCTCAAGCACCCGCTGCTGCGCCTCGGCCGGGCGGAAGGCGGCTGGCTGGACGCCGTCCATGCGCTGGAACTGGCGCTGCTGCGCGGACCCCGGCCACGGGCGGGCGCGGCCGGGCTCGCCCATGCGCTGGAGACATTCCGGGCCGAACTGGCGCTGGCCCGCACGGGCCGATCTGGCACCCTGCATCGCTCCGACCCGCGCCTTGCTCTGACGGACAGCGCGCTCGACGCAACCGCCGCGCTGGTGGCGGCGCTGGCGGCAGCGCTCGCGCCCCTCGAGACGCTGCCCGGCGGGGAGACGCTGGCGCTGGCCGATCTCGCCGCCCGCCATGCGGCGGCGGTGAGCGCCCTGTCCGCCGACGAGGCCGGCGTGCCGATCGCGCTGGCCGGCACGGACGGTCACGCGCTCGCCCAAGCGCTGGCGGAGATCGCCGCCCATGGTGACGGCGATTTCGTCATGACCCCGGCGGATTACGGCGAGGCGCTGCCGATCCTGCTGGCGGACCGGGTCGTTCGCCGGCCGGAACGCAGCGACGCCCGCATCCGCATCTTCGGCCCGCTGGAAGCGCGGCTTCAGGCCATCGACCGCGTCGTGCTCGGCGGCATGGTGGAGGGTGTCTGGCCGCCGGAGGCCCGCAGCGATCCCTGGCTCAGCCGGCCGATGCGCCAGGCGCTGGGCCTCGACCTGCCGGAGCGGCGGATTTCCCTCTCCGCCCATGACTTCGCACAGACCTTCGGCGCGCCGGAGGTGCTGCTGACCTATCCAGCCAAGCAGGCCGGCGCGCCGACGGTGTCCTCCCGCTTCCTGCAACGGCTTCAGGCGGTGAGCGGTCCGGCCTTCGATGCCGCGCTGGCGCGGGGTCACCGCTATCTCGCCTTCGCCCGCCGGCTCGATGTGCCGGCCACCGCGCCCCAGCCTACGGCACCGCCGGAGCCGCGCCCGCCGCTGGCGGCGCGGCCGCGTCAGCTCAGCGTCACCGCCATCGAGAATCTGCTGCGCGACCCCTACACCATCTATGCCCAGCGCATCCTGCGGCTTGCGCCGCTGGATGCCGTGGACACCCCGCCCGGCGCGGCCGACCGCGGCACGGTCGTTCATGGCGCGATCGAGGATTTCGTGCGCCGCCATAGCGACCGGCTGCCGGACGATGCCGCCGCTGAACTGCTGGCGCTCGGCCGTGCCCGGTTCCGCGCGCTCGACGATTATCCGGAAGCGCGGGCGTTCTGGTGGCCGCGCTTCGTGCGCATCGCGCACTGGTTCGCCGCCTGGGAGGCCGAGCGCCGGCCCCAGCTCGCCGCGCTCACGGTGGAAGCCGACGGCCGCATCGTCATCCCTCTGCCGGACGGCGATTTCACGCTGACTGCCCGCGCCGACCGCATCGAGCATCACGCCGATGGCGGTTACGCCATCGTGGACTACAAGACCGGCGCGATCCCGAGCAACAGCCAGGTGCAGTCCGGCCTTGCGCCGCAGATGACGCTGGAAGCCGCGATCCTGCGGCGCGGCGGCTTTCCCGGCATTCCCGCCGGCGGCACCGTGGCCGCTCTCACCTATATCGGCCTCAAGGGCGGCGAGCCGCCGGGCCTCGAACGCAAGGTGGCGCTCAAGGACGGCACGCCGGACACGGAAGCGGAGCGCGCGCTGGCGGAACTGACGCAGGTGCTGCGCCGCTACGCCGATCCGGCCCAGCCATATCGCTCGCTGGCGCTGTCGATGTGGAGCACGCGCTATGGCGACTACGACCATCTCGCCCGCGTGAAGGAATGGGCCGGCGCGGCCGGCGAGGACGAAGCATGAGCGCGCCGCGCATCATTCCGCGCGATCTCATCGCGCGGCAGATCGAGGCATCGGACCCGGCAACGTCGGTCTGGGTCGCGGCCAATGCCGGCTCGGGCAAGACCCATGTGCTGGCCCAGCGCGTCATCCGCCTGCTGCTCGCGGGCGTCGCGCCGGCGCAGATCCTGTGCATCACCTTCACCAAGGCCGCGGCCGCGAACATGTCCAACCGCGTGTTCCGCGAGTTGAGCCGCTGGACCATGCTGGACGACGCCGCGCTCGATGCCGCCATCGGCGAATTGTCCAGCGCGCCGCCCGCACCCGCCCTGCGCGCCCGCGCCCGGCGGCTGTTCGCCACGGCGCTGGAAACGCCGGGCGGCCTCAAGGTGCAGACCATCCATGCCTTCTGCACGCGGCTGCTGCACCAGTTTCCGTTCGAGGCCAATGTCGCGGCGCGTTTCACCGTGATGGACGAAGCGGCGGAGAGCCAGCTCTTCGACCAGATCAGCCTGGGCGTGTTCCTGCGCGCGGCGGCGGAACCGGACAGCCCGCTCGGCCGCGCACTGGCCACCGCCCTGATCGCCGCGAGCGACCAGACCCTGAAGGACGTCATCAACGAGGCGATCCGCAAACGCGATCTCGTCACGCGCTGGCTGGAAGCCGCCGGCGGCATCGACGCCGCCATCGTCGCCCTGTGCGGCACGCTCGGCATCGCGCCGCAGGACACAACGGCGGCGGTGGACCGCGCCATCGTCGAGGGGCCGCTGCTGCCGCAGGCGGACTGGCCGCAGGCCGCCGCGATTCTCCATGGCGGCAACAAGACCGACGCCGCCGCCGGGGATACGCTGCTGGCCGCCCTGAAGCTGCGGGACGAGGCCCAGCGTGAGGCTTATCTGCGCGTCTTCTTCACCGAGAAGGACGAGCCGCGCAAAAGGCTCGCCACCAACGCCGTCCAGAAGATCAATCCCGCCTTCTGCGAAACCCTCGCCGCCGAGCAGGAGCGGCTCGTCGCGCTGCTGGAGCGCCGCCGCGGCGTCGCCTGCCGCGACCGCAGCGCGGCGCTGCTGATGCTGGCCGAAGCCGTCATCACCCGCTATCGCGCCGAGAAGGACCGGCGCGGCTGGCTCGACTATGACGACCTGATCGCGCGGACGCTGGCCCTGCTCGACAATGTCGGCGCCGCATGGGTGCACTACAAGCTCGACCGCGGCGTCGATCATGTGCTGATCGACGAGGCGCAGGACACCAGCCCCCGGCAATGGGAGATCGTCACGCGGCTGACGACTGAATTCTTCGCCGGCCATGGCGCGCGGACGCTGCATCGCACCGTCTTCGCGGTCGGCGACGAGAAGCAGTCGATCTTCTCGTTCCAGGGCGCGGCCCCGCGCCAGTTCGAGGAGATGCGCCGGTTCTTCCTGCAAGCCGCGGAGCATGCCGGCCGGCCGTTCAAGCGCGTGAATCTCGAATATTCGTTCCGCTCCGGCGACACCGTGCTCGGCGCGGTGGACCGGGTGTTCGCGCAGGCCGGGCTTGCCGCCAGCATCACCTCGGACGCCGCCGGCATGCCGGCCCATCTCGCGCTGCCGGACGCGGTGCCCGGCCTCGTCGAAATCTGGGACGTGATCGCGCCGGAGAAACGCGACAAGCCGGAAGCCTGGACCGCCGCTTTCGACGCCGTCGCCGAGGAGAACCCGCGCATGCGCCTTGCCCGGCGCATCGCGGCCAATGTCGCGCACTGGATCGCGGAAGGCGCGCGGGCCGGCGAGGTGCTGGTGCTGGTGCGCCAGCGCGGGCCGCTGTTCGAGAGCATCATCCGCGCGCTGAAGGAAGCGCATATCCCCGTCGCCGGCGCGGATCGCCTCGTGCTCACAGAGCATATTGCGGTGATGGACCTGATGGTGCTGGGCGACGCGCTGCTGCTGCCGCGGGACGACCTTGCCCTCGCCACCGTGCTCAAGAGCCCGCTGTTCGGCCTGACCGAGGACGACCTGTTCGCCCTCGCCTGGGATCGCGGCGACGCCAGCCTGAGGGACCGCCTGCGCGCGGCGGCGGCGGGCGATGCCCGCTTCGCGCAGGCCGAGGCGCGGCTCGCCCGCTATGCCGCATGGGCGCGGCACGGCACGCCGTTCGACTTCTACGCGCGGCTGTTGGGGCCGGACGGGGGGCGGCATCGCATGCTCGCCCGGCTCGGCGCGGAGGCGAGCGACGCCCTCGACGAATTCCTCGCCCTCGCGCTCGATCACGAGCGGCGCGAGGCGCCGTCGCTGCAAGGCTTCCTCGCCTGGCTGCGCGGCATGCAGACGGACGTGAAGCGCGACATGGAAATGACCCGCGACGAGGTCCGCGTCATGACCGTGCATGGCGCCAAAGGCTTGGAGTCGCGCATCGTCGTGCTGGCCGACACCACCACCGCGCCGGGCGGGCCGGCGAACCGCCAGCCCCGCCTGCTGCCGCTGACGCCGCCGCGCGCGGCCCCCGGCGCGCCGCAGCATCTCGTCTGGTCTGCGGCCAAAGCCCATGACGTCGCCGCAATGGCGGCGGCGCGGGACACCATGCGGGCCGAGACCGCCCACGAGCATCGCCGCCTGCTCTATGTCGCCCTGACCCGCGCGGCGGAGCGGCTCGTCGTGGCCGGCGCGGAAGGCGGCAACGGACGCGGCGAGGGCTGCTGGTACGATCTCGTCCATGGCGCACTGTCAGGCGAGGCCGTCACCGAAACCGCGCCGGATGGCGAGCCCGTGCTGCGCTACCGGCGCGGCGCGGCACCGGTCGCGACGCCAGCGGAGCGTGAAGCAGAGTCCCGGCCGGCGGTGCCCTGTTCCGAGGCGGAGGCGATGCCGCCATGGCTCACCGCGCTCGCGCCATTGCCGCTGCCTGCCGCGACCTATCTCACCCCGTCCGCCGCCGGGGATGCGCCACGCCCGGCAACCCTGCCGCCCGGCGGGGGCAGAACGGCGCGGCGGCGCGGCTGGCTGGTCCATCGCCTCCTGCAATCATTGCCCGACCTGCCCCGGACTGAGCAAGAAACGGCGGGGCTGGCCTTCCTCGCCCGCAACGCGCCGGAGCTGGACCCGGCCGCGCGGCGGGAGCTGCTGGCGGCAGTGCATGGCGTCATGGCCGCTCCGGCCTGCGCCGCCGCTTTCGGCCCCGGCAGCCGGGCGGAGGTGCCCATCGCGGGCTGGATCGAACGGCCAGGCCGGCCGCCGCTGATGGTCCCCGGCCAGATCGACCGGCTCGCGGTGACGCCGCAGGGCGTCCTGATCCTCGACTACAAGACCCATCAGAACCCGCCGGAGCGGCCCGCGGCGATGCCCCGCGCGATCCTCGTCCAGCTCGCGCTGTACCGGCACATGGTCCGGCAGGTCTATGCCGGCCAGACCGTGCGCGTCGCGGTGGTCTGGACCGAAACCGGTGTCGTGATGGACGTGCCGCCGGACCTTCTGGATTCCGAATTCGCCCGCCTGCTGGCGACCGGCTCCTGACCCGCCGCACCCGCTCGCCTTGACCTCACCGCAGGCCGTTCCTACGTTCAAGGCCCACTCGGCGCCGCCGCGCCGCGCATGACCGGCAGGCGCGCCCGCGCCGCAGATGACGAGGTTTCCCCATGGCCGTTGGCAAGGTGTCGGACGCCACATTCGAGTCCGAGGTGTTGAAGGCGGAAGGTCCCGTCGTCGTCGATTTCTGGGCCGAATGGTGCGGCCCCTGCAAGATGATCGCGCCGGCGCTGGACGAGATTTCCTCCTCGCTCGGCGACAAGGTGAAGATCGTCAAGCTGAATGTCGACGAGAATCCCAAGATCGCCCAGCAATATGGCATCATGTCGATTCCGACCCTGATGATGTTCAAGGGCGGTGAACTCGCCTCCCGCCAGGTCGGCGCAGCGCCCAAGGCCAAGCTCGAACAGTGGATCACCTCGGGCGTCTGAAGACCCGCCAGGAATCTCAAGAATCCCATGAGATTCGGAAGAACGGCCGGCCCTGCGCCGGCCGTTTGTTTTGAGACATCGCCAGATCGCGCGGGCAAGCGCGCGATTCCATCCACCTATCCTCAGCGGGTCGCCGCCAGTCCCCACGCCTGTTCGAGGTCCGCCACGAAGCGCGCGAATTCGTGCTCCCGGTCCGCCGCATCCCGCAACCGCAGCAGGAATGACGGATGCACCGTCACCGCGAAAGCGGCGCGGCCCAGCGTACCGGGCGTCCTGCGCGCGGCCGACACCGTCACCGGCCGGCCGGTGAGGCTGCGCGCCGCGGTGGCGCCGAGCGCGACGATGACCTTCGGCCGCACCAGCGCCAGCTCCTGATCGAGCCACCAGCGGCATCGGTCGATCTCATAGGCATTGGGTTTCTTGTGCAGCCGGCGCTTGCCGCGCGGCTCGAATTTGAAATGCTTGACCGCGTTGGTGACGAACACCTCGCCCCGCGGAATGCCGGCGGCGTCCAGCGCCCTGTCCATCAGGCGGCCGGCGGGGCCGACGAACGGCTTGCCGGCACGGTCCTCGCTGTCGCCCGGCTGCTCGCCCACCAGCATCAGCGCGGCCATGCGCGGTCCTTCGCCGGGCACCACCTGCGTGGCGTGCCGATACAGCGGACAGCGCGTACAGTCCGCCTCGGCCCGGCGCAGCGCGGCAAGGGACGTGGCGCGCGGCGCCTGCGGCTCGGCGACAGCGCCGCGGCCCGCCGGCGCATCCAAAGCGTGCAAGGCTGAAGCCATGGCGGCACCCATCCGGTATTCCATCCGGACCAACGACCCAGCACGGTGATCGTTCACGCCGCCCCGATCCGCGCCGGCGCGAAGCCGGGATCGGGGTACAGCAATCAGGGCGCAGCAATATTGCCGCTGGCGTCGAACTGCTTGAGATAGGCGATGAGGTCGGAGATGCGCTTGTCGCCCTTCAGGCCGGCATAGACCATCTTGGTGCCGGGCATGTTGGCCCGGGGATTCTGGATATAGTCGTGGAAATGGGCTTCGTCCCAGACGATGCCGGACGCCTTGTTCGCCTCCGAGAATGTATACCCCGGCGCGGTCCCGGCCTTGCGGCCGAACAGCCCGTTGAGAACCGGGCCGACCGCATTCTTGGCGTTTGGCCCGACCTGATGGCATGCCCGGCATTGCGCGAAGATGCGTTCGCCCGCCGCAGCGTCCTGCGCGATGGCGGATGAGGCCGGCGCCAGCAGAGCCCAGGCCATTCCGGCTGCAAATACGGCCCGACGCATGCTCACCTCCCGATTCCCTGTTCGGCGTCCAGCGCCATCCCCGCTACATTAGAATTGTTTCGGCCAGCATGAAATCAGAGCGATGGCATAGGAGCCATGGACGCAAAGCATGGACGCAGGGCATGAGCTCAGGGCCGCGGCCGGCACCACCACGCTGTCATGACGCGCCGCGGATCAGAACAGATAGACCGAGGCGACGATTCCGCCGATCACCAGCACCGCGGCGATGATGGCGTAGAACTCCAGCCGCTCCTCCAGGATGCGCCGGGCCTGCTCGCCGTAGCGGTTAATGAGGAAGGCGACGAGAAAGAATCGCGCGCCGCGCGTCACGACGGACAGCAGCACGAACCAGGGCAGGCTATAGGCCGCGAAGCCCGACGTGATGGTGACGATCTTGTAGGGGATCGGGGTCAGGCCCTTGAGCAGAATGATGATCGCGCCCCATTCGGCATAGGAATGGCGAAAGGCTTCGACCTTGTCGCCATAGCCATAGAGCGAGATCACCCACGCCCCGACGGAGTCATACAGCACCGCCCCGATGAAATAGCCGAGCAAGCCGCCGGCGACGGAAGTGAGGGTGCAGATCAGCGCATAGACATACGCCTTGTCCGGCCGCGCCAGCGACATCGGGATCAGCATCGCGTCCGGCGGCACGGGAAAAAAGGAGCTTTCCGCAAAGGATACCGCCCCCAGGGTCCAGGACGCCTGGGGCGTTTCGGCGGCGCGAATGCAGAGATTGTAGAGTTTGCGGATCATGCGGGCTGATAGCCGCAGTTGCGGCCTGCTGTCCACGCAGCACGCTTCCGCTGCCACCGGGGGGACAGATCAGACCCGTTTGCGGGTCGTGGGTGGCATGGCCCGGGCCGGCTCGTTCCGCGCTCCGGACGGGACCTCGACCAGCGCCAGCGGTTGCTTGGGAATTTTCTCGGCAATGCCGTAAAGCCGCTCCCGACGGTCCATTTCATCCCAGACCTCTCGGGGGGATATGCCCGCGGCGACCCAGAGCACAGTCAGGTTGTAGAGCAGGTCGGCGCTCTCCCGGATGACCGCCTCCGACTGGCCGTTCATGGCGTCGATTACCACCTCGACGGCTTCTTCCGCCATTTTCTTGGCGATCTTGCCCCGGCCGGCCGCGAGCAGGCGGCTGGTGCGCGGAAAGGCCGTATCGCCATCCCGCGCCCGCGTCACCGCCTTGTGGAGCCTGTCGAGCGAATCACTCATCGGATCAATGTACCGCACGCACATAACAATGCGGTAAAATCAGAGAGAGGCAGGGCAACCGCCCCGCCTCCCCGGATTCGCCCGCCGGTCCCGGCGGAACGGCGTCCGTCAGCGGAACAGCCAGTGCCCCTGCTGCCGGTAATAATGCGGGCGCGGCGCGTGGTAGCGCGGCGGGGCATAGTAGCGGCGCGGCGGCGCGTAATAACGCGGCGCGCCGTAATACGGGCGCGGCCCGTAATAGACCGGGGCGGGCGCATAGCCATAAGGCGCGTAATAGTAGCGGTCCCGATAGGCGTCGGCCGCGGCTATCGTCGCGATCGTCCCGAAGATCGCCGTGACTGCGCCGAGGGCTGCCGCGTTGTTGCCGCGATAGGCCCGGGGCGCACGGCGGCGCTGGGAGCTGAACTCCGTCGCGCCGGACGTCGCGGTTCGCGCGGCCGTATCCCCGATCTTCACGCCAGCGCCGTCACGGCCGGCCGCGGCCGCCGAAGCAGGCGCGGGCCCTCCCGCCAGGCCCAGCGTCAGGCTCGTGGCCAGCGCCACTGCGCCCACACCCGAAATCAGCTTGCGCATCGTGTCTCTCCTGTCCTCGCCTGCCGCCTGTGCGGCTGTCCTGCCGCTCAACTCCGGACGCCCGATGTCGGTTCGGCCGCGCCCGCTGCCGGCGGCTCCATGCGATATCTGCGCGCCAGACTACTCCCGCCCGGATGACCGGGGGCCGTCCGTTCCGTTCAACAACCGTTCATCGGAGCGGCAGCGGCGCGATCAGGCACCGGTGGCCGCGCGCAGGCGGACGATCGACATGAGGGGGTCGCGTTCCGACCGCAGCAGGGTCGCGATCTCGTCCGCCAGCGCCTCGATCGCGTCGCGATTGCCGCCGTCGCGCAGGTAGATGCCGGAATAGAGCCGCTGCAATTGCGGCAGCGGCGCATTTTCCCAGATCGCGAGGTCGGCCCAGGTGTTCCGCGCATGCGCCAGCGTCATCATGCTGCGCAATTGCACCATCATGCCGAAGCCGAGCGCCACGGCGGATTGCAGCGTGACATGGCTCTGCGCCGTGAACACGAATTCGCAATCGAGCCCGGCATGGTAGAGCGCCGTCACCGCAGCGCGGTGAAACGGGCAATCGCCCCCGCGCGACACCAGCGGAACCGGGCCGAGAGGATCGAAATCCGTCTTCTCGCTCCGGATCCATACCGGCTCCTCGACCCACCAGTGCCGGGGCGCATAGGCGGCCTCGGTCGCGGTCACACCCACGGCGATATCGAGTTCGTTCTGGCGCAGCTCGCGCATGAGCTGATCCAGATGACCGCTGCGGACATGGAACCGGACGTCCGGATTCCGCTCGCGATACCCTCCCAGCACGGCCGCGATGCGCGAGGCCGCGAAATCCGCCGGGATGCCGACCCGCAGGGTCTGCCCGACACCCGGCGCCGTGGTGAGATGGAGGATCTGATCGTTGACAGTCAGCATCCGCCGCGCATGGGTCACAACCATTTCGCCGAGCGGCGTGAGCGCCACGCCGGGCGCGCTCTTGTCCAGAAGGTCGCCGCCGAGCATGGCTTGCAGACGCTTGATCTGTGCGCTGACCGCCGGCTGCGTCACGCCGAGAAGCTGCGACGCCTTGGTGAAGCTGCGCTGATCGACCACGGCCACAAGCGTCCGCAACAGATCGGTGGGGATATTCGTCATGCTCTTGCCCCTCGCCGGCTTCCCGATGCCGCTCTCAAGGCAAGCTTCACTTATTGGGCGGCCCCTTGTCCACCTGCTCCCCGAATAGGGGCGCTACCCTGCCATGGAACTTCGTCGCGAACCCTGCGCGGGCTGTTCCGTCGCAGTATGAACGGCATGGTTTTGCCTTGAAGTCCGATTACCGGTACAAACCCCAGTGGCCACAACCGCGCCGTGGAACACCCGGCCGACCAGCGACGGACCGCGCCAGTGACTCCGAAGACACTCATGCGCCGCAGCCGCCTATTGGCCGCTGTTGTCGCGCTGATCGCCTCTGCGGGCGTTTGCATCGACCGGCCGGCTCATGCCGCGCCGACCGAGTCGCTGATTCTCATCGAAGCCGACACCGGCAAGGTGCTGTTCGCGGAGAATGCCGGCTATCCCTGGTATCCTGCCTCGATCACCAAGGTCATGACGGTCTATCTCGCGTTGCAGGCGGTGCGCGAGGGTCGGCTGCGCCTCGACACGCTGCTGACCGTTTCGGCCAACGCCGCCGCCGAACCGCCGTCCAAGATGGGCTTCAAGCCCGGCACCCGGCTGACGCTCGACAACGCGCTGAAGATGCTGATGGTGAAATCCGCCAACGACATCGCCGTGGTGGTGGCCGAAGGCGTCGGCGGATCGGTTCCCGCATTCGCGGCGGAGATGAACCGCACCGCCCAGCGCCTCGGCATGGTGCAGTCCCACTATGTCAATCCTCACGGCCTTCCGGATGAAGGCCAGATCTCCTCGGCGCGGGACATCGCCATCCTGGCGCGGGCGATCCTCCGGGATTTCCCCGAGCATCGCGCCTATTTCGACATCCCCGCGGTGCGCCTCGGCAAGCGCATGATGCGCAACTACAACACGCTGATCGACCGCTATCCCGGCGCCGACGGCATGAAGACCGGCTTCATCTGCTCCGCCGGCTTCAACCTCGT